>RCNH01000630.1_pt1 | contig 13816 bp, 11 predicted proteins | sample 2041161 | NCBI WGS metagenome assembly RCNH01 (sample SAMN09708215, study PRJNA481090) | Feces metagenome, whole genome shotgun sequencing project. | biome: feces | host: Leptonychotes weddellii | place: Antarctica: Sion Island | collected 2010-03-01 | reverse complement strand
ATTCCGTGCAGCGCTAAAGGCTTTGGGCTTCTGTGATGTTGTAGAAGTTGCTATCGGTGCCGATTTGTGTACCGTCGATGAAGCCAAGGACTTTTTGAAAGAAGTCCCCGCTGAAAAAGCCTTTATGGCAACTTCCTGCTGCCCTGCATGGAGCATGATGGCCAAAAAGACTTTCCCGGATTTGGCAAAAAATATTTCCATGACCATGACCCCCATGGTGTTTACTGCACGTATGTTAAAGCGTGCAGACCCGGAGGCACGTATGTGCTTTATCGGACCTTGCGCCGCTAAAAAGCTGGAGGCCAGCCGCCGCACCGTCCGCAGCGACGTGGATTTCGTGCTTACTTTCGAGGAGCTTTCCGGCATTATTCAAGCTAAGGATTTGGACTTTGACAGTCTGGATGTAAACGACGAAGATTTGAACTACGCATCTGCTGCCGGCCGTGGCTTTGCGGTTTCCGGCGGTGTTGCAAAGGCCGTTGCGAATAAAATCCATGAGTGGTACCCCGACAAGGAAGTGAAGGTTGCTTCTGCACAAGGCCTCGCCGACTGTAAAAAGCTGCTTGCACTTGCAAAGGCCGGTAAGTACGACGGCTACCTGCTGGAAGGCATGGGCTGTCCGGGCGGTTGTATCGGTGGTGCCGGCACCATTGCTGACCCCGTTAAAACCGCTGCTGCTTTGAATAAATACAAGTCAGAGGCCCCCTTTGCCGACCCCGAGCAGAGTGCCTTTATCAACAACATCCACTTCCTGAAAGACGGCGCTGAAGACTTGCGTGATTAACTTTACCGTTATATTCCCGCTATGCTGACGGGCAGTGGGTATAAAACAATCAAATAAAACGGCAGGCAGAGAGCAAAAATCTCTGCCTGCCGTTTTTATTATTACATTACATAATCCGCAGCATTGATTACCTTGGTATCCAGTGCATCCTTGATGCCGCCAACAGCCGCCTTGTCGGTGTATCCCATTGCTCCCTTAAAAATAAAAATGGCAGCACCTCAAAACGAGATACTGCCATTTACTGTTTTACGAACCCTCGCCGAATGCACGGCGGGATTTTTTATTTATGATATTTCATGCCATTATTGATAGTACAAGCACGGTATATTTGCTCCGTTAAAACCAGACGAGCCATCTGATGGGGCATCGTAATGCGTCCCATACTGAATTTCAGGCTTGCTGCTTGCTTAACCACCGGTGCCAATCCATGTGACGAACCTATCACAAAAGCAACGTCTCCGTTGCCGCTTTGGGCACGGTCTGCCAAGTAACCGGCCAGCTCCTCGCTGGAAAGCTGCTTGCCTTCGATGCACAAAGCTACAATTGCGGCGCCCTTTTTTACACTGGCCAAAATAGCCTTTGCTTCTTTTTCCAGTGCTTTTTCAATCACCGCCGGGCTGGCATTCTTTTCCTGAATATTTTCTTCCGGCAGTTCTACAATTTGAAAACTGGCAAATGCGTTCAGTCGCTTTTGATATTCTGCCACGCCCTCTGCAAAGTACTTGGCATTGCACTTACCCAAACAAATCAACTGGATATTCTGCATTGCATTTCCTCCTTACAGCAAGGTCAGCTGCTCGGTTTTGTCTTCCTCACGGATAATCGCACCAGCTGCAGGCAAACTACGCACACGATACCTGTGCGGATTTGCAATTTCCAACTCAATGGCAGGTTTTACGCTTGCAATAGTTTGGTTCTTTTTCAACGTAATCACTGCAACGCCCTGACTATCTCTGGTAGCCTTTTCACCAATTTGTGCGGTACCCACCAACAGCATTCTGCCGCCCGACGTGCGGATAGAAATCTCGGTTTCTTCCGGCAGATAAAGCATCCGTGCCAGCTCTGCTTTATCACTGTAGGCCTTTAGCAGCTTGCGGCGATTTTGCTTTGTCTGATAAGTGCTTAGCGGAATCTTTGCAAATTTACCATTTGCATACGCAAACAATACCCAGCCCTTATAGTCCAGCGTAGGCAGTATAAAGATGGGATTTTCTCCTTCTTCCATGCCCAGCTTACTAGCCAAATAGATACCCATCTGGCTGGCTTTGCAGTCCTCGAAATCGCCTATACGGCACTTATATACCTGACGCTTATCCGTAAACAGCAGCAAATCCAAATTATTTCTGGTTTCTGCCTGCCATACGATTTCGTCGCCTTCTTTCAGCTTTTGCTCACCACTCATGCGCAAGCTTTGGGGGGTGATTTTCTTAAAGTAGCCGTCTTTGGTAAAGAAGATTGTAACAGGGTAGTCCGGCATAGCGGGCGTCTCGTCCTCATCTGCACCTTCGGGCACATCATACAGAATTTCGCAATGGCGAGGCTTTCCATACTTCTTTGCCACATCTGCCAGCTCGTTCATGATGATTTTACGGATACGTGCAGGACGCTTCAAAATATCTTCCAAGTCGGCAATTGCTTTTTCCAAGTCCTCAATTTCTGCCGTACGCTTTAAGATATACTCTCTGTTCAGGTGACGCAGCTTAATTTCAGCCACATACTCCGCCTGCACTTCATCAATACCAAAGCCAATCATCAGGTTAGGCACAACCTCGGCTTCTTCGTCTGTTTCACGAACAATCCGAATGGCCTTGTCAATGTCCATCAGGATAGCTTCCAGACCCTTCAACAGATGCAGGCGCTTCTGCTTACCCTGCAGCTCGTAGTAGGTGCGGCGACGCACACACTCCATACGGAATGCCGTCCACTCTGTCAAAATCTGGCGCACGCCCATAACCTTAGGCTGGCCAGCTACCAGAATATTGAAGTTGCAGCTAAAGCTATCCTCCAGCGGTGTAGACTTAAACAGGCGATTCATCAGCTTTTCGGGGTCTTGGCCACGCTTTAAGTCCAAAGTCAGTTTCAAACCGTTCAAGTCGGTTTCATCACGCATATCGCTGATTTCTTTTACACGGCCCTGCTTGACCAAATCCGAAATCTTATCCATGATTGCTTCTACCGTGGTGGTAGGCGGAATCTGGGTAATTTCAATCATATTGTTGTCCACAATACGATAGCGTGCACGTACTTTTACGCTGCCACGGCCTGTTTCTACAATGCGCTTCATTTCGCTCGCATCATATAAAATCTGGCCGCCACCCACAAAGTCGGGTGCAGGCATGGTAGACAAAATATCGTGGTCAGGGTCTTTCATCAGGGCGATGGTGGTGTTGCACAGCTCTGTTAAATCAAACGAGCAGATGTTGCACGCCATACCAACCGCAATACCCAGCGTATTGTTTGCCAAAATTGTGGGGAAGGTAACCGGCAATAAGGTAGGCTCTGTTGTTTCGCCGTCATAGTTGGGTACAAAATCCACCGTGTCCTTATCAATATCACGGAACAGCTCCTCGCACACAGGCTCCAGTTTTGCCTCTGTGTAACGAGATGCTGCGTAAGACATATCACGGCTGTATGCCTTACCAAAGTTACCCTTACTGTCTACGTAAGGCACCAGCAAGCTTTCGTTGCCACGGCCCATACGCACCATCGTTTCGTAAATGGCAGCATCACCGTGAGGGTTCAGGTGCATGGTGCTGCCTACAATATTTGCCGACTTGGTACGCTTACCCTTAAGCAGGTTCATATCGTACATTGTATACAGCAGCTTACGGTGCGAAGGCTTAAAGCCATCAATTTCCGGCAATGCACGGCTTACAATAACGCTCATTGCATAGGGCATATAGTTTACTTCCAGCGTTTTGGTAATGGGATTCTCCAGGACAGAGCCTGCGTTCAGAATCTCTACCCCTTCACCCAGCTGGGGGCGGGCAGGGCGAATTTGTTTTTTCGCATTTTTTTTGGCCATGGGTTTTCCTCTCCATGCAAATTAGTGGTTTACGACAGGTCCAGCTCGTCCAGATAGTCTGCACCGTAGGTGGCAATATGCTCTTTACGGCCTGCCAGGTTATCACCCAGCAAAATATCAAACATCTGCGCAGTTGCCTGTGCATCGGTGGGCGTCACCTTAATCAGGCGACGGCTTTCCGGGTTCATGGTAGTCAGCCACATCATTTCCGGGTCGTTTTCGCCCAAACCTTTCGAGCGCTGAATACTATACTTTTCGCCCTCGATACGGCTCATAATGTTAGCTTTTTCCGATTCGTTATACGCAAAGTAGGTATGGTTCTTTGTATTGATTTCATACAAAGGCGATTCCGCAATATAAACATACCCCTTTTGAATCAGCGTGGGGGTCAAGCGATACAGCATCGTCAAAACCAGCGTGCGAATCTGATAACCGTCCACGTCTGCGTCGGTACAAATAACAATTTTATTAAAGCGCAGGTTATCCAAGCTAAAGGTTGCAAGCTCCTTGTTGTGCTTTCCCCCCAGCTCTACACCGCAGCCCATGACCTTAATCAAGTCCACAATAACATCAGACTTAAAAATACGGTCGTAGTCCGCCTTCAGGCAGTTCAAAATCTTACCACGCACGGGCATGATTGCCTGATATTCACTATCACGGCTGGTTTTAACTGCGCCCATAGCCGAATCACCCTCGACGATATACAGTTCTCGTCTGGCGGGGTCCTTTGTACGGCAATCCACAAACTTTGCCACACGGTTTGCCAAATCCACCTGTGTAGACAAGGTTTTTTTGATGCTTTGGCGGGTTTTTTCTGCGTGCTCACGGCTCTGCTTGTTTACCAAAACCTGTTGTGCAATCTTTTGGGCTTCGTCCGGCTTTTCGATAAAGTATACTTCCAAGTAGTGCTTCAAAAAGTCGCCCATTGCCTGACCGATAAACTTATTGGTAATTGCTTTTTTGGTCTGGTTTTCGTAACTGGTACGTGTCGAAAAGCTAGAGGAAACATACACCAGGCAGTCTTCTACGTCCTGGAAGGTAATGCTGCTCTCGTTTTTCTTATACATATTCTTTTCCTTCAGATACTTATTAATCTGATAGGTAAAAGCTGTATGCAGTGCACGCTCCGGCGTACCGCCATGCTCCAGCCAACTGGAGTTATGGTAGAACTCTGCCGCTTGTGTTTTATTGGAAAAGCAGAAAGCAGCGCTCATCTTTACCTTATAGTCCGGCTGGTCCTCTCTGTCACGGCCTACAGCCTCCGACTCGCAGGAGAATACCGGCGTTAAGGAGTCCGGTCCTGCCAGCTCCGCCACATAATCCTCGATACCCTTTTCGTAGCACCAGCTCTCTTTCCAAGACTTGCCGGTAGCAGGGTCCAGCTCCTTCTCATCGGTAAAAGTAATGGTAAGGCCGGCATTTACAACAGCCTGCCGCTTTAAGGTATCACGATAATAGGCACCGGGCACATTGGTATCCGTAAAAACAGCATCGTCCGGCTTCCAACGAATAATACTGCCGGTACGGCGGCCATTGTACGGCTCTTTTTGCAAGCCGCCTACGTTTTCGCCTTTCTTAAAATCCAGATGATAGTGGGTCTTATCACGGTAAATATCTGCTGTCATCCATGCAGACGCATACTGTGTTGCACAAAGGCCCAAGCCGTTCAAGCCCAAACTGAACTCGTAGTTATCCGAGCCTTCGCCGTATTTGCCGCCTGCATACATTTCGCAGAACAGCAGCTCCCAGTTATAGCGCTCCTCACCGTTGTTCCAGTCTACGGGCATACCACGGCCAAAGTCCTCGACCTGAACGCTGCCATCCTTAAAGCGTGTGACATGAATTGTATCACCGTAGCCGTCACGTGCTTCGTCGATTGAGTTTGAAACAATCTCAAAGATAGAATGTGCACAGCCTTCTATACCATCAGAGCCAAAAATAACGGCCGGGCGCTTGCGCACACGGTCCGCACCTTTTAGGCTTGTAATACTCTCGTTTCCGTATTCCTGTTTTCTCGCTGCCATGCAGCCACCTCCGCAGGGTCATTTTAGGTTTTCGAAAAGCTCCACATGGGCGCTATTTCTCACTATACCATATCATATACCTATTTATTAAAGCATAGCTACAGCCCAAAAGTCAAATCGTACCAGTTGCAACATAGTATCGTTTTACTGTAATTTTTATGCTGCACACGATACTGCAAAGCTGCTCTGCGTGCTGCCGCCGCATTTTTTGTTTTATAAAAAAGCTTTATGTAGCTTGACATTACTTTCCAGCCGTGTTATAGTAATAGAGCACCAAGTGATACGGTGCTCAATCAAATATATCGCGGGGTAGAGCAGCTTGGTAGCTCGTCGGGCTCATAACCCGGAGGTCGCAGGTTCAAATCCTGTCCCCGCAACCACCAATCCCTTGGGCAGTAGTCCAGGGGATTTTTTGTTTTGTCCCTATTGTATTTCATCTTTATAAGATATGGCATATTGATTGCCTGTCATAAAAGAAAGGATTGCTATGAAAATTGCAGTATTAGGAAGCGGCAGCTGGGGCACTGCACTGGCTACCCTCCTTGTAGAAAACGGTCATTCTGTTTCTTTGTGGTCTTACAAGGCCCAGCAGGCCACTCAAATGGCTTTAACGCACGAGAACCCCTTGTTAAAGGGTGTTATGCTGCCCGAATCATTAGATATTACCAACGACCTGAATTGCATTAGAGCGTGCTCCATTGTAGTTCTGGCAACGCCGTCCTTTGCCATTCGGTCTACTGCGCACCAGATTGCTCCCCTGCTTACCGAAAACACCATTCTCGTTTCGGTTTCCAAAGGTATCGAAAAAGACACCGCCCTTACTATGACGCAGATAATCGAGCAGGAAGTTGGTTCCCAATATCCGGTCGTGGCACTCTCCGGCCCTTCTCATGCTGAGGAAGTCGCACGGCGTATCCCTACCGCTATTGTTTCGGCATCAAAAAACCAGTGGGCAGCGGAAACGGTGCAAGATGCTTTTATGAACGAAAACTTCCGTGTTTATGCTTCCGACGATATTCTGGGTGTTGAATTGTCCGCTGCGTTCAAAAACGTAATTGCCCTGTGTGCCGGCTGCTGCGACGGTCTAGGCTTTGGGGATAACACAAAAGCCGCCTTAATCACACGTGGCTTAACCGAAATTGCACGCCTGGGCGAAGCACTTGGCGGACGGAAAGAAACCTTTGCCGGCCTAACCGGTGTTGGCGATTTGATTGTCACCTGTACCTCTATGCATTCCCGTAACCGCCGCTGTGGCATCTTAATTGGTCAGGGCAAAACACCGGAACAAGCCGTACAAGAAATCGGTGCAGTCGTTGAGGGATACTATGCCGCCGCCAACGTACGTGCTCTGGCACAAAAAACAGGTGTAGAGATGCCGATTCTGGAGGGTGCTTACCAAGTTTTGTATCAAAACGCAGACCCCAGACAGGTGATTCTTGCCCTTATGACACGTGCCAAAAAGCATGAAACAGAAGAAAGCTGGATTTAATTTTATTAGTCAACTGCATACTTTTCCTTGTTTTATAAATCCAGAAAACTATTTTTATAAAAAAGCTTGACAACCTATTCCGTTTGCGCTATATTAAATAAGCTCCCTTGAGAGCAAGGGAGCCAATATCGCGGGGTAGAGCAGCTTGGTAGCTCGTCGGGCTCATAACCCGGAGGTCGCAGGTTCAAATCCTGTCCCCGCAACCATTATTCCCTTGGGCAATAGTCCAGGGGTTTTTTGTGCCCTTTTTTGGGGCAGTTCATATAAAAAAGTATAGTCCCGTCCCTTCCCTACTTCCCTATCTTGAAAGTAAAGCGGCGCAGTTTTCCACCGATATTTTATTTTTAGTGGAAAACTCTGTTCATTATTTACTTTCACCCCTCTTTCCGGGTATCTATACTTGATTCCTTCATCCCCTTCCCTTGTAAGCAGCAAACCTATTTATAGGCTTGCTGCATTTTTTATTTTCCTGCAAAAAAAGAACCGTGCGACAGCCTCTGGCCACAGCACGGTTCTTTTTTACTATAACAATATATCCATCTTTAGAAATATGCTAAATTAGAAAAAAAGGAACAGATGCGCAAGCTGCGGCACCTGTTCCTTTGGGAGGAAGGACAATTTATTCTTTATCGGTGTTTGTTTTTACACCGAACAAGAAGTACACCATATGGAAGAGCCAAACACTGCCCAGCACAATACGACCAACCAAAACCTCACGCATCATAATAAAGCCGATTGCCATCAATATTGTAACCGTTACCATAATGCGGATTTTAACCTTGCGTGTCATGCCTTTTCCGGCTACAAAGTCTTCCAGATTATCTTTATACAGCTTTGTTCCGACAAACCAATTATGCAGTTTTTCGGAACTTCTGGCAAAGCAGTAAGCCGCCAGCATCAAAAAAGGGAACGTGGGCAGAAATGGCAATACTGCACCAATTGCACCTAAAGCCAATCCAATACAGCCTACCAAAACATAAAGCATTTTTTTCATTTTCATACTTGCTTCTCCAGTTGTCTTTTTTCTTTTCTGCTCTCTATCACATGACGAATCGCCATAATCGGATGATGAAAAATCATACGTGGACCGGAAAATCGCATTACTTCTCTAATTTTCTCCCGCATTTCCGGTTTATAGCAATGCACTTTACAGTTGGAACAAAACGTCTTTGTTTCCATAAACGGGCACTTATCGCTGCGCATTCTCGCATAAGCATCCAGCTCCGCACACGCAGGGCAAAGCTGCTTGCCTCCATGCTTTTTGCGGCAGTATAAGGCAATCATCAACGAAACTACCTCTTTTTCCCGTTCCCGCTTTTGCTGTACGTCCATTAGCTATTCCTTCCCTGCTCTACCGAGTAAACACGGTCTGCAATACCCATAGTAGATTTGCGGTGCGATACCAGCACCACTGTCTTGTCTTCACATTCCTCATGCAGCGACTTCAGGATAACTGCTTCGTTCAAGCTGTCCAAATTACTGGTGGGCTCGTCCAACAGCAGGAACGGTGCGTCATGCAGGAAAGCTCTTGCCAAACCCAAACGCTGACGTTCGCCGCCGGAAAGAGAATCGCCCAACTCACCAACCTGTGTATCGTACCCCTGCGGCAGCTTCTGGATAAATTCATGCACCGAAGCCTTTTTGCAGGCTGCAACAATTTCTTCATCGGTTGCGTCCCATTTTGCAACACGCAGGTTATTGCGAATCGTATCATCAAACAGGTAGGTTTCCTGCGTAACAAAGCTTTCCATGTTGCGCAAATTGGTTGTATTGATGTCATCCACACTGCGGCCGGAAATACTAATTTCGCCCTTTTGTACCTGCCAGAAACGCATAAACAGCTTCAGCAAAGTAGACTTGCCGCTTCCGCTCTTACCTACAATACCTACAATTTCATTCTGCGGGATTTCCACCGACAAATCTGTCAAAATGGTTTCGTCCCCATAGGAGAAGGTAATATTCTTTGCCTGTGCACCCGCAAAGGTAATTTCTTCCTTGCCGGTAATTTCTTCTACAACAGGTGTTTCGTCCAAAATATCCAGCACACGGTTACCTGCGGCAAAGGTATTTTGCAGCGTTGCGCCCAAAGCAGCCAGTGCAACCACCGGACCAAAAGAGCTCATCAGCGCCAACGTAGGAATCAGCACACCCTCAAACTCGCACAGCTGTGTGGCAGCAAACAGCATTGCAATGTCAAACACCAGAATCACCAAGTTGGTAACTGCGATATTTCCGTTGGACATACGCTTCATACGCTTTTCCTGTACGGAAAGGTTCTCGGTCATTTCGTTCATTTGCTGTACACGCTTTTCGCCCTGACCGTATTGCAAAATCTCGGGCAAGCCACGCAGGCTGTCCAGCACAAAGCCAGCCAGTTCACCGGACTGCGTACGGAAATTGATGCCGTTAGCACCACTCATTTTGGAGGTGATAACCGGAACAATCACACCAACCGTTACGTATGCTGCCAGTGCCAAAAGTCCCAGTGCCCAATGATAGGAGCCAATGAAAAGCACCATAACAACGGTAAACAGCGCAGCAATGCAAATGGGCGAGATTGTATGTGCATAGAACACTTCCAGCAGCTCAATGTCCGAAGTGATAATGCTGATTAAGTTGCCCTTATCCTTGCCTTCCAGCTTTGCAGGGGTCAAGCGGCGCAGTGCAGTAAACACCTTATCACGCAGTAAAGCCAGCAGCTTAAATGCGATAAAGTGGTTGCAGGACTGCTCTGCATAGCGCAAAAATCCACGAACTACAGCAAACAGAATCAGGCAGGTAAAGATAATGCCCAGTGTCATTTTGCTGTAAAGGCCCAGCAGCTGCAAAACAGCAACGCCGCCCATAATTGTGATAAACGCTGCACACAGGTGCCCAACCAGACCCATTAAAATGGCCAGCAACATATAGCCGGTAAGCGGTTTTACCAAACCGATAAGCCGCATCATAACCTGAAGATTGTTTCGTTTCATAGTGCGGCTCCCTTCGTGTAATTTTCCAGTTCCTGCTGGGTATGCCATAGTTTTGTATATACTCCGTTCTGTTCCAGCAGCGCCTCGTGCTTACCGGATTCCACAATATTGCCGCCATCCAAAACGTAGGTATTATCTGCATCTGCTACGTTTGCCAAACGGTGAGAAATCAAAATTACCGTCTTTGTTTTTGCCAGCTGGCGAATCTGGCGCATCATATCATTTTCGCTCTCCACATCAATATTGGAGGTTGCCTCGTCAAAAATATAAACGGGCGTATCATGCAGCAATGCTCTGGCCAGAGCCAAACGCTGGCACTGTCCGCCGGAGAAGTTGGATGCCTTTGCTGTCAGCTTGGTATCCAAGCCATTTTCACTGCGCAGGAAATCTGCCAGATTAACACATTCCAGCGCACCCCAAAGCTGAGCATCTGTTGCAGTGGGGCAACCCATTAACAGGTTCTCACGTACAGTTCCCTTAAACAGATAGCTTTGATGGCTAACATACGTAAACTGCTGCATCAGGCTTTCTTCCGAAATCTGCGAAAGCGGAACTCCGCCAACGGTTACGCTGCCGGTATAGCCACGATTTCTGCCCATCAAAATGGCAGCCAAGGTGGATTTTCCGCAGCCACTTTCGCCAACGATAGCTGTAAAGCCGCCCTGCGGGAATTCCATATTCACACCATGCAGAATCTCACGGTCTGCTTCATAAGCAAAGCTCAAATTCTCGCAGCGAATACTGCAATCCGCCGGGACAGGCTGTGTTTTTTGTTCCGGCTCCGGTAAATCCAGCAGTTTGAAAATCTTATCCGACGCAGCCATACCATTCATAGCAATGTGGAAGAAGGAGCCCAGCTGACGCATCGGCAGGAAGAAGTCCGCCGCCAACAGCAGAATCATTAGGCAGCCTGCCAAGTCTACACGATTTGCACGGAACTGTGTAACAGCCAAAATAACACCCAAAGCAGCACCGCCGTATGCAATCAAATCCATAATGGTAATGGAGTTCAGCTGCATAGTCAGCACTTTCATGGTGATTTTGCGGAACTTCTCCGCCTGTACATTCATCTCGTCCTGCTTAAAACCATCCGTCTGGTAAATTTTCAGCGTGGTAAGGCCCTGCAAATTTTCCAAAAAGGTATCGCCTAAAGCAGTGTACTCTCCCCAGTATTTGCCCAGCAGCTTTTTTGCCCATGTCTGCACAGCTGCAATCGTAATAGGAATCAACGGTACACAAATCAGCAGCACCACTGCGGAAGGCAGGTTTACAAAACTGATAACAGCAAACAAGGTAAGCGGTGCCAGCATCGCATAGAAAAACTGCGGCAAGTATGCACCAAAATAGGTTTCCAACTGCTCAACGCCTTCCGTTGTAACCTGTACAATTTCGCTTGTTTGTACTTGCTCACGGTAAGAGTTACCTAGACGCAGCAGCTTACGGTAAATCATTTCACGCAGTTTTTGTTTTACTTCACGGGAAGACATATATCCCATGTGTCCCGCTGCCATTGTGCAAACAAATCGTACCACAATCATCGCAACAGCCAGCAGCACAGTGTTCAAAAGTGCATGGCTGTCTGCTGTTTTGTTATAAACCTGCTGCAAAAAGCGTGCAATTGCTGTCATCATGGTAATGTTTGTCAGCAAGCCCACCCACTGCAGCGCCACATTTGCGGCCACATACTTTTTGCTTTCTTTTACTGTCTCTATGAGACGCTTGTTAATCATCATAACCGATAGAACTCCCAAAAATTAAATTGCTTACAGATGGCTTAGTGCCACCATACCTGCCTTATTCCGCATCCTTTTACGTCACAAATTCCTTTAACGCCTGATAACTTTCGTTTCCAATATCATGTTCCATTTTGCAGGCGTCTTCCACTGCAACAGCTTCCTCTACCCCTAACTGCATCAAAAACGATTTTAGTATTTGATACCGTTCACAGATGCGACAGGCATCCTGTACCCCTCGCTCAGTCAAGCAAATAACATTACTTTCATCTACGTTGAGGTAGCCTTCCTCTGTTAGGCGTTTCAGCGCCACACTCACTGTTGGGCGGGACAAGCCCAATTGCTCCGCAACCTGACACGCATGCACCTCTTTTGTCTGCGACAGGATATAGATTGTTTTCAAGTAATCCTCCGTAGATCTGCGCTTCTTCATGGCTGCATCTCCTTTAGCTTTTTCACCCGGCTACCGTCAAGCGCTCAATGCTTTTTCCGTTTTTCCACTGAGAGCAGTAAACATCGGTACATTTTTTATACTTAGCAAATGTTTTTTGTGCTGCCGCTTCGTCACCGTATACTTTCCAGCAGCCTACACATTTATGATTGCCCGCCTTATTGCGGATAAATTCACACACATCTTCCGGCGGGTATCCCAAAAACAAACCAACTTCGTGCGGAAACTCCTCAGCGGACTGCAAGCGGTCAATCAAGTGGATAATACAAGCATCTGCTCGTTCAGGCTGATAACCATACTGTTCTAACAGTTTGCGTGCCTGCTCTCCATCCAAGTCTTTTTGCAATCCGCTGGGGCGATACACATAAATCAGTGCACGCTTATTCCAAACACGTAAAGGCAGAACCCGCAGTCCTTTGGGGACTAATCGTTTATTCAAGCTGCGAATTTCTTTCACCAGTTCTTGTTTTTCGGTACAAGCACAGGAAAAAAGGCTTCCTGTTTTCATCCCTGCTAACGTTGGTGAACAATGCCGAATAATCAATTCCTCAGACATACTGCGACCCTCCTAAAAGTTAGTTCAGGCTAATTACGGATTTTAAGATTGGGAGGTGCAACCACTTGCACCTCCCAAACAGTTTACTGATTCGACTGGTCCATATCGTCTTGTTCGCAATTTGAGCAGCAACTGCACCCGCCGGATTTCGACGAGCACCCGTCCGGGCAGCCAATGCACTTTTTACCACTCTTTTTGGATTTGTACACATACCAGGCTGCGCCGCCCAAAATGACAACCAATATAAGGACAATAATGATGTTTTCCAGCATGGTTATTTCTTACCACCTAACGCATACTCTTTTTCGACTTTCTTATCTGCATTCACACACAGGTAAGCAACAATGCCGATGATGGCAGCCACAGCGATTAAGCCAGGCAGGAAGCCGCTGCCAACTGTACCCTCGGTAATCAATGTACCAATCTGGTAAACCAGATAAGCAACTACATAACCGGTACCCAACTGCAGCATGATGCCGCCAAACAGCCACTTGCCGTTCTTGATTTCGGAGTGCATAGCACCAATTGCTGCAAAGCAAGGAGGTGTAAACAGGTTAAACATCAGGCAAGCCAGTGCAGCAGCCTTGGTCAGGCCAAAGATTGCAGCAACTTCGGTTGCACCGCCAACCAGTGCGTTCTCATCAACATCGATGAAGTTCGTAATGCCGTAGCAAACTGCCAGAGTAGCAACAACGTTTTCCTTTGCGATAAAACCGGTAATGGAGGCTGCAGCCATCTGCCATACGCCAAAGCCCAGAGGAACCAGCAATACAGCAAAGGGA
>RCNH01000629.1_pt1 | contig 13825 bp, 11 predicted proteins | sample 2041161 | NCBI WGS metagenome assembly RCNH01 (sample SAMN09708215, study PRJNA481090) | Feces metagenome, whole genome shotgun sequencing project. | biome: feces | host: Leptonychotes weddellii | place: Antarctica: Sion Island | collected 2010-03-01 | reverse complement strand
GCCTCGCTTGGCATTATGAATCTTATACCCATTCTGCCTCTTGATGGTGGTCGCTTTGTCATTGAAATCTTCCAGAAAATCACGAAGCGTCCTGTATCAGAGCGTGGCTTGAGCATCATGACGCTTGCTGGCATTAGTTTTGTTGTGCTCTTGTTTGTCGTCATGCTCTTCCAAGACATTCAGCGCTTCATCATAGGCTAGGGGGTGTGTATGAATAGCATCCATGCTGGGCATGAGTATTCGTGTGCACCAAAGCCAAAGCTAGCTACGACCCGACGCGTGTATGTGGGCTCTGTCCCCCTTGGTGGGGGAGCGCCCTGCGCTGTTCAGTCCATGCTTTCTGCCCCCGCTGATGATTTAAACGCTAATATGCGCCAGGTAGAATCCTTGGTAAAGGCGGGATGCGAGATTATTCGCATGGCAATCCCCAATAAAAAGTCCCTGGATACCTTTGAATATGTCTGTGCGCATTCACCTGTTCCCATTGTGGCAGACATACACTTTTCTGCCGATCTGGCCATTGAGGCTGCTCGCCGTGGAGCCGCTAAACTTCGTATCAATCCGGGCAATATTGGGGGCCTAGAAAAAACTAAGCCAGTCTTGCAGGCTGCACGCCAGGCAGGCATTCCCATACGCATAGGGGTAAATGCGGGCTCGCTTGATAAGGCGCTTAAGGCGCGCGAAGACGTGAGTCTTCCTGAAAAACTCGTCATATCAGCTAAAGAGTATGTAGAGTTTTGCGAGTCCCAGGGCTTTTATGACATAGTAGTGTCCGCCAAGGCCCACGATGTGCCTACTACGCTTTCTACCTATCGCCTGCTCTCACAAACGCTGCCCCATATTCCCTTACACATTGGTGTGACAGAAGCAGGTACGCTTTTTCAGGGCTTAATAAAATCTGCTGCAGGTTTGGGTATTTTGCTTGAATCAGGAATAGGGGATACCCTGCGTATTTCCTTAACAGATGATCCTGTTGAAGAAGTAAAGGCCTGCTGGTCCTTACTTTCTGCCCTTGACCTGCGTAAACGAGGGCCTGAAATCATTAGCTGTCCTACCTGCGGACGATGCCAGGTAGACATGATCAGCCTAGCTAAGCAGGTAGAAGAAGCCCTTGGCTCTGTTGACTGCCCTCTTAAAATTGCAGTTATGGGATGTGTGGTTAATGGCCCGGGAGAAGCAGAGGACGCCGACCTTGGCGTTGCCTGTGGATCGGGCTCAGGTGCCATCTTTGTTCAGGGCACAATCGTTCGACGTGTTCCTGAAGATGAGATTTTGCCTGCTCTTCTTGAAGAAATTGAAAAATATAGAACAAAGTTTCATAATGAAACTCACTAATACAACTAATGTAGTTACCAGAAAAGGATACCTGTATGGCTAAACGTGTTGATCCTCGAATCCTATCCATGTCCAACATATATGCTCCTACCCTGCGCGAAGACCCCAGCGACGCAGACATTACGAGCGCTAAACTTTTGCTTCGTTCCGGCATGATTCGTAAAGAAGCCGGTGGCCTGTATTCCTTTTTGCCCCTGGGTATGCGCATTCTTACTAAAATCGAGCGTATTATTCGTGAAGAAATGGATGCAACGGGTGCTCAGGAAGTACTCATGCCCTTCTTGCAGCGAGCAGAGCTCTGGCAGGAGTCGGGCCGTTGGGATGCCTATGGCCCTGAATTGTTGCGCGTTCTTGACCGTCATAACAACGAATTTTGTCTAAGCCCCACCCACGAAGAAGTAATTACTGATCTTGTAAAAAACGAGCTTCGCTCCTATAAGGATCTTCCTAAGAACCTCTATCAGATTCAGATTAAGTTCCGTGACGAGATCCGTCCTCGTTTTGGCCTTTTGCGTGGTCGTGAATTCATTATGAAAGACGGCTATAGCTTTAACGAAGACCAGGCATCTCTGGATCAAAGCTATGCTGAAATGCGCGAGGCCTATGCAGCCATCTGTGAGCGCATGGAAATGAAATACCGTATCGTACAGGCTGACCCAGGTCAGATTGGTGGTAATGCTACTGAGGAATTCATGGCCTTGGCCGAGCATGGAGAAGCAGAACTTGTGTACTGTGACTGTTCCTATGCAGCAGACGTTGAAGTGGGCGAGTGTTCTGCCCAGGCAACGGCCTTTGGTGCGCAAGAACTTACTCGCATTGAAACCCCTGGTGTTCATACCATTGCAGAGCTCGCTGCCTTCTTGGGTTGCGAAGAATCTTCCTGTGCCAAGGCATTTTCTGGCAAGGATGAAGAAGGCTCTATTTGGGTCATCTTTGTTCCTGGTAACTATGAAGTAAATGAATGCAAGGCTGCTCGTCTGATTCCAGGCTTTGAGCAGTTAAGTGATGAAGAAATGGAAAAGGCAGGGCTATTCAAGGGCTCCATGGGTCCTGTAGGTCTGCCACAGGGTGTGCGTATCGCCGCTGATGAGAGCCTTGCTAACATTAGCCACTGGGTTGTTGGTGCTAATGTTGATGGCTATCACTTGACGGGTGCTGCCCAGGGTAGCGATTTCACGGTGGATGTGTGGGGAGATTTCTGTACGGTTAAGCCAGGAGATGCCTGCCCTAACTGCGGCGCTCCTTTGAAATCAGCCCGTGGTATCGAGGTGGGTCAGATCTTTAAGTTGGGCGACAAATATTCCCGCATGATGGGCGCCAACTTCATGGATCAAGATGGCAAGGATAAGCCTTTTATGATGGGCTGTTACGGCATTGGTGTTTCTCGTACCCTTGCTGCCATGGTAGAGCAAAATAACGACGAACACGGCATGTGGTGGCCTATGGCTATTGCTCCTGCTCACGTATGTATTCTTCCTTTGGTAGCCGGGGAAGAAGTCGATACGGTAACTAACGAGCTTTCTTTGCGCCTTGCTGCTCGTGGTATTGAAGTGGTTATCGATGACCGCAAAGAGCGTCCAGGTGTTAAGTTTGCTGATGCTGATCTTATCGGCTGGCCTGTTCAGATTATCTTGGGCAAGCGTTCCCTTGCAGAAGGTAATGTCGAGCTTAAATATCGTGCTACCAATGAAAAGAAGACCATTGCCCTTGATGAGTTGTTTACTCTTCTGGATGGCTTGGGCGCTTCTGCCTTGCCATCAAAGGATTTTGCTGACCAGTTGTTTAACTAAGGCTTTTCTTGTAGGACAAGCTGTCTAGTGAAGGATAAAAGCTCTCGGGCATTTTTGTCACAGCACAATACCAAATATATAACAAAAGCTCCCCCTTTCCCGCTTTGTCGGAGAGGGGGAGCTTTCTTCATGTTGTTTGCAGTCCCTAGACCAGAAGCCTTTGACACGCCTGGAAGCAGCGCCACAGAAGAGCCTTAGATTCTGGGGTGGCAAGCAGGGCTTCAATATTGCTCAAAACTACGCAGGGTCGTCCAAATACGCGACAGGGTGCTTGAGTTTCTAGTTCACTGCGATAGGCCTGGGATAGCTCAGATGCAAGCGATTCATCCGTTGCAATCAGTATGCAGGGGTCAAGACCTTCAATTAAAGAAAACAACTGGGCAGGGTTGTGCTGAGACCAGGTGCACCATATGCAGGGCGCCTCACCCCAGCCGAGGCGACTAAAGGATGCTTGGCAGGCCTGTTGTGCTGAAGAGCTTAAAGCCTGATGCGACACAATTAGTATGAGCCCTTCAGGATTGCCGTCCAAGCAGCTCTGCCAGCTCTGCCACGTTTCGCGTGCCTCAGTTGCATGCGTGTTGTTTTGGGCCATGGTGCTCCTTGTTGTTATTCCAGGTGGATAGATTGAGCGTATCTGTATTAGTTGCGCAGGGAATGTAGGGGAGCGGGGATGCGTCCGCCGCGTTGGCTGAGCACGCTGCCCGCAAAGCCGTTTACCGGCATGACGGGGGCATATCCAAGTAATCCGCCAAAATCAAGTACGTCACCTACGTTTTTGCCAAGGGCAGGGATGATACGAACAGCCGTTGTTTTATTGTTTACCATGCCGATGGCACATTCATCAGCAATGATGCCAAAGAGGGTTTCTGGGCTGGTGTTTCCTGGTACGGCAATCATATCAAGACCTACAGAACAGACGCAGGTCATGGCCTCAAGCTTCTCAAGACTCAAGGCACCCTGTTCAGCTGCTGCTATCATGCCTGCGTCTTCGGATACGGGAATGAAGGCGCCTGAGAGGCCTCCTACTGATGAACTTGCCATGACGCCACCTTTTTTAACAGCATCGTTGAGCATGGCAAGGGCTGCCGTTGTACCAGGTCCTCCACAGGTGCCAACTCCAATAGCTTCCAGAATGTTTGCAACAGAGTCGCCTTCTGCAGGAGTGGGAGCAAGAGAAAGGTCAAGGATGCCTTTTTCATAACCAAGGCGAGATGCAGCCTCGCGTGCCATAAGTTCGCCTGCACGAGTAATTTTAAACGCCGTGGCCTTGATAGTTTCTGCAACGGTTGTAAGGTCAGCCTGCTTAGGCAAGGCCTCAAGGGCGGCTCTCACAACACCAGGGCCTGAAACACCAACATTGATCACAGCATCCGCTTCTCCAACACCATGAAAGGCTCCTGCCATAAAGGGATTATCCTCAACAGCATTGCAGAAGACGACCAACTTCCCGGCACCAATGCAGTTTTTATCCTGGGTGAGGCGGGCAGATTCGATGATGGTATGCGCCATAGTAAGGACGGCATCCATATTGATGCCAGCTCGTGTAGAGCCTACATTTACAGAAGCACACACCCGGTCAGTGCTGGCAAGGGCTCGAGGGATGGAGTTAATCAATCGGGCGTCAGCCTGTGTCATGCCCTTGTGGACCAGGGCGGAAAATCCACCAATGAAATCAACCCCTACCTCCTTAGCTGCTGCATCAAGGGCACAGGCTAAGGGGCTTAGGTCATCAACATCAATGCATCCGCAAAGTTCTGCTATAGGAGTCACAGATACGCGCTTGTTGACAATGGGGATGCCAAATTCACGTTCGAGCTGTTCAGCGCAGGGAACTAAGTCCTTGGCCTTCGTTGTGATATGTTCATATATTTTCTCAGACATGCGGTCGATGTCGCTATCGATGCAGGGGCGTAGATTAAGCCCAAGGGTAATCGTACGAATGTCAAAGTGTTGCTGGTTGACCATGTTTAAGGTCTCTTGAATTTCACGAGGGGTAATTTTCATAGCTTCTCCTTGATTCGTTATGCATATGCTGTTTATTATACGGCTAAGTATCCCTCTTCGAGCAATAAGCTCACAGGGGGGACACAGTCTTGTAAAGCTTGTATGCTAAATAGGGGCTCTATCGTAATGCAATGGCTTCAGGGCTGTGAGAATTGCATAAAGAAGATGGGCTCCGTTTAGAAAAATTCTCTGCTGTGGTATCGTAGGGTTTAAAACTCGTAAGGAAAGAGGATCTACGTGTCGGGCAGTTTAAAAATATGCGCCACTCCCATAGGAAATCTCGATGATATGACAGCTCGCTCACGGCAGGCCTTGGCCAGTGCTGATCTTGTCTGCTGTGAAGACACGCGCGTGACAGGCAAGCTTCTTTCAGCCCTTGGTATTGAAAAGCCGCTTATGCGTCTTGATGAAGAAAAGATGTCCCAGCTCATACCTGTGGTCTTAGGTCGCATTGCCCAAGGCGAGTGCATTGCCTACTGCTCAGATGCGGGTATGCCCGGTGTATCTGACCCAGGTCAGCGTCTGGTGCATGCTGCACGTACAGAAGGCCTAGAAGTAGAAGTGCTGCCAGGACCGACTGCTTGTGACACTGCCTATGTGGCAAGTGGCGTTTTGAGCTCAAAATTTTATTTTGGAGGCTTTTTTCCTCGTAAAGAACAGGAGCGTATTCGCTGCCTGTCATCTCTTGCAAGCCTTGATGCTGCCCTTATTTTCTACGAGAGTCCTCGTCGTGTTGTAGAAGCACTGACGGTCATTGCCCACGTATTGCCATATCGCTCTGTCGCCTTGTGTCGTGAGCTCACAAAGCTGCATGAAGAAGTGCTGCGCGGTAGCGCATCTGATCTCTTGGAGCAAATTGAAAAGCGTCCATCGAGCGCCCCCTTAAAGGGTGAGATGGTACTTGTAATTGATGCTGCTCCTGAAGAAGAAAAGCAGGCACAGGCTTGCTCGGCACAAGAGCAGGCACGGAGTCGTGCAGCAGAATTGCTGGCCCAGGGTGCTCGTAAAAAAGACATTGTCGTTGCGCTTAAGAAGGAGTTTGGCATTAGTCGCAACGATGCCTATGCCCTTGCAATGGAGGAATAAATGTCAGAGCCTAGTTTGCTGAGACGTTTTAGCCAACATGCCTTTTCTAATATTGTGGCCATGTTGGGTGTTTCTTGTTACATCTTTGCAGATACCTTCTTTATATCCCATGGAATTGGGGCCTATGGCCTTGCTGCTCTAAACTTTGCCCTCGTTGCCTATATGTGTGTTTCAGCCCTGCTGGTTATGGTTTCGCAGGGTGCTGCAACTAAGTACCAAATTTATATCTCTCAAGGCAAAAGTCTCGAAGCGCGTCAATGCTTTACGACAGCGCTTATGCTTATGGCAGGAATTTCGGCTCTTGCCATACTTGCTGGCATTATAGGTACGCCCTATTTTGTTGAGCATCTGGGAGCGGATGAACACACCTTTGAGCTTGCTTGTACATACATGCGAGTGCTCTTGCTTAGCACGCCCATCATGGCTTTGTATACCTTGCTGCGTCCCTTTGTCCGCAACGATCATGCACCCCAGCTTGTAATGGCAGCAAATGTGACAAGTGCTCTTTCAAATATATTCCTTGATTGGTTGTTTATCTATCCCTTGGATCTTGGCATGTTTGGTGCAGCCTTCGCAACAGCTATTTCTCCTGCCATCTGCCTAGCCATCCTTTCTCTTCATATTTTTTCAGGCAAGGCACGATTCTTGCCCTTGGCGAAACCTCGTATAACAGAGTATCTCTCTGACATAGTCTCCCTTGGCCTGGCTTCGTTCTTGCTTGAAATTTCGAGTGCTGTTTTGCTTGCTGTGTTCAATCTTATGATTATGGAATATGGCGGATCGCTTGGTGTAGCAGCTTATGGCGTCGTAGCTAATCTTGCCTTTGTTGCCACCTGTCTGTACGAAGGGCTCGCCCAGGCTATTCAGCCCCTGGCAAGTGAGCTCTATGCACGCAGGCAGCCTCATGCCCTACGCCAGCTTATGCGCTATTCAGCTGTCATAGGTCTCAGCCTTGCCGTGCTTATTGTGCTTGTTGCCTGTGTGAGTGCTCCTCAGATAGCAAGCCTTTTCAATCGTGACGCCATTCCCGAGCTTCAATATATGGCAGTTCGAGGTTTACGCATTTACTTCTGGGGCTACTTCTTTGCAGGAGCAAATATCTTAATTGCTGCCTTCTTAAGCTCTGTAGAATGGGCTCGTCCTTCGTGGATCATTTCTCTTTTGCGAGGTCTCATTGCCACCCTGGCAGCAGCCTGGGTCTTAAGCCAGTTCATGGGTATGCTCGGCATGTGGCTTGCCTTCCCCGTTGGAGAAGCTGCGACTCTTGTATTCTCAGGAATTGCTCTTGCATGGTGGTTGCGCCGTTTTAATCCATCCTCGTCCACCCCTTCTTCTACCCGAAATTCATTTAATTAGATAGTTACACCTATGCATTTGTTAACCAAGGACCAAAAGGCAGTGTTTATCAGCCTTTTTGTAGGTACCTTTATTGTTTCTGCTTCACAGGCTATGGCTATTGCAAGCCTTCCTGATATCATGCTGGAATTTAGTTTTGGGGCCGGTTTAGGCCAGCTGTTTACCGTAGGCTATATGGTGGTCTTGGGTGTAGCAGCCGCCTTTACTGCCTATTTTATTGATTGGCTGCCCCTGCGACGCTTGTACGTAGGGGCTCTTCTGGTATTTGCCTTGTGCTCCTTAGGTATTGTGTGGGCGCCTACTACCATGCTTATTATTACTTTGCGGCTTGTATCAGCTCTTTCAGCTGGCATGATGTTACCCTTGTTGCAAACGGTCGCTTTGAGCATATATCCAAGCTCCCACTATGGTCGTGCCTTGACCCTTGTTTCTATTGTGGTAGGTATCTCGCCTGCCGTAGGGCCCCTGATAGCAGGGGTTTTAATTGACCTGTATTCGTGGCGCGCGGTATTTATAGGTCTTGGCCTGAGTGTCGGCGCATGTGCCCTAGCGGGTCTGCACTTTGTTTATGATGTGCTTGATCGGCGTCCACACAGCAGGCTTGATGCCCTATCAGCCATTCTGTATCTTGCAGGTTTTAGTATCAGCATGGCGGCTATTAGTCTTATTTCTAATGAGTCCCTGCCGTTGATCCTTCGTGTATTTCTGGTGCTCTTGGGGCTGGGTAGCCTTGTGGCCTTTGTTCGAAGGCAGTTACGCCAGGAAGATCCCTTCTTTGCCCTGCAATTTTTTAGTCATCCTGGCTTTAGTGCTTCTGTACTTGTTATTGTCGCTTCTCAGCTAACTGCCACCTTTGGTTCGGTTGTTGTTCCTCTTTACGCCCAGGCGGTACTGGGGTTTTCCGCGTCAGTTTCTGGCTGGATAATCTTTCCAGGTGCTTTTATTTTGGGTATCGGCAGTATTCTGACAGGTCGCCTCTCTGATCGACGTGGCGTGGTACCCTTAGTGCTTGTAGGCATCGCCTGTAGTGTAGTTGGAAGTGCAGGGTTTTTAGTTCTCGGGAGTACTCCAAGCCCCTGGCTTCTGGCCCTGCTGTATGCCCTGCGCCTTTCAGGTGTGGCCTGTATTACTATTCCACTTACTGCCCATGCCTGTGCCTGTCTGCCTCGATCGTGTCTCTCTCAGGCGTCATCGATGATTACTTCCCTGAGACAAACGCTTGGATCCCTGCTCTCGTCGGTTCTTATTATGGTCATGGCTGCAAGCACCTCTCATCCATCAGGCATAGATCGTTTTAGCTTCTGTCTTAGTTTTGTGATCCAAATAGTACTTGTGCTTGGTGTAGGGAGCTTGGGACTTGTTGGCCTGCGTCAAAACAAGGCATCTCTTTAGGTTTTGACTGTCTTAGGCACAAGAAGCACCGTCATACCTCGGGCGAGTGGTGTGAAACAAGCCCCTCTGCCTCAGAGGGAGCTATACAAGATCCTTTCTTAACTGCTTATACCCTGCATAAAAATATGAGCCTACCGAAAACTGGTAGGCTCATATTGGTTTGCGAGGTATATATGTGCTGGATGACAAGCACGCTGACAGACTTCAGTAAGAGCAGCTAGGCTATGGCGGGGTAGATTATTAGTTTCTGATAGATGCATGGCAACAACCGTTTCGAGACCTGAGTGTAACAGTTGCTCTAGTCCACAGGCTGCCTGTTGATTGGACAGATGACCCGTATCTCCCGCTACACGGCGTTGGAGACGGCTTGGGTAGGGGCCAATCTTGAGCATATGAGGGTCGTGGTTAGACTCAAGGGCTAGGATGCGCGCGCCGCTGAGGTGCTTAATCTGGTGAGCATCTAATAGTCCTGTGTCTGTTACATAACCAAGAACATCAGTTTTTTGTTGAAGGCCTGAGCCATAGCCTGCCTCGAATCGAAAACCCATGGATTCGCAGCTGTCATGAGAGGTGGCAAAGGAGGCAACACGCAGGCTTCCAATGTCAAATTCATCCGTTGCAGCAATATGTACAATGTCAACTAGGCTTTCTACTTCGCGAATAAGGCGTGAGGCCTGATGAATGGCAGAGGTGGTGTAGAGCGTAGGGTGGACGTTCTGGCGTGCAAGATGGCGCAAAACAACACCCAGCCCCTTAGTATGATCGCCATGTTCATGCGTGATAACAAGGGCATCTAGCTTTGTAGGGTCAAAGCTAAGTATTTCGCAGCGTGCAAGAAAATCCTTGCAGCTAAATCCACAATCAATAAGTACGGCCGTTTCATAGGCCTGAACCAGGGCTGAATTGCCCTTAGATCCACTTCCAAGAACAGAAAAGCAAATGCCCTCATGGGGATTGCCCTGCATGCGTGGGTAGTCTATTACAGGGCGGGGAAGTTCATCGCGCAGTCGACAGGTTTCTACATATTCGCTCGTTAAGGCAGGCATGTCATCTAGGTCATAATAATCCACGGGAACTTCCTTTCTTTTGGTCTAGCTTATCATAAGGTATTCTTGACCATGGATGGCTTGCGCATATCTTACAAAGTGCAAAAACATGCGTTCACGGAAATTTCAATATATAACACCCTAGGTCACTGCAACAAAGAGGTCTAAGGTAGGATATAATGAAAACACTAGTGTGTTTGAAAGGAAACCATATGAATATTGTATTGCTAGGTGCTCCTGGAGCAGGCAAGGGTACACAGGCTGCCTTGCTGGTAGAAAAGTATCATACTCCTCATATCTCTACGGGTGATATGTTGCGTGCTGCTGTTGCTGCAGGTACTCCTTTGGGCAAGCAGGCCAAGGAATTCATGGATGCAGGCAATTTGGTACCTGACGAGCTTATTATCAACTTGATGACCGAGCGTTTGCAGGAAGACGATACTGCTGCTGGCTTTATCTTGGACGGCTTCCCACGTACCACTGCCCAGGCTGTGGCCTTGGATGCTGAACTTGCAAAAATCAATCGTCCTTTGGATGCTGCCCTGCTTATCGACGTAGCACCAGAAATCATCGTAGGTCGCCTTACAAGCCGCCGCATGTGCACCGAGTGTGGTCACATTGGTAGTGCTGCTGATGCAAGTTGCCCTAAGTGCCAGGGAGAAATGTACCAGCGCGACGACGACAACGAAGCTACCGTACGCAATCGTCTTGACGTATACGAAAGCTCTACTGCTCCATTGATCGACTACTACAAGGGATCTGATCTTCTTGTAAGCATCGATGGTGACCGCGATCCTCGCGAAGTATTTGCCGATGTTGAGGCAAGCCTTAACTTGGCGTAATCTTACACTTCCTTTTGTCCTTATGGGCCTTAATCTTTGAGTCATTGAGCTGCGAAGATTTTAGGCTTATAAGGTATGGTGCTGTGTTACATATGACGAGCCTTCCTGATGGGAGGCTCGTTTTTTTGTCGACAAGATAGGTGTCGAGGTGCCTTTCACATGCTTATTTTACCTTGTGCCGAATACATGTCAGGCGCATCCCACTGATCTAGTCTGGCTATGGTATTACAGACAAATGCTTTATTAGCAGTATTACACAAGGTCGTATGGCTTTGTGATAGGGGAGCGCAGCCAGTTAAGACGTAGGCTGCTCACACCTGTACACAACGAGCATTAGCCCCTCATATGAAGTGGGGCAGCTCAGCTAAAGCCTGCCAGTAAGGCTTCGGGCACAATCGTTCCAAGAAAGGTTACACTCTAATGGAATTTATTATCACGGATACCTATGAAGACATGAGCCGTGTGGCAGCTGATGTCATTGCTGAACAAATTACTACCAAACCAGCAAGCGTGTTGGGCTTGGCAACAGGCTCTACTCCTGAAGGACTCTACGCACAGCTGGTGGCCGATCACAAGGCTGGTCGCTTGGACTTTTCTCAAGTTATAAGCTATAACCTTGACGAATATCGTGGTCTTTCCCATGACGACGTACAAAGCTACCACTACTTCATGAATAAGCATCTTTTTAGTGGTGTTAATATCGACATACAAAATACCCATGTGCCTGATGGTTCTAATCCTGATAGCGAAGATGCATGCAATCAGTATGAGCAGATGATTGCTCAGGCTGGCGGCATTGACTTACAGCTCCTAGGTCTTGGGCACAATGGGCACATTGGCTTTAACGAGCCTGCTGACATCTTCCCTAAGACCACTAACTGTGTTGCCTTGACTCAGAGCACCATTGAAGCAAATAGTCGCCTATTTGACTCCATTGATGACGTTCCTCGTGAGGCTTATACCATGGGTATTGGTACCATTATGGCTGCTCGTAAGATTTTGGTAGTTGCCAATGGCCAGGGTAAGGCAGAAATTGTCAAACGTGCCTTCTTTGGTGAGGTAAGCCCTCAGGTTCCTGCATCTATTTTGCAGTTCCATCCAAATGTTGTTGTGGTTGTAGACAAGCAGGCAGCTAGCCTTTGTATGGCTTAATAGGTGAGCTGCCTACCAGGTATGTCTTTGTATGTTAGACATGAATATTTAAAGATTAGATGTAAATTCAAGGGGTGCGCAGGCGCCCCTTGTTTTATGATGGGGCTAGAACAAGCAAGTATACGAGAGAAGAAGCACTATGAAGATTACACATGCCTCTATTTTCACTGAATCGGGCTTTGTTCCCGGAGAGCTTTATGTGCGTGATGGGCGCTTTGTCGAAGCGTACGACACCACCGAGGTGTGGGACGCTCAGGGCAAGCGTATTATCCCAGGCCTTGTTGACCTGCATTTTCATGGATGTATGGCCCATGACTTTTGTGATGCAGATCCAGACGGGCTTCATGCCATTGCTGCCTATCAGGCCCAGGCGGGTATTACGAGTATGGCGCCTGCAACCATGACCTATGGCGAAGATAAGCTTTCAGAAATTATGGATGTTGCTGCTGCCTTTAGGCCCAAAGCCCATGAAGCCAGTCTTGTTGGCATCAATATGGAAGGACCGTACATTTCCCCTGATAAGATAGGGGCCCAAAACCCTCGTTATATTCAGTCCTGCGACAAGGACATGTTTGAGCGCCTTCAAAAGCGCGCGCACGGTCTTATCAAGATTGTTGACGTTGCTCCTGAAGAAGACGGTGCCGAGGATTTTATTTCAGCCCTCTCGCATGAGGTACGCATTTCTTTGGCTCATACCTGTGCAAGTTATGACCAGGCAGCTCGTGCTTTTGAACTTGGAGCTCGACATCTTACGCACATGTATAATGCCATGCCAGGCTTGCATCATAGAAACCCCGGACCCATTCCTGCTGCCTTAGAGCATGAGCAGGTAACGCCAGAGTTGATTGCTGATGGCGTACATATTCACCCCGCCATGGTTCGCCTGGCCTTTAGCCTCTTTGGCAAGGATCGCATTTGCCTGATTAGTGACTCTATGATGGCAACAGGCCTTGATGATGGAGAATATAGCCTAGGTGGCCAGCCTGTCATTGTAGAAGGGAATAAGGCCTGCTTGCATGATGGTACGATTGCAGGATCGGCTACTAATCTCTATGACTGCATGCTTTGTGCTGTTCACGATATGGGCATACCCTTGCATGATGCTGTAACAGCTGCTTCCAGCACTCCTGCCCGCGCTCTGGGTCTTGAAGGCGTGTGTGGCACTCTTGCGCCAGGCGCTCAGGCAGACTGTATTGTCTTAGACGGAGATGATAGACCGCACCGCATCTTGGTGCGCGGTTCCTGGCTTGATGAGTAAGCTTATATAATAAAAAACCCACGGAAGCAGTTCCGTGGGTTTTTTAATTATGTTAGTCCGGCTGTATTAAAAAAACGATTAGCGGGACTGCTTCTTTTTGGTAAGGCTTAAGCCAACGGCTGCAAGAGCGGAAGCTACGAGAGAGCCAAAGGCAATGATGCCGTTGTTGTCAGCCGTCTTAGGCAGAGCATTTTTAGACTGCGTTGCTACTGGCTTAACCACTACACCTGGCTTATCCTGTGTCTGCTTGGCAGCAGTTTGGGTGTCGGCATTTGCATCAGCAGTAGCATCTTCTGCGCCAGCAGCTGGAGTGGTGGCGTCACCAGCAGCAGGAGCGGTTGCAGTGCCTGCTGCAGGAGTGGTAGCACCACCAGTAGCAGGAGCGGTTGCGGTACCTGCACCAGGAGTGGTAGTTCCACCTGCAGGAGCAGTTGCAGTGCCTGCACCAGGAGTGGTAGCGCCACCAGTAGCTGGAGCTGTTGCGGTGCCTGCACCAGGAGTGTCGGCTCCACCAGTAGCTGGAGCGGTTGCATCACCTGCACCAGGAGTGGTAGCACCACCGGT
>RCNH01000627.1_pt1 | contig 13832 bp, 13 predicted proteins | sample 2041161 | NCBI WGS metagenome assembly RCNH01 (sample SAMN09708215, study PRJNA481090) | Feces metagenome, whole genome shotgun sequencing project. | biome: feces | host: Leptonychotes weddellii | place: Antarctica: Sion Island | collected 2010-03-01 | reverse complement strand
TCGTATCTCTATCAAACCCTGGAAAACAAGCAACGTTTTATCAGTCAAATTATGACCTCCAAGTCTCCTGTTCGATCCTGTGAAGATATGGATGAAGCTGTTCTGTCCTATGCGGAAATCAAGGCACTCTGTGCCGGTAATCCTCAAATTAAGGAAAAGATGGATCTGGATATCCAGGTTGGAAATCTACAGACACTGAAAGCCAGCTACAAAAGCGAGCACTTCCGGCTGGAGGACAAACTGCTTACCTTTTACCCAAGAGAAATTCATAACTGCCAGGAATTTATCACCAATTGCAAAAAGGATATGGAACTCAGTGCATCTACAAACCGAGAGGAATTTGCCGGAATCACCGTTGCCGGAACCCACTATTCTGAGAAAAAGGCAGGTGGATTGGCCATCATTGAGGCCTGCAAACAAATCAGCAAGACAGAACAAATCAAAATAGGTTCTTATCGTGGCTTCGATTTGGAACTGAGTTTCAACGGGTTTTCACAAGAGTATGTAGCAACTTTGAGAAGTGCTGCTACACATACCGCCTTTTTAAGCAATGACCCGTTTGGAATTCTCACACGGCTTGACAATGCTATTGCTCATATTCCCGAGCGGTTGCAGACTGCCAGTGACCGCCTTGTGGATCTGGAAGAGCAGCAAAAAGCCGCAGAAATGGAACTGCAGAAACCTTTCCCGAAAGAAGAAGAACTGAGAGTAAAAAGTGCTCGTCTTGCAGAACTGAATGTTGAGCTGGATATGAATGCCAAGCAACCCCAACAGGAGCAACACTCCGAAGAAAATCACAGCGAAACCATCCCGGTAGCTCTTCCTCATCAAAACTTGCCCTTCAATTCCTTGAGTCTACCGGAACAAATGGCATTAGCAAAGCAAAAAGCACAGGCCCTGCAAAAAAGCACGCATACACACACTCGAAAGCCAGAATTAGAACGGTAAATGGGTGGGGATGTCCAGAAATAAGGCATCCCCACATTTTATTTAAAGGAGGCAACTATGGACTACCAAAGCGAAATTGCATTGGTCGAGGCAGTTGTAGATCAGCTGAAAGCCAATGCTCAAAGCTGTAGAAGTAATGACGAATTCCGAAGTGCTCATACAGATGGTTCCATTTCCGGTCTGATCACAGCCATGCGGCTCTGTGGGCATCAGACAGAATACGGCTCCTGGTCAGACAGCAACGGCTGTTTACGAGCTGAATTTTTGAGTGTTGATGGCATTTTACTTCTAAAAGGCGGCGTTTTTCAGCCAGATAATCTTACAAACTACAAGAATACACTTCTCCCCTCCACAAAAATCACGGTTTATCAGATCAATATGCAGCGTGATAGCTTTAATGTCTGCTTTATCAGTTCCAAGCATCTGGAGCATTTGCAGGGAAAACCAGAAATCGACAGTGGGATCTATGACCGTGTCTATACTGGATCGCTCAAGTGCAAAAGCCTGGAAGATATTTACAAAGTCTTGAACGCGGATCACCCGGAAGATTATCGGGCCAGGTCCCTCTCGGTATCCGATGTAATTCATATTGAACACTCTGAATTCATCCAGGCCGGATATTATTTCTGTGACTCATTCGGCTTCACTTCCGTTGAGTTTGATCCTTCACGAACACAAGATGGTATCCGATATAATCTGATGGATGAAAAGGCCAATCCAGTTCAGAAATGCGAGTTGACACTTACAGAAAAGATGGAGCAAGCACAAAAGAACGCTCAAAGAAACTGGAAAACAGGACAAACATTCAATAGAGGAAAGGAGCATGAGCGGTGAAAAATCTATTTGCTATGGAGCAGAACCCGGAGAAGCAGGTAGCTCTGAAGGAAATCAATGACATCTCAATGGCTGAGAGAACCACTGCCAGCCAGATTGTAATCGACGTCGATGGCTTTACCGAAGCAGGCCATGAAGACTGCGAAGAAAAAGTATTTGATATTGTTGGAAAGGAAGTAGCCCTTTGACAGCATTGCAAAACAAAATGCGGGAACAGTTAGCAAAAAGCTTTTTGGATGCTCTCAATCAAGATCAGCTTCCCTGGAAAGCTTGCTGGCAATCCCGTTTACCAGAGAACGCCACGACAGCTAAGCGGTATCGTGGTATGAATGCCTTGATGCTCTCCTTTGCAGCAGCCAAAGAAGGCTTTCAGGATCACAGATGGTGTACCTTTAACCAGGCTGCAGATAAGGGGTGGCATATCAAGAAGGGAGCAAAGGGTTGGCCAGTTGAATACTGGGCCTATTATGATTGTGAGGAACGCAAGCTGTTATCCTGGACAGAAGCCCGTAAACTGATAAAAGAGCAGCCTGACTATGCAGATGAAAACCTGCAGCTCCGAAGCAGGGTCTACAATGTATTTAATGGAACCCAAATTGAAGGCATCCCGGAACTTGACCATAGCCGGGATATGAATTCCGAGGGAATCATCGCTCAGAGAGATACCCTTTTGAAAAACATGAACCTCAAACTGGAAGAAGGCGGGTCCCAGCCCTATTACTCCCCAGGAACAGACACAATCTGTATTCCCTATCAATGTGATTTTTTTGATGACTATGCCTATGCCTGTACACTGCTGCACGAATGTGGTCACGCTACAGGCCATAAAACCCGGCTGAGCCGTGATTTAACCGCTGTCTTCGGCACTACAGATTACGCAAAAGAAGAGTTAAGAGCAGAGATTGCATCGGCGTTTACCTGTCAGGTTCTTGGTCTGCATCTGACAGATGAACAGCTTAGTTCCCATATGACTCTGCACAAGGCCTACATCCAATCCTGGGCCTCAAATTTGAAGAATACCCCAGAAGAGCTGTTCAAAGCAATTAAAGACGCTGAGAAAATCAGCGACTACTTAATCGCAAAAGGTGAGTTTCAAATTGAACGGGAGCCAGCCAAAGAGGCTGCCCCGGAACTCGATTATGTAGGCAGAATTGACTACCTTTCTTTTAACGGTCAGGTAATGGAGTCCATAGAATACCGTACTGCAGAAGAGTTGATTCAGAATGTAAAAGACGAAACCAGCATCGGTGCTCCAATTTGCCTGACCCTATATGAAGATAAAAATGGCAAACATATCCCCACTGACTTCATCCGAGATCTTGACTCACCCCCAAAGGGGCTTGCCTATGAAAAAGCTGTGGATGCTGCTGTTAGGAGAGAAAGACCTATATCCTCCCTAACACTTCCGGAACGTATGGCCCGTGCAGAGCAGAAAGCAAAACAATACGCAAAAGCACCCCGACAGCTTTCTTGCCGGGAACGGTAATAGACATAAGGAGCATTCCAATGCTTGTCTGAGTACATACATGGAGTGCTCCTTCGTCTATCCAATCAACTGTAGTGAAAGGAGAAACTTAGATGGCATTTTGGTCCAAAGACCGAAAAGGCACTAATCACGAGATTTTTGCAAATTGGGAGAAAGCAAAACTAATCTCTCCCTTTGAGGGTGAAAACCCCAACAAGCTGCCTTTAGGCTGGTACATCTATCAGAAAGGTTATCGTTGGTTTGCGCTCAAACCCAATGAAACGAACACCGATTTTCTGCTGGGAAATGAGTTTCAGTCTCCGGAAGATGCTCAGGCATGGCTGGGCATTCCTATTCCCTCTGAGCTTCTGAGAAGCGGTATAGCAGCTGAAAGTTTAGAGCGGCATCTGGCTGAAATGAAACGGGCTTCCGGTTTTACCGTATCTCCAGGGGCTTCTGAACGCCCTACAAAATTAACGTATCAGGAAGCAAAGTCTAAGAAAGCTGCCCCAAATAGGACAAGAAATATCAGCGTATCCTTCAGGCTTACACCAACAGAATATGATCTGTTTTCCAGAAAGGCAACGGAAGCCGAACTCAGTAAAACAGATTATTTTTTGCAGGCAATCACCACAGCTAAAATCACACCTATGCCTAAAAAAGGCGAGGCCATTCCTCAGCTGCTGGAAATAATTGAAGAACTCAAAAGTCTGCGTGCAGAACTTGGCCGACAGGGCGGCCTGCTGAAAATGGTTGTCCAACCCAATAAAGGACAGCGCCCCCTCCATCCTGAGGAATGGGATCTTCTGATCCAATCCATCCAGGACTTCGCCAAAAATAAGAAAAAGGTTGAAAAAAGTATGGAGAAAATCAATGGCTATTTTAAAACATAAGTCCTCCAAAAACCTGAACTACGGAGATGTCATGGACTACTACAAGTACAAGCATAAGGAAGACACTACTACCGGATTCTATGAGCCGCTCCTGGACGAATTTGGGTTGATGCAGGAACGGGATAACTATGCACTGCGCTACATCAACTCCAGAGGACAGGAAGAAGACCCGGAAAACTGGGTTGGGGCCTGTGCAAGAACAAATTTGTTATTTAGAAAAAACCACTCTAAAGGCGAACGCAAGAATCACGAATACATCATCAGTCATCCTGAATCTGACACCCCACTTTTAACCAAAGAAATGCTTTTAGAGGAAGGAATCGCTTTTGTTCGTGATAACCTCAAAGGCTATGATGCCCTGATTGCAGTCCACATGGACACCGATAATTATCATCTCCACATCACAATAAATTCCGTTCGGGCGGCAGATCGAGAGGAACAGCCCTGGATGATGAAAAATGAAGACGGTTCTATAAAACCCTGCGAATACAAAGCAGGGGGTAAACATCAGAACAGTCCTGAGTTTCGAAGGCATTGTCAGCGCTGGCTGTATGAATACACCAAGCGGAAAGGGCTGACTTTAGAGGATAATCTACAAATTGAGCATGAGCGAAAACAGCAGCGTTTTTCTGACAAACATCAAAAACTACGGTCAATGATTCTGAACGCTGCTTCCCAGTGCAGCTCTATGCTGGAGCTACAGGAGCTTCTCAAGAAACAGTATGGTGCTGATTTTGTCCTTCGTGGAAAGACATATTCACTACATATGCCAGGTTCAAAACGAGGTATAAGGCTGGATACTTTGGGGCTGTCCAAGGAGAAAATTCTGATAAGCCTACAAATTCCAGTCGAAACAATATCTGAAATCCAGCAGACAGACAACGAGCGAATTGAGAAGAAAAAATACATTCAGTGGATTCATCTGAGGCGTCGAAAGAACAACATCCGAGCAGAAGATATGATTGCAGATGCCGCTCATGTAGTTGCCAGAAAAGTACAGGAAGCCGGACGTCCTTATAGCAAATGGGACTTCCGGGAACTACACGATCTGATCCGGCAGACCACTTATCTCCAACGGGATCTCCAGACAGAGCGTGAAAAAGCTGATCGACTTCTCTCCCGATGGCGTATGTATCAGGCCCCCCTTGCCTCCCCCGAAGATAAGGAATACCACGGTAGCTATATCCGATGGTGTGGCTGTGATCCCGACTCCATAGAAGATTATCACAGCCTTGAAACGGAATGTGCTGTTATCGATCTCCAACTCCAGGAAGCTCAATCTCTTGAAAAGGCGCTGATTGATTCTGCAGATAAATGGCAGGACTACAACGAGGAAAACCGCTTCCATTACCAGCAGTCCTGGCGTCCGAAAACCGAGGATCAGCTGAGACAGGAACTGAAGTTCATCAGAGCAAACCGGAAGATGCTAAGTCAGATTGCCTACAACTGCCAAAAGGCTGCTGACCGCAGAATCTACAATCAGGCTCAACTTGAAAAAGCACAGCATTTCCGTCAGCTGTGGCATAACCGTCTTGAGCAGGAGCGTGCTCTCAAGCAGCAGCTTCGCAACTTAGAGCAAAGCAGAAACCGTGGTCTCTCCCCTTCTGAACGCAGCAGCAAAAGACTTTGACTTCTCTCCAATATGAGAAATGGCTGGACACCAGGACAGCTAAAAACTAGCCGGAGGCCGTGGGGGATTGGGGTTTTGGTCCCCAACAGGATGCGTGTATTGCCACTGGCATTACACGTAGGAATCCTGTCCTTTAATAGTCCCGTTACGCTACTTTATCTCCCGCCGACTGCGGCTGCGCCGCTGTTTCTATGTTAGATAAGAAACACACACCGGCTCTGGACTGTCAATGGCTCAGAGCCGATGTATATCTCACTTAATTTCAATAAAAAAGGAGTATTCACCCATGAAATACCTTCATCCTGTGGGCTTTATTCCCAACGATCTGATCACAGACAAAGCTTTACATTATACCACCAAACGAGTTGCCGCTGTTCTTATCCTGCTCTCTGGGCGAAAAGGGAAACCAGTCAGAATTACTTTTAAAGAGCTCTCAAATCTTGCTCACTGCAGCCCCACCACAGCGCAGCAGGCTGTCGGTGAGCTGCTCGCCAGCGGGTACATCACCAAGCAAAACTGCTACCGTTTCAGTGCTGGCTGTGGCTGCCTTATCTATGATGCCAACCGTTACCTGTGGATTCGCCGCAGAGGCGGCTACACCATGATTCGGAAAGAAATTCTTAAATATGATGTTACCGCTTCCGCCTTTTGTAATCTTCTATTTCTGTATCGCTGTGCCGGCAGCAGTGGGCGGGCTTTCCCGTCACTGCGCCGTCTTGCAGGCCGCTTGAAGCTCCAGGCTCCTGGTTCACTGTCAATGCCCAAATCTACTGTCTGTGCAGCTCTGAAGGCATTGCAAAAGGCTCAGGCTGTGGTACGCCACCTGTGCTCCACGAAGCGGAATTGTCTTGCTGCAAACAGCTACTACATGACCAATATGGTATTCAGCAAGGAGGAAGCCAGGCCCATTGTTAAGGGTAGTCCAATAATTGACAAGCCTAATATTATTAACCAGATAACTGGGGATTATACTTTTAGAGAAGAAAAAGATTGGCTCAGTTTAATCGAGATTCTGGGTTGCCGACATGATCCGGATACATACGATAACAATGTCCGGGCATCAGATCTCGGCATTCTGGTGTTTGCCGGAGAAGAACAGGAACTGCTGGCCTAATCTGCCTGAATCCTTCACATTTCAGGAAATAACAAAAAGCTGTCTATAACAGGATAGCAGGGTGTACAGCCATTTTCAGACTTTGCACCGCCTGTCTCTGCGGGGCGCAGCCCTGCGGCCACCAGCCAGGAGAATTCCACGGATCTTTTCCAAGTGCTGTCCATCAATTCTGTCCATGCCCTATGGGGTGAGGGCAGAATTGTGGGCAGCTGTCAGGCACAGCCTGTGGGAAAGTCGGTGGGATTCTCCGTCATAAAAGAAAAGGAGAATTTTTATCCATGAATGCTTTCCGAAAATTTGCCGTGACTTTAATTCTTTCCATTAGCATAGTTGTGATTGCTGGCGCACTTGTTCTGATAGCGTACTTTGGGATTGACTACTACCGTGGTATTAAAACCTATTCTGACATTCAGCAATATATTGATTTCTCCTCTGTCATCCCTGTTGAAAATGATATGTTACAGTCTCCGGAAATTCCGCTTCCGGCCATCAACTTCGATGCTCTTTTACAGATCAATCCTGATGTTGTGGGCTGGATCTATGTTCCCGGCACCCGGATCAACTATCCCGTTGTCAAGCGAGATAACGACAACGACTATTATCTCAATCATATTTTTGACGGAACCCAGAATAAAACCGGCTCTATCTTTCTTGATACCAGATCCAGCCTTGGTGATACCCATGTTCTGATTCACGGTCACAATATGGGAAATGGTACGATGTTCAGAGATCTGGAGCTTTTTAAGAATAGGCAGTTCTTTCAGGATCATCCCTATTTTTTTCTTTTCACTCCGGAAAGAAATTTCTTGATTGAGATTTTTGCCGGCAGCATTTGTCGGATTGATTCTCCTGTCTGGCAGCTTGAATTTACCGGTTCTTATGACATTCAAGAATGGTTGTTTCAATGTCAGCTAGCCGCATCTTTAAGCAGAAATCTTTCCGTATCTTCTGAAGACCATATTGTAACACTTTCCACCTGCTCTTATGAATATAAGCAAGCCCGGTGGATTCTGCAGGGTGTTGCCCACCCTATTGAGGAAGCTGAAATCCAGCTTATCAGGGAACTGCTCTCTCAATTTTATCAATCAGAGCTTTTCTGAAGCAACAATACATTTAAAGGGTTGCTGGATTTATTCTACATTTCATTTGTATGTACGTTCATTTTTGCCTCTCCCCTTCTTATTCCTCAGCCCAAGTGCTGCTATTTACTACAATAAGCTCGTTATATTAAAAAGAAACCCCCGGTAAATGATGAACTGCCCCAGTCTGTACGGACAGTACAAACTGGGGCAGTTCAATTCGAGTATGATGTACTTCTAATGAATGGGGATTCTTTACTTGCCATATACCTCTATTCTAGATAGCTTTTAAAAACTATGCTGACTTAAGTATTTCTATCTCACAAATTTCTGAAAAATCAATAACTACTTTTCCCACCATCAGAGTCCTCCAGTATAGGTCAATTTTCTCAACTATGCCTGTAAGTTGTATGTATCTTTCTTCATACGCTCCATAATACGTAATAATAACAGTTTCTCCCTTCCGTAAAGAAACTAAGTTCTGATTGATATATTCAATCTGGGAGTCAGACAGTTCTTTTTTAGGCTCTGTATAACACTCTGTAGCCGCAATGGCCTCTTTAAAGCCCTTCAATGCATCAAATGCCATAAATTGCTTGGCACGTCTGGATAGAGGCATTGGAAATCTTTGTTTATTGCAATCCACTCTTATGTCCTCCGATCTGCTCATTGCGTGTTCTCTGTGTGCCAGCCTTCTCTAGATTCATGCCTTTTAAAATTGCATTTTTTCCATACCTGGAACGTATGCCGAGAATAGTTTCCTGAACCGTTTTGTCTCTGATCTGCCGGCTAACATCCTCAAACATATTAAGCTGCAAAATACCGGGATCGCTTTCAACATCATTGCAGCAGATGCAAACCCGCCGAATTACATATTGGGGGTTTACTATCTTTTTATAAAGAGATACTACAGTTGGAATCAGTACAGATGGAACATTGGTATAGCTTGCCAACTTTACCGTCCCCCTTGCCCCAGGCACTCCCTGCGTATAAGAGTAACCAATAAACACCGACACAGAACGGGTAGCCAGTTTCTTGGCCGCCAGATCAAGGCACAGCTGGTCCATTGCTTCTTTCGTTACCAGTAAGCCTTCTTCATATTTATAGTCTCTCATGAGTATCTGGCCGCTGCTAAGGCTCTTTGAAGTTGAATGATAATCCTTAATATCTGCAATCGTTGTAGGCTCTCTTCCCCAGGCATGATCGATAAGGAGCTCTGCATCTACGCCAAACAGACGATAGAGCAAATTCTCATCCGCTTCTGTGATTCCTCTCATGGTGCAGATCCCATGATTGATAAGCTTGGATGCTGTACCAGTAGAAATTCGCCAGAAGTCTGTTATTGGCGTATGATCCCACAAAAGTTCTCGATATAGCTCTTCATCCAATATGCCGATAAAATCTCTGGAATGTTTCGATAGGATATCCAGAGCAATTTTGGCAAGATACAAATTAGGTCCGATGCCGCAGGTTGATATAGTGCCAACAGTGTTCATAGTATCCTGCATAATAATTCTGGCAAGCTCCACAGCAGTCATTTTGTACATCTTGAGATATGAAGTCACATCCAGAAAGGATTCATCAATAGAATAGACATGTATGTCTTCCGGAGCAATATATCTAAGATACACCTTGTGAATCTCTGCTGCGTAATCTATGTACATTTGCATTTGTGGTGGCGCAATAATGTATTTCAGATTTGGAGGAATATCTCCAATCCTGCATCTGTTTTTTACTCCAAGTGCTTTCATGGCCGGAGAAACTGCAAGACAGATAGTATTTTTTGACCTCTCAGGATCTGCCACCACCAATTGGGCTTTCATAGGATCTAGGCCTCGCAAGACGCATTCTACAGATGCATAGAAGGATTTCTGATCGATGCATAGATATTGCCGTTCTGCCATGTATGTCACTCTCCTTTATAGTCAAACATCTGTTCGCTTTATATTATACGAACATTCGTTTGCATTGTCAACAGGGAGTTCGATCCTGTACCTAGCGCCCAATTAGGTGAAGAATTTATCATGACTATGCCCATGGCAAAGGTCTCTTTATCTGTGATACAATGCAGAGCAGCGTGTCATATAACGCCGGGCAATCTCCTGTACCGCGTCCATATACCAATACTGGCACACAAAAATGCGACGTTCTGTCGGTTTTAATGTCTGAAGAAATTTGCGAATTTCTCCGACCAGCTCTTTCTGCGTAAATCACTCTTCCAGATTCACTCCATCAGAAATACATTCGTGAAGTTCATCAAGAGCCACTGGCACTCTGCCGCTGTTTCTCTTCTCAGCAGTTCTTCTCCACCTATCTATGGAGAGATTTCGGGTTATTCTTCCGAGATAGACCGATAGTCTGGGTGGTTTGCGAGGTGGAATTGTATTCCACGCAGCAAGGTATGTATCACTTACACTTTCTTCAGAGTCTTCCTCATCGGACAAAATATTGCAGGCAATGCTATAACAGTATCCGCCGTATTTTGTATCTGTTTCTTTGATGGCTTGTTCTGAACGAGCAAAGTATAAGTCTACAACCTGACAATCTTCCATATCTCTCCCTCCTTATTAGGTATTGAGATCTCTATCTATATAAACGCATTTCAAATTAAATACTTTCGTATTTTTACTCAAGAAATTTTATCATATCAAATAACAAGAGGCTCTTATGATATAAGAGCCTCTTACATTTTGATTCTCCGCTAATCGCACAGATGATACTGCATATCCTGTTCAGCCGTTTTTAGGATTTCTGCACTATTGTACCGTGGATTCAGCCAATCTTTAGCCACACTCTCTGGCAGAATCACAGGCATCCGGTCATGTATAAACGCAATACTCTCAGCCGGCATTCTGGTGAGAATTGAGAATTCTGCTTGTCCCTTCTCTATCCGGTAGATTCCCGCAAGGCAAAAGCCAGCACCTCCAACCGGAGCAATTTCGTACTTCTGTTTTTTCTTCTCTAAATGTTCCCATTCAAGATAGCTGTCAGCCGGGATCAAACAACGACGCTGTTTCATGCCGTCAGCAAACAGACGCTTATCGGAAGCTGTTTCGCTCCTTGCATTAAAAACCAGCTTTCCATTAGATAGACCATATCCCCACTTCATAGCAAAAGCCTGTGGCTCCAGCCTGCGGTTGCTGGCGATCACTGCAGCAACATCATCGGGATTTACCACACCGATTTTAACCTCAATTCTTCTGACCTCCAGGCTCTCCTGTACCTGTCTGATCATCTCAGAATCACTCTTCGCCGAAAAGGTATATCTACTGCACATGAAGCCCACCTCTTTCTCTCCTCAGTATATCACATATTTATTGTAATACAGTCATTGATTATCTGCATTGTGTGATCCATTGTGTCCACATTTTTACTGCACAAACGGTAGTATCTGTCATCAACGCAACTCCGATCGGCAACACCGGCCGAGTAGATACTAGAATGTAGTCTCGGTCAGCCATCAAATTGCCTTGAATTCAGAGAATATGATAATTTCGCTGTTCACCTATACTTACTAGAAAGCCAAGTCCTCCGCAAGCTTGTCTACAGTATCTAAGACTTCCGAAAACTCAATTCCACTAACATAAGAGTTATCCGATACATAGTTGCGCCACAAACTATACAGTTGAGGCTCCTCCCTTATGTCCTGCATGATTTCCTTCCAGTCGTGAAGATCTTCCAAAGATTCTCGCTTCTGGGCAGTGTGCTCTACGGCCAATCTGAGTATGTCCATTCTGATTTGGTCATGGTGTCCCCGGTACAACATATACAGATCATAAAAGTCCCTGGCCCTGGTTGTGCCAATATTCCTACGGATGATGGTTTCAAATTTTTCAGCCAAAATAGTTTCCAGCGTATAAGCCATAACAGGGATAGTTTTTTCTTCAAAAGATAGTGGATACTCATATCGAATTGCCGCCGGTGTAATGCGGTCGCCAGTAGTAATGTCAATCTTCATAGGGCTGTTGATTTTTCCATATTGAGCTAGAAGATGTGCACGGAAATTATTGTAAGCATCTATTTCGCGAATGGGTTCAAGTCTCAGGAACTCAAATTCAACGCCATCGTCAACGTCAATTTTCAATATTTCTTTGATAACTGACGATATTTCCGATTCATCCATTTGGATTCCCCGTACGGTGGTGTCCATGTCCATTGTAGTGCGTTCACCAATGCCTATCATCGAAGAGATCAGCAGGCCGCCTTTTAATATAAAGTTGTCATGATATCGAGACTTGGCAAGACGTTCCAGTATGCGTTCAAACAGAAACATCTGCAATACTTCCTGAGATCGGAGATGATTCTTGCCTGCAAAGTTTCGAATTGCCCCCTTTAACTGTTCTGGTGTTTTCATGGGAGAACCTCCATATATATTCTGATCTTTTCTTCAATTCCAAACTGCTTTCCATATTTCAAAAGCTTTCGACAATTCGGCTTATGTTGAAAGTAGGATTGTATTGCCTGAGTAAATAGCTGCATATCCTGACAATCCTTATCCCGTATTAAATCGCAAATACAACGCTCACGATCATATAGTTTTACCTTAGCACCTTGCGGTGTTTCAGTCTCTGTTATTCCTACATCATAAAACTGTTTTACAACATAATGGAACCGTAGATCGGATTGCTTTCCATATATACGATTTAGATTGTGTCCATGTGGGGCTGTAATATCGATGATATGCGGGGTACGATCTGTCATCCCCCATAAATATAGAGCAGTGCCATAAGAATATATTACTTTTGAACTTCGTGCTTGAATCAATGCGTATTCATCTATAAGCCCATCTTGAAGTACATATAGCCCTTTTCTGATAATCTCTATTTTTCCGGAGTCAACAAATTTTTTTAATGTCGATCTGGTAATACCAGCCTGATCTACCTGCTTTGCAGTAAGAATGCCATTTTCATTTTCTGCCAACTCTTGAATCTTACGCCAATTTTGATCCATAAGGTCACCTCCCAAGCAGAACAATTCGTGCTTCATATTATACACTAATGAAGCACGAATGTAAACATAGCAAAAAAATGTAAGTATAGAATAAATGGAATATTAATTGTAAATTCGCAAGTAATATTATTAATTACGAAACTTTATCTGAAATTCTAAGAGAATATAATATTTCTGATACTTGAAACTACCACATTGGAGCTATAAAAATATGTCTACTACAGTATAAATTTGATAACCAAAATGAAGCAAATCAAGCGCACCTATCATTGCCAAAGCAGTTGGACAGGTGCGCTTGTAGAAATATTGTTTCTTTACATTATTACTCGTGGAGTATTAGATTTTTTCTTTGGAAAAATGCCATGTAAAAATTGCAGTTAAATCTCATGTATCCCCGCAATGAATTCTCCCGCACGATTTCTACCATAGTCTAATCATTCTTCAACGCAATAACACTTCCATCCACAGCATTTAATGCAAGAATTGGTATTAACGCGTCATCTTTCTGTGGCAAATCACTTTCCAAGTAATTATTTCCAGATTTTTCTCCACAATAATTGGCTGTCCCATACAAGATTACGCTTGGTACATAATAGTAAAATGCATTAGAATCGGGAGCTTTTACTCTGGTCAGCCCATAATCCATCTTCTCAATAGACACATTACAGATCAATTTTTCTTTGTAGTATTCTTCGAGTAACGCTTTATCCTCAGATGAAACTCCAAATTGCCTATCGTTGTATATCTGCAATTGTTCTTTTGCTCTCTCCAGCAGCTCCGGCATTGTAAGAGTCTTCACATTATTATTTACTACGCTAACTGGCATCAAAGGAGAATTTAACTCAAAATACACGATATCTCCATTTGCTGAGAACTGAAATTCTGCGTCTGTTAAATATAAATTGGATGCAGAAGCAGA
>RCNH01000626.1_pt1 | contig 13859 bp, 10 predicted proteins | sample 2041161 | NCBI WGS metagenome assembly RCNH01 (sample SAMN09708215, study PRJNA481090) | Feces metagenome, whole genome shotgun sequencing project. | biome: feces | host: Leptonychotes weddellii | place: Antarctica: Sion Island | collected 2010-03-01 | reverse complement strand
ACCTCACCTCCATTTCCGACAAGCTGCCCATCCGGGACTACTACTCTAAGACAACCTATTTCCGCCTGTTCATTGCGGAGATGTTCCCGGAGCAGGACAAGGCCATCTACATCGATGCAGATACCATTGTCCAGGGGGACATCAGCAAGCTCTACGACACGGAAATCGGAGATGCCTATGTGGGAGCCTGCCACGAGCAGGTCATGATCCAGACCGATGTATTCGGCACCTATGTTGAGAAGGTCATCGGCATTTCCCGGCACAATTTCTTCAATGCAGGGCTCCTGCTCATTAACTGCGACCGCTTCCGGCTGGGCTTTGTGCTGGATAAATTCATCCAGTACCTGCACACCTATGATTTCGTGGTCACCCAGGATGAGGACTATCTGAATCTCATCTGCAAGGACCATGTGCACTGGCTGGATCAGCGGTGGAATACGGAGATTTTCGGGGAGATCCTCTACCCCATCCAGGAGGCCAACATTCTCCACTACATCATGACCAGCAAGCCCTGGTGCTATGCCGACTGCCGGTTTGCGGAGATCTTCTGGAGCTATGGCAAGAAGACCTCTGTCTACGGAGAGCTGCAGCAGGTGCTGGCAAGCTACACCGATGCGGAGCGGGAGCGGGACCGGATCTCCTGTGAGAATCTGGAAAAGCTGGCCCTCAAGGAGATCAGCCGGGAGGATAATTATCTGAACCGGGTCAACAGCGCCAAGCGTGCACCGGATCGGGTGGCCATTGTCCACAAGATCGAGGAGTATGAAAAAGCGGGCCGCTTCGATGAGGACGTGGAGGAGGACCCTCCTGCACGGGTGCTGCAGCCCGATGAAATCGAGTATGTCCACAAGAGCATCGCCCAGAAGTTCAAGACCAAGGTGGCCTTTATGATGGCAAGACGCTTTGTGCAGCACCTTCTGGACGAGAAGAAAATGATTATCAAGGAGATCCGTGGCCTGGAGCATTTTCAGAATCTGCAAAGCGGTGCGGTCATCACCTGCAACCACTTTAACGCCTTTGACAGCTTCGCCATTCAGCTGGCCTACGATGCCTCCAAGCAGGCAGACCGGGTGTTCTACCGGGTGATCCGGGAGGGCAACTATACCTCCTTCCCGGGCTTCTACGGCTTTCTCATGCGCCACTGCAACACTTTGCCCCTGTCCTCCAATATGGCTACTATGAAGAAATTTCTAAAGGCAGCCGATGAACTGCTGGGGGATGGACACTTTGTGCTGGTCTACCCGGAGCAGAGCATGTGGTGGAACTACCGCAAGCCCAAGCCCCTCAAGAAGGGCGCCTATGTGATGGCGGCCAAGAACCATGTTCCGGTGCTCCCTTGCTTTATCACCATGAAGGATTCGGACATCATGGGTGAGGACGGCTTCTATGTGCAGGAGTACACCATTCACATCGGAGAGCCGATCTATCCCGACGGGGAGAAGACCTATGCAAAGCAGGTGTCGGATATGATGGAGCGCAACGCCTCCCTCTGGAAGAACATTTACGAGACAGAGTATCAGATGCCCCTGGTCTATTCCACACAGTAAGAAATTACATCCCCCGGCACTTTTGTTGCCGGGGGCAGTTTTTCTCCTGTCATTCTGAGGGGCAAAGCCCCGAAGAATCTGAAAAGATCCTTCGCATGCGCTCAGGATGACAGATTTCCCCCCTTGTCATTCTGAGGAGCATAGCCCCGAAGAATCTTAAAGGGATCCTTCGCATGCGCTCAGGATGACAGGTTTCACCCCTTGTCATTCTGAGGAGCGCAGCGACGAAGAATCTTAAAGGATCCTCCGCATGCGCTCAGGGTGACAGATTTCCCCCCTGTCATTCTGAGGGGCAAAGCCCCGAAGAATCTGAAAAGCTCCTCCGCTGCGCTTAGGGTGACAGATGCGAAAGATGACAAAAGGGGAGAGGACAGGCGGTATTGAAACGGGGCTGTTTCTATGCTATAATGAATTGGAAACAGTAAAAATCATATGGTATATGCCCATAATATGGATGGGCGTCTCTACCAACTGCCGTAAACGGTTGACTACCGATTTTCTTTTCCGTAGTCCGTCGTTTATTTTTTTGCGTTTTTTGGAGGTTTTTATGAAGTATGATGTGGTGATTATCGGCGCAGGCCCCGGCGGCATTTTCTCCGCCTACGAGCTGACCCATAAACGGCCCGATCTGAAGGTGGCGGTTTTTGAAGCAGGCCACTGCCTCAGCAAGCGCCGCTGTCCCATTGACGGGGAGAAGGTCAAAAGCTGTATCGGCTGCAAGAGCTGCTCGATCATGAGCGGCTTCGGTGGTGCCGGTGCCTTTTCTGACGGTAAGTACAACATTACCAACGATTTCGGCGGTACCCTCTATGAGTATATCGGGAAAAAGCGGGCGCTGGAGCTGATGCGCTATGTGGATGATATCAATATGCGCTACGGCGGCGAGGGAACCCGGCTGTATACTACCTCCGGCTCCAAGTTTAAGAAGATCTGTATGCAAAACGGCCTGCATCTTCTGGATGCCTCCGTGCGCCATCTGGGCACGGATATCAACTATGTGGTGCTGGAAAATCTGTACGAGGATTTGAAGGAGAGGGCAGAGTTCTTCTTCGACACACCGGTGGAGACCGTCTCCTGTACGGAAGATGGCTATGAGATCCGGTGCGAGGATAAGACCGTGCGCTGCAAGGAGTGCATTATCTCCGTGGGCCGCAGCGGCAGCAAGTGGATGGAGCGGGTATGTAAGGATCTGAACATTGAAACCAATTCCAACCGGGTGGATCTGGGTGTCCGTGTGGAGCTGCCGGCGGAAGTGTTCTCCCACCTGACCGATGAGCTGTACGAGAGCAAAATCGTATACCGCACCCAGAAGTATGCGGATCTGGTGCGCACCTTCTGCATGAACCCCAAGGGGGCGGTGGTCAATGAGAACACCAACGGCATTGTGACCGTAAACGGACACAGCTATGAGGATCCTGCCAAGCAGACGGAAAACACAAACTTTGCCCTTCTGGTCGCCAAGCATTTTTCGGAGCCCTTCAAGGACTCCAATGGCTACGGCGAGAGCATTGCACGGCTCAGTAACATGCTGGGAGGCGGTGTCATCGTCCAGCGCTTCGGTGACCTCATCCAGGGCCGCCGCAGCACCCCCAAGCGCATCGAGGAGTCCTTTACCACCCCCACATTGAATGCCACCCCCGGCGATCTGAGCCTGGTGCTGCCCAAGCGCTTGCTGGACGGCATTATTGAGATGATCTACACCCTGGACAAGATCGCCCCCGGTACCGCCAACGACGATACCCTGCTCTACGGCGTAGAGGTGAAGTTTTATAATATGGAAGTCCATGTGGACGAGAACCTGGAGACCGTTCACAAGGGCCTTTATATCATCGGTGACGGCAGCGGCATTACCCACTCCCTGTCCCACGCCTCTGCCAGCGGCATTTTTGTAGCCAGAAATATTTTGCAGTCCCTGTAACAGGCAAAAGCGGACACGAAAGCGGCCCTTTCGTGTCCGCTTTTTTTGCTGTACACGGGGCGTACATGAAATGTTCACAAATAATCCATACTCGGTTTATGAAATATGACCAAATCCCGGTATACTATAAATTAGTTCAAATATAGACTATCTATTATTGAAATGATAAGGAGGGATGGAAGCGTGAATATCGCAACGCTGCTTTCGTTTACCGATAAAATTCAGAGCGCTTATGACGTGATGTGCCAGCCGGTGCAGGGGGAGTTTGAAATCTCCAAAACGTCCTTTGATATTCTGCTGTTTCTGGCTAACAACCCGGAGCGCTACACCGCAAAGGAAATCAGTACCGTAAAAAATATCAAGCCCAATGTGGTTTCGCTCCATGTGGAAAAGCTGGTAAATGACGGATATCTGCTCCGGCAGGGAGTGGAGGAAGACCGCAGAAAGGTGCGCCTTGTCTGCACCGAAAAGGCGCAGCCCATCATCGAAAAGGGACGGCAGGTGCAGCACAGGTTCTGTATGGCCCTCATGGAGGGGCTGACCCGGCAGGATCTGGAGGGCTTCAAGCGCTGCTTTCAAGTGATGGAGAAAAATGCGGCTCTGCTGCAGAAAAGAAACAGAGCCTAAAAAGGAGGAATGTTCCTATGCGAAAGCTGCTGAAAAAAATGCGCCCCAGAGAGCTGAGGATGTGCCTTATGTGTGCGGTGCTCCTTATGGGGCAGATTTATTTTGATTTGAAGCTGCCGGATTTTATGAGTGAACTGACGGTGCTCATTCAGACCCCCGGAAGCCAGATGTCCCAGGTGTGGCTCACAGGCGGAAAAATGCTGCTGTGCACTCTGGCAAGTGCTGTTTTATGTATCGCCTGCGGCTATCTGGCGGCAAAGACCGCCTCTGGCTTTACCTACGGTGTCCGGGAGGAGCTGTTCGAGCATGTCTCCGCCCTGGGACAGCAGGAGATGCTGGGCTTTTCCGTACCCAGCCTTATCACCCGCACCACCAATGACATCACCCAGATCCAGATGGTCATTGCCATGGGACTGCAGGCGCTCATTAAGTCCCCGGTTATGGCGGTCTGGGCAGTTGTGAAGATCCTGGGAAAGTCCTGGGAGCTGTCTGCCATCACCGCAGGGTTTGTGGTGACCCTGTGTGTGTCGGTGGCACTGGTTGTGAAAACCGTGCTGCCCCGATTCCGCATTGTGCAGAAGCTGACCGACAAGCTCAACCGGATCGCCCGGGAGAATCTTACGGGAATCAATGTGGTGCACGCCTTTAACGCCGAGGACTACCAGAGCCGGAAGTTCGACGAGACCAACGGGAAAATGAAGGCCACCCAGCTGAAAAATCAGCGCACCTTTGCGGCCTTGCAGCCCATGATGGGACTGGGCATGAATGGCCTTGCCCTGTGCATCTTCTGGGTGGGTGCGGCACTGCTGAGCGCCATGCCTGCGGCAGATCCGGCAGGCCGTCTTACCATGTTCAGCAATGTGATGGTGTTTTCCACCTATGCCACGTATGTTGTCATGTCCTTTATGATGCTTGTGATGATCTTCATGCTGCTGCCCCCGGCAGAGGTCTCTGCGGAGCGTATCAATCAGGTGCTGGATACAGAGCCTGTCATCAAGGAGGGCAGGAAGGAGCAGGGGCTACAGCCCGGTACGGTAGAGTTCCGGAATGTGACCTTCCGCTATCCCGGCGCAGCCGGTGACGATCTTATCGATGTGAGCTTCCAAATCGGCAGAGGCCAGACCCTGGCCCTCATCGGCGCCACCGGCAGCGGCAAGACCACCCTTGTGAGCCTCATTGCCCGGTTTTACGATGCTGTAGAAGGCCAGGTGCTGGTGGACGGGGTGGACGTACGGGAGTATACCTTCGATGCCCTCTATAATAAGCTGGGCTACGTGACCCAGAAGGCGGTCATGTTCTCCGGCTCTGTGGGGGAGAATGTGGCCTTCGGCGAGAGCCTTACGGAGACCACCCAGGAGGATATCGAAAAGGCTATCTCTCTGGCCCAGGCCTCCGAGTTTGTGAGCCAGATGGAGGGCGGCACAGAGCACACAATCGCCCAGGGCGGCAGAAATGTGTCCGGCGGTCAGAAGCAGCGCCTTTCCATTGCCAGAGCGCTGGCCAGAAAGCCGGAAATCCTGGTGTTTGATGACTCCTTCTCGGCTCTTGATTACCACACCGATGCGCTGCTCCGGGCGGGACTTGCCAAGGAGCTTGCCGATACCACCAAGATCATCGTGGCCCAGAGAATCAGCACCATCCGCCATGCGGACAAGATCCTTGTGATGGACGAGGGCAGAGTGGTGGGCAGCGGCACCCATGAGGAGCTGATGCAAAACTGTACCGTCTACCGTGAGATTGCCAAGTCCCAGCTCTCTGAAGCAGAGCTTTCCCAGTGAAGGGAGTGAGAATGATGAAGAAAAAGAATATGTTTTCAGCCCTGGGCAAGGCCTTCGGCTACATGAAAAATAAGGTGCCGCTCATTATCTTCGCCATGATCCTGGCGGTCTGCGGTGCGGCGCTGACCATTGTAGGCCCCGGAAAAATCGGACAGATCACCGATCTTATGGAGGCGGGCCTCTATGGGAATATGGATATGGCGGCCATCGGCAGAATCGGTATTTTTCTGGTGGTCGTGTATGTACTCAGCGCCCTGTTTACCTTTATCCAGCATTTTATTATGGCTACGGTCACCCTGGATACCTCCAAGCGGATGCGGGGAGAGCTGCTGGACAAAATCAACCGTGTCCCCATGAGCTATTTTAACAGCACCTCCCAGGGCGACGTACTCAGCCGGATCACCAACGATGTCCAGACCCTCCAGCAGGGCCTTTCCAACAGTATGCCCGGTATCATCACCGCAGGGGCCCAGTTTCTGGGGTGCCTTGTTATGATGTTTGTGACCGAGTGGCATCTGGCAGTGTGTGTGCTGGCGGTGACCTTCCTGGGAATGCTTCTGCTGATGCAGGTCATGGGCCGCTCCCAGAAGTATTTCATCGCAAGACAGGAGAATCTGGGTGCCTTAAACGGCTTTGTGGAGGAGATGTACTCCGGCCATGAGGTGCTGCGGATCTCCCGGGCCGGTAAGAAGGTCAACAGCCGCTTCGGGCAGCTCAATCAGGCGGTTTACGATTCCAACTGGAAATCCCAGTTTCTCTCCGGCATTATGCAGCCCATGATGACGGTGATGGGCAATATCGGCTATGCGGTGGTCTGCGTGGTGGGTGCGGTGCTGACCATGAACGGCACCATCCCCTTTGGGGTCATCATCTCCTTTGTGCTGTATGTGCGCCTGTTCACGGCACCCCTTACCCAGATTGCCCAGGGCATGACCAATTTGCAGACGGCCTCGGCCTCTGCAAACCGGATCTTCCAGCTGATGGAGACGGAGGAGCTGTCCGACGAGAGCCACAAGGAAACCCGGCTGCAAAAAGTGAAGGGGGAGGTTCGATTTGACCATGTCCACTTCAGCTACCCGGATACACCGGATAAGGTCATCATCCAGGACTTCTCTGCCCATATCCAGCCCGGCCAGAAGGTGGCCATTGTAGGCCCCACCGGTGCCGGAAAGACCACCATGGTGAATCTTCTCATGCGATTCTTTGAAATCAGCAGCGGCTCCATTACCATTGACGGGGTGCCTACCTCTGAGCTTAGGCGGGAGGATCTCCACAACCTGTTCAGCATGGTGCTGCAAGATACCTGGCTGTTTGAGGGAACGGTTCGGGAGAATCTGGTGTATAATATGGAGAATATCTCCGATGAGGATCTGGAAACTGTGTGCAAGGCCTGCGGCCTGTCCCACTTTATCCACTCTCTGCCCCATGGCTTCGATACGGAGCTGTCGGACAGCACTACCATTTCCGCAGGACAAAAGCAGCTGCTCACAATCGCCCGTGCCATGCTGCAGAACAGTCCCATGCTCATCTTGGACGAGGCCACCTCTTCGGTGGACACCCGTACCGAGGTCATCATTCAAAGGGCCATGGATGCCCTCACCCGGGGGCGCACCAGCTTTGTGATCGCCCACCGGCTTTCCACCATTAAAAACGCCGATATGATCCTTGTCATGCAGGACGGCGATGTGATAGAGAGCGGCAGCCATGAGACCCTCATGGCAAAGGGCGGCTTCTATCGGCAGCTTTATATGAGTCAGTTTGAAAAAGAAACACAGGGGGTATCCAGATGAAAGTACAGTATCTTACAATCGAACGGGAATTTGGAAGCGGCGGTTCAAAAATCGCAGAGGAAGTGGCAAAACGATGCGGGATCCCCAATTACGGCAGGGTGATTATGGAGACCGTGGCAAAAGAACAGAATGTGTCCGTCAAGGAGCTGGAGGAGTATGAGGAGAGCGTGTCCGGCAGTTTCCTCTATTCCATGTTCGTGATGACCCAGTCCCAGACCGGGGATCCGGATCTGCTGTCCCCGGAGGCCAAGCTCTATGTGGCAGAGACCCGGGTGATTAAAAATCTGGCAGCCCAGGGCCCCGGCATTTTTGTGGGTCACTGCGCCTCAGAGGCTCTTAAGGGCATGGAGGGGGTTCTCCGGGTCTTCATCCGGGCCGATGAAGAGGAGAAGGAGAAGCGGATCGTGGAGGATTACGGCATTCCCGAAAGCCAGGTGGCCTCCGCCTGCCGCAAGTTTAACCGCCGTAGAGCAAACTACTACTCCTTCTGCACCCGGAAAAAGTGGAATGACCTAAGCAATTACGATATCGTACTGGACAGCACCAGATTGTCTGTAGAGGGCTGCGCAGCGGCACTTTCCGCACTGTACACAGGATAAAAATTCACAAAAAAAACTATCTTTTCCGCCCCCCATGTGGTATCATGCGGTCATAAAAAACCGAAGGAGGACACAGCAATGTGGATGGTACTGGGAATTGCCGCCATTATCACGGCAGTTTTGAATGTGGCATGGAGGGCAAGAGGCCGGGAGGCAAAGTATTTCCGGTTTGCGAGCCTGTCCCTTACGGCCCTTACGGTGTGCAGCTTTTACGGCATGGCCGGAAACTGGGTTGCCCACGAGGACTGGTCTGCGCTTATGGATGTGGTGCCCACCATGTCGGGGGCGGCATGGGTGCTCACGATCCTTTCTGTCCTCATAAACAGCATCTCCCTGTTTCCGAAAAAGGACAGGGGCTGAGACTTTCTTAAAAAATGGAGCGTATCGAATGATCCGATACGCTCCATTTCTTTGGTTTATTCAAGATTCAAATACCAGCTGGTACAGCTCCTCCACCCTGTGGAGATAAACCGGGGTGCAGGCTTTCATAAAGTCCGCAATTTCCGGCAGCTTGTGGGACCAGCCTGCGCAGGCAAAGGGGACACTGCAGCTGGAGGCCATGTCAAACCCTGCCTTCATATCATCCACCACCAGCAGATCCTTGGGCTCCAGATGGTGCCGCTCCATAATATCCTGGAGGGCGAAGGGGGAGGGCTTTTGCAGCTCCTGGGGCAGATCATAGCTGTAAATGTGATCGGGCAGGAAGCCGAAATGGTGCAGGTAGTCCCGGGAGATGTTCTCGTCGCTGGAATGGGAGCACACGCAGATAATGCCGCCCTTTCTGCGGAAACGGTGCAGAAGGTCATAAAATCCCTCATATACCGGGGGAATGTGGGTGCGGACATACTCCTTCCACCGGCGGTAATGAAGGCTCAGCTCCTTTTGGGAATAGCCCATATCCTCCAGACAAAAGCCGGAAAAGTTTTTGTAGAAGCAGCCCAGTGTGAATTCATCAAAAGTGACCGTACGCCCCGGCCTAAGGTCGTGCAGGATCTCCACAAAAGCCGGATAGTTGATGGCCGAGGCGCTTTGCACCACGGTATCATCGTGATCCAGTACCAAACAACGATAGTTCACCATATATACCTCCTGATTTTCCGGGCTTGCCGGAGGGCAAGCTCATCTGCTTTCGTATATTAAGTCCACAATTCCGTTGTAAGTTTCCGTGTGAATCAGCTTCAGCTTGTTTTCCTTAGGACTTCGGGGAAACAGGCGGACACCATCCCCCAAAATGGTGGGGATGACGGAAATACAATACCAGTCTATGAGACCTGCCTCAATCAGCTGCCCTGCCAGATCGGCACCGCCGCAGATCCAGATATCTCTGCCGTTTTCGTACTTGAGCCGCTCAATAAGATCGGGCAGATGCTCCTTTGTAAAGATGATATTGTCGGTGGATTCCATGGCCCGGTGGGTGAGCACATAGCTTTTCTTGTCCCCGTAGGGCCATGCCTCCGGTGACAGCTCCCGGCGGATCTGGTGGTAGGTGTTCCAGCCCAGAACCACTGTGTCGATGGTGTGGTAAAAGGAGGGGAAGCTGCCGGTATTTCGGGGGTCGCTGTCGTCCCCGGCCAGCCAGCTCACATCCAGATCGGCCTTGGCGATGTAGCCGTCCAGGCTCATGGCAATATATAAAAGAACTTTTCTCATGTCAGTCACCTGCTCGTTGATTTAGGTATATTGTAATGCAATTATACTACATCGTCAATCGGATAAGTGCAGTTGGAAACCGTCAGAATCCAAACAGGCATCCCCCGGGCCGGAGGGGGCGTGCTGGCAAAAAATACAAAAAATATTCATGAAACCGGGCGGAATTTGTGATATACTCTTAAATTAGAGAGACGTGTTGCGGCGGTATCGGAGAGAAACGGCGCTCAGCCCTGTAAAAAACGCTGGATTTTTTCCTCTGCCCCCGTGTTTTTCAGATACACGATGTTAAATTCCCGCTGGCTTTTCCCGTTTTCCAGGGTGAAGGTGGAGAGGTTTCTGTGTTTTGCCAGCACCTCGTACACAAAGGAGATGCCGATCCCTTTTTCTACGAAGTCCAGAATGATGGAAAAGCAGCTGATGCAGATGGTGCGCTGGAAGTGAAATATGGACTCGTTAAATTGCAGCAGATTGTTTTCCAGGATCGCACGGGTGCCGGAGCCCTCCTCCCGGCAGATGAGGGTTTCCGTAAGCAGCTCCGAGATGGAGATGCTGCGGCCTGCAAAGGGGTGGGACGGGGCGCAGATCCCCACAAAAGGCTCCTTGCGGAACAAGTGGCAGCCGTATCTGGTCTTGTCGAAGGTGCCTTCGATTAGGGCAAAATCCAGTTTGCTGTTGTCCAGAAGCTCCAGAAGATTTTTGGTGTTGTCCACCATGAGTGTCAGCTCATTGTCCTGGCAGCGGATAAACTGCTCCACATAGCCTCTGATGAGGCACTCGCCGATGGTCTTGGTGGCACCCAGCCGCAGGTTCCGGATCGTGGTGTTTTTCATCTGGCGCATGAGATTTTCCTCATTTACCTTCATAGAGCGGGCGTACTGCTCCAGCAGTACGGCGCAGTGTGTTTTCTTCAGCCGTCGGTTTTCGTACCGGAAGAGTTTGCAGCCGTATATATGCTCCAGATGCTGAATGTGCTGGGTGATAGCCGGCTGGGTGATGTGCAGAAGCTCCGCACTTTTGCGGTAGTTCATGGTATCGCAGACCGATAAAAAAGTCTCCAACCTGTAATCGAGCATAGGTGCCTCCTCGATAAGTAATACTTATCAAACTATAACGAAAGATGATTAGATTTTATCGTAATTTGCCGATATAATCAAGGTAAGGAATCAAAGAAACAGACAGAAAGATAAGGAGAATGTGTATGAAAGTTGTTGTGATCGGCGCAGTGGCAGCTGGTACAAAAGCGGCTGCCAAGATTAAGCGTGAAGACCCCTCTGCGCAGGTGGAAGTGTACAGCAAGGGCCAGGATATTTCCTATGCCGGCTGTGGACTGCCCTACTACGTAGGCGGCGAAATTGAGCAGCGTGAAGAATTGGTGGTCAATTCTCCTGCAAAGTTTACGGGACTGACCGGGGCTGCGGTGTTTCCCGGACAGGAGGCTGTGGGCGTAGACCCCAGCGGAAAGACTGTGCGCCTCCGTGCGGTTGCGGACGGCTCGGAGAAAACCGTATCCTATGATAAGCTCATCATCGCAACCGGCGCAACCCCCTTTGTCCCCCCGCTGGAAGGCCGGGATCGCAAGGGCGTGTTCACTGTGAGAACCCCCGATGACGCTGTAGCCATCCGGGACTATGTGAAAAGCAACAACTGCAAGAAGGCAGTGGTGGTAGGCGCAGGCTTTATCGGCATGGAGATGGCGGAAAACCTAATGCTTCAGGATGTGTCCGTCACCGTGATCGATATGGTCAATCAGATCCTGCCCAACATTCTGGACCCGGAGATGGCAGGCTTTGCCGCAAAGCACCTGCGCAAGAAGGGCATGAAGATCCTCACCGGCACCTCCGTAGAGGCCATCCAGGGACAGGAGCGGGCTGAGTCCGTCGCTACCAGCGCCGGGGAGCTGCCTGCGGATCTGGTGATCCTATGTATTGGCATCCGTCCGGCTACCGCATTTTTAAACGATACGGGACTTGAGATGATTAAGGGCACCATTGTGGTGGACGAGTACATGCAGACCAACCTGCCGGACATTTACGCCGCAGGCGACTGCGCCATTGTGAAAAACCGTATCACCGGTGCACGGCAGTGGTCCGCCATGGGTTCCACCGCCAATATCACCGGCAGAACCCTGGCTAAGACCCTTACCGGAACCAAGACCGCCTACGCAGGATGTCTCGGCACCGGCGTTGTAAAGCTGGCACAGGATCTCAATGCAGGCCGTACCGGCCTTACGGAGCAGCAGGCCAAGGCCGCAGGGTATGACACCGTTACCGTGGTCTGTGTCACCGACGACAAGGCCCACTATTACTCCGATGCGGACAGCTTTGTGACAAAGCTGGTGGCAGACCGTGCCTCCGGTAAGCTCCTGGGCATTCAGGTGCTGGGCTCCGGTGCTGTGGACAAGATGGCGGATATTGCCGTTGTGGGTATCTCCGCCGGAATGAAGGTCAGCGATTTCGAGACCCTGGACTTCTCCTACGCACCGCCCTTCTCCACCGCCATCCACCCCTTCGTCCATGCCTGCGGCATCCTGCTCAATAAGATGAGCGGCGCCCTTGAGACCTTCACCCCTGCGGAGTATGCGGAGGGTCTGGCCAAGGACTACCGGGTGCTGGATGTACAGCCTGCCCCCAAGATCTTCGGCGCTGAGTGGGTGGATCTGGGCAAGGTCAAAGGCCCTCTGGAGGGCATCGATAAGGATGAAAAGCTGCTGCTGGTCTGTACAAAGGGCAAGCGTGGCTACTTCCTGCAAAATCGTCTGAAATCTTACGGCTATACCAACACAAGAGTCCTGGAGGGCGGTGTATACGTCAACACCGTGAAAATCGAAAACCCTACGGGAGCCCTTTCCCCGGAAGAGATTAAGCGGGTAAAGGGCTTAGGTTGTCTGCGGGATAAGCGGTATCCCGATGTTTTTAACGTCCGTGTGATCACCTGCAACGGTAAGATCACTACAGCGGAGCACCATGCAATTGCGGAGGCCGCAGAGCGGTTCGGCAGCGGTGAAATCACCATGACCACCCGCCTCACCATGGAGATCCAGGGCGTTCAGTACGACAAGCTGGATGCGCTCATCACCTTCCTCAATGAAAACGGCCTCATCACCGGCGGCACCGGCTCTCTTGTCCGCCCCGTGGTGTCCTGTAAGGGTACCACCTGTCAGTACGGCCTCATCGACACCTTCGGCCTCAGCCAGAAGATCCATGAGCGGTTCTACCTGGGCTACCACAATGTGACCCTGCCCCATAAGTTCAAGATCGCCGTGGGCGGATGTCCCAACAACTGCGTAAAGCCCGACCTCAACGACCTGGGCATTATCGGTCAGCGGGTTCCCGTGCTGGATCTGGACAAGTGTCATGGCTGTAAGGTATGTCAAGTGGAGAAGTCCTGCCCCATCCACACAGCCCATGTGGTGGACGGTAAGCTCACCATCGGGGACGACTGCAACAGCTGCGGCCGCTGCATGAATAAGTGTCCCTTCGGTGCGATTCCCCAGTACACCGACGGCTACAGAGTTTACATCGGCGGCAGATGGGGCAAGAAGGTTGCCCATGGCCGCATGCTGGATCGTCTCTTCACCTCCGAGGAAGAGGTTCTGGATCTGGTAGAGCGTGCGATCCTGTTCTTCCGGGATGAGGGCATCACCGGTGAGCGGTTTGCCGACACCGTTGCCCGTCTTGGCTTTGCATATACGCAGGATAAGCTCCTCAATCAGAAGATCGACAAGAGCGTAATCCTGGAGAAGAAGGTCAAGGGCGGCGCAACCTGCTAAAATCACATACACATCTTCAATAGATTTCCCTAAGGAAAACGGAGTGGCAGAAATGCCACTCCGTTTTCTCGGTTATGCAAAGAAATATGTCATTCTGAGAGAGCGCGGCGACCGAAGAATCTTTTCCTGCCACATGTCATTTTGAACGAAGTGAAGAATCTTTCTTTCAGATCCTTCGCTG
>RCNH01000625.1_pt1 | contig 13860 bp, 10 predicted proteins | sample 2041161 | NCBI WGS metagenome assembly RCNH01 (sample SAMN09708215, study PRJNA481090) | Feces metagenome, whole genome shotgun sequencing project. | biome: feces | host: Leptonychotes weddellii | place: Antarctica: Sion Island | collected 2010-03-01 | reverse complement strand
GGCTGCCAAAGCGGTTTCCTGGCCCATGGTAAACATGGAGATGCCTACCAGAATAAAGCCAATCTGGGAAAGTGAAGAACAAGCCAGTGTGCGCTTCAGGTCCATGGAGAACACTGCAAGCACTGCACCCAGTACCATCGTGATGCATCCCAGTACCAACAGCAGCATCATAAAGGTCTGGTTGCCCCACATCAGGCACAGTACAATCAGCAAAATGCCCAAAACGCCGGACTTTGTCAGGATACTGGACAGCAGCGCACTGGCGGGAGCCGGTGCAGCCGGGTATGCCTTAGGCAGCCATACATGGAGCGGGAACATACCAACCTTAGTACCAAAACCAATCAGCATGCAAATTGCAGGCAGCAGCAGCTTCTTCTGGTTCGGATAGGCAGCAGCCAGCTCAGGCAGTTCTGCCAAAGAAAGCGTGCCGAACATATTGTACAGAACAAACAAGCCGTACAGCATCACCAAGCCGCCAATCATGGCCATGCCCAAGTAAGTATCAGCAGCTTTTTGTGCTGCTTTGTTTTCGTTGTGTGCTACCCATACCCAAGATGCAAAGGACATGATTTCAAAGCAGATGTACAGGGTAAACAAATCACCTGCATAGAACACGCCCATCGTGCTGCCTAAAGCCAGCAGTAAAAATGCGCTGTATCGCTCTGCACGGGACTCGCCACGGAAGTAGGCGGGGTTTGCCAAAGAACTCATAAAGAACATGGCTGCACACAGTAAGCCAAACACATTATGGAAGCCGCCCGCAGTAAAGGTGCAGCCCAGCAGGAAAAGGTCCGGTACAGCAAAGCTGCCCTCCCCTGCTGCATAGATAAATCCAGCAGCAGCTAATGCCAAAAAGCAAATCACGCTGGTTAATACGTAACCGGCCTTTTCATTGCGGCGCTGCCACAAATAAGCAATCGGTGCGGCTAACATCGGGAGCAAAACGCAGCCGACAACCGAAATAGGTAATACGTTCATTGCATTCTCCTCCTAATTAAAACAGCCAATGGTCCAAGCCGGACTGGATTACCTGATTAAAAACGCCCATTGCCACAATCAGCACGCAAAGGGTAACCTGGGTAAATGCCATACGGGGCTTTTCCAAACTGGGACCAACTTGCTTCTTGCCGTCTGCCGGGAAATATGCGGCAGAAACAATGCTCATCAAATAAATTGCCGTCAGGAACGCAGATACCATCAGCGCACCAATGCCGATAATTTCCAAAGCGCCGCCGCCTGCTGCTGCGCTGCCGATTGCCCACTTACTAAAGAAGCCCGGCATGGGCGGAACACCCATCAGTGCTGTAGAAGCAATGACAAAGCAGGCAAATGTAACGGGCATACGGTAGGCCAAACCGCCAATTTCGTCCAGATATTCTTTTCCGGCAGAAACCAGAACAGAGCCAACACCAAAGAACAGTGTAATCTTAATAAAAGCGTGTGCCAGCATGTGCATGCAAGCTGCCTTTAAGCCCAAGTCGGTCATAAGCAAAGCCGCAAACAAAATGTAAGACAGGTTACTTACTGTAGACCAAGCCAAGCGGCGCTTCAGGTGGTTGCTGCGCAGTGCCAACAAGGAGCCGCCCGCAATCGTAATGATAGCTGCCACCATGGGGATGTACTGTGCAAAGGAGCCACGCAAAATTTCGGTGCCAAAGCTGTAGTAGGTCACACGAATGCAGGCAAAGGCGCCCGCCTTAACAACAGCAGCTGCGTGCAGCAGTGCGGTAACAGGCGTAGGTGCCACAGATGCGGAGGGCAGCCACAGGCTCATGGGGAACAATGCTGCCTTAACACCAAAGCCGAAGAATGCCAGTGTGAATGCAACACGCAGCATTTGAACTACTTCGGCAGACAAACCTGCGGGCAGAACACCACCCAGCGTAAAGTTTCCGCCATTGCCGTAAACCTGAATAAATACGATAGCGATAAAGCCCAGCGATGCACCCACCATGGAGTAAATCAGATAGCGCTTACCGGCAAATCGAGCCTTGTCGTCCATCTTGTGCATAACCAGAGGCAGTGTAGCCATAGTCAGCAGCTCGAAGAACATATACAGCGTAACCAGGTTGCCTGCCAGCGCAATACCTGCCGACACACCATAGGAAAGCAGGAAGAAGCAGAAAAAGCGTACTTCCTCCCCTTCGTGCTCCATGTAGTCAAAGGCATACAGCGTGGTAATAGGCCACAGGATAGAGATAATCAGAATAAATACACGGGACAAACCGTCTACCGCCAAAACAGCCTGCAAGCTTTCCGAAAACTGGAAAAGCCGCAGCATCTCGACCTGCGGGCCAAATACCAGCACCAGCAATGCAATACTGTTAATTACCGTTGCTGCAAAAACAAACTTATGCAGCGCAGGCAAACTCTTTTTAATGTTTTTTGTAAAAACGCATCCCGCTGCCAACATGGGGAACAGGATTGTAAAAATCATAAGATACTGCATACAGAACACCCCTTAAAACAGTCCCGCTGCAATGGTCTGGAAGTATGCTGCAATTCCCTTGGGGAACATACCCAAAATTGCAGCCAAAAAGGCCAGTACAAACAGCGGCAACAGCATTCTCCAGCCGGCATCCTTCTTTTCTGCCTTAAATTCCTCGCCCGGAAAATAACCACGGGCCACAATGGGCAGCAAATATCCTGCCGTAAGCAGCGCACTCACCATCAGCATAATAACGCCGATTTGTGCCAGCGCACTACCTTGTGCCAGTGCAGCGGTTGCCAGCTGCAGCTTTGCCACAAAGCCGCCAAACGGAGGAATGCCCACCAAGGACAAAGAGAAACAAGTAAATGCGGCCATCACACCGGGCATACGTCTGCCCATGCCGGTCAGTTCGTCCACATAGTTGACATGCGCATGGTGGATAAAGCTGCCTGCGCACAGGAACAAACCAACCTTTGCGAACGCATGGAACAAAACCTGCAACATTGCACCACTCAACCCGGCGGGGCTCAGCAGCATCAAACCGAAAATAACATAGGAAAGCTGGCTCACACTGGAATATGCCAGACGCTTTTTCAGCAGCTTTTCCTTATAAGCAAGCATCGAGCCTGCAAAAATGGTTGCAATGCTGAGCACCAGCATCACAGCCTGGGGGAAGGTGCCCATCAGATTCTGCGCACCAAACAGGAAGAAGGTGGTACGCATAATGCCCAGGATACCGGCCTTTGTAATAATACCGGACAGCAGTGCACTTGCCGGAGCGGGAGCAACCGGGTGTGCAGTGGGCAGCCAGTTTGCCAAAGGCATCATACCTGCCTTGCAGGAGAAGCCCAAGGCCATCAGCAAATAAGCCAGCTGCTCCTTCAAAGTTAAACCAGCAGCAAAATTACCGCCGGCAAAGGGCTGCATGGTACGCTCTCCGCCCAGCATCATACCCATGAGTGCCAAGCTTGCGCCAAATACGGAAAAGCCCAAATAAACCATTGCTGCCTGGCTGGCACGTTTTCCACCGTTGTACAAAACCAAGGGGAAAGACAGCAAGCTCATCAGCTCAAAGAACATATAGAATGTAATGATGTTGCCCGCCATAGACAGGCCCATCATTGCGCCCAGCGTCATCAAAGTAAAGCCGAAAAATACCGGACGACGCACATCACCATCTAAGTACTCGCAAGCGTATACCAAAGCTGCGATAAAAGCCGTGCAAATCAAAGCAAGGAAAAACAGCGCCAAGCCGTCCACACGGAACAGGATAGAAACACCTTTGGTAATCTTCATCTGAAACGAGCCGGTGCTCAACAGGGGCAGGCCCGCACAAATACCTGTAGCCAATGCCGCAATGCAGGAAATCTTATTGCACTGCTTAGGTTTTGTCAGCAATACGAAAATACCCGTGGTCATAGGAACCATTATGGGAAGTAAAAACAACAGTGTGTTCATCTGACCACCTCCTTATAACATGGAAATTCCAAGCTGGATCACACGCATAATGGGTGCTGCTGCAACACCCTGCAGCACAACACCAATCATCAATACAATTGCCGCTACTCTAAAGCCATGGTTTGCTTTAACCGGCTGCGCATCATATTTGATGTGGCTGGACCAGATGGAGAAAATTGCGGGAACATAGTACAGCGCATTCAGCACAGAGGAAACGCAGAGTGCTATAATTGCAATCCACATTTTTACGCCGCCAATGCTGCCGCCTGCTGCTGCACCTGCAAAGAAGAACTTTGCGTTAAAGCCTGCCAGCAGCGGGATACCAACCATGGACAAACCGCCCAAAGTAAAGGCAACGCCTGCCAGCTTATCGCCACGTGCAGTACCACGCAAACGGTACAGGCTCTTTTCGTGGTGGCTCACCTCGGAAAGGCGGCCTGCGCTGACAAACAGCAGCGGCTTTGTAACAGCATGTGCCATAATCTGGAAGAATGCTGCCATAATGCCTGCGTCCGTACCCAAACCGATGCCCATAAAGATGTAACCGATTTGTGCAATAGAGGAATATGCCAGCATACGTTTGATGTGCTCCTCATGCATTGCCATTACAGAGCCCAGAATCATACCTGCAACACCAAATACAAACAGGACGTCGGTAATGTTCATGCTGCGCACAATCGAAATAGAGAACACACGGTAGTAAATGCGAATCAAAAAGACAATGTAGCCCTTCAGCACCAAGCCGGACAGAACCGCACTGGAGCTGGTGGTTGCACCGCCATGTGCCTGCGGCAGCCATGCGTGGAACGGGAACATAGCACTCTTAATGCCCATACCAATGGACAACAAACCACAAACAACTGTCAGCGGAATGGTGTAGCTGTTGGTAGCATCCAGCATCAAAACACGTTCCAGCAGCTGAGGCATCAGCAAATGGCCGGTAACGCAGTACAGCATTGCAAGGCCAATCATAAACAGACCGGAACCCAGCAGGCTGATGACCAAATAGCGAATGGTTGCTGCGATTGTCTTTTCGGTATCACGAGCCATAACAATCGCACAAGCTGCCAAGGTGCTGATTTCGATAAAGACATATCCGGTAAAGATATCGTTGGTAAAGCTCAGTGCCAACAGGGATGCCAAAATCATGCACATCATGGTAAAGTAGAACTTCTGCTTCAAGGGCAAAATGTCCTCAAACAGTGTCTCCTTACCACCCATAAGGGACATAGCCATAACCAGCGCAAACACACTGGTCAGCATAGCCTCCAAAGGTCCAACGTATAACTCGTTGCCCCAAGGTGCGGGGAAATGACCCATCATGTATACAAAGCTCTCCTGCTTAAAGTACAGGATGCCGCACAAAACGGCACACAAAGCAGAAACAGTCAAGCAAACACCAATTGTGGTGCGGTAAGCTGTTTTTCCGTTTTTCTGCAAGGGCATCGTGATGCCGCCTACCATGCACAGAAAAATGCATACAAAAGGAATATTATAGTAAATCGGCTGCATCAATCCACCTTCTTCTTTGCCAATACCATAATTTCATCGAAATTAACGGTATGATAATGTTTGTACAAACGTTGCACCAATGCCAAAAAGAATGCAGAAACACTAACAGAAACCACGATGCCTGTCAGCACCAGACCGGCAGGAATGGGGTTAACATAGTGGCTTGCTTCTGTAATGCCATTTGTCAAAATAGGCGCAATACGGCCATCAATGTAGCCCTGAGATGCCAGCAGCAAAAACACAGAGGAGTCCATCACGTTAAAACCGACGATTTTCTTAATCAGGTTTTTCTGCAGCAGCAAATTGATAAAGCCAATGCCGAATAAGATTACCGCAGCAATCTCAAAACGAAGCGAAATCACCTTTTCCAAAAAAGCAGACATTAAATCTCCCCCTTTGCAAACAAACTATAAAAGCCATACATTGTGCAAGCAACCACAAGGCCAACACAAACATCCAGCACCAAAATCAGGCCGGAACTCAAAATGGCTCCCGGTGTGCCCAGAGGGATACCTGTAGGCAAACCATTTGCACCTGTATAGAACGAATATGCCTTACTTGCTGCGTAGCACAGCAGTGCAGTAGAGGTAATTGTGCGGAAGGTCTTCATATTAAAGAACTTGCTTACTGCATCTGTACCAAATGCTGCACTATACAAAATAAAACCGGCACCCATAATTGCGCCGCCGGAGAAACCGCCGCCCGGAGAGATGTGGCCGTTTAACACCACATAAATACCAAACAGCAAAATGCAAGGCATAACCAAGGAAACCACATAGCGCAGAATCGGGTCGCTTGCCTCACGCTCAATGATACGCTCGTGTGCTTCCTGAATATCCTCTTCCTTGCTGATGTTCTTTTCATCACGCAGCAACAGCATCATAACACTGGTAACTGCCAAAAACAGCACCGAGGACTCGCCAAATGTATCAAAAGCACGGTAATCCAAAATCATGCCGGCAACCATATTCACAGCACCGGTTTCTTTCAGGCCGTCTTCTACATAACGCTCTACCACTTCGTTTACGGCAGGGTTACGAGGGTCGCCAAATAAAGGCAGCTGGAATAATGTGTACAGCAATACGCCTACTACCGTCAAGCAAACTACAGCAGCTACAATTTTATATTGCAGGTTAAAAAGATGCATTTTTTGCTCTTCGTTCAGCTTAAAACGTTTACGTTCCTCACGAGGCTGGACCTTTTCAGAAATTTCGTAGGGGTCCTTGCCCTCTGCGGTTCCGTTTACCCAGGAAGAAAAATTAGCCCAGATATTTTTTTTCATTCTGTCTTCTTCCCCCTTTATTCATCCTTTGTGCCTTGCAGTGCATGAATCTTTTTCAGGGTTGTTAAGAACAACATACCTGTAACGCCGGCACCTACAGCGGCCTCTGTAATAGCCAAGTCCGGGCTTTGCAGCAAAACCCACACAATCGTCATCAACAGGCTGTATGCCATGTAAATAACAACCGTAACCAGCAGGCGCTTAGCTTTCAAAGCAGAAATAGCACAAATCATTAAACCAATAATCAAAACCAACTCAAACGCAGTCGTCATTGGAAATCACCTCACACTCTTCAGCAATGTGTTGATAGGTCAGCACCTCAGCACGTGCAATCATATGGCTCATAACAGGGCTTGCCAACCACATGAAAATAATAATGATAAACATTTTTGCAGTGCCGGCTGTCCACCCGGACAGCACCATCAGGCCGACCAAAATCAGCAGCAGACCCAGTGTATCGCCCAACGCAGCAGCATGCATTCTGTTCAAAACATACTTAAAACGATAGATACCAAATGTTGCAATAACCATAACGCAAACGCCTAAAAAAACGAGGATTGCGCCCAGAATATCTTTAATCACCCTGACCAGCCTCCATTTCATTGATTTCGTCAGCTTTCTTATTTGCTTCACGTTCCATCTGACCTCTGCGGCGAATAATAACCAACTGGGTCAAAACCATAATAGCAATAAAGCTCAGCAATGCATAAGTAATGGAAATATCAATCAGGAATTCGGCGTCCATCCATACCGACAAAATTGCCATAATTGCAATTGTCATTGTGCCAATCATGTTAACAGCAACAACACGGTCGGTAAAACGAGGTCCCAGCATTGCACGAATCATGCAAAAAATGATGCAGACGCCTAAAACGGCACAGCAGCCAATCAAAAAAATGTGTAAGAAGTTAATCATGCTTTGCATCCTCCTCCATTTTCTCTAAGCTACGCACCATGTTGCAATCTTCGATGCCCTCCATAAAGGAAGCATCCAAACCATGCACACGGATTGTATCGCCCTGCAAACCTACAGTAATGGTGCCGGGGGTCAGTGTAATGGAGTTTGCCAAGATTACTTTATGGTGATCTTCTTTCAAATTGATATGGAATGTTACCAGCTGAGGGCGAATCTCCTCGTTGGGGTGTAAAATAAGGCGCATGACCTTGATGTTACAAACAATAATTTCCAGAATCAAATCCACACAATACTTCAAATAACGCCAAACCATCTCCGGAGAGGGCCAAACTGCATTGCGTTTTCCCCCAAACATCTTATGCCACAAGCAAGTTAGTGCAGCCGAGATAACAATGCCGAACAGCACAATTTCCGTTGTGACTTTTCCGTTAAAAATAATCCAAAACAGCAGAAGTACCAGGAACATTCGATCCACCTCTTTCTCTTTTTTTTGAAACTATACAAGTAAAGCACTTTTCGCACTTGGATTCAATCCTACAAATTCACAAATTGTTTCACCCTTCTGGCTATCAATTTGTTTTTATTTTCCTCTGTTATACAGTTTTTCCTTTTTTACGGATATTTTTTTCATTTTTTGCAAGTTATCGGTGTATAGTTATTTTTTTAACCAATTTTAACCATTTTTCTGTGTACTCTGATAGCTTCCATCAAAATCAGCAATAAAAGCCCCCATACAGCTAATACTGTATGGGGGCTTTTGCGCTTAAAAAGCGATATTCTATTTTAGTTACTGAGCAGCTGCGGCATTTTCAGCAGCAATCTCTGCGTCCAGAGCTTCCTCACGGCGAGCCAGCTCCTCTTCAACTTCAGGCAAACCAGTACCTGCGGGAATCAGCTTACCAATCAGTACGTTCTCCTTCAGGCCCAGCAGCGGGTCAACCTTGCCCTTGATAGCAGCCTCGGTCAACACGCGAGTGGTTTCCTGGAAGGATGCAGCAGACAGGAAGGAGTCAGTTGCCAGAGAAGCCTTAGTGATACCCAACAGAACCTGCTGGTACTGAATCATCTTCAGGCCTTCCTCGCCGTTAGCAATACGCTCGGCCAGCTCGGCATTCTTGTTTTCAACTTCCAGCTTGCTTGCCAGTGCACCACCGATAAAGTCAGAAGAACCGGAATCCAGAACACGAACCTTACGGCACATCTGGCGGATAATAACTTCGATATGCTTATCGTTGATTTCAACACCCTGCAGACGGTAAACCTTCTGAACTTCGTTGATCAGGTAGTTCTGAACGTCTACCAGACCCTTGATAGCCAGAATATCCTGCGGGTAAGCAACGCCTTCCTTGGTCAGCACGTCGCCCTTCTCAACAATATCACCGGGCTGTACACGGATGTGCTGAGTAAAGGGAATGGAGTACTTCTTCTCCACTTCAACGCCATCACCGTCGTGGCCGGTAACAACAACAACGGTGTTCTTCTTGGTGTCGTCCAGAGAAACAGTACCGGAGATTTCGCTCATGATGGCCATGCTCTTGGGACGGCGGCTCTCAAACAGTTCCTCAACACGAGGCAGACCCTGTGTAATATCTTCAGCAGATGCGATACCACCGGTATGGAAAGTACGCATGGTCAGCTGAGTACCGGGTTCACCGATGGACTGAGCTGCAATGATACCAACAGATTCACCCAGCTGTACGGGTTCACCGTTTGCCATGTTGGAGCCGTAGCAGTGTGCGCAGACACCGGTCTTAGCACGGCAGGTCAGCAGGCTGCGAATCTTCAGGCTGGTAATGCCTGCAGCTTCAATCTTCTCTGCATCATACAGGTCCATCATCTTGCCTTCCGGCACGATAACTTCGTTGGTAACAGGGTTGACAACATCGCCAACAGCGTAACGGCCAATCAGGCGCTCACGGAAGCTCTCGATCTTTTCCTTGCCTTCGTGAATCTCAGTAACAACCATACCATCGGTAGTGCCACAGTCGATTTCACGGATGATAACGTCCTGAGAAACGTCAACCATTCGGCGAGTCAAGTAACCGGAGTCAGCGGTACGCAGAGCGGTATCGGCCAAGCCCTTACGTGCACCACGAGCAGAAACGAAGTATTCCAAGATGTTCAAGCCTTCACGGTAGTTAGCACGAATAGGCATCTCGATGGTGTGACCTGCGGTGTTAGCCAGCAAGCCACGCATGCCTGCCAGCTGCTTAATCTGGTTCATAGAACCACGAGCACCAGAGTCAGCCATCATAAAGATCTGGTTGTCCTTGGGCAGGTTCTCAGACAGTGCCTTAGAAACCTTATCGGTGGTCTTCTGCCAAATCTCGATAACCTTTTCGTAACGCTCACGCTCGGAAATCAAGCCCTTGTTAAACAGCTTAACAACCTTAGAAACCTGCTGGTCTGCTTCTTCAACCAGTTCTGCCTTCTGCGGCGGGATAACTGCATCACAAACAGCAACAGAAATTGCGGACTTAGTAGAATACTTGTAGCCCTGATTCTTGATAGCGTCCAGCATCTTTGCACAAGCACGGGTGCCATGGCAAGTCAAGCAGCGGGAAATGATGTCGGGCAAGGTCTTCTTGGTCACACGGAAGCTGACCTCGTAGTCCAAAGTATGTGCCGGGTCAGTACGATCCACATAACCCAAGTCCTGAGGAACAGGAGTATTGAAGATGATACGACCAACGGTGGTATCAACCATACCGGTGTGCTCTACACCGTTAATGGTCATGGTACGACGTACCTTGACGGGTGCATGCAGAGTAACAACTTCATCTGCATAAGCCATCAAAGCTTCGTTTTCATCACGGAACACCTTACCTGCGCCCATGTCGTTTTCACGCACAGTAGTCAGGTAGTAGCTGCCCAGAATCATATCCTGTGTAGGCACAGCAACAGGTGCGCCGTCAGAAGGCTTCAGCAAGTTGCCGGATGCCAGCATCAGCATGCGAGCTTCACGGATTGCTTCTGTAGACAGGGGCAGGTGAACTGCCATCTGGTCGCCGTCGAAGTCGGCGTTAAATGCAGTACATGCCAGGGGGTGCAGCTTAATTGCACGGCCCTCAACCAGCACAGGGTTAAATGCCTGAATACCCAGACGGTGCAGCGTAGGTGCACGGTTCAGCAGAACCGGGTGACCCTTGATAACAGTCTCCAAGCTATCCCAAACTTCGGGCTTAGCACGCTCAACCATCTTACGAGCAGTCTTAATGTTGGTAGCAGCACCACGCTCGACCAAGTCCTTCATAACAAAGGGCTTGAACAGCTCCAGTGCCATTTCCTTAGGCAGACCACACTGGTCCATACGCAGCTCAGGGCCAACAACGATAACAGAACGGCCAGAGTAGTCAACACGCTTACCCAGCAAGTTCTGACGGAAACGGCCCTGCTTGCCCTTCAGGAAGTCGGACAAGCTCTTCAGCGGGCGGTTGGAGGGACCGGTGACCGGACGACCACGACGGCCGTTGTCGATCAGGGAGTCCACAGCCTCCTGCAGCATACGCTTTTCGTTGCGCACAATGATGTCAGGAGCACCCAGCTCCAGCAGACGGCGCAAACGGTTGTTGCGGTTGATAACACGGCGATACAAATCGTTCAGGTCGGAGGTAGCAAAACGGCCGCCATCCAACTGAACCATAGGACGCAAATCAGGGGGCAGAACGGGCACAGTGTCCAGAATCATCCACTCGGGGCGGTTGCCGGAGAAGCGGAAAGCCTCAACAACTTCCAAACGCTTCAGCAGGCGAACACGCTTCTGGCCGGTAGCCTTGTCTACTTCCTCATGCAGCTGATTGCTCAGCTCGTCCAGGTCGATTTCACGCAGCAGCTCCTGAATAGCCTCTGCACCCATAGATGCCTGGAACTCGTCCTCGTAACGCTCACGCATTTCGCGGTATTCCTTCTCGGTCAGCAGCTGCTTTTTCTCCAGCGGAGTCAGACCGGGATCGGTAACAATATAGCTGGCAAAATACAGAACCTTCTCCAGCAGACGGGGGCTGATGTCCAGCATCAGGCCGATACGGCTGGGAATGCCCTTGAAATACCAGATGTGGCTGACAGGAGCTGCCAGCTCAATGTGGCCCATACGCTCACGGCGTACCTTAGCCTTGGTAACCTCAACGCCGCAGCGATCACAGATTTTGCCCTTGTAACGAATACGCTTGTACTTGCCGCAGTGGCATTCCCAGTCCTTCGTAGGTCCAAAAATCTTTTCGCAGAACAGGCCGTCACGTTCCGGCTTCAGGGTGCGGTAGTTAATGGTTTCCGGCTTTTTCACCTCACCATAACTCCAAGCACGAATCTGTTCGGGAGAGGCCAGGCCGACTTTAATACTATCGAAAACGGTGTTTTCCATTGAAACAAACCCTTCCTTATCTCAAATTTCGGTGATGCACGTCATGCGGATTAGAAATCCATCTCGTCGCTTTCCATCACAGCGGGAGCAGCAGGCTCGTCGCTCAGCACAGCAGCATCATCAAAACCAGCGTCAGCGTCCTTAATAGTGTATTCAGCAGACAGTTCGTTCTCATTGGTGACATTTTCACCCATGGGGATGTCACGCATATCGAAACCAGTTTCTTCTTCGTCGAAGTTCTGGCGCATGTCTACTTCGTTGCCATCAGCGTCCTGTACAACAACGTCCATGCCCAAAGCCTGCAGTTCCTTCAGCAGAACACGGAAGGACTCAGGGATACCGGGCTGAGGTACAGGCTCACCCTTAACGATGGCCTCGTAGGTCTTAACACGGCCCACAACGTCGTCAGACTTAACCGTCAGGATTTCCTGCAGGGTGTAAGCTGCGCCGTAAGCTTCCAGTGCCCAAACTTCCATCTCACCGAAGCGCTGGCCGCCGAACTGAGCCTTACCGCCCAGAGGCTGCTGAGTAACCAGAGAGTAGGGGCCGGTGGAACGAGCGTGAATCTTATCGTCAACCAGGTGGTGCAGCTTCAGGTAGTACATATAGCCGACAGTAACCGGGTTATCGAACTTTTCACCGGTACGGCCATCGTACACAGTGGTACGGCCGTCACGGCCCAGCTCAATCTTGGAGAAGTCGATGATGTGGCCGTTTTCGCCCATCAGCTTCGGCAGCTTGGTGGGATACTCGGGGGCATTTTCGCCATGCCACAGCTCACGAGCAGTGTCGTAAGTGTCGCCGATGTCCTTTTCACGAGCGGAATCGAAAACAGGGGTCATGACCTTGATGCCGCAAGCCTTAGCTGCATAGCCCAAGTTCACTTCCAAAACCTGACCGATGTTCATACGAGAAGGAACGCCCAGGGGGTTCAGCACGATGTCCAGCGGGGTGCCGTCGGGCAGGAAGGGCATATCCTCCTGCGGCAGAATGCGGGAAACAACACCCTTGTTACCGTGACGACCTGCCATCTTATCGCCGACGCTGATCTTACGCTTCTGAGCAATGTAGCAGCGGACAACCTGACGTACGCCGGGCTGCAGCTCATCGCTGTTTTCAGGGGTAAAGATCTTAACGTCCACGATGATGCCGTACTCGCCGTGGGGCACACGCAGAGAAGTGTCACGCACTTCACGTGCCTTTTCGCCGAAGATAGCACGCAGCAGGCGCTCTTCAGCAGTCAGCTCGGTTTCGCCCTTGGGGGTAACCTTACCAACCAGAATGTCACCGGCGCCAACTTCAGCACCAATGCGGATGATACCACGCTCGTCCAAATCCTTCAAAGCTTCTTCGGAAACGTTGGGGATATCACGGGTGATTTCCTCAGGTCCCAGCTTGGTTTCACGAGCTTCGGTCTCATATTCCTCAATATGGATAGAGGTGTAAACGTCCTCACGGACGATCTTTTCATTCAGCAGGACAGCGTCCTCGTAGTTGTAACCTTCCCAGGTCATGAAGCCGATCAGAGCATTCTTACCCAGAGAGATTTCACCGTTGCGCATTGCGGGGCCGTCTGCAATCACCTGACCTTCTGTCAGGACATCGCCAACCTCAACAATGGGGCGCTGGTTGATGCAGGTACCTGCGTTGGAACGTGCAAACTTGGTCAGGGTGTAGCGGTCCACGTTGCCGTTCTCGGTACGTACCAGAACAGTGTCAGCGTCCACGTACTCAACCGTACCGGCACGCTTTGCCAGCACAGCAACACCAGAGTCGGTAGCTGCCTTGTATTCCATACCGGTAGCAACAATAGGCTGCTGGGTAACCATCAGAGGCACTGCCTGACGCTGCATGTTAGAACCCATCAGAGCACGGTTACAGTCGTCGTTCTCCAGGAAGGG
>RCNH01000624.1_pt1 | contig 13861 bp, 10 predicted proteins | sample 2041161 | NCBI WGS metagenome assembly RCNH01 (sample SAMN09708215, study PRJNA481090) | Feces metagenome, whole genome shotgun sequencing project. | biome: feces | host: Leptonychotes weddellii | place: Antarctica: Sion Island | collected 2010-03-01 | reverse complement strand
GAGTCCCTGCCGGCGGTGGCTCAGAACCTGATGAATCAGATGGTGCCGTTTGGCATTCCTGTGTTTGGCTTGCTTTTGCTAGTGCCGGGCGGTATTCTGCTGTACCGGGCAAAGCGCATGTATGCCGGCTGGGATGGGGAAGAAGAAGCGGCAGCGGATCGTATCGAGTATCTGCTCAGTTGGTCGGTGTCTTTAGTGGGATTGCTGCAGCCGATTTCCTTTTTCTTTTTCAGCGCTGCTATGGGTGCAGCCTATACGATGAACCATAACGTAGGCCTGCTGCTTAGTGTGACCGTGGAACTGCTCGTGGAGACTGGACTGGTCTTTTGGCTTCAGAAAGTTGCAGTGGAGTTGATTCGTATCATGAATCCGGAAAAACAAGGCAGTGTCTATGAACTGGATTTTCAGAAAAAATGGGTCAACAGCTGCGACGAAAACGAAATGCGTAAAATCGGTATGGCCGCCTATCAGTCCTTTCGAGCAACCAATATTGTATGCATGGCTTTGTGGTTGCTGCTGACGATATTGCAGGGAACGTTCCATACCGGAATCCTGCCGGTGGCTGTGGTAATCCTGATTTGGCTTGTGAACATGGGCAGCTATTTTCTTGCCTGCATCCGACAGGAGAAACGTGCCCGATAAAGAAAGAGGCCTGTTATGAATACAAATGCCTATATTGGCGTTATGCTTGTGATAATCCTGATCTTGATGCGGGAAAAACAGAATAAAGAATGTGTTGCAGCGGTGCGGCTGCGCAACAAGAAAGTAGAAGGTGACAAAATGGAAGCAATGGCAAAACAGTTTGTTGGCAAGACTTGCCTTATAACGATTTTTGGCGGCAGCACCGTGAAGGGTGTTCTGCGTGAGGTACGGGAGCACGCATTGCTGCTGGATAAAAAGGGTAAGACGCAGATTGTCAACCTGGAATTTGTAACCTGCATTGAGGAAATCCCCCAGAAAAACAAGGGCTGAAGATTTCCACAAAAATAGCAAAATCGGTGGAGAGTGCGAAAGAGCGTTGCTTTTTAGCTTTCTAGCGTAAAATCCACAGGAAATCCGAGGCATACGTGTTGAGTGTGCAGCCGAAGCCCACGAGGACTTCGGTAAAAAATACGGCAAACCAAAAAGCCAGGAACAAGGTCTGTGCACCTTGCTCCTGGCTTTTTTGGTTAAGGATTCCAAAAGGCTTGCAACTGGGCCTCCAGCGCAGGCACATTGTAGAGATACTGTAGATGCCCCCAGTGCGGCGGCATAAGGCGCCGGTATTCCTCCTGCGTAAAGCGGTCGTCAATAAGCAGCACCACACCCTTGTCCTGCGGGGTACGGATTACTCGCCCGGCGGCTTGCAGAACTTTGTTCATACCGGGGTAACGGTAGGCATAGTCGAAACCGCAGCCGCCGTTTTCGGGGGTGTCGTAGTATTGGCGCAGGATTTCCTGCCGTGGATTTACCTGCGGCAAGCCTACACCTACTACGGCACAGCCAATCAGACGGTCTCCGGTTAAGTCGATACCCTCGCTGAACACACCGCCCATAACACAAAAGCCTAACAGGGTACTTGTATTTTCAGCATCAAAACGCTGGAGAAAAGCCGTACGAGCGGTTTCATCAAGGCCGCTTTCCTGCACTAGTACAGAAATATGAGGGAAATGCTGAACGAATACTTCCTGTACTTGCTTCAGATATGAGTAGCTGGGGAAAAAGGCAAGATAGTTGCCCTTACGGGATTGCACCATGGCAGCCAGAGCCTGTGCAATAGGCAGCAGGCTGGCCTGACGGTCACGATAACGGGTAGAGATGTTTCCGAGGCAGTACAGTCCCAAGTGATTGGTGGGAAAGGGACTTTGCAAGGCAACCGCAGAAGCATCGCCGCAGCCTAAAACATTTTTATAGTAGGTGGGCGGCGTAATAGTAGCACTGAATAATACGGCGGAGCGCCCCTGCTGTAAGCTTTTGCGCACAAAATCCGAAGGGTCTAAGCAAAGCAGTTCGATTTGCAGTTCACTGCCATGGGCACTAAGCTGTGTTACATAGTGGCTGTCATATTGTTCCGCCACTCGTAAAAAGCTGCGCAGGGAAAAGTAAAGCTGCAAAATGGTTTCGTGCGCAGGGCCGTCACGGTGGTCCTCCAGCCAGCTTTGTGCAGGTGCCAGTACACGGTGTAACGGTGTGTACAACTTACCCGGCAAAGACTGATAATAGCGTGTGCCGTCTTTTTCAAAGAGAGGGCTTTCGCCCTGAAATAAATCGTCAGAATGGGAGAGGGAGGATTCTGCTGTATCAGAATCCTCGTCGGCAAAACTTTGCTGTGTAAACAGGCTGGTTTGCGTACCTGTATCATCGGGAGGCACCGCTTCGTCACACAGTGCTTTTCGATAGGCAAGCAAAGCGTCGTTGGCCTGACTTAAAGCTGTTTTGAGGCGGCTTTTGCCTTTTCCCAGTGCACGGCGTGCGTCCAACAGCTGACTTTTAGAAAAGCTTGCAGAGTGCATGGCACGTGCACGGTCAGGCAGGTTATGCGCTTCGTCAATCAGAAAAAGCCAGTCCCCCTTACTGTCAAAGAAACGCTGCAAATGCACAACAGGGTCAAATAGATAGTTGTAATCGCCAATCACAACGTCGCACCATTCCGAAAGGGACAGCCCAAGCTCAAAGGGACAAACTTTATGTTTTTCCGCTATAGCGGCTAAGGCTTGCTGGGACAAAATCATATCTTGTGCCAAAGCGTCCTGCATGGCCGGCAGAACACGGTCAAAATAACCGTTGGCATAGGGGCAGCGCTCCGGCAGGCATTCGGGACGGCCCTCGTCATTTAGGCAAAGGCAAACCTTATCTTTCGCAGTTAGCGTAATACCACGCAGTACCAGTGTGGGGCAGTGCTGCCGTAAATGAAAAAGTGCTTCTTCTACAGCGGTACGTGCGGTAGTACGTGCAGTCAGATAAAAAATTTTTTCGCCGCTGCCTTCCCCCATGCTTTTTAAGGCTGGAAAAAGCGTGCTCATGGTTTTACCAATGCCGGTAGGTGCTTGGCAAAGCAAACGGCTGTTTTCTGCTTTGCAGGTTTGGTATACAGCACCGGACAACGCACGCTGCCCTTTACGCCACTGGGTAAAGGGAAAAGAAAGCTGGGAAAGGCTGGTGGTGCGCATTTCCTCATGCGTTAATTTTTTCTTTGCCCAAGGCACGTACTGCAGCAACAGGCCATGATAAAAAGTTTGCAGCTCGGCAAGAGAAAATGTCTTGCTGAAATGAAAGGTGCGGTCTTCATCCACTTGGTAATAGGTAAGCCGCACACCCAACTGTGTCAGCTGATTTTGCTGCCCGTAAATGGCTGCATATACCATACCTTGTGCCCAGTGGCATGGGTTTTGCTCCCCGGTGATGGCCTCGCAAGGAATGGTTGTTGTTTTGATTTCATCAATGATGACCAGACCGTTTTCGTCTGTATAGATACCGTCAGCCCGGCCTTCAATCAGGTAAGAGATGCCTTCAACAGTGGGAGTATCCCGCAGGGAAACTTCGGCGGCATAACCGTCACCGGCAGCTTTTTGCAGCCTGCGGTGAATCCGTGCACCTTCCAGCGCACGGTCAAAGCCAACAAAGCGGCTGTCGATATTGCCGGTTTGCAGCAAAAATTCTACCAGCTGCCTTACCGAAAGCCGAAGTTCTGCCATGGGGGCCTCCTTTCTACGTTACGTCGTTTGTTTTGTATCCAAGCCCAAAAGGTGGGCACATCGTGCAGCTTGCGCATCCACAGCAGCAAAATCTACAGCAGGTGCATAGCAGGCTTCCAGCGAATCATGACAGCTGCGGGCCTGTGCCATTAGCTCAATAGCCTGCTCCAAAAAACTGTCGGCTGTTTTTTGATTAAAGCGCATCCGATTATGCGAAAGCCGCAGATGTACAGTATCCATAAATCGGCTGCAATGAATATTTTTTTGCCCCGGAAAACGGCAGGTGTGCCATGGGTTGCTGGTTAAAAATGCAATGCCCAGTCCGGGTAAAATCAAATGGTCGATTTTATCATCGGGATGCAGTGCGCAGCGGCAGGTGATTACAAAGCAGCCTCGTGCCAATGCTTCTGCACGCAGCAGCTCCATGGCAAGCCGTGAGGCCGCACCATAGGTATCCTGAAATACATAAATCTGGTTGGCCAGTGCGGGAATCGTGTCCCGATAAAAAATCATACCCTCCGGGGTGATACCGCTCAGCAAGCGAATTTGCTCACGCCCGGTGGTTTTGCCCCTGGGTAAAACCCGGTCGGCAAGCCCGGAAACATAACGGCGTATCTTGTTGAAGTCGGTTGCACAGGCAGCTGTACGGCGATTATCAAATAACAGGTTGCTGGCAGAAGCTACATACCGTGCGGCACGATGCTTTATCCCCACACCTTGTGCAATCAGGTCTTCAATCATTTTTTGCTGCGGGCGTAGTTTGGACGAATCCAGTGAGTCGTATAAGCAAATAACAGTTTCGGCAGCACCGGGGGCGTTTGGCTCGACTGTGTGTGGTGCGGTGGCGTCTAAAACAGCGGCACCTTGGTCGCAAAAAATAACGCCGTCTAAGCTGTGTGGGTCACTGCAGCAATGGATATACTGGATAGGCTCCTGCGCCTGCTTGGCAAGGCGGCGCATTAAAGTGGATTTGCCGCAGCCGGGGCCGCCCTTTAGTAAGTATAGGTGGTGACCCTCCTGCGGACCCAACTGAGAAAAGTAACCGTGGAATCCGGCAGCAGTGGTGGCACCTAAAAAGAAGTCAACATGTGAATCTCTGTTTTCCATGCAAAAACACCTCGCTTTTGGCTATCCTATGCAAAAAGCGGGGCGTATGATACGATTTTAACTTAAATTCCCAGTTCCGCAATCTTTTCACGCAAGGCAACAAAGTCAGAGAAGGCATCGGCCTTGGCAGCTGGGTTGCGCAGCAAAGCAGCAGGGTGCCAGGTTGCCATAAATAAAGTGCCGTTTTTATCAATAAACTGTCCGTGTTCTTTCGTAACGGAAAAGTCTTCCCGAATCAAAGCCTGCGCAGCAACACGACCCAGGCACACTACAATTTTGGGGCGCAGCAGGCGGAACTGCTCCCGCAGCCACGGCATACAAGCCTGACGCTCCTCAGGCAGCGGGTCACGATTTTGGGGAGGGCGGCACTTAACGATGTTGCCAATATAGCAGTTGGTGTTTCTGTCCAAATCAATGGCAAACAAATACTTATCTAACAGGTGTCCGCTGCGCCCGACAAAGGGCTGACCCTGCTCGTCCTCCTGTTGGCCGGGTCCTTCCCCCACAAATAAAACCTTTGCTTGGGCGGAGCCCTGTCCAAATACAACATTTGTGCGTGTCTGGCAAAGGCCGCATCGCCGGCATTGGCTGCACTCTTTTTCTAAAGTGATTAAATCCATGGGGAAACCTCCTTTTTGTTAAGAGTATTGTACCACGGTCAGCAATATCTGTCAGCAAAACCACAAAACTTTGCAAAACAGGCGAAAAGCACAATTTTCGCATTGCTTTTTTGACTATTCGTGATAAACTTAAACTAAGCGACTATAAGTGCAACAGGCGGAAATCCCGCTGTTGCATCAATGAATTTTGGAGGTAATCGAAATGGCTGATATGTTTGCGCCGATGATTGAAAAGCTGAAGGCTAACCCCCGTACGGTTGTTTTTACCGAGGGCGAGGACGTACGTATTCTGGAGGCTGCTGCAAAGCTGCTGGAGGAGAAAATCCTGAACGTTGTTATGGTTGGCAACACTGCTGCTGTTGAGGCTGCTGCTAAGGCTGGCGGATTTGACATTTCCGCTGCTCAGATTGTTGACCCGGATACTTACCCTGAGTTTGACGCTATGGTTGCAGCTATGGTTGAACTGCGTAAGGGCAAGATGACTGCTGAAGAGTGCGCAGCTCTGCTGAAGAAGTCCAACTACTTTGGCACCATGCTGGTTAAGATGGGCAAGGCTGACTGCCTGCTGGGCGGCGCTACCTACTCTACCGCAGATACCGTTCGTCCTGCATTGCAGCTGATTAAGACCCGTAAGGGCGCACACCTGGTCAGCTCCTGCTTTATCCTGGACCGTGACTTTGGCCCCGAAGAGCTGCGCCGCATTGCTATGGGCGACTGCGCAATCAACATTGATTACCCCGACACTCTGGACAAGGCTACCGGCGAGGTTGTCCTGCCCGGTTCTACCAAGCTGGCAGAAGTTGCAGTGGAAACCGCTAAGACCGCAGCTCTGTTCGACATCGACCCCAAGGTTGCAGTGCTGAGCTTCTCCACCAAGGGCTCCGGCAAGGGCGCAACCGTTGGCCTGAGCCACGACGCTGTTATCAAGGCACAGGAGCTGGCTCCCGAAATGGCTATCGACGGCGAGTTCCAGTTCGATGCTGCTGTTTCTCCCGAAGTTGCTGCTGTTAAGTGCAAGGACAGCAAGGTTGCTGGCCATGCTAACACCTTCATCTTCCCCTGCATCGAAGCAGGCAACATCGGCTACAAGATTGCACAGCGTTTGGGCGGCTATGCTGCTTACGGCCCCATTCTGCAGGGCCTGAACGCTCCCATCAATGACTTGTCTCGTGGCTGCAACGCTGACGAAGTTTACAAGATGGCAATTATCACTGCTTGCCAGCAGTAATTAAAACAATAAAAGCTCGGCGCTTATATGGCGCCGAGCTTTTTTGTTATAGAAAGGCATGCCGTAAATAGGCAGGCACAGCTAAATAAAAGCCGTTGCCGGCAGTATACCGGCAACGGCAAAAGCATTACAGATTTTCAGGAGTAACCAAAACACCGGGGTTCATGATGTTATTGGGGTCGTAAGCTTTCTTCATAATCTTCATCAGCTCGTAAGAAGTACCGTGCTCCTTGGGTGCCATCTGGACACGACGCTTGCCCATGCCATGGTGGTGTACGCAACCACCGGTCTCATACTTCAGCACTTCTTCGCAGATAGCGTGTACAACCTCGGTATGGATGCGGTCAGCATCTTCGGGGTTGGGCATCTTGATGCTGTATACGAAGTAAATGTTGGTGCCGTTGATGTAGCTGTGAGATACGTGGCCGCCCAACATAACCAGATGCTCGCACTTCTTGGGAACATTAGCCAAGACATCATCGTAGATTTTCACGATATCGGTCCAGCTGGCGGAAATCTCAGTGGTGGAGTACATCGTCTGTGTTTCACGGAATTTCTCATAACGGCGGTCACCGTCATAGACGTTGCACAGGTCGTTGCGGTGAAGCATCCAGTGTTTTACAGCTTCGGTACCAATGTAGTTGCCGCCGTGTGCCAGTGCAATTTCGTTGATTGCCTCACCGGTTGCCTTAACAATGCCTGCAGGACCTTCGCATACAAAGAACATGAATGCTTCGTCATCCTGCATTTTTACGCTGCCAAAGTTGTAGTCCATATCGGTCTTGTCGTACAGACGCACAACGGAGGGCTTGTATCCGGCAGTGATGATAGCACGCAGAGCCTTAAAGCCCTCATGCATATTCTTCATCTTGTAACCGCCGTACCATCTGTCTTCGGGATGATACGGGAACAATTTCATGGTGACTTCTGTGATAAAGCCCATACCGCCTTCAGAACCCATTAAGACGTGGCGCAGGTCGGGACCGGAGGAACGGCGAGGTACGTTACGAATGCGGAAGATGTGGCCATTAGGCAGGACGCCTTCCATGCCGCAAATCAAGTCTTCGATACCGCCATAGTAAGTTGAGAACTGGCCGATACTGCGTGTTGCAACCAGACCGCCGATGTCTGCCAAAGGCAGGGACTGAGGTGTATGACCTGTGGTATAACCCTTACTGTTAACGGTTTCTTCGATATACTTAAGCGGGGTGCCGCACAGGGCGGTAACCATCATGTTATCCTCATCAATTTTAAGGATACCATTCATCAAAGAACCATCGAGGAAAATGGTGGTGTCATTGACCGTTTCCAGCAAAGCTTCGCCGCCGGAAGCGCCGGTACGGGGGATAACACTGATGCGCTGCTCGTTGCAGTAGCTGAGCACCTTGGAAACCTCATCAACATTTTTAACATTAACAACGCACAGGGCGGGCGGGGTAGCATAAATACCAAATGCTTTACCGTATCCTCGGTTCAAAGCGTCGGCGTCTTTCAGCACTTCAGGATCAGTAATGACGCAGTCTTTACCAACGATTTTCTCAAATTCGGCAATGGCGGTTTCTTTGCTGACTTTCATTATAGTTTCCTCCTAAAATATTTTCTTATACCAAGGGCATACACAAACCGTTGCCCTTGGTTATTTTTAATTGTGTTTCATGTAAGGCGATTGAGCCATATCGGGTCGCTTACAGCCCAACGGAACAGGGCTGATATAGTGCAAATATCCCTTTTGCAGTGGTAATTTCGAGGTGTTTAGTTTTACAAGGTGCCCCATACCATTTGGGAGAAACAGCTGTTCTTTTGTCAGCGGAGCGTCCAGCGAGGCTTTCAAAAAACTTGAAATAGCAATGCTGTGGGAAACGACCGCAATGTGTTGCAGCTGGTGTGTTGCAGCATCCTCTATAATGGAATGCATTGCAGCAGACATACGTGCTGCAACTTCTGCAAAACTTTCTCCGCCAGGCATCCGAAAGGCGTCACCCAGCTGGTCTTTTTGCTGGTAGTAGGGCTCCTGATGTACTTCCTGTGCTAAGCGCCCGTCATACTCGCCGAAAACCATTTCCTTCAAATCGGGAATAATGGTGGGAGTTTGGGACGGGTAAGCAATAGCAGCTGTCATTTGGCAGCGTAAAAGCGGACTGCAATATACTTTATCTACCGGGTCATACGGAAATTCCTTGCAAAGATTTGCTAAATCCCGAACGCCATACACTGAAAGCGGCGGGTCAATTTCGCTGCAAAAAATACCTTTGTGGTTATATTCGGTCCAACCGTGCCGAATAAAGCAGATCGTCAGTTCGTTCATTTCTTTGCCTCAGCAGCCTTTTTTTCCTGTGCTTTACGGCCGAACTCAGGCAGGAACAATGTGAGCACGCCAAACAGCAGCGGAGACAGGCAGCAGATAGCCATGCCATTGTACAGACCCATAGTTTCGCCTAATTGGCCTGCCAGCCAGCCGCCTAAGGCACCGCCGACACCGACCATGGTCAAAATGCAGCTTGTTCCCAGAGAAACAGTACGAGGCTGAATATTGGGAATCTTGTACAGGGTGGTCAGTGCAATAGGCACGAAGGCGTATGCACCAAAGCCTGCGGCAAAGGATGCCAGACACAGCAACATGACATTGTCGGTTTTCAGCATTGCAAAGTAGCAAATGGGCAGGATAAAGCCCCAAGGCCAAATCATCAGCTTATCGTAGCCAATCCAGTTGGTAAGTGCAGGAGTAACCAGAGAGGCAAGTGCAGAGGCGATGGGCAGCAAACCAAGAATCAGACCGGCTTGGTCCAGAGTAAGGTGCAGTGTTTCGGTTGCGTAGGTGGGCCAGAAAGTATAGGTAGCAATCCAAACTAAGCTTGTGCCGGGCCATGCAAAAGCCAGCAACCAAACTTCCTTCAGCTTGAGGGCTTCCTTCAGGGGCTGCAGGAAAGGAGCATCGCTCTTTTGGAATTCGGCACCGGGCTTTTCTCTGTAAACAAACAGCCAGATAGCTGCAATAACGATAGCAACAGCGCCCATTACAATCATAAGGTTGCGCCAGCCGCTCAGGATAACTAACAGATAACCAACTGCTGCGGTACCCATAGCCTGTCCAACGGGTCCGATAAAGTTTTCAATGCCGTTTACCTGTGTCATTTTTTCCTTGGGAATCCAGTTGATTTTGATTAGAATCAGCGGAGAAAGCAGACCGGCAGAAACACCGGATACTAATGCACGACCGATAAAAAGTGTGGTCAAATTAGTAGCCATGCCCTGCATAATCAGAGAAACACCGGTAATGGCATACAAGGTACCTAAAACGTACTTGGGGTTGATTTTTGCAACCAACAAAGCAATCGGAATGGTTACAAAGGCTTTTGTAATCCAAGCAACAGCGCTTAGCTGGCCAGCAGCTTCAATACCAAAATTCAGTTCTTCACGCATGCTGGGCAGCATCATTCCAAGTGCAAAATTTGCCAGATTGACTAAAAATACAGCGGCCCAAGCGACAATGACCATAGTCCATGCTCTACCGGGAATTTTATTATTTGTTGTCTCAGACATAGTGAACCTCCTCAAAGATTTTTATCTTGATTCTATAGCACGTAATCTAACCAGTGGCTGGCACGGTCAACTGCTTTCAGCCAAACACGGTAGTTATCCTGATATTTTTGCTGCTGCTCATTGGGGGTAAAGACACTGTGACGCTGTACCATAGCACGAACTTCCTCTTTTGTGAGCCAGCCACGGTAAATAGCTGCCATTTGTGCTGCACCCAATGCAGTAGCCTCGATGGATTCGGGACGAACGACATCCATATTTAACAAGTTGGCCATGTTTTGTGCTACGATGTCGCTGCGGGAAACGCCGCCGGAAATCATAACTTCCTTCAAGTCAAGGACAAATTGTTTTTGCAAAGCTTCAAAAGCACCGCAAACTGCAAAAGCAACCGATTCGATTGTTGCACGGATAAAGTGTTCCCGACGAGAAGAGCCGGAAATACCAATGTAGCAGCCACGGGCGGTGGGGTCGATATAAGGAGAAATCAAACCGGTCAAAGCGGGTACAAAGTAGACGCCGTCGGTATCTTCTACGCTGGAAGCCAGTGTATCGATTTGCTTAATATCATCAAACAGCTGCAGCTTGTCTTTCGCCCACTCCAAAACAGCGCCGGTGGTGGGGCAAAGTGCCTCTACCATGTAGTCGGTAGTGTCACCGATTTTCCATGCAACACGAGGAACAGGGCCTGCGTGTCCGTTTTCGCCACGGTCGGGGTAGGTTGTGCCGATATTTACGGTCAGGAAGCTGCCTGTACCGTTGGTGCATTTTCCTGTATTGATTTCGTGGCAGCCTTGTGCAAACAGCGCAGACTGCTGGTCGGCAATAACACCTGTAATGGGAATTTCGGTGCCAAAGAATTCAGCGTCTGTTACGCCGTAATCGTCTGCACAAGCTTTTGGCTCTGCAAAAATATCAGTGGGCAGGCCGGCAAAATTATGCAGCAGGTTCATATCCCATTGCTGAGTGCTTTCGTCCATTGCACCTAAAGTGCTGGCATTAGAAAGGTCGGTGGCAAATACCTTGCCCTTTGTAAATTTCCATACGAGCCATGTTTCGATGGTGCCGAAAAGAAGTTTGCCTGCATCTAACTTTTCCTTAATATCAGGATGATTCTTTAGATACAAAGGAATCGAAATGCAAATGCTGGAAACTCGCAGTTCGTTGATGTAATAGGGGCAAATCCGGCGGAAATCCGGATCTTCACGAACAACCGGAACCAGGTCACGTGCACGGGTATCTTGCCATACGACAGCGTTATCCACCGGCTCGCCGGTTTCTTTATCCCAGAAAACCCAGGTAACACGCTGTGTGGTAATACCAATGCAGTCCACTTGCTCGGGTTTTACATTCGCTACAGCAATTGCGTTGCGACCACAAATAACAGACTTTTCAAAAATTTCAGAAGCACTTTCTTCTACAACGCCGCCCTTTTTATAGAGCACGTTCATTTTTTCGTAGTGCTGTGCAACAATATCAAATTTGGAGTTGAATAGAATTGCACGTACACCGGTTGTACCTTCGTCAATAACTAAAACAAATTTTTCCATGATAACCTCCCGTTATAACCTAAAGTTTTAGATTAACGTCTGGTTTCTAAAAATAATGTGGGACATATTGCGGATAAATGAGTAGCTTGGATGGTGTTGTGTATATATAAGTGATTGGTGAAGTTACACTTTATGTATATTTTTCTATACATAAAGTGTAAATAAAATTCTTTTCCACTAAAACTTTACTCATATAACTTTGTAAAGCTATAGCAGAAAAGATTTTGCGTTTTACCGGTTGGTTGTACTGCAAACTTAAGTACAGCGAAAACACGGCAAAACTTGGCATTGAACATTGTCTAAATTTTTCGAATTTCTGATGCGGAAACAAAATCTTAGGTTGTGCAGCACCTCTGAAACGTTTGTTTTTTTGCACCTCCTATATAAATTTTCAGGTGATGTACATTGCATACGGACCATAATTGCATATGGTGATGTGACGAGTACTGCAAATTGGCAGCTTGCAGGATACGTCCAGTAAAACCTGTTATGCTGTACGAAAGATTTCTCCGTCTTGTTAGCATCAATATAACCACTTTGTTTCAACAATTCAATAACTTTTATAGCAATTTGTATGTATGGACAAAAATACTTAAGGAAATTGGAAGTTTCAAATAACAGTAAATTTTTAACGAATTATCGTTTCCTTTTGGATATTTTTGGCAGAATCAATATTTTGGCCGAGCAAAATCGGAATGAATCCTCGTTTTTATTGCTAAAAAGCAAATTTAAGTATGATTTTTAGTACATAATGCGGGATTTACTGCAATATGACGAGTTTCTATTGTTCTGCACAATAAAAAGCATTATCCTAAAAGCGAAATCTCAAAAAGATTTTGTGCGATAAAACGTATAAGGAGGTAATCTACTTGAGAATATTAGTTTGTTTTCGCACAGGGCGTGAGCTGAACGGCGTCACGGAAGAAGAGTGGAAACGTATTGCGCAAGGAACAATGAATCTTGCATATCTGCAAAAGGTTCTAAATCCGTCGGACGAAGCTGCATTAGAGCAAGCACTGATTTTGAAAGATGGATACCAGACTGATGGTGTAAATACAGAAGTGGACGGCCTCTATTTAGGCGATGATGATATTGATGTGATAGCCAAAAACCTTTTTGCAGTGGGCTTGCATCAAATCTATCACATTACCGTACAACCCGAGATTTCGGCAGAAAATATAGCTAAGGGAATTGCAAAATTTTCAGAAATGTATGGCCCATATGATTGGATTCTTATGGGTTGCTCGGAGTATCCGTTTGATACGGGCCTTACGCCGGTTTTCCTGTCGGAAGAGCTGACCTGGCCGTTAATTGCGCACGTGCGGCAGGCAAAGGTACAAGAGCAGAAGCTGTGGCTGGAGTACGAAGATGAAGTATGTTTGTATACTGCAAATCGTTCGGACCACGTAATTTTAGCAATGGATAATGCGGTGCATCCCTATTTGAGGATTGCAACCTTACGGGAAAAGCTGGCTGTAAAAAATAAAAAAATGGTGGAACTGGTTGCAGATGATTTTATCGCAGATGAAACAGACCAAAGTTTTGCACCGACAAATATGTGGCGTGTGGATAATACAAAAACCTGCAGCCTTTTAACCGGAACAGAAGAAGAATCCGCAAAGTGGATTTTAGATAAGCTGTTACAGGTGCAGGGAGGTGGAAAACAATGAAAGTAGTAGCTGTCATTTTGGGAGATATACCATCCTGCTGTGAAAAAAATAAGCGTACTATTGGAGCAGCACGTTCCTATGCAGGTCAGGATTTGATAGAAGTTTGGAGCCTATCCAAATGGGAAAACAAGACGTTTGCACTGCCTGACTGCGTGCTTTCTCAAATTACGGAGAAAGAGTATCTGCTCAGTGGTTCGGATTACGCAGCACTTTTATCCAAGAAAATAGAAAGCAGCGACCCGAAGCTGGTACTGTTCCCTGGCGGAATGCTGACAAACGAAATTGCAGCCCGCTTGGCACGACGAAATAACGGTGTAGTTTTGCCGGAGGTTACATCGTTGACATCGGCAGCGGATGGATGGACCGCAGAGCGGGAAGTTTATGGGTATAATCTAAATGCTGATTTTCGCATTTCGGAGAATCCGGCATTTGTTACCCTTGCAGAGGGCTACCCGATAAAGCCATTTGAAGCGGGATT
>RCNH01000623.1_pt1 | contig 13867 bp, 19 predicted proteins | sample 2041161 | NCBI WGS metagenome assembly RCNH01 (sample SAMN09708215, study PRJNA481090) | Feces metagenome, whole genome shotgun sequencing project. | biome: feces | host: Leptonychotes weddellii | place: Antarctica: Sion Island | collected 2010-03-01 | reverse complement strand
ACATTCAGATCACAGGGGCCGTCCACTCCGGGCCAGCTGCCGGTGCTGCCTTTATACTGCCAGATGCCCCAGGGAAGCGCCACCGAACCGGGGCTGTCCTTGCCGGTATAAGCAGCCACCCAGAGCTCGGTGCCCCGCAGCTTGTCCGCATCCAGCTTTGTGTTGATCCAGTCGCGGCTGCAATACAGGCCGCAGCTCTGCCCGGTCAGGCGCTCAGCCTCTGCGCAGAAGGCACGGACAATGTCCGTGCGCCGGGAATTGGTCAGCGCCAGAATGCCGGGCTCATATTCCTGGTCGAACCACAGACCCATGGACAGCTTTTTGCCGTTCAGCGTCTTGGCAAACAGCTGAGCTTCTCTGCGGGCTTCGTCCGGAGTGACGGCATAGCTGTACCAGTACGCACCAATTTCAAGACCCGCCGCCGCAGCCTGCCTGTAGGCCTTTTCAAAATACGGGTCCACCTGATGGGCAAAACTGCCGTATCCTGCACGCAGAATCACGAAGCGGGCCCCCGCCTGCCGCACCCTGTCAAAATTCACCGGTGCACGGTTTACCCAGTTGTGTTTGGACAGATCAATGCCCCGCCCCCAGATGCTGCGCGGCAGTGCTTTTTCATTTGATAAACACATTCAAATCACCCCCCTACCCGGAAAACGGCATAGAACACCGTGCGCGACTTCGTGCCCGTTGTGCTTTCCCGTACAGATACCTTCAGCGTTTGGGTTCCCTTAATCGTCACCTGCCTGGATGCATACACGGCGTAATACCCGCCGCCAGTCCATTCGCTGAATGCAGTGCCAATGTTCTGGCCATTCAGGGTAATGCTGGCTGTCGTTCGCTGTCCGCTGCAAAATCCACTGGCGACGGCCACAATGTAATATTCTCCGTCTGTCAGGTTTCTCGTGACAGCCGTTTCCGCCGAATGAGCGTCCGGGGAATCCCATCGCAGGAACCGCTGGTCATGCCCCACCAGTTTCCATCCGCCATCATAAGTGCCGGGGCCGACTTTGAGCACTTCGCGTCCGCCCTGTTTTACCGCCACGGTCACCCCTTTTTTGATTACGTCTGCACGCAGGCCCTCAGCAGTTACTTTTCTGCCCGGTGCTGTACCCACAACGCCCATCAGACCACCTTCTCCCCGATGATTTCACGGTACTGCTGCTCGGTGATGCGGCCCACCTGCACATACCGATAAAGGCCGGCATCGTCCAGCCGGCCCAGCCTGTACATACAGCGCAAAAACTCAAACATTTGCAGCACCTCCCAGCATCAGCTCCATCAGAGCATCCTCGACGGCCGTGACCCGCTCTTCCATTGTGGGCTTTGCCAGCTCGGCCAGCTCTTCCGGCGTAAACGGATGATACACCTGCACCTCTTCATACTCGTCCCAGGCGGGCCGGGCAGGCTGATAGGGTACATCCACCACACGGCGGCGCAGATCATCCGTGCCGGGCATAACCTCAACATGGCTCTTTTCCTGCACTTCCGGCTGTGCCGGGTGATGCATCGACACACGCTGTTCTGCACTCAGCCAGCCTTTTGCCGGGTCGGGTGCTGCGGTGAGCGGCTGCCCGGATTCATCATAGATTTTCATGCCTTCTCTCTCCTCTGCACAAAGATTTGCACGTCACTGCTGGGCGGCGGCGCATAGAGTGTTGCTTTCAGCTGGCCTTGCAGGGTTTCCAGATGGCCGTCATTCAGCTGACCCAGCGCATCCTGCAAGGCTTCATCCGTGGCCTGATTTCCCGTTTTACAGGTCCAGGGCGGGGATGTGTTGTACTCCGCCTGCATCCCCGTGCAGGCCGCAGTCTGGGTCCAGGTATTTCCGCTTTGGGCCCAGCCGTCCAGCCGGAAGGTGGCCGAAAACACCTTTACGCTGTTTGTCAGGGCATAGTCCTCCGGAAGGCGGCTGCCCAGCTTATGGGCATTGTCTGCCGTTTTCACAACACCCGGCGCACTGCCGCCGTACTCCGCCTTTGTCATGTCGGCAGAGCCGATCTGCTGCACCCGGTCACTGATTACCCTGTCTGTTTCGGCCTTGCTGTAGGCCCCCACCTGGTGTGCCGTAACACCGTGGGGATTTTGTTTATCCTGGCGGTGGCTGCGGCTGTATTGCAGCAGTGCCTCCAGTACATCCTGCACCGTATGACCGGTGCTTTCCGGCAGATCTGCCGAATTGCCCGGAAGCTGTGCGCCCAGCTGCGCTGCTGCATCCGCCGATTCCAGCTGTTCCGCCAGTGCATTAAACGCCGGTACAATCACCTCACGGGGAATCTCGTCCAGAATGCGCTGCATCTCGGCTGTGCTGACACCGGGCGTATCCGGCCTGCCCAGATTTCCTTTGCCCGAAAGATCTGCGGGCGTAATTCGTTTAAAGCTCATCTTATCTTCCCTTTATCCCTTAAATGTTCCGTTTTCCACATACTCCGCCGCCCAGGCCATCAGACCGAAAGGCTCATTGAGGTGGTCATTTTCAAAGCGAAAGCGGGTTTTGTCCAGTTTTTTCAGCCGGATTTTTGTTGCCAGTGTCCGGTTGGTCCGGTCACAGGAATAGGTAAATTTGGAGTACACCAGCTGCCGATAAGAAAAGTAGCGGGCGCGGCGCTCCTCGCTGCGCAGGTGAACCCAAATGCCCCTTCTCAGGCCGTACAGGTCCAGACCGGTGGCCACCGCACTGGACAGGCGCACCGCCAGGCTGCGAAAGCTCTTGTTATGGTAAAAGCGGTGCCCCGAAAGGTCGGGTGTTTCCCAGATTGCATGAATGGGCTGACCGCAGTCGCTGTAGCTTTCCAGTGCATTGGGGTCATTGTAAAAGGCATACACGTCCCCTTTTTCGCTTCCAAAGCACAGGATTCCGTTCTGTTCCCAGAGCACCCGTGCAGGCAGATTGGTGCGGTAAAAGCAGGCGTACTGCCGGGTGCTGTAGGGTTCGCCATGACTCGGCGCAATCTTTTGCAGGCCGTCCAGAATATAGGCCGCTCCGTTCAGGCACAGCCAGTACAGGTCCTTGTGCACAAGGGCAAAGGCCTCCTCCAGCCCCGGCTCCCTGCAAAGTGCGCCGTTCACATAATAACTGCGGTTCTGGCTGTAGCGCTCGCCGCTGATGTCACTGGGCGTAATGGCGTACACGCCAAGCCCGGTCAGAAACACCGGCTCGGTGCCCAGATAAGCAAAGCTGAAGGGTGCCGCCGCGCCCGGTCCCTGAAGCGTGTTGACAATGGGAAAGGACGGGCGATTCTCCAAAAGATCGCCCCGCCGAATCACCACATTGCGGTCGGTTTCGTTGTGATCCTTATGCGCCGCCAGCAGGTTATTTACGATGCTGTAGCCCATAATGGCGCTGCGGTCGCTGCCCAGCACCGAGTATCCTGTATCCGGCCAGTAGGTGGGATCGTTCTGACCGCTGAACCAGTCGCGGTTGGGCCAGTCGGGATTTCCGCTCAGGAACAGCCGATCCGCCGCGCCGTTGATGCCAAAGCGCACGCCGAACCGACACCTGCGAATCCGATCCGCATAGCCTGTCACCGTGCGGGCTGCGGTGATCTTAACATTGTCCTCGCCGGTCACCGGGCTTTTGCCGGGGGCTTTTGTAAAGGTGATGACCCCGCTGGCCCGGTTGACCTTGAAATCCGTTCCTTCCTTTTTCATATCCCAGCCGCCGTTTCCGTTGAGCAAGCTCACCTGCACCGGGTCGGCATCCAGCCCGCCGAAGGTCAGGCAGTAGTTCACATCCCCATCGGTGCCGGCAAACTTCTCTGTAAAGCGGGGCTGAATCAGATTGAGCGGCTCGTATTCACGGCCGCCGCCCGATGGGGCCCGGGCAATGGTCAGGGTTGGAACATACGCCTTTTGCTGCACCGGACACACACCGGTTCCGTCGCATACCAGCAGATCCGCGCCATCCAGAATGAACAGCCGGTCGCCAAACTGCCAGCTCACACTGCGGCGGTCTGCCATCTTCTGATAAATGGGCGCGGGCGGTGCCGCCTGTTCTGCCGCCTGACGGGGTGTTTCTTCCTTTCCCACCGGATAAAGCGCCGTTCCGGCATGGATAAAGCCTGAAATTGTTCCTTTCTGATTCAGCCTGTGGTATCCGTTGATGGCCCCCGGATACTGCCCTACCCGATAATAGCCCATGCTTTTACGCACTTTGCCGGGCACATCCCGAATCATGTTGGGCGCATTGGGGCTCATGCCGGGCGATACATCACCGGGGTTGCTGGTATAATCCACGCCATAAAAGGAATCCACCTGCAAAACACTGCGCGGGCGCTGGGGCGGCACTGCAAATCTTGCCATGCGCATCACCTCCTCAGGTCCATCCGCTCACGCCGGAAAAGCCCCCGCCCAGCAGGTCCGCACGGCCCGGGCGCAGCCTTTCCAGTGCCGCTTCAAATTCGTTGCGGTACTGCGTGGCCATGGAGATGTCATCGTCTTTGTAAAGCTGGCTGGCCATGTAAAGAGGCAGCAGCACGGCGCCCTGCTCGTCCAGCAAAATACGCGTATCCTGCGGGGTCAGGGCCGTAAAAGCCGCAGGCCGCCGTGTGTACACCGCTTTCACCGGACCGCCGCCCGGAATCTCCAGATAGCGCCCTGCCGTGAGCCTTGCGCCCCGCAGAGGTTCAAGGCCGCCGCCTTGCGTGCAGCGGTATAATTCCAACGGATCGCCCGCATACAGGTCGGCCAGCTGAGTTTCCAGGTCTGCCGCTGTTTCGCCGTTTTCGCACAGCAGCTTTTCGCTTCGCAGGCCAAAGCCCGCCGCCAGCAGGAGATTTGCTCCCTCGTTGGCGGCCTGCGGCATGGCCGCCAGATACTCCCGCAGCGTTTCGTCATGCTCATTGATGGTGGTGCCTTCGCTGCTGAACATCTTTTGCAGTGAAGCAAGTCTTACCTCGTTCCAGGTCATTCCCGATTCTCCTTTCCTGCCCCTGAACTCAGGTTGTTCATGGCAATTCCGCCTGTGGGCAGGCCCTTCTGAAAGGGCCTGCCGTTTATGCGAAAGCCGCAGGTTCAGGCCAGGGCAGTGCCGCCGGAAACACCCTGACCGCACAGGGCGATGCAGCGCCAGTTGTTGAAGCCTGCACCAAAGCGGGCGCGGCCCTTAAAGACGTTGGCATCGGTGTTGGGGTCCAGGCTGCTCTTCACGGTCAGCTTGATGCGGTCCAGCCAGGGCAGGCACTCATAGTTATCCTTAAACTGGCTGTCCAGCAGGAAGAAGTAGGGCTTGCCGCCGATCTCCTTGGGCAGGTAAGGCCAGACGATCACATTCCACAGGCCCATCTGGAAGTTCAGGGCGTTGTTTGCGGTGGCGGGGTCCAGATCGCTGCCCACGGCGGCCAGCACGGCGCGCTTCAGGCTGCCCACGTTGGGAATGACAATGGTGTCGGGGGCCACGTTCAGCAGGTTGCCGTCATCGTCGGTAAAGCTCTGCATTTTTTCCTGCACGGCATCCAGCGTTTCCTGACTGAATGCACCGCTGAACAGGTTACTCTGTTCGCCGGTGCCGCCGGTGATGCTGGGGTGCTGGGTGCTGAACAGGGGCTTGCCATCGGCACTGGTGGTGTCGTACTGCTTGCCGCCGAAATCGGCGGTGGCCTCAGAGCCGCCCGCCAGCAGCGCTGCCGCAAACTTTTCGCGGGTGCGGCCGTAGCTGTCGGCAAAGATGTTCACGCGGCCGCGGATCTTGCTGGCCTTGGCGTCCTCCACCATTTCCTGAGTCACCTCAAAGCTGGACTTCCAGGTGGTGGGCTCGATCACCTTGCTGTAGCCCTCGCGCATACCGGTTTTGGGATAGGCGCCGTTCTCGCCCACATCGGCAAAATCGCCCAGAGCGGTTTCGCTGGTGTACTTTTCGGCATAGTTCTTGGTGGTGGTCATGCTGAACACCTTGTCGATGGCACTCTGTTCCTCAAAGGCCTCCACATTGCTCTCGATCAGAGCCTTAATCGGTTCCTGACTCTTGCCGAACGCGGAATCTGCAATGCCGGAACCCTCGCTGAAAATAATGCTTGCCATATGCTGCACTCTCCTCTCTCAAAAATCACACAAAGCGGCCGCGCACAATGCCGCCCGCCTTGTTTTCGGTGTAATCCACCAGAAAGGCCCCGCCGCCAGTTGCGGTAACCTGAGCTGCATCGGTGTGCAGCTGCACGGAAACGCCGGGCGCTGCCACAGCTGCCGTGCTGGTGGTCTGGAATACAGTGGTGGGCTGTACCCGCAGGGCGGGCACACGGCCGTCCCGGCGCTGGGGGCCCAGCACGATGTGGGTGGGCTTTTCGGCGGCGGCACACTTGGCCAGCTTGCCGGCGGTCAGCTTTGCCGCGCTGCCCAGCGCAAGGCCGGAAGCGCCGGGCAGATACTCGGTGGGCTCCACCGAACCGATGTCGCGCATATAGATGTTAAACATTCTGCTTCTCCTTTCGATATTTGGCATGATAGCGGGCAATATCCTGCCGGCTCATGCCGGGATTGTAAAGCCGATAGCTGCGGATCAGCTCATCGGTCAGGCCGTCATCCTGAGGCTGACAGCCGCTGCCCACGCAGGCCAGATGCTCTTTTCCCCGTGCCTGATTGATGGCTGCCTGACGGGCGGCGCTGGCGCTGCGCCGGGCATAGCGGTCGAAAAAGGCCAGCTTATAGGCACTCACCAGATCCTGCCCGCCCTGCACCAGCCGGTCGAACTCCGGAAATTCCGGCTGCTGCGCCAGTGCTGCAAGACTGCCCAGCTCCGGGTCCATGCGGGCAATGGTGTTCAGCTGCTGTTCCATGCGGCTTTGTGCCTGCATCACCGCCAGCTGACTTGTCACCTCCCGCAGCTGCCGGCGCAGTGTTTCCTCCGGGCTTTCGGGATATTCAGAAGCTTCGGGGCTTTCCGCCTGTTCCTGCTCCGGGTCAGCCCCGGCCGCATCCTCTTCGGTGTCGTTTTGCGGCAGTGCGGTGGGCAGGCTGTGCTCAGGCAGCTCTTCGGTGCCGGGCAGCGCATCCTGCACCTCTTCGGCACACAGTTCTTCGGTGCGTTCTTCTTCCATGGGTTCTTCCTTTCTGCGGGCGCCGCCCGCTGCTGTGTGCGCCGGGCTCAGCGATTGCCGGGCTTTGCGCGCAGATCGCCGCCCTTTGCGGCCTGAGGCTTCTTGCTTGCAGTGGTCTTAACCGCCTTCACGGTCATGGCCGCCTTGTTGCCGATGTTCAGCTTCATACGGATGTACCTCCTTTTCGATTTACTTTTCTAGGACACTTTCTTTTCCGCCAGGACCTGACCGCAGCGCGAACACTGCGGATTGCGGCAGGCAAACGTCAGGCGCAGCGTTCCCTTTTGGGTACTGCGGTTTTCCACCCGCATCTCAATCCCGCATTCCGGGCATCGCATGGTGCATTCCTCCTTTCCGGTTACTGCGGCGGGGACAAAACCGGCTGCGGTGCGGCTTTTTCCGCCCGGACCTGCGTTTCCAGACTGGCCTTGATCGCCTCGGCATGGGGAAAGTTCTCCTGTGCAAGCAGGGTCCACAGCCGAAGCTGACTTTCCGGCTGAGCCGCGGGGCCAAAGGCACCGGCGCGGTATTTGTCATCCACCATCTGCCACAGCTGTTCCCGGTTGCTGGTCAGATTGCTGGCGGGGTCCACTTCAAACAGAAATTCATCGTTCCAGTACAGCTGGCCCGCCGCATCCCGTTTCAGAAAAGCGTAGCGGTCAAAGTGAGAAAAGCGCTGGATGCCGTTGCCGTCCCGATAGGTCAGGGGCCAGGCCTGGTCGGTGTAGGCCAGCAGAAACTGGAACATAACCCGGTACAGCCGGGCATAGGCCTGATTTTTCATCTCACGCTTGGATTGCAGACGGCCCGCCGCCTGATTGGCCGCAAACTGCTTGGCCACACCGCTGATGGCGCTGGAATCCAGCTTGCCCTGATAGCTGTCGGTAATGCCCAGCGTACTTTTGGCCCAGCTGTAGTTTACTTCCAGCATCTGCTGGTCACGGCTGGTGTCGGGCTGAATGTTCAGCACCCCGATGAGGGCACGGTCGGCAGGGCTGCGCACGCGGATCACCTTCAGCTCACGATCGGTGGTTTCCACGCCCACACCCTGCGGCAAGGTGACATAGCTGCCGCCCTTGAGCAGCTTTTCCTGAATTTTGGTGCCGTACTTGTTGATGGCGTCCTGCTGATCGGCAATGCGGTCCACGTCGCTGGAGCCCAGCAGCTGACCGAACATCCGCACATTGCGCCGCAGCACCACCGGATAGACTCCGGGCCGATAGCTGGGAATCTCCTGCCGAATGGGCCTGCCCGGCAGCGGAATCGTCCTGCCGGTGGCATCGTCCAGCAGGGGCGTGCCATCCGGGCCAAGCGCCGGCTGATCCGGACCCGGGCGTACTGCACGCAGCACCTCGCCGCCTGCAATGGTTACATCCTGTGTGAGCACCTCGGTGTCCTGCTCCCGCTCTTCAAAGCGGCGGCTGCCGCACACCGGACAGACGGGCCCTTCCCGCCGGGCACCGCACTCACGGCACACCATGGTACGCCGGGCCTGATAGTCCTCCAGATCTTCCAGCGTCACATCGCCTGCCCAGCTGAACCGGCCAATGCCGCCCCGGTCGTTGCGAAAGTAGGCGATATTCTGGGTGACCAGCTCTTCGCCGGGCTCAACGCCCTGAGCCAGCGGAACCAGATCCGGGTCGGGCTGCTCCGGCGCAGGCAGATCCACGCCGTACCGGCGGCGGATGCCGTCCCTTGTCTGACTGACCTGCACAAAGAAGTAATCCATCCGTTCCAGATCATCCACGCCGGGCTGCCCGATCACCTGCCGGGGATGCCGCTCGGTCACGGTCAGCGCACCCATGGTGCAGTGAAAGCCGCCCTGCGGGTCCCACTCCACGTGCCAGAAGTCGCCGCCCTGAATGGGCACGGTGCGCTCCTGCAAATCGTTCATTTCCTTCAGATGCAGCCGCCGTACTTCGCCCTCCAGAAGGGCTTCCAGCTGGCGGGCCAGCGGCTCGTCCTCGGGATGCAGCGCCGTGACTTTGGGCCGGGGAATGCTGCTGTCCACCTGGCTTTCGATCAGCTCATACACAATGTTGCGCACATTGCCTGCGGGCTTGGCATTGCCGCTGCCGTCCGCCCGGGGAATTTCCCTGCTGCCCTTGTAATACTCCTCCCGGCGGGACATACGCTCCCGTTCGGGTGCCGCTGCCGCTTTGGCCCGATCCAGTCTGCGCTGCCATTGGGCACGTTTCTGCGCACTGCTGTGCTGTTTTGTCACATTCATTCTCCTTTCCTGTTCTGTCATGCCGGCGGACCGTACCGGGCAATCAGATAGGCTTTGCCCTCTTCATCGGCCCGCTCGTAGTCCTCCCGCAGATCGTCCTCCCAGGGAACCGCCGGGCGTGCCTGCACCGGGGCAGGGCTGGTCCACCAGATGCAGAAATACCGCAGCGCATCCACCGAGTGGGTCAGGTCGTGGGGCGTTTTGGCATACACATCCGGGGTGCGCGGGTCCTTCTGGATGTGCTGCAAGTCGTGCCAGAGCACCGGCGTCTGATAAAAGGTCATGCGCGGCCGGCCGTTTGGGCCCACCCGCAGCCATTCCTTCATGGCGGCACAGCCGGCGGCGAAGTCCCGGCTCACCTTGACAAGGGTCAGCCCGGCCTCGCTGAACAGCTGGGCCCTGCTTTTGCCGCTCTCCTGACTGCGGCCCCACAAATCGCCGGGTGCCAGAAACTGCTCAATGTCCTCGTCCCGGCTCAGCCGCAGAATAAGGTCGGCAGCTTCTCCGATGGTTTTGTTCGGCTCGTCCAGTTCCCGATAAACCACTGCCCGGCCGGCGGTGTCCACTGCCACCCACTTGACGCTGAGCATATCCAGACCGTAGTCAAAGCTCACATAGCGGCGCTGCGGTCCGGCGGGCAGATTCTGTGCCTGATGGCTGGCCGCACGCACCTCCGGGAAAAAGGCGCCGCCGGGCACCGCCAGTGCTTCCTGCGGGGTGGCCGGATATTCCTGACGGGTGCGATCCTCCCCCAATGCAGCCAGCGTTCGGCTGTACCAGAGCTTGTCCCGGCGGGGATCGGTGTTCCAAGGCAGAAAAATTTTGTGAAAGCCGTTGTCCGGATCGGTATAAAGCTGTTCAAACAGCGTGCCGCGCCGGATGGTGGACAGCCCGATTACCCGGCCGCCGGTGGGCCGGTTGACCACCGGAAACGCCGATGCCCAGATTTCCCGGGCAAATTGCTGAAAGGCCCATTCGTCAATAATCACCAAATCTGCCGTAAAGGAACGGCCCACGCTGGGCCCGGACGCAAAGGCGCGGAACGCTCCTTCCGGGCCATGGGGCCACTGAACCGTGATGGCCAGTGCCGTGACCTTAAAGACCGGCCCATCCCATCCGGGCGGCTCCTGACCGGCCGAAGCCAGAAATTCCGGCATTCCCCGCAGAATCACCGCCAGACGGCGCACCAGCTCTTTGGCCTCGTCCTCGCTGCGGGAAAGGCCCACCACCGTGCGGCCCTCTTCCAGAGCCAGCAGGCGGGCTGCTTCCGCCAGAGCCAGCCAGGTCAGGCCCAGCTGCCGGGCCTTGAGCACCACATTCAGCCGATGAGCGGTAAACGCTTCCAGCGCTTTTTTCTGGCCCGGCCACAGATCAAAGGGCACCAGCAGACCCGGTGCGTCCTTGTCCTCGATATGCACATAGTTGCGCACAAAATAGGCAGGATGCTGTCGGCAATATGCCGCTTCCTGCCCGCGGATCTCGCAAAATCGGATGCTTTTCCCCCTCCTTTCCCGCGTGTTCGGTCAGGGCTCTGCGGCGGGATCGTGCACTTCCAGCCGGGCCGCAACCTTTTTGACCAGAGCACGCTCCGCACTGCTCATGCTCTCCGGCCCCTTTGCCGAAACACTGCCGGGCTTATCCCCCAGAGTGTCCCGCACAAACTGTGCCGCCTTCAAATCGCCCTCCAGTGCCTGCGCCGCCTGCGTCACCAGAATCGCCTCGTACACATTCAGTGCATGACCCAGCACCGGCTCCCAGCAATCCAGATCCGTTCGGCCCAGTCCTTCCGGCGGGGTTCCCCCGGCAATGCGCTCCATCACTTCCCGCCCCGGCTGAAGACGGCGGCGTCTGTTTCCCCGCACTGCCCGCAGTCTGGGTGCAGCCGCTTGCGTGCGGGCCGCCCTTTTGTCACCATCCGGCCCTATTTCTTCCAGAATCCGGGCTGCTGTTTCTGTGGGCATGGGCTCTCCCTCCTTTCTGCATAAAAAAGGGAGCCGCAGCCTGTGTGGGCCGCCGCTCCTTTTTTCCGCACTATCATTCTGCCATGGTTTTACGGCTCTGGGGTCTCATTTGAAATACATCGAATATTTTCTCTCCCCTGTACGCACCGCAAAAAAGCGGAAAGACACAGCATCTTGCCGCATCTCTCCGCTTTTATCCTTTTATGCGTCATCCAGCAGCCCAAACTCCCGGCCCACCTCCCGCAAAAACTCACCGTGCCAGCGCTTGGCGGTTACCTCCGCAATGTCCAGCCGCATGGCCGCCCCGGCCAGTGTGTGGCTGCGATCCCAATAGACCATACGGATCAGCTTTATTCGCTCTTCGCCCCGGGGCAATTCCAGTGTGCGGCGCACCGCACCGTGTACGGCAGTCAGTTCTTTCATGTGGATGCGCGGCAGTGTGCGCAGGGCAGCATCCTCCACCGGGCGGCTCAGCCGATTGGCCCCGGGCATTCCGTCCAGCCGGGCTGTAAGCCGCGTTTCGTGCAGATCTTTATACTGCTGCTTCAACTGCGGATACCGCCGGGTCATTCCTTTGACATAGGGCCACCAGTCGTAACGGGGTGTGCTCATTGGGCATTGCTCCTTTCTGGCTGTTTCGGGGCAGAGCTTCTGCCCGCTGTGTGCTGTGTTCGGTTCAGGCCGCACATTCCTGCCGGCCAAAGGCAGGGCCGGCCTGTACTGCGCCACCCGCATCCCAGACAGGGATCTTTGGAAACGCTGCTGCTTTTTCGTTTCTTTTTCATTTCGGCCCTCCTTTGTTATCGGGCCCACTCATCCGTTTCCAGACGAATTTCCCGCTGAAAATTTCGCTCTTCCGCCAGTTCCTGCTGCCGCACCGCCCGTTCCCACAGATTTTCGGGCTGAATGGGCCGCCAAACGCTGCTTTCTTTTTCCCACATTCTGCGGCCCTCCTTTACAAATCCTGACTAACGGACACATTTTCTGCTTCAATAAAATTTGGCTGACGAGGCGTTAAAAACGTGTCGGTGCCAACGCCCAGGGCCCAGCAGATCTGTTCATACTCCCCCAGTGCCAAACGTCGCTTGCCGTTCAGCGCCATGTTCAGCTTGGAAATTCCGATGCCTGTTCGCCGGGCCAAAAAACTCTGTGTAATTCCCCGCTGATGCAGATATTCCATGATTCTTGAAGCTGCTTCCATGTTTCTCCCTCCATATTCCAATTTATTTGAAGTGTACCGTCATAATAATCCAACATTCTTGGAATGTCAAGGTGTAATTTCAATTATTTTGGATATTTCGCTTTACATACTCCAAGATTCTTGGTATGATAAAGAAAAACCGGAAGGGGAGAAACTTCAATGCCGATCAAATTCGGAAGCATCATCCGCGAAGCCCGCGTTGCAAAGGGCCTTACGCAGGGGGAACTGGCACAGCAGCTGGGAATTAAAAACACCACCATCAGCAACTGGGAAAAGGACCGCAGCCAGCCAAGCTCCGACAAAATCGAGCAGCTGTGCAGCGTGCTGGACCTGACGCCCGACGTACTGTACGGGCAGAACACCGCCCCCAGCCTGACCTTTGATGACTTTACCTATGCGCTTTACAATGAAGCCCGGGAGCTGACCCCGGAAAATCAGGAAAAGCTGCTGGAAATGGCACAGTTTTTCCGCCAAAAGCAGGAGCAGGAAAATCGGTAATGCCGGTTTTCACACCAACGCCCCGATGGGGTATGAACGCAGCGAACCAATATGCTGCACGGGAGTGTTGCATGACGGACTTATCAACAATCTACCGGGACGCCGATCGGCTGGGCGTGCCCATTTATCCATATGACATAGGCTTTGCGGATGCCGCCACGCTGGAAATGGGCGGGCGTTATGCCGTGATGATAGATCCGGCCCGAATCCGAAGCATCAGCCGCATTAAGGGCGTGCTGGCCCACGAACTGGGCCACTGTGCCACCGGATGTACGCACCGGGTCAGCAGCCCCTATGATCTGGTGGCACGCCACGAATTTAAGGCCAACCGCTGGGCGGTGGAGCAGTATCTGCCGTTCAGTCAGCTGAACGCGGCGATTTCCGGCGGGCTGACCGAACCCTGGCAGCTGGCGGATTACTTTGATTTGCCGGAAGAGCAGATCCGCTGGGCTCTGGAATATTACACGCAGATACGGGAACTGCGCTTTGACTGATTTCCGGGTTACTCTGCCCAATTTTTGTATTTTTTCTTTGTGTAAAACAGAAAAAGGCCCAACCTCTTCGCCAAAAAGAGGATGGGTCTTTTGTGCATTCTATCAATGACCGGAATGTTGGATGCGGTGGATTTTGGTGTGCTTCTGCGGCTGAGGCATCGGCGGCGCTTTGTGCTTCACCGGGGTAAGGGTCTGCTCAAAGGATTCTTGCTCTGCGCTCTGTTTGTAAGCAGGCACCGAATATGCCGCTGCTTTCACCGGCTCTTCCACCGGCGGCTGCGGTTTCGGCGATTCTTCCGGTGTCAGCTGTATTTCCAGTGTCGGAAATTTTTCCGGTTCCGGGTACACTCGCGGAATGGGCTGCACCGCCGGGCGCTCACCCCGTGCCGGGTGTGCCTTTGTCAGTGGGTGCTCTGCCTGTACCGCCGGCTGCTCACCCCGTGCCGGGTGTGCCT
>RCNH01000622.1_pt1 | contig 13900 bp, 5 predicted proteins | sample 2041161 | NCBI WGS metagenome assembly RCNH01 (sample SAMN09708215, study PRJNA481090) | Feces metagenome, whole genome shotgun sequencing project. | biome: feces | host: Leptonychotes weddellii | place: Antarctica: Sion Island | collected 2010-03-01 | reverse complement strand
GCTCCGGCAACGATTCGGTTGCTGCGGTCTGCGTATGTACCGTAAGTTAAATCCTGATGGATTTTCTTGATGTAATCCAAACTCAGAGGCTTCATCACGGTATCCAGGACATGGGCACAGGCGGTGAAGTGGTTAATCATTTCAATAATATCGTCCACCTTGGTGTTTTCAAAATTATGCCCCAGCTTGTCTGTCCGATACAGATCCAATACTTGAGTCCGGGTCAGGCGGTTGCTTGCCATTCGGCAGGAGCTGTAGGCCAGATTCACCTGCAGATACTCGTAAATACCGAAATGGTTGTTTCGAGCTTTCTGATACAGGATTCTTTTGACCACATCTGGGATTGGTGCATCTTCAATGCTGGGCGCTCCAGGCTGCTCGGCATCTTCTGGAATTAACCAGCCATTTTCTTCGTGAACCACCCCACGAATTTTTCCATCCCGGCAGTATTTTCGTACCATTTGAATGGAAACATCCCATTTTGCAGCAGTTTCTTTAACAGTTATGTATTTCATAAAATTCAGTCCTTTCTCGGTCAGAATCATGTGGTTTCCCCCCCTGGAAACTTTGACCCCATTTCTGACCACATCTACAGTGAAAACCTATGGAATAGACTGAAAATGATAGAATTGGATGTTTGAAATTTACCTGATTTTTATGGTATTACGCCACTTTTTAAGGATAAATCTGTTTTTGGAAAGCGATGGCATTCAAGAGGTCAGCGGTTTGCTTTCATTTATCTCTTCTAAAAAAATTTGGAATCTTCGGATTTCGGAGTTTTTATTCCGCAAAAAAGAGCCCCTCTGCATAGCAGGGAGACTCTTTCTTACAGAATAAAACCAGGGTCTCATTTCTGAGACCCTGGGAAAATTGCGGTTTCTGCTGACCTGTGTAATCCTGTGTCAGCAAATTTTCAGGTTACTTCCAGAGAACGTTCTGGCACAGACGGGCCAGGATAGCTCCACACTGTGCGCGGCTAGCGAAGGAGCCAGGAGCCAGCTCGGTGGTGGTCACACCCTTGATCAGGCCCTCAGCAACTGCCCACTCCATATCGTCGCGGGCAAACTTCGAAATCTTGTCTGCATCGACATAGCCGGACAGATCAGCACGCTTGCTGGTATCAGCACCGCACATCTCGGCATAACGCATCATGAAAGCAGCCAGCTGCTGACGAGTCAGCTTGGCTTCGGGATCAAAGCGGCCGTGACCGACACCCTTGGCCAATCCGTTTTCATAAGCCCACAGAACAGCCTTTGTGTAGAAATGTCCCGGAGTTACGTCGGAGAAAGGCATATCGCCGGATACCTCAGGAGAACCTTCCAGACGGTACAGAATGGAAACCATCTGACCGCGGGTGATGTCCTGATAGGGAGCGAAATGGCTGTCATTCACGCCAAACATCAGGCCGTAACGAGTGACGAAGTCAACCTTGTTGTAATACCAGGAGCCCTCGGGAACATCCACGTATTTGTCGCAGACGGGGTCATTCATCAGGCTCTCGAAGGCATCCATGAGTTCCTTATCTGCCGCATCTACAGTTTCCTGATTTGCGGAAGTATCGGCATCTACAGCCTTGGCATTTTCCAGTGCCTTCTCCACATTGGTCCACAGGGTCTCGTCCAGAACCTTCTTGCACAGACGGCTCATGGTGAGTTCCACGGTGGCAATGTCCTTCTCCAGCTGGGTCTTGTCGCCAGCCTGAACGGCACTGCCGCGGATCACGACATCGCCGGTAACGGATTCGATAGTCACAACACCGTTGGCGTAAGCTTCCACAGCTTCACCGCCCATTGTAACTTCCATGGTCTCGGGCAGGCTGTAGCCTTCATCAGCGGTCAGGGTAACAGTAAGCTTCTGGCCTTCCTTGACGGAGGCAGGTGCATCGGAGGTCATGTGCTCCAGCTCACAGGTGAGGCTGAAGTTCTTGGAGATTTGAGTATTGCCCTTGCTGTCCACAATGACCTCATAAGTCTCGGTGGTATCACCCTCAACAGTGATTTCATAGGGAGTTTCGGAAGCGGCGAGCCACAGATAAAGCTGGTCGTCTTCGGGATGGTTGGCAGGAACCTTCCAGTCCACGCCGTTGACCAGAACCTGCTTGACATTGGGGCAGGTCAGGTTTACCAGATAGACAGGATCGCTGTCCATGTTTACCAGAGAGGTATCGCCAAAGGCAGCACCGCTGCCGGTGGAAACAGCCTTTACGGAACCGCCGCTGATGCGGATATTGCCGTCCTTGCCGGCAACGCCCTTACCGATTGCGTCACCTTCCACAGTGGAGACAGCGGTGACGGTACCGCCGGTTACATAGATGTTTCCGGTGGGGGAACCTGCGCCGCCGCCGATAGCTGCGGCATGAGAGTCAGACTTTGCCAGGATTTCGCCGCCATTGATATAGATGTCGGCATCCGGGTAAGTGTCGCCATCCGGAGTGCCGGTACCGATACAGGCACCGCCGTTCATGGTTGTAGGATCGGTATTCTGGCTGGTCAGATCGAAGCTGCCGCCGTTGATCTCTGCAAGGAGACTTGCAGGATTGGAAGCTCTGTGTCCCAGGCCGATAATGGAAGAGTTAACCTGGGTGAAGCCGGTAAAGCTGCCGCCGTTGATGGTGATTTTGGTAGTGCCCTTGGCAGCGTAGTCACCGCTACCGATGGCAGCACCGCTGTTGCTCAGGTTGCTGGGCATGCTGTCAGACAGCTCCATAGCAATGTCAAAGGTACCGTCGTTGATGACAATTTCAGCATCGGCGCTGTTTGCACCAGCACCAATAGCAGCACCGCTGCCGGGAGCGTTGATGTCGAAGGTACCACCGTTAATGGTGATCTTGCCGGCGCCCTGGCCTGCATCGCCGCCGATACCGGCACCGTAGCAGGTGGCCTGGCTGTTAAGCTGCAGGCTGCCAGAGCCTGTAACGGTCAGCTCCACGCCGGGGGCAACCGATACCATGGACTTGCTCATGTAGTTGTCAGCAGAGAGGGTATTCTCGCCAGCCAGCTTCAGAGTGTTGCCGGTACCGGTGAAGATAATGGCAGACTTTCCGGACCAGCCGCCGTTGGTGATGTGCAGATTCTGAATGGTAAGATTCAGGTTGTCGTTCTTGCTGTCAAAGGAGAGATTGGAATAGGGAGCAGATGCGGTATTTCCGGCATCGCCCATCAGGAAAACATTGTGTGCATTGTCAGTGATGGTAACAGTGGTGTTCAGATCGGCGGGAACCTGATAGTAGCCGTCCTCCCGGATCACATTGTCACTGGGCCATTCGTTATACACAGCGGTGACAGTAATATCGGCAGTGTCGGACACGCCGTTTCTGGCAGTAGCAATGAGGTCACACGTGCCGGGGCCTTCAAAGGAGATGACGACAGAGTGGGTGTCCTCAGAGGTGGAGACAATCTTGGCTACGTTCTCATCGGTGGAACGCCAGGTCAGAGTCTTGTCCACTGCATTTTCAGGATACACAAATGCGGTTACTTCCATATCCTTGGAATCGGTATGGGCAGTAATGGAATAGTTGTTGATCACAACCTCCTGTGCCTCCAGCTCCTGGCTGTTGGTGGAGATCTGATCAGAAGTAGACTGGTTGAATGCGTAGTCGAAGAGAACCACACGGCAGACCTTCTCGCCCTGCTTCTGAATATCGGTCATGTCGAACTTCAGAGAGGTGACTGCGCCGCGTTCGGTTTCCTCTACAGGCACGATGGAAGACAGAGGACGGTCGCCCTTCTGGTTGACCAGCTGAGCAGCCATGATGTAGTGGTTATCCTGAACGTCAACCGTCAGGTAAGGAACGCCTTCCTCCTCGGTGTAAGTGGTCTTGATCACCTGAGGAAGCTCGTTGTCGATTTCGATGGGGAAAGACAGGGTCTGGGTAGAATCAGTGCCGTCAATCCGAGAGGTAACGTTGTAGGTGTAGGAACCATCAGGCAGGAACTCATCATTAGTCTCGTTAACAGGATGCCAGGAGTTGCCCCAGGAAATAAAGTCGGTGTAAATGAAGCCGCCTGCTGCATGGAAGAAGGACTTCATATTGTTGCTCTTGGAGTAGGAATAGACCAGCTTGTCGGGATTATCATTGCTGTATGCGGTGTAGGTCATTTCCTTGGGTGCACGGAGCAGGCCCAGCATGGGAGTGACCAGCATATATCCGGCCTTGCGGCTGGCGTAGGCAATCTTATCCCGGTCAAAGTTGCCGGTCACGGCATTGACACCCAGATAGCTGCCCTGACCGTTATTGTCGATCATAGCAATGGTAGAAGCTGCCATGAAAGCATCATTGCCCTGGTTATCATACTTGGTGGCATCGTACACAGGAGCCTTGCCCCAGTCGCCGTAGAATCCAAGGTAAGGCAGAGACAGGTCTACGCCGTTCTCGGAAGCGGTCAGGGTGATAAAGCCGTCCAGATAGATGCCGTTGGGGAATACCTTCAGGGCATCCTTGCCGGCCTGCGTCAGAGCCATTGTGACGTCCACGCTGACACTGCCGCCGGCAGGAACGGTAACGGTTTTCTGAGAGTAGGTAACGGTGAACTCGTCAGCGCTCAGGGGGCGGCTGAGATCGGAGATGCAGTCATGTCCCTTCACGTTTACGGACTTGGCTACCAGAGGCAGGGAACCTACAGTATAGGTCTTTGCATCGTTGGAGAAGTTTTCTACGGTGAAGGTAAAGGAGAAGGAGCCATCGACACTGTCTTTCAGCTCTGCCTTAGGCCGCTCCTGGCCTTCTACGGTGAGGTAAGCGCCGGAGTGAATGGCGTTGTGCACATTGGCAAGGCCGGCACCCTGTTTTCTGGGGGTGTAAGCCACGCCGTCCTGATCCTTTACGGGAACTGCGGTGCTCATGAGCAGGCTGTTAATGAGGGCACGCTTTTCAGCCTCGCTCTTCTGGGCAAATGTTTCATCTGCATACTGCTGCATGACGGCAGCAGCACCGGCCATGTGAGGACATGCCATGGAAGTACCGCTCATTTCGCCGTACTTTCCGCCGGGCAGGGTGGAATATACGTTTCCGCCAGGTGCGGTGATTTCGGGCTTCAGGCTCAGATCGGGGGCTACACCGATGGAGCTGAAATCACTCATAAGGCCGCCTACGGGGCTTTCAGCGGGGACACAGAGAGACTTGGAAACCTGAATGTGCTTGTCCTCAGCCTTCTTCAGAAGTTTGCCGTCTGCCTTGGAAATGGAAACTGCGGGCAGAAGGCCCTTCAGCTGCATTCCGAACAGCTCGCCTTCTTCATTGTCATAAACAATGAGGCCAACGGCACCGGCGTTCTTTGCATTTTCTTCCTTTGTGGTGAAGGGGATTTCACCGCGTTCCACCAGAGCGATCTTACCATTTACATTAACTCTGGCGAAGTCATTGGTGTTGCCGATGCCGCCTACGGGAACATATTCATAGGTTCCTTCCAAAGAGTAGAACATCTTTGCTTCGTCGGCAGCGGTATCGAAGTAGGTAATCTTGTTTTCGCCCTGTTTAAAGACAGTCTGGGTAGCCATCATCTCGTTGACGCTGGCAACACTGAGTGCTGCATTGTAAGTAGAGGGAGAACCAACAATACCATAATCGGGGTTTTCTACCAGAGCCAGATCAGTACCCAGCAGGTTTCTGGCAGCTGCGCTCTGGTCGTTGCCTGCTGCAACCATGAGGTTGATGCCAGCGTTCTTCACACGATCATATACATCGTTTACGATCTTGCTTTCGCTGGTGAAGCCGCAGGCGGTACCAAGGCTCATGTTGACGGCATCAACACCAAGAATGACACAGTCTTCCAGAGCTGCCAGAATATCCTGGCTGCCTGCACCGGCTTCAGTGTCGGAGAATACCTTCATAATAGCCAGCTGTGCATCGGGGGCTACGCCTCTGAGCTCAGCGTTGTTGGCGCCGACAGTACCGGCAACGTGGGTGCCATGCGTGTCTGCATCGGATACGTCGTTATCCTTGTCTGCGTAGTCGTAGGCGTAGGGGATCTTGTCGGTTTTATAAAGCTCGTCAGCGGTTGCAGTGTTATGCAGCGTGCCGGCGGCGACCTTTTCAGACACAGTCTCCTTGCTGAATGCAGGGGATTCCACAGCACCGTCAAAAGCGGGGTGGGTGGTATCCAGGCCGGTATCCAGAATAGCTACGAGGGTACCCTTACCGGTATATCCTTCTTCATTGGCAGCGTCGCTGTTAATCATGGAACCGGAAGTAACTACAACACCTTCGGCAGCCTGGGGCTGGGGTACGTCGTACCGGACGGCCACATCTACCTGCTTAACACCTTCCATGGATTCCAGAGTTTCCAGATCACCATAGGTGCCTTCTACGGCGAAGCCGTTAAAAGTATAGCTATAGGTGTCGGTAATCGTCAGATTTTCGCTGCGAATCTGGGCCGCCATGATGTCCTGCTGCTCCTGCATGGTGTTGAGCCGGACAGAACACATCTGGCTCTCCATGTACTGCTGCAGGGTCTGGCCCTGAGGGACGGTATCCAGGATCGGCTGATCTTCCAGCTCGACCAGGAATACCACCTCGTCTTCAGCCTGAGGAACAGGCTGCTGGAAGCGGCTGTTATCCAGCACTTCCTGAATGGTTTCATAGGTGGTGGGGGCTTGTGCGAACACGGCCTGTCCCAGTCCGGGAACCATAGTCAGAACCATGGTCAGAACCAGAACGAGCGACAGTGTACGCTTCCATCTGTTATTCATCTGTTATTCCTCCTCATTTATTGTGCATGGGCTTTCCAATGCTTATTCACAATAGTAGTGCGTGATACTCCCTTTGTCAAGCATATATGTAGTCGATACAGATACATTTGTACACAATGATAAAAATTCAGCAGATTATAGCTCATAATTGGCGAATAATTCGTAAAAATATTGATTGTGCCGCAGTCGGCATTTTCACCCTTTTTCCTGCAAATGAAAGTTTCACTGCATCATATTGCATTTTACCGTTTTGGTGTCTGCGCAATCTGTTTTCTTTACACATTACATAAGGCGCATCTGTCATTCCGATTTTCGCAGAAATCTGCCCTTACACACTGCATACGACTCCCCTTCCCCAGCGACTTTCCGCCCTTTTGCAAAGCGCAAAACAGGGTCCGGAGCGGCATCTGCGACACCGCTCCGGACCCTGTTTTTTTGTATTTTGCGGAAACTTCCGCTGCGGCTTTCCGGCCTGCAGTCTGTTCAGCGGAAGTCAAATTCTCCGAGCTTGTTTCCGTCCCAATCGCCGCTGCCGGAATATCGTGCCCACTCCAGATCATCCCAGCCAAGCGTATCCGGAAGGTAATACATGCGGCAATTTTCAGATTTTTTCAAAGGAAATCCGCGTACAACCCACGGGGCATCTCCGTTGAAATAAATCGAAACATTCTTCAGGTTTTCGAAGGCATACATGTGTATTTTCTTTACAGAAGCAGCCACGTACACTTCTTCCAGATCCGGACAGTTTGAAAACGTCTTCTCTCCGATGGTTTCTATATTGTTGTGAACAACCGCTTTGCGTACATGCTCTTCCTGAGCCAGCCTTTCCAGAGGCGAATAGCAGATATCCTGGCCATCTCCGGAATAGCTGTAATATTCACCGGTTTCTTCACAGTATCTTTCTCGGTATACGGCATCCTTCGTGTTTTCTTCCTGCCCCTGATTACGCTCTTCCACAGACGTGTCCGTGTCTTCTAGTGAACTGTAATTCTCATTAGGATCATAAGAGTCCCCGTCATATGTTGCTCCCCAGCCAAACAAGTGAACCGTCTGCGTCGGTCTGAAATAGACATAGCAGGCATGGATGCCGACTTTTCCCACCCGTGTGCCAAGAGCATACAGGATTCCAGCCACGGCAGCCAGACAGACGACAACGGCAACAACAACGATCAGCGTTTTTCGTAATTTTTTCATGTTCGCTCTTCCCTCCTCATACAACAGGCGCTATTGTGAACTATTTTTATGGAATATTCATAAGCAATTCAGGCATCCGCAATGTGAATATTGCTTATATTTTGATTATAACATATAACCATTTTTTGTCAATAATTATAAATTTCTTAGCTGCATCCGCATTTTTTATAGTCAACAAGTACATAACCTTTTGAATTTCAGAAAGGTGCATAAGGAAAATAGTCTGACAATCTGTTTCGGCAGAAAAAGCAGTCCGGCACCATTGACCGCCCATGCAATGCCGATCAGCACTCGGTGAGTTCATCCCGGAGCTGAGCGATATTCTCTTTTTCCACAGGCCCCCATTTTCCGATGCAACTCCTGCAGCCAGCAGCCTGTTCACACTGATAACAAAGCACAATTCTTGCTTCTTTTTTGCAGCTGCGATTTTCTATTCGCCCAGAATGGTCTCTTCCAGAGTAATGATAGAAGTTTCCACGGGGACAGATTTTTCGCTTCCGGCGTTCGTTCCGGAAGGCTTCGCCTGCCCGAGTTTATGTGTAATCTGCATTCCCGCAAAATCAAAACAATGACAGCACCGATTATTTTATTTTTTCCGCTGTTTTCTGAAAAATCCCCAAAATACGCTTTTGAATTTTTCGGGAAAGGCTTGACATGTGACATTGAGTTCTATAAAATAAAAATGTAAATACACAAATGTTTTATGACCGCTGAACCCGGCGTCCGAAGGGTTGGACGCCAACATTCTTTATCGGATTTACACAGAAAAGAAAGTGAGGGAAAAATCAAATGGCAGAACTTCAGATCACAGCCCCCCGTCCGGGATGGATCCCGGCAAAACACCCCGGCAGTCCGTTCCTGCTGCGCAGGAAAAGCCTTCGTCCGGAAAATGCAGCCCCTGGCAGCAATCGGGATCAGGCCGCCACCGGATCAGAAGGAAACGTCCCGAATCCCCCGGATTCCGGGAACGGTCAGCCCGCCTCTTCCGGAAATACCCCTCCACCCCGGAAAAAACTGGTCATCTTTGGCTGTATTGCCCTGCTGGCCCTCTGCATTCTGGGAATATCCGCTCTGGTAAACCATAACCGGTCCGGAGTCGTGTCTGAAAGCGGCGGAGCAGCAGTCACCGATATTCCCGGCGATGATGCCTATTCCCTGACCAAAACCGGGGAAGTGGAAGATGCCGACGAGCAATTCGTTTTGCAGCATGATGGCGGCAGGCTGTGGGCAAAAACAGAAACAGCCGACGGAAAAGCCGAGTATCATCTGCTGGGACACAATGGAAAAATTCTTCCGGATACCGCCTGCAGAGCTTTTTTTGATTTTTCGGATACGTCCCATGACTTTTATTTTAAAGATCTGAAACATCAGTCTGATTTCTGGGCAAATTCCACCCGCGCAGAACTGGCAGACGGAAGGCCCTGCATTTTTAGAGAAATCAATGACCGGTACATTGTCAAACGGACTTTCACGCAGGGAGATGTCCCACCGATCCTCGTCACCATTTACGATCTGGACACAGGCTGCGCAATCGATATTCAGCAGCCCGGTATGTTACCCTACGCCATTGGCGACAGCAGCCTGGTATTTCAGGATGAAGTCTCCGGCAAAGTGACATTCTGCAGCAGCAGCGGAGAAATCCTTGAAACGTGCAGCGGATCCCTCAAAGATGTGCACGACAGATATGCGCTGATCCAGACAGCGGAAGGCTTTGAACTGCGTGACGAAAATGGCACCATGCTGAACACCTTTGATCAGCCTTCCCATTTTCTGGATGGCGGCAGTCTGATCTGCACAGAACGGAACGGCACTGCGATCATTGTGGATGTCAACGGCAACGAGATTCCTGCCCCGCCTTCCGGAGAATATATTTACCAGAGCGGAAAATATCTGGTATATCGTGCCATAATCGAATTGCATTCCGAAAACCCGACTCCGCTGGATCCGACGGGTCAAATCCGGGAAGGGCTTGTCACGCTGGACGGCAAAGAGGTACTTCCCTGTACGTACGACTACATTCGTGAACTGGTCCCCGGTTATCTCACTGCGGTAACGGGAGGCTATGAGGCTCAATCTCAAAGCACAATTGTGGGCCCTGACGGTGTAATTGCATCCAATCTTATCAACACCACCCCCACACAGCTGCTGATTACCGACCGGGACCGCCACCGTGCAATGATCATCAATACCCATGAGTTTGATTTTTCTTCGTCTGAATATCTCTACCCCAGATACTGCCTGACCGGCGCATTGATTGCCTGCAAAGACAGCCACACAAAGCTGCTGGGCGTGCATGATCTGTTTACCGGTGAGCAGCTGCTTGCGCCGGAATACAAAAAGGTCCAGTGCATCCGCAATCACCTGTATGCCTTTAAGGACGGAGTCTGGGAGATCTATCAGATCAACTACCTGGAAGGCAAACCGTAAAATACGATAGCCTCATCCGCTTTTCTGCGGTCTTTGCCCAGTTTCACCGGCTTTTCCACCACTGCGCCGGAAACAATCCAAAACAAGCCCCCTGTATCCCGTTTTCCGGATACAGGGGGCTTCTGTGTTAATTTGCCGGGATGGACATTTCTCAGTCGGTATACCGGGCCTTATAAATTCCCACGCCCACGGCTGTGCCCAGCTCCGCCAGCAGCGCCAGCAGATAAACCGGCCAGTAAGTCAGCAGCTGCATGGGTACCGGTGCAAAGGCTTCCGCAGGATTGATGTAGCACACACCCGGAATTTCTGCCAGGAACGCTGCCATGGTAATAAATACCAGCATTATGCAGGTCAGTGCTGTCAAAGATGTTCTGCTCTGGGACTGGGACAGCACCAGGAACCAGAAACCATACACCAGCATGGACAATACCTGCATGGTAATCCACAGGAGCATGAATTTCTGAATGCTCATTGTCCCCTCCCAGGGGAAATAGATTTTCAGGTGCTGGATTGCCGCAGTCCAGTCAGAAATCTGGTACTGGCGATGGAACACCAGAATGATGGGAAGCCATTTTCCCGCCAGCATAACGAGCGCAAAAACAACAGTATAGATCATCCGCCTGGAAAACAGCGCCAGTCGGCCCTTGGGTGTACTGCGAATCAGGCGCTCCATATTCTCGCCGGTGTGGCCCATGGGAATGATCACCATCATCAGCAGCAGAATTGTCAGCGTGGCAACAACGAAATCCCTGGTTCTGTTTTTGAACAGAAAATCCAGAGAAGGCTGGTCCAGAATCGATGCCTCAATCTCCCGGGCCTGCAGGATCTGCAGATCGAAATACTGGTCCCGGAACGCCCGGAAACCATCCTCGGTTTGTTCAAGCAGGTAGATTTCCATCTTTTTCTCGTTGTACTCATCTGCGGTGATTTCCTTGTTCCGATAGGACTGTGCCAGCGAATCGTACATCTCGTAAATGTTGTCCAGGCGCTCCTTGGCTTCATCGATTTCCGCTTCTTTTTCAGGGGTCAGTTTGCCGCCGAATTTGCGGACGTACTGGTAATATCCGGCCTCTTCCTGGCCCATGGTACGCTGCGGGAAATCCTGATACCAGCTAACCGCCAGAAAGATTGCCAGTATCCACACAAGGATTCCCTTGCCGGAGAAAAACGCACGCCAGCCTTCCTGCCACATCAGGGAAACGGTTCCCCGCTCCGGATGGACCGGCAGATGGAACACCTTCATACTGATGGACAATTCCGGCTTGTGAATGGAAAAACGGCAGTAGAAATACGTCAGGACAAAGGTTGTGACAATCCAGAAGGTCAGCAGGAACGGGAAAATTCCAAGCGCATGACCAAAGAAATTCAGGTTCTGGTATTCGGTAAAGAAGTTCACCGGACTGAACAGATAGAACAGATTCAGGAACTTGAGAATATTCAAATAAGACGAAGGATGCAGGAATCTGAAGAACACATACTCCAGAGCCGTTACCACGATCATGAAGAAATAGACCAGCTGACTGTTCCGGAAAAGCGGAACAAAAAAGGCAAATACAGCCATCAGCATAACCATAGCTGCAATCTTCTGAAGAAAGAACAGGGCAATGTATCCCCGGATACTGATTATGTAGGTACATTCCCGAAAAACCGGAACAGACTGCACCGGAATATCCCACTGGGGAAAGCCAAACATCAGCCCTGTCAGCAGCAGTTCTTCTCCCGAAAAGCTGACAATAATCGCCGCACTCAGGAGCAGTCCCGCGGTCAGCTTGGCAATGGATGTGGCCAGTCTGCCATTGGGCGTGGAGTGGATCAGGTAGACCATGCCATTTTCCTGCTCCTTCAGAAACAGAGTGGCCGCGATAATCAGCACCATGAAGATGGCCAGAATGTCGCCGATATTCCAGTCGTGAAATACTTTGAAAAACTGATCGTCACAGATCTGGGGCTGAATTTCCAGACAGGGCTTAAAATCTTCCGCCGTTTTTTGAATGTTGCTGGCAGAAAAAGAATCCTTTTTGTTGAAAATCGGAGATGTGCTCATCCGTACCGCTTCATCTCTGACGTAACGGATGTAGTCGGTGTATTCCTCCGGCCAGCTCATTCGTTTCTGATAGGATTCCGCCGCATAGTAAAGTTTACCGACCCTTTTCGGGTCTTCCATTCCGGAAATGATTTGCCTCAGCTCCGGATATTCTTCTGAGTAGACATCAATCTGGAGCTGAATCTGCTCCTCATCGTCTTCCAGCTCGTACATCATCCCGATCATGCTCAGAGGTTCGGTGTACTCCCTGATTTTTTCAAGCTCCGCCTTTCTCTGTGCTTCCGGCATCGCATCGTAGCGTTCAGCCTCTTCCGCAAAGAAGCTTTTATCTTCAAAATACCGCTGGTTAAGCCTATATTCCTGAACTGTGAACAGGACTCCGTTCAGCACCAGAAGCAGCAGCCACAAAATGCAGATCAGCTTCCGGCTGAAAATCTTGCACAGCTCATACCGTAAACACCGCAGCATTCTGTCTTCCCCCTTTACAGCAAGTGTGCTTCTTCATCCGCAAAAAAGGACAGGTACAGATCCTCCAGTGTGGGTGAAGCCGGTTCGCAGCCGGGCAGATTGGGCTGCTCGTCCCGAATCAGGCGCAGTCTGGGATAGCCATCCTTCCCCATCTGCAGGGTAGAAAGCGCATCTTCTTCGCAGGAGCCAACGTAATCTGCCATCCAGACCCTGCCATCCATTTCCCTGAGCAGGGCGGGCACCGTTCCCCGGCGGATAAGTCTGCCTTTTTTCAGAATCAGAATTTCCTTGGCGATGGTTTCCACGTCGGAAACCACGTGGGTTGCAATCAGGACGACCCGATCCTGGCCGAGCCGGCCGATGGAATTACGGATTCGGATACGCTCCTTGGGGTCCAGACCGGCTGTAGGCTCATCCAGAACCAGAATTTTGGGATCGCCCAGAAGTGCCTGAGCAATGAGAACCCGCTGCTTCATGCCGCCGGAAAAGGTTTTCAGCTTACGGCCCGCCACACCGTCCAGATTGACGGTTTTCAGCAGCTCCGGAATCTGCCTGGCCGCCTGTTCCTTAGGAATGCCTTTCAGGGCTGCCAGGTACCACATGAACCGTTTGGCGCTAAACTCGCCATATAGTCCCTGCTGCTGAGGCATGTAACCCAGAACGGAAAAATAGTCCCGTGCACTCTTATCGATTTTCCGGCCATCCCAGTAAATCGCGCCCTGATCCGGAGTCAGATTCCCGGTAATCATGTTCATGATGGTAGATTTGCCGGCACCATTGGCACCAAGAAGGCCATAAACGCCTGAAGTAAACGTCGTACTGAAATCGGTTACAGCCTTCACTTTTCCGTTTTTATAAGTTTTACTGATATTCTCAAGCTTCAGTTCCATTTTGGATTCCTTCTTTCCTTAAAAACCGACATCAAACCGTTTTTTCGTCGTACTCAATCAGCCGCGATCAGCGATTGGCTCGTAATCGTTTTTCGCGTCAAATTCTATTGCTCTTTTCATTTGGCCTGACGGTACGCGAAGACATGTCTGAATCTTCAGCTCACCATTTTCCGTCTTTTTATTCACCGCC
>RCNH01000620.1_pt1 | contig 13934 bp, 10 predicted proteins | sample 2041161 | NCBI WGS metagenome assembly RCNH01 (sample SAMN09708215, study PRJNA481090) | Feces metagenome, whole genome shotgun sequencing project. | biome: feces | host: Leptonychotes weddellii | place: Antarctica: Sion Island | collected 2010-03-01 | reverse complement strand
GGAAAGCGCCGGATTCTCCGCCTACTGCGTAGGCGGCTGTGTCCGGGATGCCATCTCCGGTATCACACCCCATGACTATGATCTATGCATCAGCGCCTCCCCAGCCCAGATGAAGCAGGTCTTTTCTGACCATCCTCTGGTACTGACGGGAGAAAAGCACGGCACTGTGTCTGTTGTCTGCCCTGAGGGGCTGGTGGAAATCACCACCTACCGCTCTGAGGGCGGCTATCAGGACTGCCGCCACCCCGGCTGGGTGGAATTTGTGGATCAGATTCAGGAAGATCTTGCCCGACGGGACTTCACCGTAAACGCCATGGCATATTCCCCCGCCCGGGGCTATGCCGACCCCTACGGCGGGCAGGAAGATTTAAAGAATCACATTCTGCGTGCCGTAGGCGACCCCTATGTTCGCTTTCAGGAGGATGCTCTGCGGATTCTGCGGGGCGTGCGGTTTGCCGTCCGCTTTCAGCTGACCCCGGAACCTGAAACGCTGAAAGCAATGATTGCTCTGGCCCCGCTCACCGACAGTCTTGCCAGAGAACGGGTATTCAGCGAGCTTTGCAAGCTTCTGCCTCTGGTCACCGCAGAAGATCTGCTGCTCTATGCCCCCATCCTTACCCGGGTAATTCCGGAGCTGGCACCTGCGCTCCATTTTGATCAGCATACGCCCTACCATGCTTACGATCTCTACACCCATATTGCCCATGTGACTGAAAATGTCCCCCCGGATCTGACGCTGCGGTGGGCTGCCCTTCTCCACGACGTAGGAAAGGTTCCCACCTTTACCATGGATCAAAACGGCAGAGGGCACTTCTATGGGCATGCGGAAGAAGGGGCAAAAATGGCGGATGCCATTTTGCTGCGGCTGAAAGCCCCTACCGCTCTGCGGACGGATGCAGTGACCCTGATTGCCCGCCACATGACTCCCTTGGAGCCGGACAAGCGGGTTCTCCGCCGACGGCTGAGCAAGTACGGAGAAAAGACTGTGCACCGGCTATTACAGCTGCAAATTGCAGATTTCAGCAGTAAGGGTACCGGCAAGGAGCAGCCGCAAAGCTTTACAGAGGTAGCCCATTTGCTGGAAGAGATCCGGCAGGAGGGCAGCTGTCTGACCATCAAAGATCTGGCCGTTTCCGGCAATGATCTTATCGCCATCGGTTTCACCCCCGGGCCGCAGCTGGGAGCCTGTCTTAACACGCTGCTTCGCTGCGTACTGGATGAAACCATCCCCAATACCCGGGAGGCGCTGCTGCAAATGGCAGAGTCTCAGCTTTCTTCCATTTCCTAAGCACACAATTACAAAACCGCCGCACAGATGCTAAATCCGTGCGGCAGTTCTTTTTCTTTTACAATATGACTGCTCTTCTCAATCCACCGGCACCATTGCACCAATGCTGGCAAGCAGCGTGCAGGCAACTACAAGGATCTGGAAAGGCAAAGTGCCGAGTTTTCCCACCAAACGGGCTTCTCCGGTGCGCCGTCTGGAAAGATGATAGGCGATCATAATGCCGATACCGGTGACCACCTGAATAATGCTTGCAAACCGGGTAAATCCCACGAAAGTGGAACCGCCGAAAAAGGCAATGGCAAGGCAGGGCAGGGAAGCTGCCAGCCAGCTGATTTTCACACCCCAATGGGTCTGCTCGTGAACAATATCCCGCAGATTGAGGGTATTTGCCCAGAAAGAGGTTGCCAGTGCCAGCAGTGTGAAAATATAGCCAAGAATGCTGACCCAGCCGCCCAGATGGGCTGCCAGATCCACCAGTGCGCCGTCCTCCGTGATTCCCTCACCGGCGCCCAGCAGGGTCACCAGAGTAATCACAAGGATCAGTCCCACATTGATGCCAAGACCTGCCGCAATGGCCCCCCGGATCTTTTTCACATCTCCCTCCAGCCCCTTTACCACCTGAGGTGTGGACATAACCGCAGACAGGGAGAAAGACACCATGCTGAACAGTGCCAGAGCATTGCGCAGACCATGCCAGCCGCCGGGCAGAGGGCTCATATCCGAAAGGAAGGTAGCACCAGCCAGCACCGCCACCACGCCGATCATGGAACCCACCGCCAGCTTTTCGCAGATGCCTACCAGCTTCATGCCGATGAATACCACACCGGCACCAATGATATAAAACAGCAGCATACCCAGCGTATCCGGCAGACCGAACCAGGAGCGAAACACCGCTGCTGCGCCGGTGAGAAATGCACTGACATTCACAATCACCGAAAGTCCCAAAGTACCGAAGGCTACCCAGGTCAGAATCTTTTTGATTCGTCCGGCAAACAGCTCCGATTCCATGCAGCTGATAAACTGGGCACCGTCATTATTATAGGAAAGTTCCGCAATAATCAGGTGCAGCACCACATTAAAGAGGTAGCAAAAGGCTACAATCAGTAAAATCTCCCGCAAACTGTTGCGGGAAGCCAGAAACGGCACCGACAAAATGCCGGAACCTACGCCGTGACCTACGATGATACTGGTTGCCTCAAAGAAGGTCAGCTTGGATTCACCCTGAATCTTTTTCATATAATCCCTCCGTTTTGCTCCTCGCCGGAACAAGTCTATGTCTGATTATACTAAAATCCAACAGAGCGTGTCAAGGCGTTCATGCAAATTGCGCAAGGCCACCGTATCGACTATTCCTTTTCCGTATGCTATACTATGGTACAATAAAGTAATTCACACGAAAGGGGCATTTTTCATATGCAACAGAATTTAACGGGAAAGATGCCTCTGAGCGTCGGACTTCTCGCCCATGTGGATGCCGGAAAGACCACGCTCTCCGAAGCCCTGCTTTACTGCTCCGGTACCCGGAGAACTCTGGGGCGGGTGGATCATCGGGATGCCTTTCTCGACACCCATACGCTGGAACGGAGCCGGGGGATCACCATTTTCTCAAAACTGGCGCTTCTTTCCACGGAAACACGGGATATTACCCTGCTGGACACCCCGGGACACGCAGATTTTGCCGCCGAGGCGGAGCGGGTCATGCCGGTACTGGACTGTGCCGTGCTGGTCATCAGCGGTACCGACGGTATCCAGTCCCACACCCTGACCCTGTGGAATCTTCTGGAACGGTATCAGGTGCCGGTGTTTCTCTTTATCAACAAAATGGATCTGCCGGGGAAAGACAAGGAAGCTCTCCTTGCTCAGCTGCAGCAGCAGCTGGGGCACGGCTGTCTGGATTTTGCCGTGGATGGGGAGCAGCTGGCAGAAAGCGCCGCCATGTGCGATGAAGCGCTGCTGGAAACCTATCTGGAAAGCGGCATCGTTACCGATGCCAATATCCGGGGACTGGTGGAAGCACGAAAGATCTTCCCCTGCTGCTTTGGCTCTGGGCTGAAGCTGGAGGGTGTGGATAAGCTGCTGGAACTGCTGGATCGCTATGCGCCTCAGCCTCACTATCCCGATGCCTTCGGTGCCCGGGTTTATAAAATCTCCCGGGATCCTCAGGGGAATCGGCTCACATGGCTGAAAATCACCGGCGGCAGTCTCTCCGTGCGGGAGTCCGTCTCCTATTCTGACCGAAAAGGAGAGCAGGTCGAAGAAAAGATCGTGCAGCTTCGCCGGTATTCCGGTGAAAAATTCACCATGCAGGATACCGTTTCCGCCGGAACGGTCTGTGCCGTTACCGGGCTCAGCCGTACATGGGTAGGGCAGGGACTTGGCATGGAAGAAAAATCCCTGCAAGCCGTCATGGAGCCGGTAATGACCTATCGGCTGACCCTTCCCGCTTCCGTAGCCCCCATTTCCGCCCTGCCCAAGCTGCGGCAGCTGGAAGAGGAAGATCCTCAGCTCCATCTGATCTGGGATGACCGTCTGAAGCAGATTCATGTACAGATCATGGGAAAGATTCAGCTGGAAGTGCTGCGCAGCCTTGTCCGGGAGCGGTTTGGCTGGGAAATCACGCTGGACGATCAGCGAATTTATTATAAGGAAACCATCGCCGCCCCGGTAGAGGGCATCGGTCACTATGAGCCTCTGCGGCACTATGCAGAGGTGCACCTGCTGATGGAGCCTCTGCCGCTGGGAAGCGGTCTGGTATTTGACAGTGTATGTCCCACGGATGTGCTGGATGCCCCATTCCAGAATCTGGTGCTGACCCATTTGGCAGAAAAGTCCCATCTGGGTGTCCTCACCGGCTCCCCCATCACCGATATGAAGCTGACACTGGTGGTGGGTAAAGCCCATATCAAGCACACCGAAGGCGGCGATTTCCGTCAGGCCACCTATCGTGCCGTTCGGCAGGGACTGATGCAGGCGCAGTCGGTGCTGCTGGAACCCTGGTATGCCTTCACCCTGCAGGTTCCAACGGAGCAGGTGGGCAGAGCCATTACTGACATTCGTGCTATGAGCGGCACCTTTGAAGGACCGGATTCTGTCGGTTCTCTTTCTGTACTCACAGGAAAAATCCCCGCATCGGAACTGGGAGACTACGCCGATCAGCTGGCAGGCTATACCCAGGGACGAGGGCAGCTGCAAGTCCGTCTGGACAGCTATGCCCCCTGTCACAATTCTCAGGCGGTAATCGATTCCATCGGCTACGACCCGGAAAGTGATCTGGACAACACGCCGGATTCCGTTTTCTGTGCCCACGGCGGCGGTTTTACCGTAAAATGGCGGGATGTTTCCAATTATATGCATCTGGAAAGCATTCTGGAAACCGAAAAGCCCGCCCTCATCACCCGGAATCTCCGGATGGACGAAAAGGAGCTGGAGGCGATTATGGAGCGGGAATTCGGTCCCGTCAAGCGTCCCCTCTACCGTCCGCCGGTGAACCGTCCGGCAGAAGAAAAACTGGTCATCCGCCCTCTTCGGCAGCAGTGCATTCTGGTGGACGGATACAATATCATATTCAGCTGGGATTCCCTCTCCGCTGTGGCGAAGGAAGATCTGGATGCTGCCCGCCGTGCTTTGCTGGACAGGCTCAGCAGCTACGCAGGCTACAAAAAGCACCGGATCATCGTAGTCTTTGACGGCTACAAGCAAAAGGGAAATCCGGGAGAAAAATCCACCTTTCACAACATTCAGGTGGTCTACACCAAGGAAGGGGAAACTGCCGATGCCTATATCGAGGCACTGGCTGTCCAGATCGGCAGCAACTACGCCGTAAAAGTTGCCACCTCCGACTCTCTGGTGCAGCTGTCCTCCCTCCGCTCCGGCATTCTTCGGATGTCTGCCCGGGAACTGGAGGAAGAAGTCCTGAGGAATGAAGCCGATATGCGGCAGCACTACAGAAAGTGAGGGAATCCACATGGAGCAGCTTTTGCAGCAGGTTCTCGCCTACACGCCATGGAATGAGCAGGAAGAAGCAGATAAGAAGATCCTGCTGTCCTTTCTGAATAGCGGTGAGGACATCCTCACCCGTAATAATGAGGTTGCCCACCTCACCGCCTCTGCCTGGGTCGTAAGCCCGGATCGCAGCAGTGTTCTGATGGCTTACCACAATCTCTATGACAGCTGGGCATGGCTGGGCGGTCACGCCGACGGTGACGGGGATCTCATGGCGGTTGCTATGCGAGAAGTGACGGAAGAAAGCGGTCTTTCTGCCCTGCGCCCTTTACAGGACGGTATCTTTTCTCTGGAAACCCTCTGCGTAAACGGTCATGAAAAGCGGGGAAAGTATGTTTCTTCCCATCTTCACCTCAATGTGACCTATCTCTTTGAGGGGGACTGTGCAGCATCTCTTGCAATCAAGCCAGATGAAAACAGCGCCGTTGCCTGGATTCCGGTATCTGAGATTGCCGAAAAATCCACAGAGCCATGGTTTGTTCAGCGCATTTACGGAAAGCTCTGTCAAAAGGTCAGTGCCCTGCCCCAATCCCTGTAAACCTATCCCCCTGTCTGATCAAAGTCAGGCAGGGATTTTTTCATTCTTATCTAAAGATATGGCAAATTGCCAACCATTCTCTTTGCTTTCTGCACAAATATGACGGAAAACCTTCATAATCCTTGGCTTTTCGTCCCTATTGCAATTTTTGAAGCCTTGTGTTATACTGTTTTTGCTGAAAAAGCATCTGTTTTTACTACAAAAGCAAATGTATTTCCATCATAGCTTAATTTGGAGGTTTCCCTCTATGAGAATAGGATTGCTGGGCTTTGGCACCGTTGGCAAGGGCGTGTATGAGCTGACCGCCACCAGAGACGATATGCAGGTGGTGCGTGTTCTCTGCCGCAAAGAGCTTTCCCTGCCGGATGCTCAAGTCACACACGATTTTAACGACATTCTGACCGATCCCACCATCGATACCGTGGTGGAAGCCATCGGCGGTCTGCATCCCGCAAGGGAATATGTAGTTGCCGCTATGGAAGCCGGGAAAAATGTGGTCACCGCCAACAAGGCGCTGGTCGCTACCTATTTTGATGAACTTCTTCCCCTTGCAGAGCGCAAGGGTCTCTTCCTGCGCTGCACTGCCTCCGTCGGCGGCGGCATCGGCTGGCTGTCCGAGCTGGAACGGGTTCGTCGGATTGAGACGGTTCAGCAGGTAGGCGGCATTATGAACGGCACCTGCAACTATATTCTGGATGCTATGACCCGTCTGGGCATCAGCTATGAAGAAGCACTGGCACAGGCACAGTCCCTTGGCTACGCCGAGGCAGACCCCTCCACCGATATTGACGGTATCGACACCTGGCACAAACTGATCGTCTCCGCAAATATCGCTTTCGGCATCAGTCTGGACACCGCCGGTGTTCCCGCTGCCGGCATCCGCAACATCCGTAAGGAGGATGTGGACGCTTTCCGGGAGCATGGCTATGTCTGCAAGCTGATTTCCAGCTGCAAGCTGCAGGTAGGCACCTTCAGTGCCTATGTCCAGCCCGCACTCTTCCCGCAGGGCGTTCCTGAAGCAGCCGTCCCCACGAACTATAACCTCATCACACTGGTTGGCAACACCTCCGGTCGTCAGAGTTTCTTCGGTCAGGGAGCAGGACGGTATCCTACTGCATATAATGTGGTGCAGGATCTGGTGGATTTCCGCTCCGGTCGGGGCTTTTACTGCGCCTATGGCACCAAGGTGGATGTATGCAACCATGATCTCATGTGCTACTATGTCCGCAGCGAGCAGGACAGCTGGCTGGAACACCACAAGGCCGATACCTGGGGCAATGCCATTATTACCGGTCCTGTTTCCGTGGAAGAAATGCACCGCTGGCTCAGTGAACACCCCAACGCCTTTATTGCAGCCCTCCCCGCTTAAATATGCCATTATCGCCAGCAGATTTTTCTGCTTCCGTTTGAAAGAAGGAACATAAATTGCTGAAAGTTACAAAATTCGGCGGCTCCTCCATGGCCGATGCAGGCCAGTATCAGAAAGTACGGGATATTATTCTCTCTGATAAAATGCGTAAGGTCGTGGTGGTTTCTGCCGCCGGCAAGCGTGACAGCAACGACCACAAAATCACAGATCTTCTCTATCTGTGCTATGCACACACCAAATACGGTGTGGACTGCGACCCGGTCTTTGAAATGATCACCTCCCGTTATCTGGAAATCCGGGATACGCTGGGGATCAATCTGGATCTGGAAACAGAATTTGCCCAGCTGAAACGCAGATTGGACTTAAAAAACATCTCCAAAGATGAGCTTGCCAGCCGGGGCGAATATTTTTCCGCCAAGCTGATGGCCGCTTACTTAGACTTCCAGTTCGTGGATGCCACCCAGTGGGTGAAATTCAATTCTGACGGCACTGTCGATCAGGATGCTTCCTACTCTGCCCTGCGCCGTCAGGTGCATGGCAGGGGTGTTGTCACCCCCGGTTTCTACGGTGTTCTGCCTGACGGACAGATCTGCACCTTTTCCCGGGGCGGCAGCGACATTACCGGCTCTCTGGCAGCTGCGGCGCTGGATGCCACCGTGTATGAAAACTGGACGGATGTATCCGGTATTCTGATGGCCGACCCCCGGATCGTTGACAATCCTCAGGCCATCCCCGAAGTTACCTACGATGAGCTGCGGGAGCTTAGCTATTCCGGCGCTCAGGTGCTTCACGAGGGTGCTATTTTCCCCGTCCGTGAAAAGAACATTCCCCTGAACATCCGTAATACCAACGCCCCTGACAATCCCGGCACCATGATTCGGGAGCGGTTCGACACCGATGCCGATCCCCAGCGGTTCATCACCGGTGTCACCGGAAAGAAGGACTTCTCCATCGTTTCCATTTCCAAGCGTGGCATGAGCAATCAGGTTGGTGTTCTGCGGACCATGCTCTCCATTTTCGAGCGGCATAACATTTCCATCGACTACGCCCCCGGCGGCATCGACAATGTCTCCGTGGTGGTGCCCAGCGAATCCATTTCCTCCTGTCTCTACCCCATTCTGGCGGAAATTCAGCAGGAAGTGAAGCCGGACACTCTGGACGTTCACGATGAAATCGCCATTGTGGCAGCAGTCGGCCGGAAGATGGCATTCCGTCCCGGTATTTCCGGTAAGATCTTCGCAGCACTGGGCAATGCCGGCATCAACATCCGTATGATCAATCAGGGACCTGATGAACTGAACGTGATTTTCGGCGTTGCCAATCAGGATTTCTCCAACGCCATCCGTGTTCTCTATAACAGTTTCGCAAAATGATTTTAACAGGGGGTTTCCCCTGAATTCTAGGAGGATTTCTCTATGAAAACCTATACCGTTGCCGTCCTCGGTGCCACCGGTGCCGTAGGTCGTGAAATGATCAAGATTCTGCAGGAACGTAATTTCCCCGTAGGCACACTGATTCCTCTTGCCAGCGCCCGCAGCGCAGGCAAAACCCTTACCTTCCGTGGAGAGGAAGTGGTCATCCGTGAAGCCTGTGACAGTGCATTTGAGGGTGTGGATATTGTTCTGGGTGCTGCCGAAAACGACATCGCCAAGCGGTTTGCCCCTGCCATTGTAAAGGCCGGTGCTGTGTTTGTGGATAATTCCTCCGCATTCCGGCTGGACCCCAATGTGCCTCTGGTGGTTCCCGAAATTAACCCCGAGGATGCTAAGAATCACCACGGTATCCTCAGCAACCCCAACTGCTCCACCATCATCACCCTGACGGCAGTCAATGCCCTCAATGCCATTTCCCCCATCCGCTCCATGACCGCCTCTACTTATCAGGCTGTGTCCGGTGCCGGTGCCGGCGGTCCCATTGAGCTGATGGGCGAGGTAGAAGCTCTTTCCAAGGGTGAGACCTATGAGCCCAAGATCTTCTCTCACCAGATTGCCTACAACCTGATTCCCCAGATTGGCGGCGAGCAGGAGCAGGGCTACACCAGCGAAGAGATGAAGCTGCAAAACGAAGGCCGGAAGATCATGCATCTGCCGGAACTGAAGGTCACCTGTACCTGTGTTCGGGTTCCTGTGGTTCGCAGCCATTCCATTTCCGTCAGCTGCCACTTTGATGTACCTGTCTCCGTAGAGCAGGTGCGTGAGGCCATTTCCAATGCTCCCGGCTGCAAGCTGGTGGACGATCTTTCCAAGAAGATGTACCCCATGCCTCTGGATACCTCCGATCAGGACATTGTGTTTGTAGGCCGGATTCGTCCTGACCTCACCGATGACTGCGGTGTCAGCCTCTGGTGCTGCGGCGATCAGGTTCGCAAGGGTGCCGCCACCAACTGCATCCAGATTGCAGAACTGCTGATAAAGTAAAATAACGTAAGGGTGTGGAAAATTCCACACCCTTTCTTTTTCCTCAAAATTCCCCCTCCGGAAAAGTTTCCGGAGGGGGTGCTTATTATAAATAGGGCGTTATGAACTCAGCAACTTTTTTCAGCCGTCCCGGAGCAAAGGGGCTTTCCAGTCCCATTTCCTCTGCAAAGGTCACAATGAAAGAGGCATCCGTAGGTGCAAACTCCTCAAACAGTTCAATGCCTGCGCCTTTCTTTTCCTGTTCCTTCTGATAGATCTGCATGGATAGGTCGTTACTCACCACATAGCTGATTACATAGTTGGGATCCGAGAAGAAATGGGGAATGTCCACAAAGCTAAGGCTGTTCCAGCCGTAGCCCTTGAGCCCGAACACCTCACCAATTCCATCAAAAACCTGACAGACTTTCTCCACCGTCAGCTCTTCCTTGCTGAGGTGGAACACCTCATACTCAAACGCTGCAAAGGCCGCCTGCTCCACATAGGTGCAGAGACTGTCTGCCATCTTACGCCGTGCCAGCTCCTCCATTCCTCTGCCGTAATCCAGAGACAAATATTCCAGAGCCTGAGAAAATACTTCTGCCACATCGATACCGGCAAAGCTGCCTCCTGCCACATAGTTGGCGGCAAAGTGGCCAAATTCATGGGCCAGCGTCAGCTTATCCATCACCGTATTCTGGGCATCGATAAAGATGTACGGCACATAATAACTATCGAGGTATGTACAGTAGGAGGCTTCGTATTTTTTGGGGTTCCAGGAAATGTCGTAGACTTCATTTTCTTTCAGCACTTCAAAGGCTTCCTGCAGCAGTCCGCCCATGGAAGATACCAGATCTGAAAGGAATGCAAAATTCTGCTTTTCCGTAAGAATTTCCCCGCCCAGATACCACACATCCGACTGTCCAAGGGTTTTATAAAGGGGAGCCAGCTGCTCTGCAATTTCCATAGTGTAAGCATAAGCCTCTTCCGGGGTGTAATCCCGGGAGAACACCTGCTCATAGGCATAGTCGCAATAATTATCATAGCCCATATAAGCGGCAATCTCCTGCCGCAGCGCCACCAGCTGCACATACACCTCTGCCATCCGCTGTCCGTAGGCAGCATAATAACTTTCCGAATCTGCGATACTTTCATCCTGGGCAGCCTCTGCCATGATCTCATAATACTGCCCCATCAGCTCCGTCTGGCGGTTCATAAGCGCCATGTATTCGTCGCTCCAGAGGGCTTCTCCATCGTAAGAGACAAAGAAATCTGCCCCGTAATACTCGTCGCTTTCCAGTTCCTCCCGGAAGGGAGAATTCGCCAGATACCGCAGCAGTTCTTCCATGGTGGCATCGGCTCGCAGCACCAGATTTTCTGCCTCCGTATATGCCTCATCCCAGTAAGAATCAGTGATGTCCCTGCAATAATTGATAAAGGCAAGATTATAGTTGGTGCCCATTTCATGGTAAGTATCGTAAAAGTCATACACCTTCTCCATCACTTCTTCGATGGGGGTGTCATCTTCCAGCATCTGTACCGCAAGGAGCTGGTCTTCCAGTTTTTCAATATCCGGGGTGGTATAGACCATATCCCTGTAGGGAACCGGATCATAATTCTCATCTTCGACAAACGGCTGGTCGAATCCCGGCTTTATGGCATCGCCAAGTTTCGGTCTGTCCTTCACCATCTGCCCGCAGCCGCTGAGCAGCAGCACCGCTACCAGCAGCAGAATTCCTAACCGATGCAGATTTTTCTTCATATTCATGCTCCTTTCGGAATTTTTTCTAAGCATATCACAAAAATCCCCCTTGCACAATCAAAAATTTTCTTTTTCCTCCTGCCGGAAACTCCCGATCCTTGACTCTTCACTTTTCATTTGAAATGTGCTATACTTTTCTTGCATAAACTCTTAATTTGGAGGAGTGTTCTTATGAAGCATACAATATTCAGGGGCATTGCCACCGCCATGGTCACCCCCATGACCTCCACCGGTGTAGACTATGATGCTCTTGCCAGATTTATTGACTTCCAGTTAGAAAACGGTGTCAACGCTCTGGTTGCCGTAGGCACCACCGGCGAAAGCGCCACTCTCACCCCCGATGAGCGGAATGAAGTGATCCGTTTCACCATCCGCCGGGTAGACGGCAGAGTGCCTGTCATTGCCGGAACCGGCACCAACAACACAGAACACGTTCTGGATTACACCCGCAGCGCCTGTGACAGCGGTGCAGATGCCCTGCTGGTGGTGACCCCCTATTACAATAAAGCCACCCAAAAGGGTTTGATTGCCCACTATACCGCTGTTGCGGATGTGGCCACCAAGCCTGTCATCATGTATAACGTGCCTTCCCGTACCGGCTGCAATATGCTCCCCTCCACCATGGAGATTCTCAGTGAGCATCCCAACATTGCCGGTGTGAAGGAAGCCTCCGGCAACATGGCGCAGGTGGTGGAGATTCTGGCACGCTGCGGAGACAAGCTGGATGTGATTTCCGGCGAAGACGGCATTGCCATCCCCACACTTTCCGTAGGCGGCATTGGTGTCATCAGCGTGGTCAGCAATGTGGCTCCCAGAGAGGCCGTTGCCATGACCGATGCCTTCTTCCGTGGAGATATCGCCGAAGCGGCTGCCATGCAGCTCAAGCTGCTGCCTCTGATGCAGGCGCTGTTCAGCGAGGTAAATCCCATTCCCGCCAAGGCTGGCATTTCTGCCATGGGCTTCGGTACAGAGCATCTGCGCCTGCCGCTTACTCCCATGGAGCCAGACACCAGAGCGGTTTTGCTGAATGAAATGAGAAAGCTGGGTATTCAGGTATGAAAGCAATCGTTTGCGGTGCCAATGGTGCCATGGGAAAGCTGATCCGGGAACAGCTCGGCAGTGAAGTGGTTGGCTGCGTCAGTCTGGACGGTGCCAACGGCATTCCCAAGACCTTCGCAGAGCTGGGAACGGTTGACGCCGATGTGGTGCTGGACTTTTCTCACCACACAGCTGTATACGATGTTCTTGCCTACGCAAAGTCCATCGGTGCAGGTGCTGTCATCGGCACTACCGGACACACCCCTCAGGAAAAAGAGGCAATTTTCGCCGCTGCCAAGGAAATTCCTGTCTTTTACGCCGGAAATGTCAGCATGGGCATTGCCGTGCTGTGCCGACTCGTAAAGGAAGCCGCTGCATTCTTCCCTGATGCAGACATCGAAATTCTGGAAATTCACCACAACCACAAGGTAGATGCCCCCAGCGGCACCGCCCATATGCTGTTTGATGCTGTGAAGTCCGTCCGCCCGGATGCAGTGGAAGTTTGCGGACGCAGCGGCGAAGGTCTGCGGCAGAAGAACGAAGTTGGTATTGCCTCTCTGCGGATGGGCGGCGTTGTAGGTGTGCACGAGGTGCACATCAGCACCGGCAACCAGACCCTGACCCTGCGGCATGAAGCCGGTACCCGGGAGATGCTCTCAGAAGGTGCCGTGGCTGCTGCCCGGTTCCTGGCCGGAAAGCCCGCTGGTCTTTATAAAATGGACAACATTCTGGAGGCAGACTGATATGCAGGTCTGGCACATGAGCGGCGCTGGCAATGACTTTATGGTCATAGATGCCCGTGGGCTTGATACAGATTTTTCTGTGCTTTCCAAAACGCTGTGCGCACGCACCCATGCAGACGGATTCATGGCTGTTGCAGATTCTCAAACAGCGGACTTTAAGCTGCTGTTTTACAACTCCGACGGCAGTCGGGGGGAGATGTGCGGCAACGGCAGCCGCTGTGTCTGCCGCTTCGCCTACGATCACAAAATCGCAGGGGAGCATATGGTGGTGGAAACCGATGCCGGTCTGATCTATGCCCAGCGTCTGCACGAAAATGAATACCGGGTGAAGCTGAATCTCCCCGGTGTGCTGGAGCTGGATCGGCTTCCCGGCACGGACTATGTAGAACTGGGGAATCCCGGTGTGCCTCACGCGGTCCGGGAAGTAAGCGAACTTTCCTGGAATCAGGCAGAATCCCTTCAGGAAGAGTTTCGCACCCTCTGCCATCATCCCGCTTTTCCGAAAGGTGCCAATGTAAGCTTCTACACCCGTCTGGGAGACGGTCATGTGCGGGTGCTTACCTATGAGCGGTTCGTGGAGGACTATACCCTTGCCTGTGGTACCGGCTGCGCATCCATTGCCGTTGCCATGTGCAGACGGGGCTTACTCCCCGGTGGAAATCTTACTGCTGAAAACCGGGGCGGTATTCTCCACATTCACACAGAACAATCTCAGGGACAGTTTCAGGCCATCTATCTGCAGGGGCCTGTGGAAATTTTGGAAATTTTAGAGATATAAAGCCTCTCCCGGGCGGTTTTCCG
>RCNH01001496.1_pt1 | contig 13943 bp, 28 predicted proteins | sample 2041161 | NCBI WGS metagenome assembly RCNH01 (sample SAMN09708215, study PRJNA481090) | Feces metagenome, whole genome shotgun sequencing project. | biome: feces | host: Leptonychotes weddellii | place: Antarctica: Sion Island | collected 2010-03-01 | reverse complement strand
TCTTTATGTAGGAGTTGTGAATATTAACTTTTATTATTACTTTCTCATACTTTGAGTATAGACACAACTAACAAAACGTAATATATTGAAACCGTTAAATACTAACAGGACTTAATAAAGGGGGTGAATATGCGAGGAAACATGAAAGCTGAACGAGTGCGAAAGGGACTAACTCTTAGAGAGGTAAGCGAGTTCTTAGGATGTAGCGAGCAGTTAGTTTCTCGATGGGAATGTGGACACACAACACCAAGTGCTCGAAACCTTATACGACTGGCAAAGCTGTATCAAGCAGACCCTGAGTATTTATTAGAAAAGGTTAGTGATAACCAAGCAGTCAAATAAACGAACCTTAAACGAACCACAGGAGAAAGATCATGCTAATTCCAGGAGCAGACATTGAACAGAAAATCGCTTTTTTATGCCTACTTTATTTCGGCATCAGAGGAGCTATCACAACAACAGGTGATGCAAAGCAAGACTTTATGGATACCGTAAATGGCATCTTTGAATGTGACTCTTACGGAAGACTTGGAGTAATTGCGGTTGTATGTGTGTTTTGGCTCTATGGCATCGCAATGGGAATGTAAGGAGAAAAATGAGAGCAACAAACGAACTATGGCAACAAGTCAAAGAGATGTACAAAGATAAACGATTCATCGATGAATATAAAAAGAGCTGCCGCTCCAACCAAGATAGCGACAGCCCCAAAGCAAAAAACACGGCAAGAGCCGTGAACGTAGAATAGCACAACTACTTAGTTAAATCTACTAGCAGTATGCATAAATTCATCCATCGATATATCCAAAGCCTTACATATTAGATAAATGGAATGAACTTTAGGATTTTTAACCACACCTTTATAAATCTGATTTAAGTGAGGACATGAAAGTCCTGACAATTCAGCAAGCTCATTTTGTTTCAAATCCTGCTTATCGCAGTAATAAACCAATGCTTTCGATATATTCATTAGAACTCCGAGGAAACAATGCAACAACTATTAAAGATTAAAAGTAACACTAAGGAATTAGAGCGAGTATCAAACCGCTTAAATCTAGATCCAAACGACTTATTACACATGCTCAACAATCCAGCTGACATGGACATTGTAACAGCTTACGATTTGGCAAATCTACTTCATGTATCAATCGACTTTCTATATCTGTCTATAAATGGTGATGAGTGTGTATAAAGTCAAATTTAATATTCCATTCGTAGCGGGAAAAGAACGCTCACGTGTAAGACGAGCTGGAACTCATGTATTCCAGTATACACCTGAACGCACTAGAGCCAATCTAACGGCAATAGGCAATATCTTCCGACAAGTAGTCGAGGATGACAAATTAAAAGCCGTAAAGCATTTGCCAGTATCTATTGAAATCACAGTGCAGTCGCACATTCCAAAATCAAGACCAAAGAAAATCACATCAGAGTCTAACACATTTAAGCCCGATGTGGACAATATCGCAAAGTTGGTTATGGACGGACTCAACGGCATTGCTTATGAAGATGACAAACAGGTGACTTCACTAAGCGTAACGAAGCTCGACCGTATCAGACCACAAGACCAGGACTTCGAGTATATGGAAGTGGTGGTTACTTATGGCAATTAAGTCCAAAGATGGAGCGAAAGCAACCATTCAATACACGCTCGTTACTAACTGGAATGGTGAGCAAGTCTACAGATACTTCCCAGTACCACAAGAGGTAGATATGCCATTTGTACCAGGCTTCATCACAAGAGAAGAAGCGGTTGCTTGGTGGGAAAGCTCAATTCAAAGTGAGGGCAAGCATGAAAGCAGTAATTAAGGAAATGCTTGACGTTAACGCTCTCGACTTAATAGGCATTAGTGATCTTCGTACTAAGAGATACCGCATTATGCGAAAGATAAGCGATAACAAAGAAGATTTCAGACAAATGCTTGCAAATCCAAATCATTATTCATGTGTAGCAATCGCAACAACACCGCAATTTATTTCAGCTGTTACAGGAGTATCAGAAGAACAAATCAAGCGTGAGCTCAACGACGAATGCATACAGACCGACAAGCTGGTTGGGATGTTAGACATCAGAGAAGCGTGCGACATTATCGACCACATCGAGAGGATGACAGATGATTAAAGGCGAGGGAAAGTATTTCGAGCTTATCAAAGCCGATAGCAACGAAGACTGGCTAGAGCTTCGAAACAAAGGAGTAGGCGGTTCAGATGTTGCTTCAATCATGGGACTTAATAAATATTCAAGTCCGCTAGAGGTATGGCTCTTAAAGACGGGCAGAGCAGAGGGCAAAGACTTAAGCGATAACCAAGCAGTCGAATGGGGAAACCGCCTGGAGAGTCTAGTCGGCGAGAAGTACGCTGATATGCATCCTGACCGCAAGATTAGACGAGTTAATGCAGTCGCACGCTCACTTGATAGACCTTGGGCACAGGCAAGCCTTGACTATGAGGTAGTCGATAACGGCAGGCATGGAGTCCTCGAAATTAAGACCGCAGGCATTAGTCGAGCTGACGACTGGAAAGACGGAGTGCCAGCATACTACCTCACGCAGATAACTCACTACATGAGCGTACTTAATCGTGAGTTCGCTGACGTTGCAGTTTTAATCGGTGGTAATGATTATCGAGAGTACCGTATCGAACGAGACGAAGAAGATATTCAAGCCGTAAACAATGCAGTAGATACTTTTTGGAATGAGTTTGTACAGACCGATACCATGCCAGCAATCACTAATACAGGCAATGAGGGACAAGCTCTCGCACAGATGTATCAAGAGTTTGACGATGAACTATTAACAGTCGGAGCTGACCGTATGGCAGAGGTTGATGATCTAATTGCAAGCTACATCGAAGCTCGAGATATAGAAAAAGAAGCAAAGACGAAAAAAGACGAAGCATCCAAGAAACTAGAAGCAATCATCGGAGATAACAAAGGACTCGTGACCGATGTTGCAAAGGTGACTTGGAAACGCTCAAACCGTGCCAACTTCAACAAAAAGAAGTTTGAAGCTGACCATCCACAGCTCGCAGAAGAATATACAACGTACAAAGCCACTAATGGTGGAATTAACATTAAGGAGATATAAATGGGAGAACTCGCACAACAGACTAAAGGCAAGGAACTCACACAGGCAAAGCCAGCTCAAACAATGGGTGACTTGGTAAAGGCAAATTGGTCTCGCCTAAGTGCAACCTTGCCAAAGCACATGAACGCTGACCGCTTCTTACAGCTCGCAATCTCTACCGTTAACCAAACACCCGAACTCGCTCTCTGTAAGCCTGTAGAGGTGCTCTCATGCTTGATGAAGTGTTCTACACTCGGTCTAGAGCCTGATGCTGTAGATGGCATGGGTAGAGCTTATCTCATTCCTACAAAAATCAAGGGTAGACAATCCGTTCGTTTCCAAATCGGATACAAGGGAATGCTGGAGCTTATGGATCGTAGCGGACAGATTAAGTCAAAGAATATTATCGCAGTCTATGAGGATGATAATATCCAGCTCACACTTGATGAGAACGGAGTGCCACACCTACAGACAGCTCCTGTCAACTTTAATGCAGTGCATACTCCTGAAACATTGCAATTTGTATTTATGCATGTTGAATTCATCACAGGCGGTTATCACAACGCTTATATGACCAAGGCTGACATCGATAAGATTATGGCTACATCACAGGGTGCAAGCTCTAGCTACTCACCATGGAAGACATCATATGAGGCAATGGCTAAGAAGACACTCATTCGCCGTGAGTTTAAGTACATGCCTATTTCAATTGATATCCAGCAGGCAGTCGCAGCTGACGATACAACCCCTAATTACAACGAGGTATTCAACCCTGTAATCAAAGCAGAGCCTATCCAGGTAAACGATGTTCAAGTTGATACCGAGACAGGCGAAGTAATTGAAGAGGTAGCAGCAGATGATATCACCGTGGAATAATTTGCCTGATAACTGTTGGGATGGCGACCCTTTCGCACCATGGAACGAAATTGACGATGATACCGCAGCCGAATGGTTGAAAGTAAACGATCCAGACGAATGCCTCTTAAAAATGCAAGATGGAACAATTGACATCGATATTTTTTGGCTACATGAAAACGACTACACAATCTTCGATGTATGCGAAGCTCATGATATCAGCATGGATAGATACATCGAGGAAGTTAAAGCTGATGACCATGAAGCCTATGAGGAGCTTAAAAAAGACATCGACTGGATTTAATCACAAGGAGTGAGCATGAACTTAAATAACGCAGTAGAAGAAAGTTGCGAGCGACTATACGCAGCATGCGAAAGCATAGAACAAGCAGTTAAGCTCATTCGTGAGTGTAGCGAAAAAATTGATAATGAGCTTGATGAGGATACTGACAATACTGTTTCTAAGACTCGCAAGCAGCATCTAAACCGACTATACGATGAGGTAATCGGAAACGAGATTGCAGCTGACAAATTGCAAGGAATGGCGGTTGACTTATTGAAGCGACAGAATAAGCTTTTGCAACACATTGAACGAGAAAGTGAAAGCATACGAGAGCTTGAACTATAAACAAAATATTAAAGAACTTTAACTGAAAGTGAGTACAAATGAAAAACGAAACAGATCTAGATGACTACTACAACAATCTCGATGAATACCAATTTCAAGATGAGATGAGCCAGCTATTAAAGAATGTTCTATCTCACCATGACTTCGAAGAAGAGGAGCAAGAGTAATGATATCAATTGATGATAAACAATTTGAGGAATACACCGCTTTAAGACCTGTTTTGAGACGACTTCTCTATGACAAATACTTTCAGAGCGAGATGTTCATTGAAGATAACCGCACAAGTCTAAAAGATATTACGGCTGAGGAACTAATGTATGTTGCAAGACAGTATATCAACTACCACAAGATGACTGGTGACTTCCCTCTGTATGGAAGTTTCGACCATGCGACTGCGTTAATCCTTGATGAAGTATTAACCAAGTTTCTATGCAAAGATAAATGTAAGGAGCAGGGGTAATGAGTAATCCTATTGAGAGCATAGACCTTGGCTTTGGTAAAAAGATTGAGGTAATTCATCACTACGACTGTAATCCGCCTTATAGTCCAAAACATACAGTTACGCACTACTTGAATATAAATACTGATATAAAGCAGATAATCAATGATCGCTTTGAGCGTATAGACAAACAGCTTGAGGATTTACAAAATCACGCTTTTTTAAGACGTACAAAAAAGCAAATACAGAACATTAGAAACCAAATAAACGAACTTAAAAAGTTTGCTAACTAACAGGAGAAGTAATGAAAGTCGCACATACATATATGCTATCTGAGGCATCCATTGAGAAAGTCGTTAGGCATGCAAATAAAAACGATTTACACAGCTCTGGCATGCTTGAAAAGATTATCAATGATTATAGCGAGGATGTACTCGTAAACAGTGAGGTTGAAGAAATGTTAGACGAGATAATCAAACGCACTAGAGATGTAATGATCGCCTTTCACACATGCAGCACTGCTAAAATCCCGCCAACCCATAATGCGTTCTCCTATCTGCAAGATGTAATGGCTACAGCTCAAGACTTCAAAGCAAAGATGAAGTAATGCCAGCCAAAGTTTACAACAGCGATGCTTACTACAGGATAGAACGCATACAAGAATATATTGATGAGATAGATGAGGTTATTAAAGACCTAGCAAAGCAAGATGTTCGGTCTGATGATGTGATCTATGCGATTAACACAAGCAGAGAGCTAGAAGAAAAAGCTGGCTACTTGAGAGATGTTGCCGTGACAAGATACCAAATGAACCAGGGCATTATGGTAGTAAAAGATATGAACTGGTCTGAATATGATAAGTATCTTGATAGATTGAGCGAGTGCCTAGACAAGATAGAAGATGAGCAGTCTGAAAGAGCGTTGATAAGTGCAACCAAGGTGCTTGATGAGATTAAAACGGAAACAGGTTACTACGACAGAGTTAAGGGGCAGTAATGAGGGTTAATGTAGATGAAAACATCAAACAAATCGATGAGGATGCCAAAGATATACGCGAGCGAATCTATAACATAGCAAACAGATTTGAGACTAAGATTTCTAAAGAGCAATTGGCAAAGCTGAATGGCATTTCAATGGGGCTTGAAGTAACAAGTCACTATATAGGAAGCGAAGTACTAAGGAGACATAATGAAGCAAAGTACACAGCTAAGCTACTACTTGAAAAACTTCGAGTGCAAGAACGTTTTTTATTAGATGATGAAATATATAACGGAAAAAGTCCCGCATTGGATAGGCATATGGAAGTAAACGACCATATGGTTGAACTATGCGAAAGTTTAATAAAACAACTCGATGAACAAGAGAAAGAGCATTACTGAAAGTAAGAGAAAGCTGGAAACTTCGATATGTTTAAGGATAACCAGTAATGAAGAGTGACATCAAAAGTGAGCTTAAAGAAATAAAAAAACAAGCAGAGTTACTAAAGACTTATTTAATACAAATTCAGCTAGTACATAGACTAATTGATGACGAAGATCTAGAGGAAATACCTAATTACGCTGACAGAATTACGCAAGATATGATATTTCACGCTACATACATAGAGAACCATATCAATGCACTCATAGATAAGGAAACCAACAATGGCAATTAACAATACAAATATTTCAGGCAATCTAACAAGAGATGCAGAGCTTCGTGCAACCAACGGCGGAACATCTATCGCCAGCTTTACAGTAGCGGTTAATGAGCGAAGAAAGAACCAAGCTGGAGAGTGGGAAGACTACCCAAACTTCATCGACTGTATTCTCTTTGGAGCTCGTGCAGAGAAACTCACACAATACATGACCAAGGGAACAAAGGTATCAGTAAACGGACATCTGCACCAGTCACGTTGGCAGGATGATAACGGAAACAACAGGAGCAGATTAGAGCTTGTTGTGGATGAAGTAGAGCTTATGAGCCGTACAGCAACGCAACAAGGCTCACAGGTACAGCAGAACGCTCCACAGACCCAACAGGAATATAGTACGACCGACATTCCATTCTAATAGGTGGGCATATGGCAAAGACGAAAGCAAAAGATACGGAGAAAGACCAAGAGCTCATAGAAATAGAGCAGGCGGTGAGGGATAAGTTTTACCGTGAGTCGTTCAACGAACCGCTCTCATGGGTTAAGCTCGACAGTGCAATAGTTGATGATACAGATCTACAGGACTTGCGAGACGGCTACGGCAAAGATTTCTGCTGGGACTTCATAACGCTTATCACTCTTCTAGCAAAACGCAAGACACATGCGATTGATATTAGTACCGACAGTAAGTGGATAAGACTATCACATCAGCTCGAACAATATGACGTTCAATCCACCAAGGAATTTATAAGCGTTCTACTCCACTTCGAGCTCATTGATAAGTCAGCATATGAGCATAACTTAATCATCAATAATAGGGTAATGAGGACAGTAGAAGAGTATGCAAAACAGTCCGCTCATGGCAAATTTATGGCATGGAAAAAGGAACAAAACACAAGGTAGAGTAAGTTACAACTACAGCATAGGTTCATAGTTGCAACTACGGTACAGGTTCATAGTAACAACTACACTCCTAATACGTAGTTGCAACAATAAGATAAGATAAGAAGAGATAAGACTAGATAAGATAAGAATACGTTGTAGGTACGTATACGTTACTAGTAAGTATCACTTACTCCACCGCCCAAACGAAAGAACGAAACCAACCGCAATAAATGTGAGGGCAAATGAGTCAAACAAAAGACTATTTCGAACGCATTCGAGAAATGCAAAAAGCAATCGAATTAGAAAAACTAAAAATCAAAGCACTAGAACTAAATGCCTACAAGCTAGGCGGTACAAACTACAACCGAGTATCATCATCGGGAAACAAAGACTTCACCGATAGTATGAACAGATTTATCGACAAAGAGACAGAAGCTATCCAACTAAAAGAAGCGGGTCTTGAAGACTACGCAACAGAGATTGCTAAAGCATCCAACAAACTTAAAGAGATGAAACAGATCGTGACAGGAAATGCTCTAATAGGACTGTATGCAGTAGAGCTTATGTACGTACAAGGCATGACGGTTAAAGCAACAGAAAGTGCATTGAACAAGAACCGCCGTGTACTATACGAGGGCAGACGAGCATTCTTTAAGTATTGCGACCACAGGAATATATTCGAGGTGTAGTATGCGTAAATGCAAAAACGATATTGCTGACTGGTACGATGCCAAAGATGGATACTCATATTCGATAACAGAGGCATACGATCTAGACACCTATTGTGTAAGAAGAAACCAAAGCCAAATACTACGCATTACAAAGCAGGTAGATAAAGACCATACAATATCGTATGAATTCAACCTACCATCTACAGCGAGCGTAAGAACGGTAAACAAAGCTATCGCATATGCTATCAAGACAAACAAGAGCTTTACAGATGTACTCTATGAACTAGGAGAGATAGAGCTCCTTAAACTCGTAGACAGCACAACAAAGCAGATTGAAGCAAGCAAGCAGATACTACTAGAAACACTTGCGAACCAAGAGGTGTGAATATGTTTGACGTAAAGAAAGAAACCGCCTGGTTTGATAGAACGGATAATTATTCATACACCGTTTACGAAACATATCAAGAAGACCACTGGGCAGATGTATTCCCTAACCGAGAGCATGAGATGTTGCAAATCAGCTTTAATTCATTTGATAACACGATGCTATGCAAGAGACCTATAGACGATGTGGTTAGTGCATTAGAGTTAAAGTATGCAATGCTATTTGCTGAAACAAATGAAATCAATATCGAGAAAGCTCTAAGGATACTGTCACTGGATAAGGCATTGAAACTTGTACAGGAGACAAAAAGCTACATTGAAAGGGAAATGTATACCATAAATCCCAACATGCAACAAAAATAAACAATAGAACACTTGTTCGTGTAAGACAATTGCATATACTGTAAGATGTACATAAAAATTTGTACTCATTTCGGATTAGCACTGGTGGAAACACTGGTGCTTTTTTATTAGAGGTTTGATATGGCAACCAACCCACGCAGACAAGGTTCAGCTCGAGGAATGCGGGCAAAGATTAGAAAGCAACTAAGGGCAACCGTTACGCACTGTGCTATATGCGGTAAGCCTCTCGACTGGGATGAACCATTCAACAACGGTAAGAACCCAGCATACGTTGAACTAGATGAGATCGTACCGCTTGCTCATTGGGATGAAGAGCTTCGCATGAGAGCGGCGACCAACATCGATAACATACAAGCCACGCACAGACTCTGTAACCAACGTAAAGGCAAGAAACTCGGCTACACGATACAGAGTAAGGAAACCAAACCAACGAGCCTTAGAACGTCACAGAGATGGTGATAGGGCGGTATACCCCATAAGCTCTCACAGGCCATCGTTTCGGTATATGACTTATTTACCCCCGAACATTTTTTTGTTCAGACGGCTATATATTAAATTCTTAACCATTTATCAAAAATGCAGGTGAAACATGCTAAAAAAGACGTCACGTGTTAAAGCTGACAAGTTTCTATCTGAAAAATGGGACAGCATAGTCGGAACACGCAACTTTGAGGACTTCCAAGCACCTTTAATCGAGTCGCTTTGCATTTGGTATCAAGTGGCAGATAAGGCTATGGAGCAGATGACAGCTGACGGCTCACTTGAAGTTTCATACGTTAATAAATTTGACGACATAAAAGAAAGACCTGAAATCAATACGCTTAAAAAAGCAACTGCAGAAATCAGAGCATTGAATAAGCTCCTACAGATTGATGACGAGCCTGCTCCTGTTGTAAAGATTAACCCACTAACGCAAATCCAAGGCAAGTATAAAAACGGCTTGCGAGTGGTTGGTGAGGACTGATGAAAGCTAGTCAGACACCTCGTATCCGTATTTGCCCTGACTATTCGGAAACATATGGAGATGACTGTATCTCACTGATGAGAGCTTACGGCAACAGTCCTATGGAATGGCAAGAGAATTTCATTCGTGATCTTCTTGCACATGATGAAAAAGGCAATCCGCTTTGTTCTATCGCTGGACTTGATGTTCCTCGACAGAACGGTAAGAACTTCGTACTTGAAGCTGTGGAGCTTTTTGCTGTAACCGTTTTAGGCTGGCACGTACTCCACACAGCTCATGAGATGAAGACAGCACGCAAGAGCTTTATGCGACTGGCTTCTTACTTTGAGAAAGCTGACCAATATCCTGAATTGGCTGAAATGTGTAAAGCTATCCGTAAGACTAACGGACAAGAGGGCATATTCCTTGAACGTATCAATCCCGATACAAACAGGAAAGAGGACTGGGGCTCGATTGAATTCAGTAGTCGTACCAAGGGTGGAGCTCGTGGATTTGATGATATTCAGATAGTCGTATTTGATGAGGGACAGGAGCTCACGGCTGAACAGCTCGCAGCTCTCATGCCAACCCTTGCTGCATCCTCTACAGGTACTCGCTTAATGATTTATACAGGTACTCCTACCCCGCCTACATCAGACGGAAACGTAATGACACGAGTCCGTGAGAAAGTAATCAGCGGTGAGAATAAGGCAGGACTATGGCATTCATTCAGCATTGAAGATTTGAGCGAGGTTGTTCCTGAATGGGATAAGGTATTGCCTTTGGTACTTGCAACCAATCCGTCAATGGATATCACGCTATCACGTGATTTTGCTCACGATGAGTTCATTACAGCTCCACCGTTGCAGTTTGCACAAGAGCGACTTGGTTGGTGGGTGAAAGATGAGGTTCAAACGCTTATTGCCAAAAAGGACTTGGAGCAATGCGAAACAGATGAGCCACCACTGGCTCGTGATTGTAATACCTCATATGGAATTAAATTTGCACCCGATGGTAGCGAAATATCTGTAGGTATTTGTGCCACATCAGAGGATAACCCGCCTCACATCGAGTTAATCGGAGTGTATCCAAACAAGGCAAGCTCCTTAATTGAAATAGGAAAGCTCCTAGAGGGTGCACGATCTAACGTAACTGCAATCACGATAGATGGAAACGGCTCGCAACCGCTTTATTTGGAGCTGACACAAGGCGACTACAGGATACAGAAACGACTTGTAAGGCAAGCTCGAACGCAAGACGTTGTATCAGCTTCTCAAATGCTGAAATTGGCTATTGATGACCACGATATAACGTATTGGGCAGATGAGGGACAAAACCGCCTTAAATTTGCTCTCTTGAACTCTACAAGGCGACAAATAGGTAAGAGTGGTTGGGCATTTGGCGGTGAGGATAGCACGCCTGCAGAGGCATGCTCACTAGCATTGTTAGGTAGTAAGACCACTAAACGCAAACCAGGAAGAAAGCTAAGGATAGGATAGAAATGTTCGATTTTGGAAACATCGCAAAAGCCGAGGGACTACGTGAGGAAGACGTAGAGCGTATACAAAGCTGTATCGCTATACTTCGCAAGCATTCAACCAATAATGCACGCAGATTGAAGTATTACAACGAACAGGTGACAGCTCGTGATGTGAATATGGGTATCGCAATCCCTGACAACATGGCAGTCGGCTCTAAAATCACTTGTTCATGGGCAAAAAAGGCAGTATCAACACTTGCCAACCGCTCTATTTTTGACGGCTTCGTACACACAGACGGAAACGGCGAGGATATTGCAGAGCTTGATGTACTTGTAGCACAGAACGACTTAATCAATCGCTATCGCAAGAGCTTACGCTCGGAGCTTATCCACGGAGTTAACTTCGTAACGGTATCTCGTGGACTTGAAGAAATCGGAGAGCCAAAAGCAATCGTTAACTTCCACTCTGCAAATACTACATCTGCAGTTTGGGACAGCAGGCACAACCGCATTGCTTACGGTATGGCAGTTATTAGGCAAGACCCTAAGACCACTAAGCCAATCGAGGTTAATCTTTATCTCGATGACTACACCGTGGAGCTACATCGTATCGAGGGACAGGCTGACTGGACTGCAGATTATCACATCCACCTTGCAGGCAGGCCACTTATCGAAGCTCTTGCCTACAATCCCGATGAGCTTCATCCATTCGGACAGTCTCGCATTGCAGAGCCTGTAATGAACATCATCGATAGCTATCTTCGTACACGCTTACGCATGGAGCTTGGTGCAGAGTTGTTCACATCTCCTCAAAAGGTACTAAGTGGTGCAGGCGATGATGCATTTGAGATTGATAAATTTGCAGCATACATAAATCGCATGATGTTAATCGGTAAAGACGAAGACGGCGATGTTCCTAAGCTCGATGTATTGCCTGCACAGTCAATGCACCCTCACATCGATGTACTTCGTTCATTGGCATCAGAATTTGCAGGAGCTACAAACACACCTGTTTCAGAGCTTGGAATTATTCACGATAACCCATCATCCGCACAAGCAATTTATGCTGCAAGTGAACCGCTTATCATTGATGCACAGAACTTAAATGCAGATAACGGTAGCTCACTTGTAAACATTGCGATCTTAATGCTTGCAATTTCACGTAATAAGCCTGCATATCAGTTGAACGACTTGAAGATGAGCTTACAGGCACGATTTAAGAACCCTGCAATGCCAAGCCTCGTATCTAGTGCAGATAGTACTGTAAAGATTTGTGCAAGCAATCCTGCATTTGCAAATACCGAGCTCTATTGGGAGCTACTTGGATTTGATAACGCAGATATTAGTCGTGTAAAAGGCGAAATGATGAGAAACACAACGCAGGATGTAATCAATTCACTATTGAACATTGGTGATAGCGATGAGCAACCAGCTTCCTAAAGCCGTTTTAGACAACTACGAACAGGTGCTCGGTAAATTATCCGAACAGTCACGCAAAAAGCTTGAGAAAGCCCTTAAAAACGTTGACTGGAGCAGTTACGCAACCGCTAAAGAGCAAATGACGGCAATATTCCAAGAGCTTGCAGGAGCTTCAACGGATATTGCTGCACAACTCGGTGCTAACTTCTATGACACGGTGAGTAAAGCCCAAACTGGTGAGGTTATCGGAGCAAATGCCTACAATACTTACGATCCCTCTTATTCGGCAAATATCATCGGCTCGAAAGTAACAGCAATCAGTAAAGAGACTGACTTGTTCAAGCAGGAGCAGATGTGGGAAGAGCTCCATGCAGAGCTTTTACGCAATATGGACAATCAGATACGCAAATCAGCCAACAGCTCATGCATGCACGCAGGATACAAGGATAAGCGTAGACCAAAATTTGCACGTGTACCTCAAAGTCCTAAGCCATGTATGTTTTGCTTAATGCTTGCGAGTCGTGGAGCTGTTTATTACAGCCGAAAGACAGCAGGTGAGCTTAATGAATATCATCAGAACTGCTCATGTAAAGCCGTACCCGTATTTAACGATAACGGCATTCAAGGGTATGACCCTGACGTTATATATGACACATGGCAGGATGAAGTCGATACCATGGCGAAAGAAAGAGCAGAACGAAACGGCACATCGGTTGAAGAAGAAACCAAAGCCTACTACGACCGAATGAAGAAAGCTGCAATCACAGCTCGAGAAAGAAATGGTCGATACAGATATTAGTTATCAACATGCTTTATGCATTTGATATATAATAAGTCCGCACGGACACAACAACGGACTGCACAGTCCATAAGAAAGGGATAGAAATGGAAAATACAGAAATTCAGACTGCACAGACTGATGAGACTCTCGAAACAACAGAGCCTACTGTAGAGGAACAAGAGCCAAAGGCGGAGGAAACCGCAGAGGTAACAGAAGACATCAACGCACTTAAAGAGGAGCTTGAAAAGGCTAAGGCAAATGCTCGCAAATGGGAAAAGCGTGCAAAAGAGAATAAGGACTCGCAGCCACTTCTTGCACAGACCAAAGAGGAGCTAGAGCAGATTAAAGCCGAATACGAACAAGCCCAAAGCCAATTAACAGAGCTTGAAAAACAGAAACA
>RCNH01001450.1_pt1 | contig 13957 bp, 12 predicted proteins | sample 2041161 | NCBI WGS metagenome assembly RCNH01 (sample SAMN09708215, study PRJNA481090) | Feces metagenome, whole genome shotgun sequencing project. | biome: feces | host: Leptonychotes weddellii | place: Antarctica: Sion Island | collected 2010-03-01 | reverse complement strand
AGAATTTGCAAAGTGAGCCAAAGTTTTAAACCTCTGGCAGGTCTGGTAAGCTCCATACCGATATCCCATGTATTAATGTGTTCCCTGTCTCCTTGCACATCTTTCAGATATTCGGGATTTACGTGGAAGCTGTGGAATAAGTGCTGAATATCTTTTACGAGAACCATGGCACAGCCGTATGTCTGAAACAGCCATTTATGAGCATCCCAGCTGAGGCTGTCGGCTAGTTGTGTTCCATCTAAAAGATGGCGGTATTTGGGACTTAATAGTACAGAAGCACCATAAGCGCCATCAATATGAAACCAAAGGTTATGTTTTTGACAGATAGTTGCAATATCTTTTAGCGAATCAATACTTCCAGTGTTGGTAGTTCCTGCAGTTCCGATGACCACAAAGGGAATAAGCCCGGCTTCTTTGTCAGCTAAAATAGTCTGTTCCAAAATTTCGGTATTGATTTTAAAATCTGGTGTGGTAGGAATTTTGCGAATTCTTTTATTGGGAATTCCGATAATTCTAAGACCTTTTGCAACGGAGCTGTGTGTTTGGTCGGAAATATAGGCAACACCCAGATGAAGAGTTTCGTCTGTCAGTTTATTATCTCTGGCAGCGGTAAGGGCTGTGATATTTGCCATAGAGCCACCGCTTACAAATACACCTCCGGATTTTTCACCAAAGCCTGCCTGTGTGCAGAGCCATTTCAATACTTCCTGTTCAATGCAGTTTACCATGGGAGCCAGTTTGCTTCCACCTGCATGGATATTATAGGCAGATGTCATAATGTCACCAAGCCATGAAATGGAAGAAGCTGGTCCGGGTACAAATCCGAAGAAACGGGGATGATTGGAGTCCCCTCGGTATTGGTATACTTCGTTCATCATTTCCTGAACTACTTCATTGGCAGGACGTCCGTCTTTGGGAATTCCCAACTGCTTTATTTTTTCAGTCTGTCCATTTGGCGCATTCCAGATGACTTTCTGTGTATGGATGTCATGCTTTTCCAGACAAAAATTATGGATAAAATTTTTAATTTCTTTTTCTAATTGAGCACTGTTTAAAATATTTTCACTGTTTATCATAATGTTATCAACTCCTAAAATTTCATTGTTGTCTTGACGCCTTTAATATAGTAGTTTACACTAAAATTATCTATTTGTTAAATTTATAAATTTTATAATATATATGAAAAAAAGTAATTAAGAGGGATATATGGAAATCAGGAATATAGTCACTTTTTTAAAGGTAGCGGGTACTCAGAATTTTTCAAAAGCAGCAGAACAGCTGGGGTATTCACAATCAGCAGTTACTGTGCAGATACAGCAGTTGGAAAAGGAATTGGATACGCAGCTTTTTGAAAGAATAGGGAAAAGAGTTTATTTAACAGAGAGAGGACAGGAATTTGTTTTTCATGCAAATGAAATTATGAAAGTGACCAATCGGGCATTGGATTTTTCAAAGAAAAGCAGTGTACCCAGAGGAAAGCTGAAAATCGGAGGAGTGGAGTCTATTTGCACTGCTTTGCTTCCGGATTTGATATTAAAGCTTCATAAATTTTGTCCAGAAATTGAAATTGTAATTAAATCTGGCACAACAGCAGACCTGATTAAGATGGCAAAAGGAAATGATTTGGATTTAATTTTCACTTTAGATCAGAAAATCTATAACCCAGAGTGGATATGTGCAGCGCAAAGAACAGAGGAAATTATTTTTGTCACATTGGGAAATGAAACTCAGGAAAGGAAAAGGGCGCGGATACAGGAACTGGTTCAGGAACCGTTTTTACTTACTGAAATGGGAGCTACTTATCAATATGAATTGGAGAGACTTCTATCGGAACGTGATTTACGGATTTCTCCTGTGCTGGAAATAGGAAATACAGAAACAATTATCAATTTGCTGAAAAGAGGAATGGGTGTTTCTTTTCTTCCTGAATTTACTGTGAGAAAAGAGTTAAAAAGAGGAAAACTTATGCAGATTGCTACGGATTTGCCCGGCGTGAAAATGTATAGCCAATTATTGTATCATAAGAACAAATGGGTTACACCTCAAATGCAGGCATTTATAGATATGGTGAAAGGAGAGAAGGCTCATTGAGTATGAGCACTCTCCTCTTTGTTTTGTCTTACGTGCGGGCAAGTCCGTCTACACTCAATACCACACCTGTAATATAGGAAGCTTCGTCAGAAGCCAGAAATACAAAGGCATTAGCAATATCCTCAGGTTGTCCCAGACGTCTTAGTGGTATTTGGGCAATCATAGGCTCAATTACTTCTTTTGGAACTGCCTTCATCATATCTGTTTCTGTAATTCCGGGAGCCACTGCATTGACACGTATTCCTTTAGGTCCAAGTTCGCGGGCCAGAGATACGGTAAGACCATTGACCGCAAATTTGGAAGTAGGATAAGCAATACCGCTTGGCTGTCCGTAAATGCTCACCATAGAGGAGGTACTTAAAATAACACCTTTTTTTCGTGGTACCATACATTCGGAAGCTGCTTTTGTGGCGTTGAACACACCTTTTACATTCAAGTCCATGACTTTATCAAACATTTCTTCTGTATAATCAGTAAAAAGTGTACTTTCTGAAATACCGGCGTTATTAACCAGAATATCTACACAACCATATTGTGAGGTGACTCTTTTAAATTCTTCTCTTACATCTTTTAAATTGCTTAAATCAGGGCTAATTCCAGCTACTGTGGAGTCGGGATATTTTTCTTTTAACTGTGTGACTGCTTTCTGTGCAGACTCTTTTGAACTGGCAGTTAAGATTACAATTGCTCCTTCTCTTAAAAATGCGTCTGCAGTGGCATAGCCAATACCTCTGCTTCCTCCTGTTATAATTGCTACTTTATCTTTTAATCTCATAAATTTTCACCTCGTTAATTTGATAGGGTTAGTATATGCGTTTGATAAAAAAATATCTGTGACCAAATCACAAAAGGGAAAAAACAGGTACTTGCGCAGGCAATTTGAGAATGATATGATAGGAAAAAACAAACAGGAGGTAGAAAATGGGCTGTTTAGGAAACTTGTTGTGGTTTATTTTTGGGGGCTGTCTTTCCGGTCTTAGCTGGTGTTTGTCAGGGGTTTTGTGGTGTATTACCATTATAGGAATTCCTGTGGGACTACAGTGTTTTAAATTTGCATCTTTGAGCTTTTTTCCTTTTGGGAAAGAGATTTCTTATGGTGGTGGGGCAGGATCTTTGATTTTAAATATTATCTGGCTGGTGGTATCAGGACTGCCGCTTGCTTTGGAACACTTAGTTTTTGGGGTGGTTTTGTGCATTACTGTGATAGGTATTCCTTTTGGACTACAGCAGTTCAAGCTTGCAAAGTTGGCATTGATGCCTTTTGGTGCAGAAATTGTATAATAAAAGAAAGAATTATAGGAAATGAGTGAACAAATGTAGAAAACAATGGACAGATTTTTAGAGAAATTAAGGAAAAAGGGAAGATTAGAACGAGTAGGTTCAAGAAAAAATGGTAGTTGGATTGTCAAGGACTAAAAGCTATTATGATGGAGAAGCTTTAGAGAGGAAAACAGAGGCAGGATTTGGACTTTTTTTACAGGATGACGAAAAGCAATAGGAGAAGTAAGAATACATGGAATTTAAAAAGATAGATAAATCAAACTATTGGGATTGCATAAATCTACAGGTAGATAAAGTACAGGAGCATTTTGTAGCAGACAATAAACAGTCTTTAGTAGAAGCTGCTTATGAGGAAGAACTTTATACATTAGGAATATACGAGAATAATACAATGGTGGGATTTCTTAAATATATAAAAGAGAAACATAGAGCAGAAAAAATATATATCAGTGTGTCTTTAGAAAACTCGATTGCCCGTAAAATGTATAGAGAACTGGGATTTGATGAAATAAAAGAAATTGAATATACATTTTTAGGTGTACAGTATAGAGAAATGCAAATGATAAAGGAGTTATAATAGCTCTATAATCAAGAGAGAAATGACAATGGAAATTATAAATCTTTGGGATTTAAAGAGGAAAATATTTATCAGAAACGGATAATGATGAAGTATAGTTGAGCAGTTAGTCGGATAAGATTAACTGCTTTTGAATTTTAAGTATTGTATAAAGTATTTTGAGATGGAAAATTAGCCACTTATTGTATAATGCGGTACAAAAGAAGAAATTTCGTGTAAGCTAAGGATAACTTAAAATAACGGAGAAAAGACGGAAAGGAGTTATGGCTATGGATGTGGAAATTAAAATCGTAAAGGGGCTGGAAAAGCCTTATGCTGTTATCTATACGGGAAGTGTAAATGAAGAAGTCCAAAATATGGTTTCCCTGATGGGAAGTTTCAATGGAGTGATAACAGCCAACTACAATGACAGAACTATTATTTTGAAAACTGTACTGCTGATTACTTCATTCGCAGTGGGCTGGGTGACAGTGTCTTTAGGAATAAAGGGCTGTGTTATTGCTGTGGGAACTGAATTATTCATTGCATTTTTTCTATGGCTGTGTTTTACCTTGCATTACAGAAAACTGGCGAAGAGAATGAATGAAAGAATTAAAAATATGAAGTCGGAAAACGCATAAAAAAGTTTACGGATATAGAGGAGCTGTAATCTTCATTTGATGGAGAGGATAGCTCCTTTTGTTTGATTTCGCAAGAATTATTTTTTCTTTTCTTAAAATTTCGTCACAGTACCATACAGCAAAAATTTTTTAATACCATTTTAATATCCGCTTTCCTTATTATAACACGAATTTAAAATTGCCTGTGCTATGCTAAGTTCTGCCATAAAGGAAGAAAGAGAGATGAAAAATTATGGATTTACTGATGATTTTAATTTTGGCAGTATGCTTTGGCAGTATGAAGCTTTTGGCAAACTGGTGTGAAAAACAGGTAGGAAGTACAGGTTCTAAGGAGGGGACAAAATGATTTTATTAGGTATTATCATTTTATTGCTTACCGGATATTTGTTTTATACATTGATTTATCCGGAAAAACTGTAAGACATAAAGGAAGCTTGGAGGAGAAAAGGAATGTTACAGATTGTACTTACACTTGCAATATTCATGATACTGGTAATTCCAATGGGAACTTATATGTATCATATTGCTACAAAACAAAAAACCTTTACCGATAAGATCTTTAATCCGTTAGACAACACGATTTATAAGATTTGTCGTATTGGCAGAGAGGGCATGAACTGGAAACAGTATGCATTACATTTATTGGCAACAAATGCAGTTATGGTATTTATTGGATATTTGGTATTAAGACTGCAGGGGATTTTATTTGCAAACCCTAACGGGATTGAGGCAATGGAGCCAACTCTTTCCTTTAATACGATTATCAGTTTTATGACAAATACAAACCTGCAGCATTATTCCGGTGAATCGGGACTTTCTTATTTAAGTCAGATGCTGGTTATTATTTTTATGATGTTTGTATCAGCAGCAAGCGGATATGCAGCGTGTATGGCATTTTCCAGAGGATTGGCAGGAAAGCAGAAAGATGTTGGTAACTTTTATGAAGATATGGTAAGAATTACCACACGTATTTTAATTCCTGTATCATTTATCGCAGGGTTATTACTTATATGGCAGGGCGTTCCTCAGACACTGGAAGCAAATCAGACGGTACAGACCATTGAAGGACAGTATCAGGATTTGGCAATGGGACCTGTAGCTTCATTGGAAAGTATTAAGCATTTGGGAACAAACGGTGGCTTTTTTGGAGCAAACTCTACTACACCATTTGAAAACCCAACAATTATTTCTAACCTGATTGAGCTGTTTTCAATGATGATTTTGCCGGGAGCATGTGTTATTACGTTTGGAAAAATGACTATGAAGCGGAAAAAACAAGAGAACAAAAAGGTCCTTTTTGGAAATCAGGGAAGAACCATTTTCGCAGCAATGTCCATTCTGTTTATAGTAGGTCTTACCATTTGCTTTACATCAGAGATGGCAGGAAATCCTTCATTGAAACAGGTTGGATTAAATCAGGATATGGGAAGTATGGAAGGAAAGGAAGTTCGTTTTGGAATCGCACAATCGGCACTTTTTACTACCACTACAACTTCCTTTACCACAGGTACAGTCAACAATATGCATGATACTTTAACACCTCTTGGTGGTATGGTTCCTATGCTGCACATGATGTTAAACTGTGTGTTTGGCGGTAAAGGCGTTGGTTTGATGAATATGATTATGTACGTCATACTTGCTGTATTCCTGTGCGGTTTAATGATTGGACGTACTCCTGAATATCTGGGCAAAAAGATTGAAGGAAAAGAAATGAAACTGGTGGCACTGGTATTGATTGTTCATCCTCTTTTGATCTTGGGATTTTCTGCACTGGCAGTTATGACAGAAGCCGGACAGGCAGGTATTACCAATGAAGGATTTCATGGATTATCACAGGTTCTTTATGAATATGCTTCTTCTGCTGCAAATAATGGTTCCGGATTTGAAGGACTTGCAGATAACAGCTACTTCTGGAATATTACAACAGGACTTGCGATGTTCTTTGGACGTTACATTGCAATTATAATACAGCTTGCAATTGCAGGAAGTATGCTTGCAAAACGCAAAGTAAATGAAACAGTCGGTACATTAAGAACTGATAATGTGATTTTTATAGCAATTTTAGTAGTAGTAGTTTATATCTTTGCCGCATTGACATTCTTCCCTGCATTGGCACTTGGACCGATTGCAGAACATTTGTCCTTATGGATGCCGTAAAACAGAAAGAGTGCAGCAGGTTAGAAAGGATAGTAATCAAAATGGGAAAACAAGATAAAAAGACAAAATTTATTACAAAGGATATATTGAAAAGCTCCATTATTGGAGCTTTCAAGAAACTGAGTCCTAGATATATGATAAAAAATCCTGTTATGTTTGTAGTAGAAGTTGGATTTTTCATTACTTTAGTAATGACATTCTTCCCAACAATTTTCGGAGATGACAGTGGACTGAGAGTTTATAATGGTATTGTATCAGCAATTCTTTTTGTGACAATTTTATTCGCAAACTTTGCGGAATCTGTTGCAGAAGGGAGAGGAAAAGCTCAGGCAGACTCCTTAAAGAAAACCAAAAAAGATACAGTTGCAAATTTGGTATTAAAAGATGGAACAGAAAAAGTTATAAATGCTTCTGAGCTGAAAAAGGGAGACATCGTGATGGTAAGAATGAACGAAGTTATTCCCAATGACGGTGAGGTAATTGAAGGTGTTGCGTCTGTAGATGAATCTGCAATTACAGGAGAGTCTGCTCCTGTTACAAGAGAAGCAGGTGGTGATTTTTCATCTGTTACAGGGGGTACAACCGTAGTTAGTGACTGGCTGAAAATCAGGATTACTTCAGAGCCTGGAAAATCATTTCTAGATAAAATGATTTCTTTAGTAGAGGGTGCTTCCAGACAGAAAACTCCAAATGAAATTGCGTTAAATACGCTGTTAGTAAGTTTGACTATTATATTTCTTATTGTAGTCGTCACACTATATTGTTTCTCTGACTATTCAGGTGCCAAAATTCCAATGGCAACTATGATTTCCTTACTGGTGTGCTTAATTCCTACGACAATTGGAGGTTTGTTATCTGCAATCGGAATTGCAGGTATGGACAGAGTAACAAGATTTAATGTTATTGCAATGTCAGGAAAAGCAGTAGAGGCATGTGGTGATGTGGATACTATGATTTTAGATAAAACAGGTACCATTACTTACGGTAATCGTCTTGCAGCAGATTTTCGCCCTGTAAAAGGAAAGAAAAAAGAGGATTTAATTGATTATAGTGTTATGACTTCCCTGTGTGATACCACACCGGAAGGAAAATCTGTAGTAGAACTGGCAAGGACTCTGGGAACAAGTATTAAAGAAGATGTCAAAGACCAGATGGAATTTGTAGAATTTACTGCACAGACAAAAATGAGTGGGGTAAATTTAAAAGATGGTACACAGATAAGAAAAGGTGCCAGTGAAGCAATTAAAAAGTATGTAGAAGAAAATCATGGTACTATTCCGGAAGATTTAGATAGCATTGTAACAGAGATATCCAGCCTTGGAGGAACACCATTAGTTGTATGTGCCGGATATGTGATTTATGGTGTTATTTATTTGAAGGATACCGTAAAACCGGGACTGGTAGAGCGATTTGAGCGTCTGCGTGAAATTGGAATTAAAACAATTATGTGTACTGGTGATAATCCACTTACAGCAGCAACCATTGCTAAAGAAGCAGGTGTAGATGGATTTATCGCAGAATGTAAGCCGGAAGACAAAATTGAAGCGATTAAGAAAGAACAGGCAGAAGGAAAAATCGTAGCAATGACAGGTGATGGAACAAATGATGCACCTGCACTTGCACAGGCAGATGTGGGACTGGCAATGAACAGCGGTACAACAGCAGCAAAAGAAGCTGCGAATATGGTAGATTTGGACTCTGATCCTACAAAGGTTTTGGAGGTTGTAGAAATTGGGAAACAGCTTTTGATTACGAGAGGCTCTCTGACAACTTTCAGTATAGCAAACGATGTAGCAAAATATTTTGCAATTATTCCTGCAATGTTTACTCTGGTAATTCCACAAATGAATGTTTTAAATATTATGAGTTTGTCTACACCGTTTAGTGCTATTTTATCAGCGTTGATTTTTAATGCAATTATTATACCGTGTTTAATTCCTATTGCTATGCGTGGTGTAAAATACAGACCAATGCGCTCTGAGAAAATGTTGTTAAAGAATATGAGCATTTATGGACTTGGAGGTATGATTGTTCCGTTTATCGGAATTAAATTGATTGATATTCTGGTAACGCCTTTACTGGCTTTGCTTGGATTATAATTTTGAGGTGAAAATATGAAGAATTTCGGAAAATATTTGAAAAGAGCATTGGCAGTTACTCTTGTACTGCTGGTTTTATGCGGAGTTGTCTATCCCCTTCTTTTAACTGCTGTGGGTCAGGTGATTTTCCCTAAACAGGCAAATGGAAGTATTGTAAAAGTAAATGATAAGGCAACAGGTTCAGAAGTAGTAGGCCAGAAATTTGAAGGGGATCAATACTTTCACGGAAGAATTTCTTCTGTAAATTATAACATCTATACAAAAGAAGAAAAGGAAAGTGGAGAATATGCAGGAGTTTCATCAGGAAGTTTTAACTATGCTCCAAGCAGCAAAGACCTTGAGAAACGTGTAGAGGAAGATGTGGCAGCTTTTAAAAAACGTTATAAAGCAGCAACGGGTGAAGAATTTGAAGGAGAAATACCGGCGGATATGCTAACTGCTTCTGGTTCTGGCCTGGATCCTCATATCAGCCCAGAGGCTGCCAGTGTACAACTTCCTATTGTTGCAGCCCAAAGTGGACTTTCAGAGGAAAAAATTCAGGAAATTGTGGATAACAATACAGAAAAAAAGGTATTGGGTATCTTTGGGGAAGAAAAGGTTAATGTATTAAAATGTAATCTTGAAATTGCAGAAGCAATGGATGAGATATAAACAAAGGGTTGCTGTTACATACAGCAGCCCTATATATGATTGTAGGAGAATGAATATGGGTAGTGACAGAAGCAATCCAGAGGAAATCTTAAAACGTATTCAGGCAGAGGAAAAGCAGAAAGAAAATGAGAAAAAAGGAAAGTTGTATATTTTTTTAGGATATGCAGCAGGCGTAGGAAAAACCTGTGCAATGTTGGATACAGCCCATGAATTAAAAAATAAAGGAATTGATGTAGTTGCAGGATATATAGAACCTCATGCTCGATGGGAAACAAAAAGGAGAGAGGAAGGACTTGAAAAAATTCCTGCATTAATGGTTCCTTATAAAGGAATTGAACTTAGAGAATTTAATTTAGATGCGGCATTGGAAAGAAAACCGCAGGTGCTCCTTGTAGATGAATTGGCACATACCAATGCCAATGGCCTGCGTCATAGAAAGCGTTATGAAGATATCGAAGAATTACTAGATGCGGGTATTGATGTTTATACTACCGTCAATATTCAACATTTGGAGAGCCTGAATGATATTGTGGAAAATATTACAAAAATCCATGTAAAAGAAAGAATACCCGATGCAGTTTTTGACGAGGCGGAACAAGTAAAGTTGATTGATATTGAACCGGATTTGTTAATTACACGTTTAAAAGAAGGGAAAATTTATAAAACTGTTCAGGCAGAACGAGCACTTCAAAATTTTTTTGCAAAGGAAAAACTCATTGCCTTGCGGGAAATTGCTTTGCGAAGAATGGCAGATAAAGTCAATCAGTTTGCAGAGCAGGAAAGGATTTTAAGTGAAAAAAAAGATGAGGGAGAAGGATATCAGGGAGAACACGTTCTTACTTGTATTTCTACGGCTCCTTCCTGTGAACGAGTTATAAGAAGTGCTTCCAGAATGGCTTATGCATTTCATGCCAAATTTACAGCTTTATATGTAGAAACTACAAGAATTCAAAATGCAGATGCTTCAGTAAAAAAGATAAGAGATGATAATATGCATCTGGCAGAGGCATTAGGGGCTAAGATTGTAACCGTATTTGGAGATGATATTGCTTTTCAGATTGCAGAATATGCAAGAGTAAGCGGAGTGACAAAGCTTGTACTTGGCAGAACCAATCACAGGATTTTATTTGGACAGAAGAAAGGAACGATTACAGATGAAATAAGTGAGTATAGTCCTAATCTGGATATTTTTATTATTCCGGATATGGGGCATACAGGAAAGAAAAAGTATTTTTTATTTTCTCCTAAAAATTCCGCAAAGATGAAAAAAACGGAAAAATTAGGAATGGATATATTAAAAGAAGTTTTTATGCTCACAGCGGCAACCGGAATTGGACTGTGGTTTAAACAACTGGGATTTTTAAATGCAGATATTATTATGGTATATCTTCTTGGAATTCTTTTGTTATCTCTGTATACTACAAGGAGTTATATTGCCGTGTCTTCAGCGTTGTTTACTGTTCTTTTATTTGATTGGTTCTTTGTAGAACCCTTTTACAGTTTTGATTTTTACAGCGGCAAATATAGCGCTACTTTTGCGATTATGCTGTTATTTTCGGTGATTATTTCTGCAATTATTTCTACTGGCAGACATCAGGCAAGAGAAAGTGCTAAAATGGTATATCGTACAGAACTTTTGCTAGATAACAGCCGGAGAATGAGACGTGTAGAATCTGTGAAAGAGCTTTTAATAGAATTAAGCGATAAGGTATTGAAATTGATGAATTTGTCGGTTGTTTTTTATGTTCGTAAGGAAGGAAAGCTGACAGGACCTTGGCTGTTTCCGAAACCGGGAATTTCTAAAGAAGAATTAGGAAAAACGGTTGACACAAAAGAAAAAGCAGTTGTAGACTGGGTAATGACAAATAAAAAACGTGCCGGCTGTTGTACACATACACTTCCAGAAGCGAATGCTATGTATCTTCCTATTAAAACCAGTGATGAAGTATATGGTGTTATGGGAATTATACTGGAAGAAAAAAGAGAAATCCCTCCTTTTGAATATGGACTTTTGACAGCGATGTTAAATGAGGCGGCATTGGTTTTTGCAAGATTGATTTATGGGAGGAAAGAGGAATCATGAAAGATATACGGTGGTGCATTGTCAGTCTTGTTTTATCTACAGGTGTAGCGTTTATTTTTTCAGCATTGGGATTTAGTGATGCGAATCTGATTATGATTTATATACTGGGTGTTCTGATGGTCGCTCTTTTAACAGGAGGATATATATGGGGAATATTATCCAGTATTCTGGGAGTACTTACATTTAATTTCTTTTTTGCAGAGCCAATTTTCACTTTTTCAGTCTATAATCCAGATTATTTGATTACGTTTGTGGTCATGTTTGTGACTTCCATTACCTGTTCTGTTTTGACAAAGAGAGTAAAAAATTATGCAGGTGAAAATGCAAGAAAGTCCTATCGTGCAGAATTACTGCTTCAGGCAAGCCGGAGTTTGCAGGAAGCGTCTACATCAAAAGAAATCCTGCAAAAGACAGTGGAGCAGCTTGGAAAACTTCTGGAAAAAAATATTTATTGTTTTATAGGAAAACCGGAAACATGGGAAGTTCCTATTTCTTATAAAAGAAAAGAAGCGCCGGAAACACTTTTAAAAGAGGATATGGCAACTGCTCTTTGGTGCTATCGGCATGGAGAGGATGCAGGGTTTTCCACGGATATTTTAAGGGAGTCGCCTTATATGTTTCTGACTGTAAAAGGGAAACAGGAGACCTTTGCCGTTATTGTTATTGATATGAAACAGGAGACTATCGGGACTTTTGAAAGAGGAATTGTAGGAACGATTATTCATGAATGTGTCTTTGCTTTGGAGAAGGAACAACTGTTAAAAAAGCAGAGAGAAGCAGAGATGCGTCTGGAAAAGGAACAGCTTCGTGCAAACCTTTTAAGATCCATTTCTCATGATTTAAGAAGTCCTCTTACCAGTATTTCCGGAAATGCGGAAAACCTTCTGGCAAACGAAGAAAAGCTTCAGACAGGAAGACGCAGGGAAATTTATCAGGATATTTACGATGACTCCAAATGGCTTATTAATTTGGTGGAAAATCTTCTCTCCATTACCAGAATTGAAAACGGAAATATGAAGCTGGATATTCAGGGTGAGATTGTAGAAGAAGTGATTGAGGAAGCACTAAAGCATGTGAATTTTAGAGGAAAAGACCAGAGCGTACATGTAGAATGTAATGAAATTTTAATGGCGAAAATGGACTTAAAATTGATGCTTCAGGTCATCATCAATCTGATAGATAATGCAGTAAAATATACCCCCAAGAATGCGAAAATTATTGTAAAAGCAGAGGCAAAAGGAGATAAGGTTATTCTGTCAGTCAGCGATAACGGAACAGGGCTTACAGCAAAGCAAAAAGAGAAGATATTTGATATGTATTATACGGTAAACAGGGGAATTGGCGATGCAAGAAGGGGTATGGGCCTTGGATTGCCATTGTGTCAGGCAATTGTAAAAGCACATGGAAGCAGACTGGAAGTTTGTGATAATATACCTAAGGGAACTGTTTTTAAATTTGCCCTTTTAAAGGAGGAAATTTTGCTATGATGAAAGGAAATAAACCATCAGTTCTGGTAGTAGAGGACGACGTACCAATTAGAAATCTGATTACAACTACTCTGGAAATGGAAAAGTATAAATTTGATACTGCGGAGAATGGAAATCAGGCAATTATGCTGGCTGCGGCAAATAATCCTGACATTATCCTCATGGATTTGGGACTGCCGGATATTGATGGAATTGAAGTGATTAAGAAAATCAGAACATGGTCGGTAGCTCCGATTATTGTAATCAGTGCCAGAAGTGATGAAAAAGATAAAGTGGCTGCCTTAGATGTAGGAGCAGATGACTATCTTACAAAGCCTTTCAGTGTTACAGAACTTTCCGCGAGGTTAAGAGCTACAATTCGACGGATACAGTATATTATGCATGCGGATAATACCAATGAAAGTGTGTTTAAAAATGGCAATTTGGAAATCGATTACAGCGCTGGTGTAGTAAAGGTTTCGGGGGAAGAAGTTCATCTTATGCCTTTGGAATACAGCCTTCTTTGTCTGTTGGCACAGAACATAGGAAAGGTATTAACATATCGTTTTATTCTGGAAAAAGTATGGCAAAATGGAATTACCAGCGATATTTCTTCTTTGCGAGTGTATATGGCTTCTTTGAGAAAAAAACTGGAAAAAGATAAGGAACATTCTACATATATTCAGACACATATTGGAGTGGGATACCGCATGGTAAGTGCAGAGGAGCCATCTTAATTTTTATACGGTGTTAATTTCCATAAGGAGTAGTTTAAACCCCATTTAATAAAAATACTGCTAGAATAAGACCTGTAAATAAGAAGAATGTATTTACAAATTAGGATGTTTTTATTAAAGAAGGGATAGAAAATGAGAGAAGAAATTAATAAAATAGAAGAAGATCAAATAGAAAAAAATTTAAAAGAACTGTGT
>RCNH01000618.1_pt1 | contig 13981 bp, 14 predicted proteins | sample 2041161 | NCBI WGS metagenome assembly RCNH01 (sample SAMN09708215, study PRJNA481090) | Feces metagenome, whole genome shotgun sequencing project. | biome: feces | host: Leptonychotes weddellii | place: Antarctica: Sion Island | collected 2010-03-01 | reverse complement strand
ATGCCTGCAAACAGGCCCACTTCCAGCATGGCAAAGAGCAGCCGCAGCAAGTAACTGTCGATGGTACCCTTGAGGCACCCTGCCGCAACCACTCCGGCAAAGGCACCCACGCCCATAAAACCGGCGTGACCCAGGCTCAGCTCTCCCGAGATACCGACCACCAGATTTAAAGAGACTGCCAAAACGATGTACACACAGATGGGAACCAGATAGCCCTCCATGGCTCTTGAAAGCATTCCGAAGCTGGAGAGCATCTGTGTCACAACAAATGCTATAATAACCAGAGCATAGGTAGCAGCGGTTTTTTTATGATTTTGAAACACTCTTTTCATACCCATCCCCCTACACCTTCTCCTGCACGGTCTTACCCAAAAGGCCGGAGGGCTTTACCAGCAGCACGAGGATCAGCACAAGAAACACAATGGCATCGCTGAACTGAGTGGTAATGTAGATCTTACTGAAAGTTTCAATAAGGCCCAGCAGGATGCCCCCCAGCATGGCGCCGGGAATGGAGCCGATGCCGCCGAAGACCGCCGCCGTAAAGGCACGGATTCCGGGCATGGAGCCTGTGGTGGGCTGAAGGGTTGTGATGGTGGAGCACAGCAGCACACCGGCAACGGCTGCCAGGGCAGATCCGATTGCAAAGGTGATGGAGATGGTGCGATTGACATTAATGCCCATCAGCTGGGCCGCATCCCGATCCTCCGCCACCGCACGCATGGCCTTGCCCATTTTCGTCTTTCCCGTAAACAGGGTCAGCGCCACCATAATGACTATAGATGCAATGATTGTGACAATGACCTCTCCGGTGATGGTAAGTCTGCCGTCAAAGAGCTTGAAGGGGGCAAAGGTCACGACACTTGTAAAGCTCTTCTGGGCAGAGCCCCAGATGAGCTGGGCCGCATTTTGCAGGAAGTAGCTGACACCGATTGCGGTAATCAGCACCGCCAGATTGGAGGTGCCCCGCAGGGGTTTATAGGCAAGGCCTTCGATTACAACACCCAAAACCATGCACACCAGCATGGAAAGAAGGATGCCCACAATGCTGGGAAGTCCCCAGTAATTGGTAGCGCAGAAGGAAATATACGCACCCACCATGATAATGTCACCATGGGCAAAATTCAGCATTTTGGCAATCCCGTAAACCATCGTATAGCCCAGTGCAATGATCGCATACACAGAGCCGATGCTGATACCATTGATCAAATACTGTAAAAAGTCCAAAACAAGTCCCTCTCTTTCCCGACAGCCAATGACAAAGACCATAGCCGGGTCTCTCTCATCGACTGCCGAACGATCCTACCCCAGGGGCTGGATGGGAAAGCCCATCCAGCCAGACTGTGTAAATTATTTCATACCCACATAGACGCCGTTTTCGATTTTGACGGCCATGGGCAGCTTGGAAACTGCACCATCCTGACCCCAGGTCATGTTCTTACCGGTGAGGCCGTTAAACTCCATGGCGGTGAACTGCTCAACCATCGCCTTGCAGACGTCTTCGTAGCCCATATCGGCAGTTACGTTTGCTGCCTTGCAGGCCTCGTAAATCGCATAACCTACGTCGTATGCATCTGCTGCAAACTGATTGGGGGAATCGCCGTACTTTTCGGTGTACTTCTTGACAAAATTCTGGGTGGCTTCGTCTGCAGAGGTTGCATCAAAGGGGGTCAGCAGCATCACGCCCTCCGCCAGCTTTGTATCGAAGTTTTCAACGGTCAGCACACCATCCAGGCCGTCACAGCCAAAGAACTTGGGGCTGTAGCCAATCTTATTGGCATATGTGAGAATTTGAGCGGCCTCCGCCTGGTAGATGGGCATGAACACCAGATCGCAGCCGGCGCTCTGACACTTGGTTACCTGGGTGGAGAGGTCTGTCTTATTGTCATTATTGAAGGCTTCCTCTGCCACAACTGTGAGTCCCTGCTGAGCTGTCTCAGCCATAAACTTCTCATAAATGCCGGTGGAGTAGGCACTGGAGGAGTCGTAGATGATACCGATCTTGGCGCCCAGATTGTGCTCTTTGATGTACTCGGCAGATGCGATGCCCTGGTTGGGGTCTGTAAAGCAGATCTGGAAGATGTTGTCACCGGTTGTGATGATCGAAGGATCGGAACCGGAGGGGGTCAGCATGAAGACTCCGTCGGATGCACATTCCGCTGCAACCGCTGTGGAAACACCGGAGGTGGTGGGTCCTGCCATAACCTGCATCCCCCAGTCCATCAGGGTATTGTAGGCATTGACACCCTTACCGGGGTCACCCTGATCGTCCTGAGAATTAAGAGAGAACTGAAGGCCGCCCAGTGCATTGATCTCCTCAAAAGCCAGCTCCAGGCCGTGGGCAACCGCATTGCCGTAAACTGCGTTATCCCCGGTCAGTGGGCCGCAGGTTCCGACCTTAATGGTGCCGTCTGCCTTTCCGGCTCCTCCATTGGCGCCGGAGGAGGCTCCGCCGTCTGTGTCTTTCGCTCCACAACCCGCAAGCATTGCCGCTGCCATCACGGCAGATAATACACGCGCAAATCCCTTTTTCATAATTCTGATCTCCTTTTCCTTTCAAACTGTAGCTATAAAAAAAGCGGTTGTATCCATATACAACCGCTTCATTATACAAAATGGCGATTGTTCTATGTTGGCATAATCAGCAGGCTGATTAGAGGCAAAATAATAATGGACACTGCCAGAATAACAGTGTCCATTATGATTACGTCAGCGCATGCGGAGGTACCTGCTGCTGCAAAATGAGCGCAGCGGCCGGACTGATGATTGGTCATAGTAGCAAAATTAGCAGTCATTTCCCGGTACCTCCTGTTTAAGTTGTTCATATTGTACTCCGTAGGCGTACAATTGTCAACCAAGGAAGATACATAAAATTCGGGTGCAAAACAACTGAATTTTGTATATTTCCTACAATACCATCGGTCACATAACCTCTTTGCAGGCGGCCAGAACCTTGGATGCGATGGGGATACAGGCAGTACTGCCGTAACCGCCGTCCTCTACGCACACGATAAAGGCCAGGGGGTACTCCTCATTTGCTACAAAACCTGTAAACATGGCGTTGGGCTTTTTATCGCCGCCCACTTCGCCGGTACCGGTCTTGGCGCAGACGGTCAGTCCCTGGAAATTCTCGTCGCCGTATTTGTTTTCTACATTGTTTCTCAGATACTCCTGGAGAATCTGAGCGGTGGAGGCAGACATGATCCGCTCTCCCTTGTGGGTGCTTGCGTGGTAGGTTTCCGAATTTCCGATTTTGATCTGCTCCACCATGTAGGGCTGCACACCCACACCGTCCGATGCGATGGCACCCATGAAATTGAGGAATGCACAGGGATTAATAAGGTCCGTATACTGGCCGATACTGCTCCAGGCCAGACTCACCGGTGCCACATCCGTCACATCGAAGTTGCCCTTCTGGGTGGTGATTCCGTCAAAGGAGATGCTATCGGTAATTCCAAACTGTTCCACATATTTTTGCAGGTTTTGGGAACCCAGCTGCTGGGAGATCTCCGCAAAGGCACAGTTACAGGAATTCCGAAATGCTGTCTTTACATCCTGCTTTCCATGGGCGCCCTCACAGGTGATTTTATCCGGCCCGAAATCCACGCTTCCCTTACACACGAAGGTCTGCTCCCCAATATCCGGGATGGACTCCAGCGCCGCCGCCAATGTGACGATCTTGAAAATAGAACCGGGGGTATAGCCGCCCATGGTAAACCGATTGACATAAATGCCATCGTATTTTCCGGAGGTATCCTCCGCCACATTGGGGGGATTTTCCGGGTCAAAGGTCGGTGTGGTTACGGAGCACAGCAGCGCACCTGTCTTATAATTGTAGACTGCGACGGTACCCCTATGGCTTCCCATGGCCTCCAATGCCACCTGCTGTACTTTAGAAGACAGGGTAAGCTCCGCCACGGCACTGGCATCTCCGTAGTTGTACACACCCTTAAGCAGGGTAAAGCCTGCCATCTCAGCTGCATAGTGGGAGAGCGCCGGTGCGCTCACGCTGCCGGAACGATCTCCCAGCCAGTGAACCGTGGATTTACGGATGGACTCAGAATCTGAGTATTTGCGCCCCTCATTGAGATCCAGCAGCAAAACGCCGTCCTGATCCACGACCACACCGCAGCCGATATTGCCGCCGTTATATACATGGGGAGAGCCATCGAAAATCACCCAGTCATCTGCCTGGGTCACATACTCTCCCAAGAAGAACAGAAGGCCCGCAACCAAAAGCAGCGCAATGAGAATCGTGATGCCCGCCCGTCCTGCAATTCTATTCATATGCATACCCTCCGTTCTTGCTCAGACGCACAGCAAAGCTGGCGTTCTGCCGGGTATCTGCCGCTTTTACGAAGGCCAAAAGCCCCCAGGCTCCAATCATACTGGAACCACCATTGGACAAAAACGGGAATGTAACACCTGTCAGAGGCACCACGTCCATGGTACCCAGTGCGTTTAGGATCACCTGCACCAGCAAAATACTGGCTGCCGTACAACCGCCGATGGTATAAAAGCTGCTGCGCCCCACTGCTGCGGAGCGAACCGCAAACACCGCCAGGGCCACAATGCTGAGAATCGCCATGATAAGGATCAAAAGACCCCATTCCTCGGTAATGGTAGCAACCACCACATCCGAATCGGCGGCAAATACATTTTTCATCCAGCCGTTACCGGCTCCAAGGCCCAAAAGGCCGCCGGAGGCCATGCACATAAGCGCCCGTGTCTGCTGATATCCCGCACCCAGAGGCATCTCCCAGATATGCCGCCAGGAGGCAAACCGCCGCAGAGCATGGGGGGCGATCTTAATGGCCACGACACCTGCAAAGCCCAGGGCCGAACAGGCCAGTGCAATGGTGCCGAGACTTCCGGAGCGCAGATAGGCAATCACCAGAAATGCGCAGAAGAAAATCAGCGCCGTGCCAAAGTCATTCATAAGGGCAAGGCATCCGCAGATCATGGCTGAGTACACAATGAACAAAATCAGATTGCGCTTTTTCATCAGCCGATCCATAGTGGATGCGCCCATGTACACGAAGCAAACCTTACTAAGCTCGGAAGGCTGTAGGGAGAACGAGCCGATGTACAGCCAGTTCTTGGCGCCATAATGCTCCTTACCGAACAGAAGGGTAATCACCAGAAAACCGATGCCGGCGATTGCCGCCAGATACCGCATTTTCTTGGCTCTCTCCAGATTCCGCAGGGACCAGCCGATCACCAGAAATGCGACAAGGCCCAAAACCATGGCCATCAGCTGCTTTACGGTCTCCCCGGGGTTTACCGTGGCAATGGCTGCCATTCCCAGGGTACACAGGTAAAAGGCTATGGTCTCCACCTCAAAGGCAGGCCTGCGGATGCATGCATAAAACATAAGCAGCAGCCACTGGCAGATCATGATTCCCGCAAATCCGGTCACCACAGACGGCAGTGCCTCTCCCCCCTTCAGAATGAAGGCCATGCAGCACAGAACCTGAAAGATGGACAAAAGCAGCACACTCAGAAGGCCGGAACCGAAGGAAGAGGCCTTCGTCCGCAGCTGGGACAGCCGCTCCTCCTGCTTTGCAGTGATAGGCTGAAGCATCATCTCAATGCCGCCGATGGAAATGACATCCTCCGGCTGAAGGGCATGAATCTTCGCCTTTTTTCCGTTGACCAGAATACCGCCGGAAGAGTCCGTATCGGTAATGGTCCAGCTGCCGTCGTCGTATCGGGTCAGTACGCCGTGATTTCGTGAGACTGTGGGGAAATCGATCACGATATCGCTGCGCTTACTACGTCCTATTACATTTTCCCAATGGGTTACGGGCAATCTTGTATCATCGCTTAGGCAGAGCCATGCCCAAATTTCCGGCTCTCTGCGAAATGAGAGCAAGGGCCTTATACAGCGCAAAAGCAAAATTACCGTGAGAATCGGCGCAACCCAGCGCAGTACTGCAATATATACATTTGCATAGGTTGCCTGAAGTTCCAAACCCATGGCGTCACCTCCTTATATATGTGTTTTCCTGTTTATTCCTCAAGCTGCCGCAGCAGTGCGATCTCCCGGGCATATCCCGGATTATCGTTGGGTGTTTCCAAAATCATGGGTTTGCCCTTTAATGCCGGATGATTGACAATCTTCCGGAACGTCTCCAGTCCCAGACTGCCCTGGCCAATGCACTCATGGCGGTCTTTGTGGCTGGCAAAGGGATTCTTGGAATCGTTTAGGTGCAGAGCCTTCAGTCTGTCAAGACCCACCACCCGGTCAAATTCCCCGAGCACCCCATCCAGATCATTTACAATGTCATAGCCGCCATCATAAATATGGCAGGTATCCAGGCAGACCCCCAGATGGTCACTGCCCACCCCGTCAATGATGGCTTTCAGCTCCTCAAATCTGCCGCCGACCTCACTGCCCTTTCCGGCCATGGCCTCCAGCAGCACCGTCACCGGGTACTCCGGTGCCATGGCTTTTTTGAGCGCATCCACGATCTGGGCAATGCCCACATCGGCTCCCTGTCCCACATGGCTGCCGGGGTGAAAATTATAGAAATTATCCGGCATTGCCGCCATTCTCCGCAGATCATCACACAGTACATCGGCCGCAAATGCCCTTGCTTCCGCAGAAGCCGTACACAGATTCATTGTATAGGAACCGTGAGCCACAATTTTGCCGAAATCCGCCTCACGCAGCGCCTCCACTGCCCTGGCAGAATCCACCGGATCCTCTGCCTTTGCCTTACTGCCTCTGGGGTTTCTGGTAAAAAACGCAAAGGTATTGGCTCCCAGTTTTTTTGCTGTCTCAACCATGGCAAGATTTCCTGCCGAGGAAGATAAATGGCATCCAATATATAGCATTACATTCACTCCTTTGGAGGATACAATACCATATTTCCAGCTAAAAAGCAAATTTTTCGTTTGCTATCTGTATCCGCTGTTGGTATAATGAAAGAAAAAGGCGGGGAGGTATTTTTATGCCAAAATCAGACAATCAGAAGCTGAAAATTTTCTATATCCTGGATTATTTGCAAAAAAACTCCCACGAGAATCATCCCGTGAGAGCTTCTGATCTTATCACCATGCTGGATCACAGCCATGGCATTTCCTGTGACCGGAAAACAGTCTACTCTGACATAGCAGCGCTGATCGATTACGGCGTGGACATTGTTTCCATCCCCGGCAAAAACGGGGGCTACTATATTGCCTCCCGAAACTTTGAGCTGCCCGAATTAAAGCTGCTGATCGATGCGGTTCAGTCCAGCCGCTATCTGACCGAAAAGAAATCCAGAGAGCTGATTGAAAAGCTGTGCAACCAGTGCAACGAGCAGGATGCCCGTCTGATGCGGCGCTCTGTTCTGGTCTCCGGCCGGGTCAAGAGCATGAATGAGACCATCTATTATACGGTAGATGCCATCCAGGAGGCCATTTCCCAGAACAAACAGATTTCTTTCCGCTACTTCGACTGGGATTTCGGTGGCAAGCGCCGTTATCGGGATAAAAGCTATCTGGCAAGTCCCTACGGACTGTGTCAGGACAACGAAAACTGCTATCTGCTGGCCCACTCAGACCGCCACGGGGTCACCTCCTATCGTGTGGACAGGATGGCGGAGATCCACATTGAAACCACTGAACGCACCCCCTGCCCGGAGCTGACCGGAAAGGCTCTGGCAGAGCATGCCAACCGTCTTTTCCAGATGTATTCTGGCGACACGGCAAGTGTAAAGCTCCGCTTCCACAGGAGTCTGCTCAATGTGGTCATTGACCGCTTCGGCAAGGAGACCATGCTGATCCCCGACGGGGAGGACTTCTTTAATTTCACTGTAAATGTGGCTGTCTCCCCCATGTTTCTCAGCTGGATCATCGGGTTCGGCGCAAAAGCCCAGATTCTGTATCCCCAGTCTGTGATTGACCAGTGCAAGGCCCTGTGCCTTGAGGCTATGAGCCAGTACTGAGATCCAGATCCGCATCCACAACCCGGAAGGTGGAAAAGATCTCCTGCCAAGTCTCTTGAAGTTCCCCTGCTTTGGACTCCCCGGCCATGGCAGTGAGGGCATAGTGGTGACTTCCGTCATCGATCACACAGGTTCTGCCCACCTGCAGCTCCTCCTCTCCTGCCGCCGTCCACACACAGACATAGCGCTTGGTGTCCCCTTGCCGTATCTCCATGCCCTTTAAGCTATCCTTTCCATAGCCGGATACCCTCCGAAGGGTTCTGTCCAGGTCTCCCCCCTCCAGGGTCTGAACGGACAGGGTGTAGCCGTCACACAGGTACAGTACTTCATCGCTGCCCTTTTGGGCATCGGAGGCCATCGCCTCCTGGGGCAGATCTACAAGAATTTGCTGGGCTTCGGCAGATACACTCTGCACAGGGATATCCCCAAGGGTTTCAAAGGTCGGTTTTGCTCCGCAGCCCGTGAGCAGAAGCGCAAGTACAAATATCCAACATTTTTTCACATTTTATCCCTCCAGAAAGGTTTTATTCATGAATCTGTTTCTTATTTACCTGCTTTTAATCAATGCTGCTGCCTTTCTACTTATGCTTGCAGACAAGCAGAAAGCCAGAAAAAAGAAATGGCGCATCCCGGAAGCCACCTTATTCCTCTTTGCATTCCTGGGCGGCAGTCTGGGCAGCCTCGCCGGAATGTACACCTTCCGCCACAAAACACGGCACAAAAAATTCACCATCGGTATCCCCGTGATTCTGGCCGTCCAGATCACCCTGCTGACTCTGTGGTTTACCCGATAAAAGGGAGCTTAGTCTCAGTTTGCAACATTGCAGATGTAACCGGATGGTGAAACACCGGATTGTAACGGATACAATGCCATGATCGCCTTGAAACTCAAAACAAATCAATTTTATTGGGAGGAAACTATGAAATTACCAAAATTAACTGGGAAACTTACCATCGGTGTATTTTCATCTTCATCACCTGTCTCCGCAACGGTTCCCATTCGTTATAACAGAGGTGTGCAGTATCTGAAATCTAAGGGCTACCGGGTTATGAGCGGCCAGTTATACGGAAAAAGTGATTACTACCGTTCCGGGACGATCCAGGAAAGAGCGGAGGAATTTAACCGGCTTTTGTATCATGATGATGTGCAGATCCTCATGGCAGCGATTGGTGGAAATAATACAAATTCCATCTTACCTTATATTGATTATGAATACCTAAAACATCACCCCAAAGTGATCATCGGGTATTCTGATACAACCGCTCTGCTGCTTGCTGTCTATGCCAAGACAGGGCTCACCACTTTCTATGGCCCAGCTGTTGCATCTTCCTTTGGAGAATTTCCTCCATTTGTGGACTGGACTTTTGAGAGCTTTGACGCCTTTATGAAAGGAAATTTATCGTACCCCTATGAGTACAAAATGCCAAAGGTGTGGACAGATGAATTTATCAATTGGAGTGAGCAAAACAGGGCCAAAGAGCAATCTGAAAACCATTGGATTTGCGTAAATCCCGGGATTTGCCGTGGACGCTTAATCGGCGGAAATCTAAATACAATGGAAGGTTTTTGGGGAACCGAGTATATGCCTCAGATTCGGGAAGGAGATATTCTGCTGATTGAGGATTCCTTAAAAGATGCCTGTACCATAGAACGCTCCTTCTCACTGCTGAAACTGTCAGGGGTATTTGAGAAAGTAAGCGGAATTATATTGGGAAAACACGAGAAATTTGATGACAACGGAACCGGCAGGCAGCCTTACGAAATTTTACAGGAGGTTATGGGCGAGATACAAATACCCATATTGGCAGATTTTGATTGCTGTCATACCCATCCAATGCTGACGGTTCCCATTGGCTGTGAAGTGATCCTGGATGCAACAAACAAAAGGGTCACTTTAACCGAATCTCCATTTCGTTGATTGCCGTTTTCGGACAGATAAAAAGCGATGTCAAACCCGTGAAAGGAGTGACATCGCTTTTTCTTATAAATTCTCAATTAGGCTCTCGGCGCAGGCAATGCCGTCGATGGCGGCGGACATAATGCCCCCCGCATACCCGGCACCCTCTCCGGCCGGGTACAGTCCGGAAAGCCCCACAGACTGCTTGTTGTCCCCCCGTACGATTCTCACCGGGGAGGAGCTTCTGGTCTCCGGGGCTGTCAGCACACTGTCCCCATCTGCAAAGCCTTTCAGCCTGTCGTCCAGCTGGGGAAGGGCCTCTGCAATGGCTCTGGTAATTTTTTCCGGCAAAACCCCATGGAGATCACACCATTTTACGCCGGGGCGATAGGTGGGCATGACCTTGCCGGGGCCGGTACTGGGGCGCTTAGCCAGAAAATCCTCCACCCTCTGGGCCGGGGCGTGGTAGTTGCCTCCCCCCACCTGGAAGGCCTTTTCTTCCAGCTCCTGCTGCCAGTACATACCGGCAAGCGGGCCTTCTCCGGGAAAGTCCTTGGGGTTTACCGTCACCAGCAGAGCCGCATTGGCATTTTCACCGTCCCGGTCTGCATAGCTCATACCGTTTGTGACACATCTTCCCTCTTCGGAGGCTGCCGCCACCACATAGCCGCCGGGACACATGCAAAAGGTATAAACCGTCTCCTCATCCAGATGCTGCACCAGCTTATAATCCGCCGGGGGCAGCACCGGGTCGAACCTTCCGTACTGGGCCTCATCGATCTCCTTCTGCAGGTGCTCAATCCGAACACCCATGGAAAAGGGCTTTGCCTCCATAGGCACTTTCATGTGGCTGAGCATCCGGAAGGTGTCCCGTGCGCTGTGACCGATGGCAAAAATCACCTGATCGCAGTCGATCCGCTCGCTGTCATTTACCTGAAGACCGGTGAGCTTCCCATCCTGGCTGTAAATATCCGTCACCTGGGCCCCAAAACGCACCTCTCCGCCCAGGGAGAGAATGCGCTGCCGCAGATTCTGCACCACCGTCAGAAGTACATCGGTTCCCACATGGGGCTTTGTATCAAAGAGAATATCCTCTCTGGCACCTGCCGCCACAAACTGCTCCAGGATCCAGCCGATTCTGGGGTTATTGACCCCGGTGTTGAGCTTTCCATCGGAAAACGTACCGGCGCCGCCCTCACCGAACTGCACATTGCTCTTGCCGTCCAGCTCTCCCGTTGCAAAGAAATGCTCCACTTTTTCATGCCGGGACTGGGCATCCTCTCCCCGCTCCAGCACAAGAGGCCGCAGGCCTGCTATGGAGAGCACCAGCGCCGCAAACATTCCGGCAGGGCCAAAGCCCACCACCACCGGGTGCTTTTCCGGCTCTTTCTGGGTTTTCGGCACCTTGTAGTAGGAAATCGGTGCAATAGAAGCCCGTTTGCAGCCGCTTTTTTTGAGGATTTTGGCCTCATTTCCGTCTACCGCCACATCGATGGTGTAGACAATGCGAATGTCCGGCTTTTTCCGGGCATCCACCGACCTGCGCACCAGCTTCACATGGCGCACCTTGGAATTAGACACACGCAGCAGCTGAGCTGCCTCATAAGAAAGCTGCGCCACGGAATGCTCCGGGGGCAGCGAGATCTCTCGTATACGAATCATTTACTTTCCTTTCCGGCGTTCAGGCCTGCACAGCGCCCCGAACTCCATGCCCATTGCAGATTGTATCCGCCGCAGTCTCCATCGATGTCCAGCACCTCTCCGCAGGCATAAAGCCCCGGCACCAGCTTACTCTCCATGGTAATGGGGTCAAACTGCCCGGTGAGTACCCCTCCGGCAGTCACCTGGGCGCTGTCCATCCCCAGAGGCTCCGTGAGCTCCAGCTGGAAGGCCTTCACCGTCCGGCACACCTCCTGCAGCTCCTGATTGCTGATTTCCGACACAAGCTGCTTGCCCCGAATCCCGGCTGCCTTTGTAAGCACCCGCCCCAGGCGATTGTGCAGGATACCCGTCAGCAGCTCGTCCATGGGAAGGGCCGTATTTCTGCGGCGCTGCAGCTCCCGGGCCAGCACTTCTTCCGGGTACTGGGGCAGAAAATCCAATTGACAGACCCACTTTCCCGGTGCGCAGCACACATCCCGGGAGATTTCAAAAATCACAGGGCCGGAAACCCCCAGCTCTGTAAATTGCAGCTCTCCTCTGCTCTGGGCGAAAAGCTGCCCATCCTGCAAAATCTTCACATGACAGTTGGCACGGACACCCTTTAAAGAGACAATACCGCCCCACCCGGATTTGATCTGCACCAGAGCAGGCCGCAGTTTTGTGGATTTGTGTCCCAGCTTGCCCAGCAGCTTATAGCCGGACATGCTGCCCCCCAATTTGGAGCCGGCAAGCCCTCCGCAGGCCACGATGAGCCTCTGGCAGGTAACTGTCTCCTCCCCATCGGACACCGCAAACCCGTCCTCTGTCCTCTTTATTTTCTTCACTTCAAACCCGGTCTTCACTGTGATATTGGGCTGTTCCAGAGACAGCCGCAGCACATCCACCACAGAATTGGCCTGGTCGGAGTAGGGATAGACTTTTCCGCTTTCCTCTGTCACGGTAAAAAGGCCAAGGCTCTGAAACCAGCAAAGCGTATCTTCCGGCGGGAAGGCCGAAATGGCTGGCCGGGAAAAATCCGGCTCGCTTCCGTGGTAGCCTCGCTCCCCGGCGTGGATATTGGACAGATTGCATCTGCCGTTTCCGGTGGCCTGTAACTTGCGCCCCAGCCTTGCCTGTCTCTCAAACAAAATGATCCGGGCGTTGGGATTTTCCGCCGCCGCCAGAGCTGCCGCCATGCCTGAGGCACCGCCGCCGATAATACCAATCGTCATACCTTCACCTGCTTTCTGCTGCCTATTATAGACGAGAACCGCCTCTTACACAAGAAAAACTTCCTTGCATTGGGAAAAAGCTATGGTATAATACACATATGTCAAAGAAAAGGAGCCTTTATGGATCGCAAAAATATTGAAAAAATCGCCCACACGCCGGAAGACAGAGTTTTACTGGCGAAGGTATGGGATAAAATCAATACGGGCATGCGCAGGAACATTCTGGCAAACACCCCCTTTCTGTCCCTCCGGGAGCTGGACATGACCCGGTATCTGTTTGGTCAGCAGGAGGGGCTCATTTCCTTTGGAGGCTACGAGGGTGCGGAGCGGCAGATGCTTGTCTACCTGCCCGACTATCTGGAGGAATCGGCCCTTTATGAGGAGGATGCACCCCTTGTGTGTCTCCACGCCACATTTTACGACGGAGACAGCCCCTCTCACCGGGATTTTCTGGGTGCGCTGATGGGGGCTGGGATCGCGCGTGAGACCGTTGGAGATATCTGCGTGGGAAAGGGCTATTGTGATTTTTTTATCACAGCGGAAATCGCCCCCTATGTGCTGCAAAACTTCACCGGTGCCGGGAGAACAAAGCTCCATTTGGACAGGATTCCTTTGTCCGAAGTGCAGGTCTCCGAACCGGAGGTAAAGGAGATAAAAGACACTCTGGCCTCCCTGCGGCTGGACAGCGTACTCTCCTCCGGCTTTCGGGTGGGGCGCAGCGCCGCAGCCCAGTATGTGACCTCCGGCAGAGTAGCAATCGACGGGCTGCCCTGCGAAAAGCCGGACAAGGCTGTGGAGGAGGGCGCAAAAATCTCTGTAAGAGGTCTGGGCAAAATCTGCCTGCGCAGTGTCAACGGCCAGACGAAAAAAGGCCGAATATCCGTGGTCATCGACCGCTATGTGTGAGGTAATGTACAATGAATATGGATGAAGTAATCGCAAGAATCAACGAGCTGGCCGCCAAGGCCAAAACCCAGCAGCTGACCGAGGAGGAGCTGAAGGAGCGGGAAAAGCTGCGCAGAATTTATATTGACTCCGTAAAGGCCAGCCTTACCGGGCAGCTGGAGCACACCACCATTCTCTATCCCGACGGCACCAAGAAAAAGGTACAGCGGAAAAAGTAACAAAATAATTTGTTACTTTTCCAAACCTTCTCAGAAATGGGCTTGACAAAACCCCCGCTTCATGCTAAAATAGCTTGGCAACAAAAGAATAATGTCTTTTGATTCGGAGTGATACCCAAGAGGCCGAAGGGGCTCCCCTGCTAAGGGAGTAGGCG
>RCNH01000616.1_pt1 | contig 14008 bp, 13 predicted proteins | sample 2041161 | NCBI WGS metagenome assembly RCNH01 (sample SAMN09708215, study PRJNA481090) | Feces metagenome, whole genome shotgun sequencing project. | biome: feces | host: Leptonychotes weddellii | place: Antarctica: Sion Island | collected 2010-03-01 | reverse complement strand
TTCGATTCCGAAATGTTTTTCGATGGCATTGCGGTGATTGTGGAACGTGCGCAACGACAACACGGAGCGGTCGTCGTTCAATACCGACCTTTTCCAACGGGCGGCAATGTCTTCGTAGGAAATCTCCCCTGCGGTGCGGATCGTATCAATAAGCCATAAATAACGGCGGAGAAGCAGATCAACCATATCAATAAACGATATATCCTGTAATGTCCTCGATTTTACGACTCATCTTACTCAAAACAAGATGGATTTTGTCTTCAGTTACAAGTTCCGACAGTTTGAATTTCATGACGATAAAATCGTTGCCTGCCTCTGTCTTCTCTGAGATCGTGTCCTGATCGTTATTAAGCCATCTTTCCAGGGAGGATTCCATGCTGTTGCGATTCCATCGTTTCGCCCATTCGCCCCTCTGTTTAAGTTCCATGACAAAAAGAGCGGTCGTGTCGGAAGATTCGACTGCTGCAAATGTTTCGGTTTTTTCCTTTTTGACCGTAGAGCCTTTTTTCAGGGCTTTGAAGAATCCGTCATCCGTTACGACAATGACCGAAAGCCGGTATCGTTTGTCTTTCTCTCCGAGCTGATACTCCATAGCCATCGGAAACAGAAAATCCCATGCCCAATTTCCGGGGTATAGTCGGAATTGTCCGTAATTGTTGCTGCCGTGGATCGGATCCGAGAAAAGTTTGTTGATTTCGATCCTGCTGTTGGTACTGCTCAGATTGAGTTGGGATTTAATGTAGAACATCGTGCCCTGTACCCGATGTTGATAGTCATACAACAATCGGATCGACTTTCGAACATTCAAGAACAACTCGTCGGCATTATTTACATTATTTTCCATATTTCATTGATATTAAGAGGGATTTCGATATTCAGATCATCGTTCGGCATCGTATCCAACAGATCGACGACATACTCGTTGTATTGGGCAAAAGCCTCTTCGACGGCTTCAAGGATTCGGATTTCCTGCTCGGCGGATTCCGCTTTGCAGGAAAAATACGATCGCTGCTTGCTGTAGTCATGAACGGCATGAAGCAATTTCATCCAGGTCGCCTTATATACTTGGTTTTCGTTGGTGGCGCAGTCCAAATTGCTGTTGCCGCCGAGTGCAAGCAGCAGGATCTTCCTGTCGAAACCGTAGGTATTGTGATAAGCGGTAATTTCATTCTTCCATTGATCGGAGGTTTGTCCTTCGGAATCCTTTCTTTTGACCTCTATGATCAAATCGAATCGGGAGAATCGGATGAAAACATCGGGTTCCACCCGCTTTGTATTGCCCGTACCTTTCGGATCCCAACTCGGCCACATCTCGAAGAGTTCCAATTTTCCCGCTGTTTCGGGGAGTTGCTCCGGGGTGACGCTTGAGGCTCGGAGCAAGTGCCAAAACTGATCGGTCGGCAGGTAGCGAAGTTGTCCTATTGTCGCATAAGTTTTGAAATCCTCATTGAAATTCTCGTTGGATTTCCTGACAAATTTACTATATGAATGAATCATGGATACGTGTCCTCCGTATATTATTTCAGTACAAATGTAAGGATTTAATGTGTAATATCGTTGCATATCTCTTGGCGGTGTGCCGATTTTCAGGGCGGCTCGTTTCAGATTTTCAAAAAACCGCGTCAGAATGCTCCGATGGGGACTGCTTTTGTCCTTCTATGGCGATGACATCGGCATGGAAATCATCTTTTTAACGAACAGATTTCGGGAAAGTACTGTTGGCAGTTTTGTGTGTAAATGCATAAAAAACCGTGTCGCAGGATTCCGACACGGTTTTATTTTTATGGAAGTGGGGTGTTAGGAAACCCTGCCTGCATTCAGATCCGAGAGTTTGACCTTCTCGAATTTATAGCCCAAGGCGAATAATTCCAGAGCCACGCCGATGCGGAACATCGCCTTGGTGGCGCGGGCAAAGACGTGGAATGCCATGACGCTCTGCGGCTCGATGTGTTCGTGGCGGATCATGTTCACGGCTTTCTCGCCGCAGGCACGCAGTATGTTCTCGATCTGCTGTGCCTGAGGGCTGTCGAGTTCCAGACCGAGGATGTGTTTCACGATGTGTTCGTCGAGATCGTCGAATTTATGCTCGCCGTAGTAGTTGGCGTAGGGCAGTTTCTGATATTTCGCCCAGTCCGTATCCCAGCCTTTGGCAACACCCATTCCGAGATAACCTGCCCACGCAACCGATACCACCGGATAGTTGGCGACCTCCTTCACGGCATCGGCAACGTATTCGGGCGCAAGGTTCGTTGTCCATAATTCGTCGATGTCTTCGGTGGCGAGCAGGATGTTGTTCAACAACTTGTATTCGGTGCAGAGTTTGACGAGTTCTTCCTCTAATTTGAGTTCGAATTGGTTCAGATATTGGATGTCGGATTGTTTCATTTTGACGTGTTGTGAATTAGTGGCGCAATGATCGGGAGTTTTTTCCGTTCCTGCAAATCTTTGCGGGGAAAATACTTTGAAGAATGTGTCGGAATGGGGTTTCGTTCCCCGTGGAACCGCCTGCGCAGGGCATAAAAAAAGCGATCCGAGAGTTCGGATCGCCGTATGGTTGAAAGTCTCCGGTGAAGAGATTAGTTCAAGCCGTTTACATGCAACTGCATGGCACTCTTCAGGTTGCCTGCCTTGTTTTTGTGCATGATGTTGTGCTTTGCCAATTTGTCGAGCATCGAACTTACTTTGGGAAGCAGTGCGATTGCTGCGCTCTTCTCGGTGGTTGCGCGCATTGCCTTAACGGCGTTACGAGCGGTCTTGTGCATCAGGCGGTTGTGTGCGCGCTTCGATACAGTCTGACGGATTCTTTTTTGCGAAGACTTATGGTTTGCCATAATTCGTTAGTTTTTTTATTTTTTTACTTTTAATTCCTAAAACAATGAAACGGCCGTAGCCGCCTTCGGATAGGTTCTTCACCCGCTCCTTAAAAATTGTTCACCCGTAGGCTTCGAAATCCGAATGGAAGTTTGTTGTTGAAGGTGCTTTGCGAATGTGGCATGCAGATGTTTCAACAATGGTCGTTCGTCGTGTTTCGCGGCCCTCGTTAGTAGCCCATAGCAGAGTCGAACTGCTCTTTCAAGAATGAAAATCTTGCGTCCTAACCGATAGACGAATGGGCCTCTACCACTATTCCTTGATCCCGTGTTCGGGAGGTTTAGCGGTGCAAAGGTAAGTAAAAAAAGGACTTCTGCAAAAAAAAGTGCAAAAAATATTCAGAAAAATAAGGATTTTAGAGTTTTAGGAGTTTAAACATGCCTTCCAGAGCCTTTGGGGAAAGTCCTTCTTCGGTGAAAAGGCGTTCGATGTGACCGCTTGCGGCCATCTCGCGGGCAGACATCAGATCGAGATCGGGCGTGTCGATCAGGGCAATCTTGTCGCAAATATGCAGGGCGATGTCCAGTTCGTGGGTGGAGAAGAGGATGCACTTGTGCTCTTCGTGTGCCAGACGACTCAGCAGGGAACACAGGATGTAGCGGTTCGGGAGGTCGAGAAAAGCAGTCGGCTCGTCCAGAAGAATGACGGGGGTGTCCTGCGCCAGCGCGCGCGCAATAAGGATGCGCTGACACTCGCCGTCCGAGAGGGTGTCCATCGGCTTGCGGGCGAAGTCGGTCATGCCGACCAATTCGAGCGAACGGAAAACGATCGCGCGATCCTCCTCCTGCATGCGCCCGATCCAGTTGGTGTAGGGCGCGCGCCCCAGCGCAACGACATCCTCGCAGAGGAGGTTGGCGATGCGGATCTTGTCGGTGGAGACGAAACTGATCGTTGCGGCACGTTCGCGCGGGGAGAGCGATTTCAGGGAACGGCCGTTGAGCAGAATCTCTCCCGAAAATTGGTCGTTCAATCCCGCGATGGCACGCAGCAGGGTGCTTTTACCCGTGCCGTTCCGCCCCACAAGGGCGGTGAGTTGCTCGGAGGGGATCGCGGCGGAGACGTGTTCCATCAGAAGGCGTTGCCCGTAGGCGAGGCGGAGGTCGTGGAGTGTGATGCCCATTTCAGAAGATGTTGCGGTTGCGGATGACAACCAGAATGACAATCGGGATGCCCATAAGTGCCGTGACGGTGTTGATCGGGAAGGCGAGGGTCTTCGCCAGAAGGTCGCAAACGACCAGCAGGATCGAACCGAGGAGCATCGAAGCGGGTATCAGCGTGCGGTGGTCGGCACTGCGGAACAGCATGCGTGCAAGGTGCGGAACCGCCAATCCGACAAATCCCACGGGACCGCAGAATGCCGTGACGGTACCTGCCAGAAGAATGGTCGAGAGGAAGATCAGCGTGCGCGTGCGACGGATGTTAAGCCCCATCGTGCGGGCGTAATTTTCACCGAGCAGCAAGAGGTTCAGCGGCTTGATGACCGCAATCGACAACACCAGACCCGCTGCAACGATCGGGATCATGATCGCAAGGCGCGTTCCCGTGACATCGCCCAGCGACCCCATAGTCCAGATGACGAACGACTTCAGGGCGGCTTCGTCGGAGAGGTATTGGAGGATTTCCACCACCGATCCGATGCCCGAACCGAGCATCATGCCGAGGATGAGGATGACCATGATGTCTTTGATGTGGCGGCTGACCGCCATGACGAGTGCCAGAACCAACGCCGACCCCAGCCATGCCGCGCCGACAATGCCCAGCGACTGAATCCACGAATGGGCGGCGACGCCTAAAATCGGTGCCCCTAACAGGAACAACGCCACGCCCAACCCCGCGCCCGACGAGACGCCCAACACATAGGGGCCTGCCAGCGGGTTGCGGAACAGGGTCTGCATCTGAAGACCGCCCGCGGCGAGTGCCGCACCCGCAAAGAGGGCGGTGACGGCTTTCAGAAGGCGGATGTTGAGGATGATGTTGCGGGCAGCCTCGTTACACTCCCCGCCCGTAAGGGCTGCCCAAACTTCATCCGCAGATATGCTGACCGAGCCGATCGCAAGGTCGGCAACGAACAGCACCCCCAACAGAAGGCACAGCAGGATGAAGAGCAGTGTGTGGCGTGCCATTACTCCAATCGCTTGTAGTAGTGGTAATTATCTTTTTCGTCGAGCAACAGCCGGTGGAGATCCTCCAACACGAGGTCGGGATTCACGACGCCCGACTCCCAGAAGTCCGAACCTCCCGTGGGTGTTGCGCGCAGGTTGTTGTTCCACACGCGGCGATGAGCGACCGCGGGTACGCGGGCGAATTTCGGGGCTTGGCTCCGAAGGTCTTTCAGCGACGACCACATGCCCGTGTTGATCCATACGTCGGCCTGCGTGGCGAGCAGGTAGGCCTCTTCGATGTCGATGCTTTTCGAGAGTCCCGAAGTGTTCTGCGGATAGATGTATTCACCGCCCGCATCCTCGATCAGACGCACCATGTAACTGCCCACGGGCGGCATGAACCACGTGTCGCGGTAGGGTGTGTTGAGCATCACGAGGGGGCGTTTTGCGGTCGAATCGGCACGGATCTTTCTTTTCAGCGTGTTGTAGCGGTCGGCAATCTCGGAGAAGATCTCGCGGCTCTCGTCCTTTTTGTCGCACAGATCGCCGATCAAGACCATCCATTCGGCCTTGCCGAGGGGTGATTCTTCGATGTAGTCACCTATGTATATATAAGGAATGGACAGTTCGCGGAGTTTGCCCGTGAGGACGCTGTTCTCACCCGTGATGCCGAACAATAAAACCAAATCGGGGTCGAGCGAGGTCAGAAGTTCAAAGTTGAGGTTCGTATCGTAACCGATGTCGTGTACCTTGCCCTCGGCACGTAACTCTTGGATGCGCGGGTTGGAGATGTAGTCGATGCCCGATACCCCCGCCACGCGGTCGGTTTCACCCACGCGGTCGAACATCGCCACGTAACTCGACGAGAGGCAGACCACCTTCCGGATGGGGGCGCGCACCGCCTGTCCCTCGAAATCGGCGGGGATTTCGTCCTTGCCGCGGAGGATCAGAAGTTGTTGCTCGACATCGGTTGCGCCCTGCCACGGATTGCGGATGGTCACCAGATGCGAGGCGTTTTTTTCCTCGTCGGAATTTTTCCGAGAAAAAATATCAAACCCCGATGCGTAGGCGGGATGATAGACATTTTCCGTAAAATCGGCCTCGGAGAGGCGCGTAGTGCCGTTGCACCCCGTCAAAAGCAGGGCGAACAGAAGACTGAGGTATGCTGAAATCCGTTTCATGGAGACAAATATAGAAAAAAAAACTTGAAAAAATTTTGCGAATATGAAAATGTGCCGTATATTTGCACTCCGAAAAGATACGGGATGTAGCTCAGTCCGGTTAGAGTACTCGTCTGGGGGGCGAGTGGTCGCAAGTTCGAATCTTGTCATCCCGACCAATTTCGATGATCCCCGATACGGAAAGGTATCGGGGATTTTTTGTGTCCTGCACCGAACCGCACACAAAAAACACCCGAACCAAACGGTTCGGGTGTTTCTGTATTTGATCGGGCGGAAATCTACATCGTGCGGTTCTTCTCCTCGGTGCTCAGCAATCCGCAGGCCGCCTGAATGTCCTCGCCGCGCGAGGCGCGGATGGTGGTCTGGATGCCTTTCGCGGTTAGCGTGTCGCGGAAACGGATCATGTGTTCGTTGTCGGGCGAGTAGAACGGCGAATCGGGGATTTTGTGGAATCGGATGAGGTTGATGCGGCATTTGATGCCGTCCAAAAGACGACACAACTCCTTGATGTGGCGCGGCGAATCGTTGCGTCCCTCCAATACTATATATTCAAACGACACGCGGCGTTGGTGCGTGAAATCGTACTGACGCAACAGATCGGCGACCTTCCGGATACCCCATGCGCGCTCGATGGGCATGATTTCGAGTCGTTCCTCGTGGAACGGGTTGTGGAGGCTGACCGCCAGATGGACGTCCGTCTCGTCCAGAAAGCGTTTCAGGTTCGGCACGACACCCGCCGTCGAGAGGGTGATGCGCGTGGGCGACCAGCCGAAACCCCAGTCCGACGTGAGGATCTGAAGGGCACGCAACACGTTGTCGTAGTTGTCGAGCGGTTCGCCCATACCCATGAAAACGAGGTTTGTAAGTCGGTCGCGTTCGGGCAGCGAGACGATCTGGTTGAGGATCTCGGCAGCCGTCAGCGAGCGTTGCAGACCCTGACGTCCCGTGGCGCAGAAGGCGCAGTGCATGCGACAGCCCGCCTGCGACGAGACGCACAGTGTGGCGCGGTCGCGGTCGGGAATGTAGGCCGACTCGATGTAATGACCTCCGTCGATGCGGAAGAGGTACTTCTTGGTGCCGTCCGCAGAGGTCGAGCAACGCACGGGAGCGGACAGTGCCGGTGCAAATTCGCGGGCGAGTTGTTCGCGGTGAACACCCGCAATGTCGGTCATGCGTCCGGGTTGCTCGGTGTGTTTCCGATAGAGCCATTGCGCGAGTTGTCTGGCCGCAAAGCGCGGCATGCCCAGTCGGGCGCACACGGCGGCAAGTTCTTCAGGATTTTTACCGTAAAGGGTCTCTTTTTGTTCCATTTTCGCGTGATGAAGGTTCGTTTGCGGGACAAAAATAGACAAAAAATAAAGATTTTTTTGCGGGATGCTCCTTTTTTGAATTTTTATCCATATATTTGTGGTGCATAGCGTGCTTGTCGGTACGCTGTTGCGGTGTGAAGTTGCAACAAATTAAATTAAAAGAATAGATGGAAATCAAGAAATCGCCCAAAGCAGACCTGCAAAACAAACGAGGTCTTTTGCTTGAAATCGGTCTGGTTGCAGCGCTTGGCCTTGTAATCCTTGCGTTCGCTTATTCGCCGGCCGAGAAGAAAATTGAGAAACTGGACATGAACTACGGCCCGATCGAGGAGGAGATCACCGAGATCACCCGTCAGGACCAGAAGCCGCCCAAAATGCCCGAAAAGGTACAGGTTAAGGCACTTGCCGACATTCTTCAGGTCGTAACCAACGATACGAAGATCTCCACTGATGTCGATTTTGTCGATTTCGATGAGGATACCGATATTATTCAGGAGGTTGCCGTCGAAGAGGAGGAGATCGAGGACGATACCCCCTTCATGAGTGCCGCCGTCGAGGTGTTGCCTACTTTTCAGGGTGGTGACCTCAATACGTTCCGTAACTGGGTTCAGAAGAGCGTGAACTATCCTCCAATCGCTCAGGAGAACGGTATTCAGGGTGTGGTTGTGCTGATGTTCGTGATCGAGCGTGACGGCCGTCTGACCAACATCGAAGTACTGAAGACTCCCGACCGTTCGCTGTCGGAGGAGGCTACCCGCGTGCTGAAGACCTCGCCCAAATGGACGCCCGGTAAACAGCGTAACCGTCCGGTACGTGTAAAATATACGTTGCCTGTTCAGTTCCGTCTGGCGAACTAACAGATGCCGCGTCATTGATTCTAAGGGTATCTTGCTTTCGGGCGGATACCCTTATTTTTACCTGAAAGGCAGCGATTTTCTGCCGAGAACACAAGACAATGAGTAACGAAAACAATAAAACCACTCCAACGGTCGAAGAGGTGCGTCCCGAACGTGCCGCCGTCGTTGCGGTCATCCGCGACAAGGACGATCCGTCGCGTATTGCGGAGTACCTCGACGAGTTGGAATTTCTGGCCGAGACGGCCGGAATCGAGACGGTCAAACGCTTCACGCAGCGTCTGGCGCAACCCTCGGCACGCATCTACGTGGGGCCGGGTAAGTTGCAGGAGATCGCCGACTGGTGCAAAGAGCAGGAAATTGATGTGGTGATCTTCGATGACGAACTCTCGCCGTCGCAGACCCGCAACATCGAGCAGGCGATGCCCTGCCGTGTGTTGGACCGTACGCGCCTTATTCTGGATATTTTCCTTTCGCGTGCCCGCACGGCATACGCCAAGACGCAGGTGCAGTTGGCCAACTACGAATATATGTTGCCCCGCCTGTCGGGTATGTGGACGCACCTCGAACGGCAGAGGGGCGGAACGGGAACCCGTGGCGGTGCCGGTGAGCGAGAGATCGAGACCGACCGCCGTAACATCCGCAACCGCATTGCCAAACTCAAGGAGGATCTTCAGAAGATCGACAAACAGATGGCGGTGCAGCGTTCGAACCGCGGTCAGATGGTGCGTGTGGCATTGGTGGGTTACACCAATGTGGGTAAATCTACGCTGATGAACCTCATCTCGAAGAGCGATGTGTTTGCCGAGAACAAACTCTTTGCGACGCTGGATACGACGGTGCGCAAGGTGGTCTTCGACAACCTGCCGTTCCTGATGTCGGATACGGTCGGTTTCATCCGCAAACTGCCTACGGAGTTGATCGAGTCGTTCAAATCGACCTTGGACGAGGTACGCGAGGCCGACCTGCTGATCCATGTGGTCGATATTTCGCATCCTCAGTTCGAGGAACAGATCGACGTGGTGAAGCAGACCCTTCAGGAGATCGGTGCGGGCAACAAACCCGTCTATCTGGTCTTCAACAAGGTCGATGCCTACACCTATGTGAAGAAGGACGAGGACGATCTGACGCCCGCCACCAAGGAAAACCGCTCGTTGGACGATCTGAAGCAGACGTGGTTCGCCCGTACCGACGAACCGTCGATTTTCCTGTCGGCACGCGAGAAGATCAACATCGAAAAGTTCCGTTCGGATCTCTACGGCATGGTGCGCGAGATTCATGCGGGACGCTATCCGTTCAATAATTTTCTCTACTAAAACATACAAACTATGACTGTACACGTGCTCAATGAGCAGGATACCGTGCTGAACAAATTCATCCGCCAGATCCGCGACAAGAACATCCAGCAGGATTCGATGCGTTTCCGCCGTAACTTGGAGCGTATCGGTGAGATCATGGCTTATGAGGTGTCCAAGACCCTGAACTACGAGGAACACATCGTCGAGACGCCGCTTGGCGAGGCTTCCGTTCGTGAGATCGGCGACGATCTGGTCGTGGCGACCATTCTGCGTGCGGGACTTCCCTTCCATCAGGGTTTCCTGAACTACTATGACGATGCCGGCAATGCGTTCATCTCGGCATACCGCAAGAGCAAGAAGGACGGCAGTTTCACCGTCAAGGTCGAATACATTTCGTGCGGTATGTTGGAGGGTAAGACCCTTCTTTTAGTCGATCCGATGCTGGCGACCGGGTCGTCGATGGTTCTGGCATGGGAAGCATTGTGCGAGCGGGGCGGAATGCCTGCCTGTACGCACCTTGCAGCCGTCATCGCCAGCGAGCAGGGCGTGGATTACGTAAAACAACACATGCCCCACGACACCACCGAACTGTGGGTGGCTGCCGTCGATCAGGAACTCACCTCGCGTTCGTACATCGTTCCCGGCATCGGCGATGCGGGCGATCTGGCCTACGGCGAGAAGATCTGATCCGAAAATCAATCTGCGACCCCTTTTGACTTTGGTTTCCCCCGTGTGCGAAACCGAAGACAGGGGTCTTTTTTCTTTTACGGGATGTGTTTCCCTCTATTTTTTTAGGATATGATTCGCAAGAAAACAACCTTTGTGTTTGCCCTGTTCGGGGTGACCGTCCTGATGATGGCCTTGCAAAAACCCCTCTTTCTGATGCGTTACTGGTCGATGGCGGGGGATGCCACTGCGACGGATTGGTTTCGGGTGGTGTGGTACGGACTGACGCACGATGTGACGCTGGCGGGCTATGTCACGGCACTGCCTCTTTTGGCTTCGATCGCCTCGCTGTGGGTACGGATGCCCGAACGCATCTGGACAAAAGTCATGCGCGTATGGCTCTATGCCGTGTCGATTCTGACCGCCGCCATCTTTGCGGTCGATCTGGGGCTTTACGAACACTGGGGCTTCCGTATCGACGCCACCGTCCTGATCTATCTGTCCGACCCGAAGGATGCCGCCGCCAGTGTGGACTGGGTGACGGGGTTGTCGGGATTTGCGCTGTTTGCCGTGTGGGCATGGGGCATGATGTGGTGCTACCGCCACGTGGCCGACCTCTTTGACGGAGATCCCGTTCTGCCGCATCGCACCGCCGTGTGGCTGACCCTTGCGGGATTGTTCCTCGGTGGATTGGATTTTCTGGCGATCCGCGGCGGTGCAGGCGAATCGACCGCCAATGTGTCGAAGGCCTACTTCTCGTCGAATATGTTTCTGAATCATGCCGCGACCAATCCCGTCTTTTCGTTTCTCCATTCGCTGGGCAAACGGCAGGACTATGCCTCCGACTATGCCTTCCGTTCGGATGAGGAGTGCGCCCGGTTGTTCGATTCGTTGCGCGGAAATGTCGCTTCTGCACAGCCGACGGTCGAACTGCTGACCCGTAAACGCCCCAATGTGGTGGTGATCCTTCTGGAGAGTTTCGCCCGTACGATCATGGAGACCGATGCCGTGGGCGAGCGCGTCATGCCCAACCTCGACCGCTACAAGGCCGAAGGCGTGTGGTTTGAGAATATGTTTGCCAACTCGTTCCGCACCGATCGCGGCGAGGTCGCCGTCCTGAGCGGTTTCCCCGCGCAGACCACCATCTCGATTATGAAACTGCCGGGCAAGAGCCGTAATCTGCCGTCGATCGCCCGCTCGCTGAAGCGCGAGGGCTATTCCACCTCGTTCTACTACGGCGGTGATCTTAATTTCACGGATCAGTCCTCCTATATGTATGCCACGGGTTGGGAGCGTTTGGTCTGGCAGAAAGACCTTTCGTTCGATGCCCCGATGTCGAAGTGGGGTTGGAACGACGAGACGATGTGTGCCTATGTGGGTGACGAGGTGTTGCGCCTGAGCCGCGAGAGCAAAGAGCCGTTCCTTGTCGGCTTCCTCACGTTGAGCAGTCACATGCCTTTCGACGTGCCTTATCACAAATACGAACACCCGATGCTCAATGCCGTGTCGTTCAGCGACAAACATCTCGGCAAGATGCTCGACCGATGGAAAGCCTCCGATGCGTGGGACAATCTGTTGGTTGTGCTGGTTGCCGATCACGGCTATCCCTATCCCGAGGATCTGGAGTACAATGCGCCGTTGCGTCACCGTATCCCGCTGATTCTGACGGGCGGAGCGGTGCGCGAGAAGCGTGTGGTGGAGGAGTATGCCTCGCAGATCGACATCGCCGCCACGCTGCTCGGTCAGATGGGCATCGACCATTCGGATTACGATTACAGCAAGGATATTTTCGCCCCCGCACCGCCCTGCAAGTTCGGCTACTACGCCTTCAACAACGGGTTCGGGGTGACGGATGCCGAGGGTGAGTTTGTCTTTGACTGCACTTCGGGGCGCGTCATCCGCGACTCGAACCCCCGTTTGCGTCAAATCGGAGAGGTCATGTTGCAGACCACCTATCGCGATATTGCCCGCAGATAAGTGTAAAAAAACCTGATTGATAAATGGATTACCTCTCCAATTTTTTGTATATTTGCAAATTCTTAAAGAATTAATTGTTAAAAACGAAATAATATGGCTAAGGAATTGAAAGACCTCACCAAATCGGAGGACAACTACTCGCAGTGGTACAACGATCTGGTCGTTAAAGCAGGTTTGGCCGAGAGTTCGGCTGTCCGCGGTTGTATGGTCATCAAACCTTATGGTTATGCCATTTGGGAGAAGATGCACGATGCACTGGACAAGATGTTTAAGGAAACGGGTCACCAGAACGCCTACTTCCCGTTGTTTATCCCCAAATCGTTCTTCTCGAAGGAGGCTCACCACGTGGAGGGCTTCGCCAAGGAGTGCGCCGTTGTGACGCACTACCGTCTGAAGAACGATCCCGAACACAAGGGTAACGTGATCGTCGATCCCGATGCCAAACTTGAGGAGGAACTGATCGTCCGCCCGACTTCGGAAACCATCATCTGGAATACCTACAAGAACTGGATCCAGTCGTACCGCGACCTGCCCATCCTGTGCAACCAGTGGGCGAACGTGGTTCGTTGGGAGATGCGTACGCGTCTGTTCCTGCGCACCGCCGAGTTCCTGTGGCAGGAGGGCCACACCGCCCACGCAACCCGTGAGGAGGCTGTTGCCGAAGCCGAAAAGATGATCGGGGTTTACCGCAAATTCGCCGAGGAGTGGATGTCGGTACCCGTGATCGTCGGTCACAAATCGCCCAACGAGCGTTTTGCAGGTGCCGAGGATACGCTGACGATCGAGGCTCTGATGCAGGACGGCAAGGCCTTGCAGAGCGGTACGTCGCACTTCCTCGGTCAGAACTTCGCCAAGGCATTCGATGTAAAATATATCAACAAGGAGGGTAAACTCGAATATGTTTGGGCTACTTCGTGGGGTGTTTCGACCCGTCTGATGGGAGCCCTGATCATGTCGCACTCGGACAACAACGGTCTGGTGCTGCCCCCGAAACTCGCCCCGATTCAGGTCGTCATGGTGCCGATCTACAAGGGTCTGGAGCAGTTGGAGGACATCAAGGGTCGTTTCGAGAAGATCGCCGAGCAGTTGCGCTCGAAAGGCATCAGCGTCAAGATCGACGACCGCGACAACGTACGTTCGGGCTTCAAGTTTGCCGAGTATGAGTTGAAGGGTGTTCCCGTTCGTCTGGCCATGGGCCCCCGCGATGTGGAGAACAACACGATCGAACTGGTTCGCCGTGATACGTTGGAGAAGACCACCGTATCGCAGGAGGGGCTCGTGGAGCGCATCGAAGGCCTCATGACCGAGATCCAGCAGAACATCTTCAACAAGGCTCTCAACTACCGCAACTCGATGATCACGAAGGTCGATACGTGGGACGAGTTCAAGCGCGTGCTGGACGAGAAGGGCGGTTTCATTCTGGCTCACTGGGACGGTACGGTCGAGACCGAAGTTGCCATCAAGGAGGCTACCAAGGCGACGATCCGTTGCATCCCGTTCGATGCTCCCGAAGAGGAGGGCAAGTGCGTCTTCACGGGCAAACCCTCGCACCGCCGTGTGCTCTTCGCAAGAAGTTACTAATCGGATTCACGATTCGGATAAAACCGACTTCCCTATTTCGGGGAGGTCGGTTTTTTTGTATTCCTTTATATATAAGGTATGTGGCGCGGCAGAGTGCATAAGGGATATCGCACGGCTCTTTGCAGGATCTGTCCGGACAAAATGTCTGTCGGGATGTTGGTATGTGCA
>RCNH01000615.1_pt1 | contig 14015 bp, 12 predicted proteins | sample 2041161 | NCBI WGS metagenome assembly RCNH01 (sample SAMN09708215, study PRJNA481090) | Feces metagenome, whole genome shotgun sequencing project. | biome: feces | host: Leptonychotes weddellii | place: Antarctica: Sion Island | collected 2010-03-01 | reverse complement strand
AAGCCCGGTTGTTTTCGTTTTTATTCGGCCTGCGCTTTGCCGCCTGCCCTGCCCCTTTTATCCTTCTGCCCTTGCCTTTCGGGCGGCTTGCCCTGCCGCCCTCTGGCCCTTGCAAGGCCCATTTTCAAGTGCTGGCCCAAGCCTCAGTGCTAACCCAATTTCTGGCCCAGCCCAAACTCCGGCTTGGCTCAACCCCTGGCCCGGCTCAACCTCCGGCTCGGCTCACCCCCGGCTTGGCCCAACCCTCGGCCCGACTCACCCCCCGGCCTGTTTCTTTGTCTCTGCCTGCCTTCTGGCTCTGGCCTGCCTGCCGGCTCTGCTCTTTTCTCTAACCCAGCCTTGCTTTTGCTCAGTCTTTCTCTGCCCCTGCCCCTTCTTCTGCCCCGCTTTTTCGGCAGAGTCGGGCAGGCTGGTTGTAAGCAAAGTCGGGCAGGCCGATTGCAAGAAAACGCAAATAAACCATTCAAAATAACAACCGGGCTTTGAGAGAACGCATTCTTTCAAAGCCCGGTTGTTTTCGTTTTTATGCGGCCTGCGCTTTGCCGCCTGCCCTGCCCCTTTTATCCTTCTGCCCTTGCCTTTTGGGCGGCTTGCCCTGCCGCCCTCTGGCCCTTGCAAAGCCCATTTCCAAGCGCTGGCTCATCCCCAGCCCGGCCCAACCCTCAGCCCGGCTCAATCCTCGGCCCGGCCTAAACCTCGGCTCGGCTCAACCCCCCGGCCTGGCCCAAGTCCCGGCCCAGTTCACTCCCCGGCCTTTTCACATTCCTCTCTTTTGCCAAACAAAAAATAATGGCGGAAAGCACAGGTGCTTTCCGCCATTATTCAAAACAAATCGGTTTTCCCAAATCAGGGCTTCTTGGGCGCATCCTTTTCGGTCTGCTCTTGCAGAACCGAAAGTTCTGCCGCATTCAGCACACCCTGAGAGCCCAGCAGCTGCAGCAGGTCAGCCGGGTCAGCAGCGTGTTCCGCCGCCGATTCCTGGTTGGCAATTTCGGTTTCGCGCAGCTCACCCCGCAGGATGGAAACCTCACGCGGTGCCGAAATGGCCAGCCGCACTCGATTTCCCTCAACCGAAACCACCGAAATGGCAATATCATCACCGATCAGTATTTGTTCGCCTTCTCTGCGCTGCAAAATCAGCATGTGGCACCTCCACTGAATTCAGACAGCGGATACCGCATATCGTATTCATCGGTGTCCATAATGATCTGCCGGCCAACCAGTGTGTTGGGGTTGATCGCCACAGGGCAGCGCATATTCACGGTGCTGTTCGCAACCGGGTTGCGAACCGTGCAGAAAACATAATAATACAGATCTTCGGATTTCTCCACGCCCAGCTGCTGCAATTCAGAGGGCAGCAAAACCGGCGCATAGGTGCTGCTGAAACGGAATGGGTCCAGCACCACAAATGCCAGCTCCGATGTTCTTGTGCTTTGCAGGCACAGCATTACCGACTCACTGCCCGCAAACGGAAGCAGCAAAAACTCCTTTTCATCCGGAAAACCCGGAATTCCCACCGGGAAAGAGATCGCTTCTTCCTTTTCATATTCGATCTGCCCAAAGAACTTGGTTTGAAGTTTCAAAACAACACCCCCAGAATCAGGCCTGGACGTCTACAGGAGTATAATCCTCGCCATAAGAAGGCGGAACATAAACCGGACCGCCCAGATATTTGATGACGATATCCGGCTGCTGCTGAACCGAAATTTCAATGTTGCCGGGCGTGAACTCAAAACGAGTCTTGTTCATGCGCCAGTCCAAATTCAGCTTGTCCATTTCGTAGTGGATGGTCATTGCACCCTTGTCCCACGAAATATCTGCGCCGGCCTTGGGAATAAAATCAATTCCCACATTCGGCTTGTAGTCCTTCATCATGGCCTCGGCCGCAAACTGTGTAACCAGTTCCTCACCAATCTGGGTCTTGAGAAGGAGCTCACCCTGCCTGGCATAGCTGGCGGTTGCATCATAAACCGCCTGCCGGCCACGCTGTGCATACTGCCTGATCGCGCTTGCCGCGGAAGCAGGCGTACCCATGGAATCCCGTGCCTGGAATGTATCCAATTTTACCTGGATTGCCTTGCTTTGAATCTGCAGCCCGCCCTTATCGCGGGAAATCTGCAAATCGGCAGTCCCTCGTGCGTATTCAAGTTTTGCAGGAGTTACTTTGATTTCCAGTTTGATCGGGACGGTTGTGATCTCAATAAGCTGATCCATTATAGCTCCAATCCCCCTTTTGCTTATAAATTTTTACGCTGTGCTTGGTTTTAGGTGTTGATGAAATCCATCAACGACTGAGAAAGAACGCTGTTGCCCACCTTCAAAGCGGTATTGTAGCAGTACTTTGCCCAGGAGAAGTTGGAAATTGCAACTTCCGGCTTTTCTTTCTCAATGCCGATGATCTGGCTGTTCAAAGAATCGGAGTTGGTCGTAAGCAGGTTTTTGTTGTCGCGCAAAAAGCCGCTGCGGCTGGTCAATTCAATGTGCTTTTCCTTCAGGCTGTTGGATGCATCGCCAAATTTTTCTGCCAGGCGGGTCAGTTCTGCCCGGTCTGCATCGCCGTTTTTGAACTCACCGCTCTGAGGGTCACAATTCTTCAAAATATCGCTCATCTTTACAACAAGAGAAACGATATTCTTCGGGTCGCCGTCTTCATCCACGCCGTAGCCCAGGTAATTGATGCCCTGCAAAGAAGAATCGAATGCGCTTGTGCCAATGACGTTTCCGTTTTCGTCCTCTTTCAGGCCCAGGCCGATGTCCACATACTTCTTTTCGTCGTTGGCCAGATACTCCAAAGCCTCACAGTTCTTTTTTGCCTGATTGTATTCGTCTTTGGAGATCAATCCGCCGCCTTCCATCTTGTAGTAGCCGCCGCCTGCCGTTGCCACGGGGGGATTTGCGTCGTTGTACTCTTTGGGCACATCGCCATCCATTTCCACCTTGGGGACCTTGCTGTCCACCGGGATGCCCCGGTAGCACAGGCCGTTGTTATCATCCCAAGTGAAGGGAACGTTTACGCCGTCGGCACCGGCAAAGGCGAAGGTATCGCCGAATTTGGCGCTGTTCATTTTCTGAACAATGCTCTTTGCCAGCTCACCCATGGTCTGGCCCAGGGCATTACGGCCCGCACCGGAAGTATCCGACTGGCCGTTGATCAGTTCGCCCAGGACCGAATCGCCCACCCGGTTGTCGATATCGCCGATGATGTCCTCAATGGTCTTATAGGCCACGTCATATTTCATACTAACCGCTTCCGAAACCTTCAGCTGGCTCTGCACACGCTGGAAGGAACGGCGAAGCTGAAAGGCGCGCGAAGCTGCAGCGGGGTCCTCGGCAAAGGTGGTAAATTTTCTTCCCGTAAGTACAACATTCATCGCATCGTTCATCTTGTTGTTGGACTTTTGAAGATTGTAGCGATAGTTTTTAAGCACCGCATTCGTTGTTGTGCGAATCATTTCAATTCATCTCCTATCAGGTCGTCAAACCAGTTCCATTGATCAGCTTTTCCAACATCGAATCCAATGTGGTCATCAAGCGGCAGGCCGCATTGTAAGATTTTGAATACTGCATCAAATTCATGGCCTCGTCGTTCAGGTCAACGCTGGATACGGAATCACGCTGCATATTCAGGTTGATAGCCGAGGTCTGTGCATTCTCAAAGAATGTATTGGTCACGCTGATATCCGTTCCCAAAACCGTTCCGATGTTCACCCACATATCCTGGAAGGTACCCGTCAGAAGGGGTTTTCCGTCTGCGTTCTGAGCAATCATGTCGGGCCGGAATTCCATGGGAGTTTCAAACAGGGTGAGCATGTGGCGGATGTTTTCGGTATCCGTGCTGCCCACGCTGTCCATGCCGCTGCCCTTCACAAAGGAAGTGACCAGCTGTGCACTCTTGGACCAGCTCTGAGAAATCGTGATATTCGCTGCGGTGATCCCGGTGGGATCATCTTTATCGCCGCTGTTGCTGAACAGCACCGCACCAACCTTGTCACCGTTGGTTTCCAGGAAAGCCTTCTGCTGGTCGTTCAGCTTCATATCGGTGGTCAGGATGATGTCCTTGCCGGTTGCAGGATCATTATAAACCAGCGGCTCGCCTTTTTTATTGATATACTGGCCGTGCTGGTTGCGCATGAAGCCCTGGTTTGCTTCGTTGAACACATTTGCAAACTGACGGGCCAGCAGATCCAGCGATTTCTGATAATAACCGATACCGCGCTTGCTTCTGGCCTCTTCGTCAATGTGGTCCACAACATCCTGTGAGGTGAACTCGCCATCCTCGGTCAGGAACTCACGCTGAGACTGCAGCACACCCCGCAGGTCATTGTCATCAAGCGCCACCGGCTTGGACGGATGCTTTACGTACACCTGCTGGATGTACTGTATTTCCTGCAGAGCTTCCTTTTCATCGGCCGTGGGCACTCTGAGAGCCTGCTCCTTATCATTGGTGGGAACCTGTTCCGCGGCGGTTTCATCGGCCGTGGGGGTGCCATTTGCCATCAGATAGGGCAGGTTCGGTGCCGTTGCCTGCTGGTTCGGGTCATAGGCCGGGTTCCGCTTCGCCATCAGGTACGGCATGGCGGCATTGCCTGGGTTGGGCATCGGCTTCAGATACGGCTCGGCTGTGTTGGTATTGGGGTCGGGGTTCCGAAGCAGGTTGCCTGTGAGGAGCTTCTGCTTGGTGATGATGGTAACAATGCCATCGACACCTTCCTGGGTAACGGCTACGCCGTTGCCAAACTGCTCTCTTGAGATCGGCTTCGGCGGTTCTTTCTCCATGGTATACAGGAGGAAGCCGTTTTCATCCTTCAGTGCGGAAACATCCAGCATCAGGTCCTTATCATAGGTGGGGCTGTCCTGCATCTGTGCCAGGCTCAGATCATCGGTGGGGTTGCCGTCCTTATCCAGATAGGGCTTGGTTGCTTCGTCCACACCGGTCTTGTTGGGAACCGGTGTCTGATGCTTGATGAGCTGTGCGGCATAGATGCCATCCACCAATACGGAGGAGTCACTTTTCACAGTGGGGTCCGGGTTGGTATCTCCCAGAGAAATGACCAGCTTTTCAACGGTCTGCCCTGCGCCGATCTCCTCGGTGGTATAGCGCACATCGATTTTCATGTACTCAGACAGATTGTCGATCAGCAGGTTGCGCTCATCCCGCAGTTCCAGCGCCGCATCGCCATGAAGCTCGCTCTGGCGGATGGTTGCGTTCAGATCGCGGATCTTTGTGAGGATGTTGTTGACTTCCTTTACATTCTGGTTGAAGTCGTTCAGCGTATTTTTACGCACGTCCTCCAGCTGAGTGGCATAAGCTCTCAGCTTTCTTGTGAGTGCTTCTGCCGAAGCGCGGACCAGCGCATCCGAATCAGCGCTGCCCTTGTCCTTGGCCATCTGTTCCAGCTGATCAAAAAGGTCATTGAACTGGGCCTCAATGATGCCGAACTCGTCCTTGCCTTTTCCTACCTCGTCCAGAATGTCCTCAATGTTTTTCAGAGCTGCCAGCTTTGCGCCCATAGCGCCCACATCCGAATTTTTATTCCGGAAGCGGATGTCCAGATACGGGTCACGCAGCTGGGAAACGCCAACGCATTTCACGCCGTTGCCCACATTGACATCCCCGCGGGAATAGAAACGCTCTACCGTTCCGTTTACCATGCTGACCTGCTCCAGGCGCTGCCGGGTGTAGCCATTTGTATTGATATTTGTGATATTGTTTCCTGTCACACTCATGCCCTTTTGGGCTGCATAAATACCAGACTGTGCTTGTGTGAAGGAGCCAAACGTACCAATCGATGCCATAAAAACGCTCCTTTTCTTTTACTTTCTGTTTAAATTCATTTAAATTTTACGCTCGGAAATCTGTTTTCATATTGGAAGGCGGTGCAGCTTCTTCCGCTGCATATCCCGGCCCGGATGTGACCGATTCGCCCATTGCAGCCAATACATGATCGACCTCAGCAAGGCCCTTTTCCAGAGCTTTCCGTGCAGAGCCGGAAGCGAGCTGATACTCTTGGTAATGAGTTTCGATATTTTGAACCGCCTGCTGCGCCTGGCTGCGAAGTTCAGCAGGGAAGCACAGCGGCAGTGCCTGCATCCCTGTGATTTGCAAATTCAGCTTTTGCAGCAGCTCTGTGCGTTTCTGCTCCAGGCCGCGAAAGTGCAGTGCCTCTGCCTGTTCGCTGTTCATGATCTCGTTCAAAGCAACCAGATCATCACTGAGCACGATTTCCTTTTTCTTCTGTTCCAGGCCGCTGAGCCTGAGCAGACCTTCATCGATACCTTTCAGCACAGAAAGAAGTTCCTGATACAGCGTGTCCACAAATCAGCCCTCCACATGAAATAGCATTTTTCCTGCGATCTTAAAGGGATCCGGATGATATTTTCCTTCTGCCACCGCCTGCCGCAGCGCTTCGATATCGCCGATCGTAGTTGTGGCTCGTACTTCCTGTGAAATGCGTCCAACCAACTCTTTCGGGACAGCGGTATCTCTGTTTGACTCTGCCGACAATTCAACAGAATCAAATCTGCGCCATCTCTCCTCGGTCGGTGCAATATCGTATTTATTTAAATTGATATAAACGTTGCTTGTTTCAGTCAACGAAACACCCCCGGAGGCTGTTGGATTCAGCACGATACTTCACATCCTTTGCTCAAATCTTGATTGAGTTTAATTTACTTCGATACATTCTTTATCGACCCATTTTTTAAAAAGATAATTGTATTTACTAATATTTTATTGATCTTCGCATTTATCCTTGCTTTGGGCCGTAAAATACCGCATTTTCTCTTTCATTGCACGCGTTTTCGCATGGATTTCAAAAAAATACGGTGAACTTCTTTATCCAAAGTTCACCGTATTGCAGAAATATTTTACCTTTGTTTAAATGCCTGCTCCCTGCGGCAGCTCCACTTTTTTGACCCGGTTGGTATCCTCTTGAATTTTGTAAAGGCTTTCTCCCGTTCTGCTCAGGCAGTATTCCCCAACCAGCACATTTGTCCCGGCATCTTTATCCTTCATAAAGATGTTCAGACGGATGCAGGGTTTTCCATCCACGACCACATCCACACCGGTGGTATAGATCTGGTAATCTGCCATGCTGTCACCTTCCAGCCCCAGAACAGAAGGCGGCAGGCTCCAGATAAATTCTTTTACCTCCAGGATCGAAATGGCTTTTGTCATTTCATAATAATTTTCCGGCTTATCCTTGGAAGGCTCCTTGATTTCTCCCGGCATATAAGAAACCGTTACATTGCAGTCTGGCTGTGCCCAGTCGATTTTGATGCAGATCACAGTTCCTTCTTTTTGGCCTACCCGGGCCAGACTGTATGTACCTTCAGCGCCTTCGGCGGCAGTGGCCTTTTTCTTCTGCATCTCTTCATCAACAGCAAAATAGCCTTTGCCGCCGGTCATGGTGCTCACATACTGTGTGATCGATTCCAAAAGATCCGGGAAATTGTGGTAAACATAGGTCACGCTGATGCTTTCCTGTTCGCAGGTGGGTTTTGAAGCATCTTCCTCTTGGGCAGCCTCGGCTTCTTCGCCTTCCCCGTTCTGATCTTTCTGCTTTTTCTCTTCTTTTGCCGGTTCTTCTTTGGCCTTTTCGTCCTTTTCCTTTGCATCCTCAGCTTCTTCCGGCTCCTGCTGCACCGGCTGCAGAGCAGGTACCTCAATATCATTCAGCTGATAGGTCAAAGGAAAATTGATTTCAATTTTTTCCGGCTCGATTTCCTGTTCTTTCTTCGGGAGCAGGAAGAACGCAGCCGCTCCGGCCGCTGCCAGTACCAAAAGCATGACAACAACAAGGATGATCCGTTTTTTCCTTTTCAATACTTTGCTCCTTTCTGTCTGGCTGACTCAAACATCACCCATCATCCGCTCATTCATCGCAGCAGATGATGACCTGATCTCCATTTTTCAGCTCCTGACTGAATTCGCCTGCACTTCCATTGATTTCCATCTGTACATTGCGATCCAGATGCTGAAAATCGATTCCTGTGCGTTCCAGAAGATCCATCAAGTAATAAGGTGAACCATCCGGCTTTGCCTCCAGAACAAGCTCCTGTCCATTCAGCTCGATCTTAACGGGGTTTGCTTTCTTTTGCAGAACCGGCTGCTCCAAAGCTTTCTTTTGCGGCTCTGGTTCCTTGCGTGGTTCTTCTTTCCACAAAACAGACACGATCACATCGCCCTGCTGGATCAGATGATCCTTGGGGACCTCCTGCTCATTAACAAAGAACCGTCTCGCCATTCCGTCCTGATAAAGCTCCGACACGGCCCGGTTGGCATCTTTGCCCGCAACCGCCGGTGTAAATGTAAGCTCGTCTCCTGCGTGAACCACCTGTGTGATGGAGGTTTCTTTACCGTTCAGCAAAAGCACCGCCGGTGTTCCAATGTCACCATGCAGGGTCCGCTTTTCCCCATCCACTGTTACACGCAGCGTTTTTCCGTTTCGTGCCAGCATATCCGAATAGGTATAGCCATTCATCAGCAGGATGTCACGCACTGTCAAAATCCCGCTGCGGAAAAGCTTTGCGGGCGCGCCATTGAGATGGACCACATAGCTGTCATTGATCAGCCCAAGGCAGGCCGAAATGGCAATTCCAAGGGGTGTTGCAAACTCAGGTGTTTTCAGGTCCACTGTTTCCGAATAGGCACTTTTGCCGTAATTGCTGCCTGCCACTGCCACCCGGCGGGGGTCCATCTTCAATTTTTCCGCAACCAGTTCCTGCAGGCCTTCCAGCTTGCTGCCGCCGCCGGCAAGGAACAGCGCAGAGGGTGCGCCCTGATTCAAAGCGACCACCTGTTCGGCAATTTCATCCGCCAGCAGCTCTGTTGACTTTTGGATGGCGGCCCGGAAATCCTCGCAGGTGCAGGAGTTATCCTGCCCCAGGATGTCCACATACGGAATATCCTTGCCTTCCGACAGGCTCCGCTTCATCACTTCCGCGGTCTGGAAATCCACCAAATAACTGCGCATGACCGTTTCGGTGATCTCGTCTCCTGCAACGGTGGTCATTGTGTAGCCCACAACGCTGCCATCGCGGCAAACCGCAATATCCGTTGTGCCGGCGCCGATATCGACCAGCGCCAAATTCAGCAGGCGGATCTCTGCCGGGATGGCGGCGTTCATTGCTGCAATGGGCTCCAGTGTGATGCCCGCAACCTGAAGATCTGCCATTTTGATTGCGGTATACAGGCTTTCCACCACTTCGCTGGGCAAAAATGTGGCAACCACATCCACCTCAACCGATTTTCCGCTGTGATCCAGCAATGTGGAAAGTGCATAGCCGTCCAAACGGTACTGGGCCACAGTATAGCCGACAAGGAAAAATTTACGCTGACTGCTTTCGTCCTTCTGCAGGCCTTCCTCCGCCTTGGATACCGCTCCGGTCTCCAGCTGACTGATCTTTTCGGGGGTGATGGTTTCGTTCTCTGTCAGTTCCAGTGAAAAGGAACCCTTTTCGGTTCTCAGTGCCCGGCCGGCCGCCGCCAGATAAACGCGCTCAAATCGAACTTTCATGCGGTCCTGCAAGCGGTCGGTCACGCTGCGAACAAGCTTTGAAACCTGCTTGATGTCGTCGATCTGTCCGTCCATCATGGTACGTTTGCTGTGTTCCGCGATCTCCACATCTTGCACACACAAGCGGTCATCAACCAATTTTCCCACAATACCAACCACACCTCGTGTGCCGATATCCAGGGCATAGATCAATTCGCTGTCCTGATTTTGAAATTCCGCCATTGTGTTTAACCTTCTCCTTTTTGTGTCGCCTGAACAGCCTGAAGCGCACCGCGCAGTCCCTCAAGCAGCGATTCCTTGGTAAAAGGCTTGAACAGGAAACCTTTTGCACCTGCTTTTACCGCACTGTCGATCATATCATCATACGCCATGGAGGAAACCATAAAAATGTTCGCATCGGGCCACTGCTCTTTCAGCTTTTCGCAGGCCTCCAATCCATCGATTCCCGGCATGATAATATCCATCGTCACAAGATCAGGCTGCAGCTCTTCATAGCATTTAAGGGCCTCTTCGCCGCTTCTGCAGAACCCTGCAATTTCAATTTCGCTTCCCTCGAGCATTTTTTTCATTTGCTGATGTACAACGCGCGAATCGTCTACAACCAAAATGCGATATGTTTGCATTTTTATTCCTCCTCATTATCTGTTTCATCGTGTTCAATGAACCACGAGAATATTACAGACTCCTGCATTTCACTTATAAAAAACAAAGACTTCGCTTCGCTTTTTTCGTTTATAGCAGTGACATTGGGTGGTGTTTCATATTTTGGGAAAAAATATCGTGTTTTTTCATGCCAATGTGAAAAAAGGTGCGAAATAAATCTTCCGCAAAGTACATTCACATACTCAATGGCATACTCCTGAACTTCTTCCTTATCCTGAGGGGCGCTTCCAACCATTTTCTGCGTTAATCGGAAAAACAGCTGTGGGTCTGCCTGAAGCTGCACCGATATCCTGGTTTTATTGCCTGCACAAACAAGGACGGAATCCATCTGCTCTTTGTTTGGGTTTATCTGCGTTTTAGGACAACAGGTCAGAGAAATGCCCGCCATCCAGTCGGTCACCTCTCGCACCAGCTCTTGGGCCATCACTGTGATCCATGGCTCATCATACATTATTCAGCCGCTCCGTTCCTGCATTCAAAAATTAGTCATTCATTCTGGTCTTGTGGTGTTTTCCAATCAAGTCATCATATTTCATTCTGTATCGATTTTGAATACCGTCCACATACTCTGCATCTTTGCCTATCATGATCTTTGTAACCGGATATATAACATCACAGTCGACCAGGCATTGAGTCAGATCCGGCTTTTGTTCTATAATTCTGGCTATGTTCTTTTTCAGCTTTTCCAGCTTGACCTCCAAGGTCACTTTACGGATCTTTGCTTTTGCTGTCCGTTCTCCGCTGATTGCACAGCGTTCCATGTCTGCAATGGTCTGCTCCATAGAAATTTTTTCGTTTTCGGCCTGTTCGACCTCCTGCCGGAGCGCTTCCAGCTCCACTTCCGCATACGGCAGCTCGCCCAAAACAATTTCAGTCTGCCGGCCTGAGCGGGCACCGATCATTTTTGCCCGAACAGCTTTTGCTGCGGTCATGCTGCCGCCGATGATGCTTCCTCTTCCGCTGGTCACGATGATGGAATCATCGCAGTAGATCTGGGATGACATGATGCAGTCAGCATAAACGCTGCGGCCGCTGTACACCTGGCAGCTTTCCAGATATTTTGCCCGCACATTTCCTGCGCTTTTCAAAACCGCGCGGCTGTCACCCACAACTCCGCTGCTGATCAAAAGGTCTCCCCCGGCAGTGATCTGGCTTGCTTCCACCAAACCATCGATCATGATCGTACCCTTGGCCTGAACGGTGAAGTTTTCTCTCACATCGCCATGAATGTGAACATCTCCGATAAAATCGATATTACCGGTGGAATAGTCCACATCCTTCTCGATTTCAAGCACCGGGCGAACATGGAACACATGATTTGTGTATTCAAGGTTGCCGGATTGCAGCGCGATCAGATGAAGTCCGTCGTCACTGAGTGCCGTGTTTCGGCCCTGGGGCACCCTGGCAGGAGACACTTCCTTTGCAGGCACCGGCTTACCATCTACACCCAGGCCATCCTGCCCTGGGCAGGGCGGCTCGATATCACAAAGCACCTGCCCCTTATCCACATTTTGAATATACGACACTGAGCGGTAATCCGCATTCCCGTTTTCATCCACCAGGATCTCCTGTTTCAGCTCATGCGGGAATTTCTCATGCACCAAACCATCCCGGCCCTCCACCGGCGGTGTTCCGATGGCAATGGGGATCAATTCAAAATACGGTGTGTCTTTCAGCACGGCCACAACGGTTTTTACTTCAATGCCATTTTTGACACTGCTTGCCTCCAGCACACTTCCTATTTTTTCGCTCGTAAGCTTTTCCCCGCTGCCCACCGGTGGAAAGACAAACAGCCAGGCAGCCATTTGATTCTCTGAAACATAGCAGCAGCACTTTGCGCCCGATTTCAGTTCTGCACCGGTCCTCTCCAAACTCTGAAGCTTCTCGACCCTGCTTCGCGCATCCTGATTCAACTTATCAGTAAGTCTGACTATTTCACGTTCCAGCTCAGATTCATCCAGCGGCAGCTTTTCCGGCTCCATCTTACCTGCAAGAGACAAGATCGGTGGCAGCTGATCACCTGCCCAGCGCCGCCAAAGCTCCAGCATATCCCCCTGCATTTCCGTAAGAAGAAAATCCTCTGCCTGTTTTGAATTTTCAAAAGTTTCGGATGTGGGCTGCAAGGATACAGGTTCCTGGATATCCGGCATCATCTTTTTTTCTTCTGAAGCTGATTTTACCGTCTCGTCATTTGCCGCTTTGGGGCGTGCACGGCCCCGTTTTTCAAACAGAAACATCGTCCTCATCCTTTCTTTTTGTGATTTGTAACCGGATATAAAATCTGCAAAAGCGATTCTGCAAGCCTCTTTTCAGATACAATAAAATTGCCAGAAGGCAGACACACACCGCCTTCTGGCAATTCCCTCCGCCTTGTTTGCGGGATCACTTATTCCGGAAACACGCGATCTGCGTTACCCACACGGAACGGCTGAGGATCAATACTTAGCGTATCCGCTGTTGTTTGTATCAGCCATGGTATGGCTGGCAGCATCGGCTCTGTCCGGTGCAGCGGGAGTGTAGCCATCGTTTGTATTGCGCAGCTTGAACTGAGCCATCAGCTCCTTCATGATCGCAGCCTGGCTGGACAGCTCTTCGCTTGCGGCAGCAGACTCTTCGCTGGTGGCAGAGTTGTTCTGAACAACAGCAGAGATCTGGTCGATGCCTTCGGTGACCTGAGCAATGGCCTCAGCCTCTTCTTCAGCGGCCTTGGAGATCAGCTCGATGTCAACCTGAGCCTTCTGAGCGGCATCAATGGTCTTATCCAGAGAACCAGCCACACGGTTCACGATCTCGTCACCGGTCTGGACAGAGTGGATGGAGCTGTTGATCAGATCCTTGGTTGCCTTTGCAGCTTCGTCAGATTTTGCAGCCAGATTGCGAACTTCATCCGCAACAACTGCAAAGCCCTTGCCGGCGCTGCCGGCACGAGCAGCCTCAACAGCTGCATTCAAAGCCAGGATATTGGTCTGGAAAGCAATATTTTCGATGGTCTCGATGATCTTGCTGATTTCCTGAGAAGAATCGGAGATCTCCTTCATAGCAGCAACCATCTGCTTGATGTTATCGGCACTCTCAGCAACATAGCCGCCGGCCTTCTTGGAATGCTCCATAGCCAGGCTGCTGTTCTTTGCGTTTTCTTTTGCCTTTGTGGAGATTTCGCTGATGGTAGCGGAAAGCTCTTCCACTGCGCTGGCCTGTTCGGTAGCGCCCTGAGCCAGTGCCTGTGCACCGGTAGAAACCTGATCTGCACCTGCGGATACCTGCTCCGCGCCCAGATCGATCTGAGACAGGGTATCGCTCAGCTTCTGGTTGATCTCCTTCATGGAGTCCAGCATGGGCTTCAGGCCGCCGACGTACTGATCGGGCACCTGGCTGTGAATATCGAAGTTGCCGTTTGCCATCTTATCCAGCAGCATGCTGGCATCGCCAACAACGGCCTTCAGGGTCTTCTGGCATTCCTGTACAGATGCGCAGACACGGCCAAATTCATCCTCGCTCTCATAATCTGCATCTGCATCGAAATTGCCATGCTGGAATTCCTGCACAGCATGCTCGATGATTTCCAGGGGCTCCACGATGAGCTTGAGCAGCTTGCGGGCGATCATTACACAGGCAACAAGAGACAGGGCAGTCAGCAGCAGAATTGCGGCCATCATGATCTGATAGAATCTTTCGGCCTCATTCTCGCGCTCGCTGTTCATGGCATCCTGCTCCAAAGAGATCTCCTTCAGGACACCTGCTTCTTCGGACAGCTTGGGGATGTATTCATTTTCAATGATCCGATATGCTGCCGCATCTGCTTCTACGATATTCTCATTCAGCAGAGATACAATC
>RCNH01000613.1_pt1 | contig 14041 bp, 6 predicted proteins | sample 2041161 | NCBI WGS metagenome assembly RCNH01 (sample SAMN09708215, study PRJNA481090) | Feces metagenome, whole genome shotgun sequencing project. | biome: feces | host: Leptonychotes weddellii | place: Antarctica: Sion Island | collected 2010-03-01 | reverse complement strand
TGGTTGCATATATAGTTGCATGAAAAGTCTCTTACTTTTTATTAAAAAACATGCTGAATTTGCGTTAAGATGTTCGTACATAACTTTGACGAAAATCCTGACGAAGATTTTACGAAAATCGGTACAATAACATGTGCCAATTTGCAACAGCTTACAAGAAGTGCCTTAGACGTGAAAAACCCCAGAAACACTAGGTTCTCTGGGGTTTTAATAAGCTCTATTAAGTTATGATAACTTGTTAGAATCAGGAATTAGTTTCCCATCTGTGCAGCAACTTCAGCAGCAAAATCTTCCTGTTTCTTTTCAATTCCTTCGCCTGTTTCAAAACGAATAAATCCTTTAACAGTAATCTTAGCGCCGTTAGCTTTTGCAACTTCTTCTACATATTTAGCTACGTTCTGTTTTCCGTCTTCAGCTTTTACATAAACCTGATCTAACAGACAAATTTCTTTTAATTCTTTATTAATACGTCCGCTAATCATACCCTGAATAACTTTTTCTGGTTTCTGGGATTCTTTTGGATCGTTCATAATCTGAGCAAGAAGAATTTCTTTTTCATGTGCGATATATTCTTCGCTTACTTCAGAGCTGTTTGTATACTGTGGTTTTAAAGCCGCAATCTGCATTGCTACGTTTCTAGCCATTTCTCTTACTGCATCGTTTACAACATCTGTTTCAACATCAACTAAAACGCCGATTTTTCCGCCCATGTGTGTATAAGAAGCGATAAATCCGTTTTCTTCAGATAATTTTGCAAATCTTCTGATGTTCATGTTTTCACCAATAACAGCGATCTGTGCTGCTAAAGCTTCATTTACAGTCTTTGTTGTGTCAAATTTCCATGGAGAAGCAAGGAAATCTTCTGTTGTAGTTGTTTCTGTTTCCATAGCAGCTTCTGCAACCTGAGCTACATATCCCTGGAATACATCGTTTTTAGCAACGAAGTCTGTTTCTGCATTTACTTCAACAACAACTGCGTGTTTTTCGTCTGCGGAAACTAAAGTCTGGCAAAGACCTTCTGCTGCAATACGTCCAGCTTTTTTCTGAGCTGTTGCAAGACCTTTTTCTCTTAAAAATTCAACTGCTTTATCCATATCGCCTTCTGTTGCTGTAAGAGCTTTCTTACAGTCCATCATACCAGCGCCTGTCATTTCTCTTAATTCTTTTACCATTCCTGCTGTAATAGCCATTTTAAATTCCTCCTGTATAATACCTTTTATACGGAATGAGGCTGTCATATAAAATAAAATTTCATACGACAGCTTCATTTATTCCATTTTGAATAAGATTATTCTTCTACAACTTCTTCTGTTTCTTCTACGAAGATTTCTTCAGCATCAGCAGCTTCGCCCTGATTTGCTTCGATAACAGCATCAGCCATTTTAGAAACGATTAATTTTACAGCTCTGATAGCATCATCGTTTCCTGGGATTACATAATCTAATTCTTCTGGATCGCAGTTTGTATCAGCGATACCAATTAACGGAATACCTAATGTATGAGCTTCCTGTACACAGATTCTTTCTTTTTTCGGATCTACGATAAAGATAGCATCTGGAAGTTTTTTCATTTCCTTAATTCCGCCAAGGTTTTTCTGTAATTTTTCCAGTTCTTTTTTGAGGTTGATTACTTCTTTCTTAGGCAGAACATCAAATGTTCCATCAGCTTCCATAGCTTCGATTTCTTTTAATCTTGCAATTCTGCTCTGGATTGTCTTGAAGTTAGTCAGCATACCGCCTAACCATCTTTCATTTACATAGAACATTCCACATCTTTCAGCTTCTGTTTTGATAGCGTCCTGAGCCTGTTTCTTTGTTCCTACGAACAGGATTGTGCCACCTTCTGCAGCGATGTCAGCGATTGCTTTGTATGCATCGTCAACCATTCCTACAGATTTCTGTAAGTCGATGATGTAGATACCATTTCTTTCTGTGTAGATGTATGGTGCCATTTTAGGGTTCCATCTTCTTGTCTGATGTCCGAAATGAACACCTGCTTCAAGTAACTGTTTCATTGAAATAACGCTCATTTTTTTCTCTCCTTTGGTTTTCTCTTCCACCTGTTTCTGCTCCTTCGGGACTTTCTAAGCACCCCCCGTTGAAATTCACAGGCGTGGTTATTTTCTACATTGCACTTTGCAACGCGAATATTATAGCACAAAATTTTCTATAATTGCAAGGTTTTTTTACGAATAAAGTCCAAAATTACGCATCATCCAGGACTGAAGAAGAGGAAACCAGCTCTGACATCCTTCTTCCACACCTTTGCCTTCTGCATTTGCTGTTTGTTCCTTAGCAAGAGAAAGTCCATGTCCTCCTTCAGGATATAAATGGTACTCCATAGGAACACCTTCTTTTCCCAATGCTTCTGCAAATCGGAAAGAATTCCAAAAAGGAACTGTCTCATCTGTAAACGTATGCCACAAAAAGGTTTTTGGTGTATGTCTTCCTACCTTATCCTCTAATGACATCTGCTCTTTTCTCTCCTGATAAGAGTCTCCCAACAGATTTTTAATACTGTTCTTGTGTGCAATTTCATCCTTAGAGCTAATAACCGGATAACATAAAACAAGACCATTAGGCTCTAAAAGCTTTTTATCACACTGTGTTTTCTCTGCCAGCCAAGGCTCATTCCAAAACACACCATAACTGGCTGCCAGATGCCCGCCTGCGGAAAAGCCCATAATAATGATTCTCTCTGTGTCTACATTCCATTCTTCTGCATGCTCTCTGATAAACTTTACACTTTGTGCCACCTCGCAAAGAGCGGTAGGATAAACTGCCGGAGCACAGGAATACCGCAAAACTGCTGCCTGATACCCCATACTGTTAAACTGCAGTGCAATGGGCTCTGCCTCTCTGTTAGACGTCATGGCATAAGCTCCTCCGGGGCATATCAACACCAAAGGTGTCTTTTTGTTCCTTGCCCCATCCATCACATCTCCTAAAATATAGGTTTCCAGACGTGTATCTTTTGCGGAACCCTCTACCTCAATTTTTATCTGTTCATTTCTCATGATTTTTCTATCAGCAGTCCGTTTCTATAAGCATCTAAAAGCTCTTTCAGTTCTGCTATCCTTTCTTTTAATTTTATGCCTGTATCGGTTGCCCCTACATTTTTTCTTTCTGTCACCCTTTTTACCAAAATACTGTCAGAAAGAATATCACTTTCTTTTGTAATGGCATCCTGTGTGGAGGTAAATGGCCCATGGGCTGCCAAAATCATTCCCCATGAATTATAAATTAAAGTATATCCGGCAATACCCGTTTCTTTTTGATATGCTCTTGAAAATCCTCCGTCAATTACAAGAATTTTTCCCTTGCACTTAATCGGACTTTCTCCTGATGTATGATGCACGGGAACATGTCCGTTCACAATATGCCTTTCTTCTCCTTTTACCTGAAATTCCTCAAAAATTCTCTCTGCTACCTCATCACTTTCCAGAAAATTATAATATGGATTTTTTATCTCTTGATGTGTTTCCTTTTCTTCCAGAAAATAACGTTCAAAAGTTGCCATCTTGTTTTTTCCAAACAAAGGCGAATTAGGGCTGCTCCAGATATACCACAGCATATCTTTTCCTCTTTCCTTTTCTTTCCTGTCTCTTGCCATAAAAGCTTTGCGGACATAACTTTCCAACACATCATACAAGGCTTTTCCTTTATAAGATTTTTCATAAATCTGTACTTCTTTCAGGCTGCCATCTTCATTCATTGGAATACACCCGTGATAAAGGAGATTTCCATTAAAAATTTTATACATACTTCCCTTTTTCAAAAGGAATTGTATATGATTTTGCAGTTTTCCACAGCTTACAAATGCTGACACCAGCCTTTCCACAACTTCTTTTTCTTCCTTTGACAGTTCATAGGGATTTTCTGCATCAATCGTTGGGAAATAGCTATCCAGCAGCTTATATTCTTTTCCTTTTAAACGAATTGTTCCCTCTGAATAATCAATGTCATCTAATAGCGCCCTGTCTGCCATACCAAATTCTCGTCTCCGCATAAGAAGCTGCCCTTCCAGCTTAAATTGAATTACAGAAATCGCCTTGTGCATTTTCATGTTCAAATCTTGTTCCACTGGGTTTAAACGGTGGTTTCCCTTTATTTTAAAACACTGACAAGTATCTTCTTTATAATATGTCATGGCAAAGGTTGCCAAAGGTAACAAATTTATACCATATCCGTCTTCCAGAATATCCAGATTACCATAACGGGCACATATTCGAATAACTGTTGCTATACAGCATTCCTGTCCGGCGGCAGCCCCCATCCACAAAATATCATGATTTCCCCACTGAATATCTAAAGAGTGATAGGTTTCCAACTTATCCATAATCCGATGAGGTGCCGGACCTCTGTCATAAATGTCTCCCAGAATATGAAGATGATCTACCACCAGCCTTTGTATAAGCTCTGATAAAGCAATAATAAATTCTTCTGCACGGCCAATGTCAATAATCGTGCATATAATCTGCTCATAATAAGACTCTTTATCAGTAATATCCCATCTTTCTGTAATCAATTCTTCGATAACATAAGCGAAATCTTTTGGAAGTGCTTTTCTCACTTTGGAACGTGTATACTTTGATGCAGCCTTTTTACATACTTCAATCAAACGATAAAGTGTGATTTTATACCACTCCTCCATATCTGTTTCCTGCTTCTTAATCAATTCTATTTTTTCTTTGGGATAATAGATTAAAGTGGCAAGACTTTTCTTTTCCTGTTTGTTCATAGTGTGCCCAAAAACCGTATCAATTTTTCTTCGGATAGAGCCTGAACCATTTTTCAGTACATGGGAAAATGCCTCGTACTCCCCATGTATATCTGTGATGAAATGTTCCGTTCCTTTGGGCAGATTTAAAATTGCCTGTAAATTGATAATTTCTGTAGATGCTTCTGCTATTGTCGGATACAGCTCTGCCATTCTCTCCAGATATTTCAGTTTCATTTTTTCCATTTTCTGTCCCCCAATATCTTTTTATTTGCCCCATTTTGTTTCTGCTACTTTTATTCTAACATAAAACGCAAAAAAAGGGAGTGAGATTTTAAAATCTCACTCCACCTTTTTACAGGAATTATTTATCCTCGTTTTTTCTTCTGCGAAGCATTGCAAAAATTCCTAAACCTGCCATTGCTGTTCCTGCCATTGGAAGAATTGGAGCTGTGTCCGCTGTCTTCGTAGGTTTGCTTGTGCTTGGTTTACTTGAACCTGATTCATTTGGCTTACTTGGCTTGCTCGGTTTCTCAGCTTTTACCAGTTTGCCCTGTGCTTCTGCCAATGCTTTTGCTGCTGCATCGATCTCTTCCTGAGTTGCATCTTCTTTCGCAAGTACTGCCTGTACCTGTTTCATGGCTTCTGCAAATACTTTCCAGCTGTCTGCTGTATAGTCTTCTTTTTTCAGTGTAGCAGCTTTATCCAGCATCTTCTGCAGTTCTTCTTTTGTTACAGTTTCAGGAACTTCCGGTGTTACTTTCACTAAATCTTCCTGTGCTTTCTGTAAATCTGTAACTGCTTTGGCAATTTCTTCTGCTGTTGCATTTACATCATCATATACTGCCTGTGCTTTCAAAAGCGCATCTGAGAATACTTTCCAGCTATCTGCTGTATATTCATCTTTTTTCAGCTCTTTTACTGCGTCAATTGCTGCTTTCAATCCATCTTTAGATGGTTTTTCAATTTCTGGTTCTACTTGTACTAACGCCTCTGCTGCATTTAACAGTGCATTGGTAGCATCCTGTACCATCTCTGCTGTTGCATCTGCATTATCACGAACCTCTTCTGCTACAGCTAATGCTTCTGCAAATGGAGCCCATGTTTCTGCTGTATAATCAGCTTCTTTTCTTTCCTTTGCCGCAGCAATAGCTGCTTTTAAACCATCTTTTACAGGAGCTTTTACTAAAGCATTCATAGCCTGTGTTAATTTTGCTTCTGCATCGTTTACCTGATTAAAGGTTGCATTTTCGTCTGCTGCAACTGCTTTTGCTTCTTCTAAAGCAGTTTTAAATTCAGTCCAGCTACTGCCCATGTAGTCAGCTCCCTGGTTTAATTTGAATTCTGCTTCTGCAATAGCATCATTTAAGTTGCTCTTATCAACCTGTGGCATTTCTTCTGTTCCCAGACGAATTTCCGGTGCTACAATGTAGTCGTTTGTAGCAGTAACTACAACCGGTACAGATTTTGTTTCTTCGCCCTGTGTTGCTGTTAATGTATAATTTCCTAACGGAATGTTTTTAAACTTATAGTTACCAAGGGCATCTGTCTTTGTTGTCTTATCAATAGCTGCTTCTTCTGCTTTTTCAGCACTCTTAATATTTACAGAAACACCTTCTAATGGTTTTCCATCTTTATCAGCTACATGACCGGAAACAGTTTCCACTTCACCTTCCGGCATATCATAAGAAGTTACTTTTACATTATCTACAGTTACATTATTAGAGTTTCTGGTAGTAAGTCCAATAGCACCTGCTTTTGTTGGCATTCCACCCATATTCAGCTCTTTAATTACCTGTTTGCCATTTACCCATAAGGAAACAGTAGTATCAATAATTTCTGCTTTCAGATGTAAAGTCTCACCTTTGACAGCTTTTGGTCCTGAGAACATCTGTGACCATGAGTTTCCGCCATTGCCCCAGTATTCTGCAAACCACTGACTCTCATTATCGCCTACACCCACGTAAATACGATTGTTCATATCGTTTGCACGAAGGAGAATACCTAAACGAGTACCGCTTTTTTCTGGTGTAATATCCATTTCAACCACACCATTTTTAAAGGTTGGTGCTGCTGTCTCATAAACATTTGCATGTCCACCGCCTGGGAATTTAATCTTGATTGCTTCCTCAGCTGCACTGATTGTTGTACTTGATGTATTTCCTGCAAGATTCTCCCATGTTACCTTGCCATTACTGTAATCATTTTCATAATCTACTGTAGATAAAGGCTGCAGCATCACATTCTGAACAAAACCTTTTTCTTTTGTTACAGTAATTTGCTGTGTATAAACATCATATCCTTCTTTTTCTACTTTTAAGGTATAAGTTCCTGCTTTTAACTTATCAAACTTATAGGAACCGTTTTTATCTGTTTTGATTGCCTCCGGCTTACTCTTTCCTGTAAGAGATATGGTTGCACCTTCTACATTTTTACCAACAGCTGTTACATGTCCTTCTACAGAAGACTGCGTATCTTCTAACTGGAAGTCTTGTGTAAACTCAAGATTATCTTTTGTAACCTTAATATCTGCTGTCGCTTTTGCCCAGACAGGACTGTCTGCTTTCACTGTCCACTCACCGAATAATACGCCTGGAAGCACATACTGACCACGGCTGTTTGTAACAGTCTTGATTGTTTTATCTTTCATTTTTATGCTTACAGTAATATTTTCAATCGGTCTCTTTTCTGCATCTGTAACTGTACCGGACATAGTTGCACCGATTACTTTCAAGCCTTCAATTGCCTTATCTAATGTGTTGTATGCTTCATCTACAGTTTTCTGCTCTGCATCAAAGTTATCTAATGCTTCATTTGCGACTTTCATAGCATCTGTAAATGTTTTCCATGTATCTGCACTGTAGTTTACTTCATAACGTCCTTGATTATCCGCTACTAATTTTTCCAGCTGTGCCTTCTGTGCTTTTGACTTCTCGATAACAAGATTATCTAAAACAAAATCCTTATATCCGCCAAAGTCAGCATCTCCTCCTGATGTTCCTTGAAGATCAGGGCCTGTAGATGTGGACTGAATACCAAACCAGCTCTGTCCGCCTTCTGTACCAGTAATACGGAATTTATAATGTTTTGTTTCTGCTTTCTGTCCACCTGGAATAGAAGATTCTAATGGTGTATAAGTTACGTTTCCATCTTTTACATCTCCGTTACCTACTGCCAATGCATAAGTTCCTTCTGAACCGCACTGATAGTCAAAGCTTACATTATATGTAACGCCTTCTTCAAAGCGGAAGTTCTGTGGAATTGTCTGATAAATCAGATTTCCTCTCTGTGTCAGACCATTTGTCTTTAAGGACCAGTCACCTTCTAATACATCATCCAGTTTCTTTGTAAACCATCCTGCGGAAGTATATTTGGGATCTTTTTTATTCTTTTCTGATAAGTGAGTACGGTTATCTGTAACGCCCTCTGCACCACCTACTACGAATGGCCACAATCCCTGTGGAACTTTTTCGAAGTCCTGTACAAATTTACTATCAGATGGGAAGTTCTCAGAGTCATTCTGGACAATTCTCAAATCATCAAAGTAAACTTCTCCTTCTCCCTTATCACGTTTCAGTCTAATTGTCGCTTTTCCATCTTCACCTGCTGTAAAGAATACATACATATTCTGGAAATAACTTCCCTGACCTTCTACTGTTGCATTGCTTGCATTTGTATTATGAGCATCTGCCTGGCTATAATTCTTTGCAATTGATCTTGTTGTATAGTTGGATGTTGTTTTATCACCGGATTTCACTTCCAGATATGCCTTAGCATCACTTCTATTATCTACTGCAACCATCGCTACATACTGTTTTCCTTTTTCAAGCTCTGTAGCTGTCTGTTCCAGAACAACTTCATCAGACTGATTGTTCAAACGAAGCATCGGGTTAAATCCTGCACTATGGATAATCTGTGCAGCATCTTTTTCACCTGTAATTTTCCACTGTTCTAAAGAAGCACTGTTAAATCCTGTATCTACAAGATGAGTTCCTTTACTCCATTCAAGTTCTTTATTCGTTGGATTCTTAGCTTTTGTTTTATAGAGAACATATGGTGTTTTTGCTGTTGCATCAATGGTAATTTTACCACCGGATACTTTTGCATTTGTTACTTCTTTCTTACCGTTTTCTGTCAGTTCGTATACCTTTGCATTTGACCAGCCTGTCGGTAATGTCCATGTAGAAGTTCCACCTGCCTGATTCCAATGATACAGTTTGTAATTGTCACCTAAAGAATTTCCATTTGCATCCCAATACCATGGAAGTAAGTATTTTTCACCATCCATGATGACTCTTTCACCATTTCCGTCGTTAAACTTCATAGTTCTTAAGCTGTAACCTGCATCGCTTCCGTTGTTAGACTGTCTCTCAACAGTAACTGTCTGTTTTCTTTCTTTATCCTGAAGAACAACTTTCATTTCAGGAGTCCACTGTGCTCCTGCCACTGTAGTAGATTCTCCATCTACCCACTGCATAACCTCATAATGCTGAAGGAATTTTGTAGCTACATCATCGTCAAAGAGGTTTTCGATGTATCCTTTGTAATCATTCCTTCCCTGCCATCCTTCGAAGTCTTTCATATCGTATCCGCCAAGAAGTGGATTAACTGCTGCTCCGCCGTAGCTTGGATAATCACCAACCCAAGAATCTTTCTGATGATTACGAATAAATCTTGTGATGGCACTGTTAATACCTTTATTACCTGCTCCACCGTATGTAAGGTCTGCTGCCCAGTGCTGGAATGTAGAATCATATTCATTAGCATGTCCCCATTCACCAGCTAATCGCCAGTCACATGTTTCTGTGATTTCTTTTGCAAGCTGACGGCTAGCCCATGTACCATTGTCACCGGACTGACCATTGCCCCATACGTCTACATAGATAAAGTCTAGGTCATTTTTTCCATCTGGGTCTGCTTTATCCAGTTTGTTTTTCAAATCCAAGAAACGCTGTTCACGACCATTTCTCAAATCATAATCTGCATTAATATTGATACCCTGATCCAGCCAGTTCCAACCATAAGAATATTTGCCATTGGAACCTTTCATCAATCTGTCTTCTTCGAAGTAAATGGATTCCGGATAAGTCTCACTGGCATTTACGTGAATACCAAAAGTAGCACCATATTTTGCACCCTCTTTCATAAGAGTTGTCATATCTTCTGCGCCACCAATTCTGGTACCAATATCAGCATAATTTAAGTGTCCAGAGTCATGACCTTCACTTCCGTAGCCTTTTAACAGAACGCTCTGACCCAGACCATCTGTATTCAAATATACTTTCTTAACATTATCCAATGTCATCAGAAACGGATTTTGTGCCTGACTGGAGAAGTTCATTGCAACACGAATTGCAGTTCTGTCAGGTACTAATTCGCTTCCCTTTGGATTATTCATAATATCACGATATGCAATGGCACCATCCTGCCAGTCCACTGTTTCATCACTATTTTCATCTGCTGTAATTGCAATTTTTGTAGAAGGAAGTTCATATTTTTTACTTTCTTCTCTGTAGCCTTCACCCTTCTGCCATGTCCAGTAGTTACTGCTTAAACCTGTTTCGTGATATCCGTCTTTTTCTGCTGCATTAGCAACAACTCTCTGCCAGTCAGCAGTTACATTGTTTTCAGAATTACTCCAAAGACCTGCACTTAAATCAGATGAAGACACAAAAGCATACATATAACCGGATTTACCTGCTTTCATAGAAGCAACATCCTGATGTGTATCTCCGCTTTTCTTTGTATCATTAGACATATTCGCGCCATCAAATTTCGCACCTGCCTGTGTAGTTCTTACAGATACCAAGTTATGATTTGGAATATTGATAGTTTTTACTAATGCTGAACCTTTTTCTCTTTCTACAGATTTAATATTAAAAGCAAGTGTATTTTTTTCTACTACCAGTTCTGCCTTGATGGTTGCATGAATATTGTTTGTATCATCATTTACCTTCATTGTATAAACCATCTTGTTTTCGCCTTCTTTTTTAGAAGTAACTTCTGGTTTTACTGCAATACCGGTAGCATCGTCAGCCTTAGTCTGATTGAGCACGATTGTGTCCAATTTTTCTGTCTGGCCATACATTTTCTTGCCTTTTCCATTACCTTTTAAGATTTCATATCCTGCAACTCGTGGAAACTTGCTGTCTACAGATACTTTCATTTCATCAGAAGAAATCGTTTCATCTGCTGTGTTTTCAAAATCTACAGCTTCTCCTGAAGATAAAGTAATATCATCAACTACTAAATCTTCTTTTTCTACTGTTGCAGTTGTTGTTGTATTTTTATAACCATTTTTGCTTACTACAATTTCAACTTCTCCGGCTCCAATACCTTCTACTGTCCAAGTACCGTCTTCATTTGTTGTTGTGCTTTTATCACCAACAGTAACTGTAGCTCCTGCAACTGGATTTTTATCTTTATCTACAACTTTACCTGTTAAAGATACTGTTGTAACTTCTTTACCTTCTTCGAAAGTTTCACCATTTTCTTCAGAAGCCAATGCCCATGTATCTTTACCTTTTTCTACGACAACTTCTCCGGCACTATTTTTAATTTGAACATCTTTAAAGTAGATGTCTGTTACCTGTCCACTAAAGGTACCTGCTTTAATGGCAAAGCTACCTTCCTTCAATGCTTCCATCATTTCTTGCGGAACTGTCTGCTCTGCACACTTCTGACCATTAATTGTAATGGTATATACATTTTCTTTCCATGAAATTACAATTGGAATTTCCTCATTGACATTCCATTCAGAAACGCCAAGTCCTGGATAATTGCCCTGTAACCCTGTTGCTTTGTATTCAAAAAACCATTTGCTGGTTGCATCAAAACCTGCTACACTTAAGAAATTATTTCCATCTATCCAATATGGGCAAATCTGCAGTCTGTTTAATGCAGCATCCTGTGAAGTTTTTAATACGAGGCTGATTTCTCCTCCCTTAGAATCAATTGCATTTTCATTAGTATTTTTCAACACTGCAGGTTTCTGTCCGTTATCGTTTGTTGCACCCGCTTTAAAATGACGCCATGTTTCAGTTGCTACTTTTTGAGAAGCTTCGTCGCTTACTGCCGCATGTACTACAGTAAGCCCGGAAAGCTGTGAATAATCAGCTAACTGCGGAACTGTCATGCTGGCTGCCAGAAGCAAACTGAATACTTTCATATTTCTTTTCTTCATGACCTTCTCCTTTCTTTTTAAACATTCGTACATTCTGCACAAATATTTTTTAAATAGTACTATATATTACCCCATTTTGCAATTATCTATTTGCAGTTTTTCCTTTATGTATAAATTTTTCGAACAATTAGACAAATAGCTGAAAAGACTTGGTTAAAGTGACAAAAAAACTCCCTGCAAAGTTCCAATAAATACCTTTGCAGGGAGTCTTCTTACATTCTATCCGGTGCGTCAAATCCCAGTAAATCAATACACGTTTCTAATATTTTTTCTGTTAAAGTCAGCAGACAAATCCAAGATGCCTTCTTTTCTTCGTCTTCTTCTGATAAAATCTTTGTTTCATGGTAAAAGCTGTTAAAAGCATTGGCCAAGTCATAGATATAAGAGCAAATTCTGTGAGGCGCTTTTTCCTCAAATGCTGGCTCAATAATAGAATTAAAACGAGACAGTTCTAACATCAGTGCTTTTTCACTGTCATTTACCGCAGCTTTGATTGCCTTTGTATCCACACTTTTTCCACTTTCTGTATAACGGTTTAAAATAGATTTAATACGAACAATGGTGTACAGGATATACGGACCTGTATTTCCTTCAAAGGAAGTAAAGCGTTCAATATCAAATACATAATCTTTAGATGCCTGATTTGATAAGTCTCCGTATTTAATTGCAGATAAACCAACCATCTGGGCAGTCTTTTCTGCGTTTTCATCTTTTACACTGCGGTTTTCTGTAATTTTCTTGAACATTTCCTCATTGATTTCTGCGATCAGACGTTCTAATCGCATAACACCGCCTTCTCTTGTCTTAAACGGCTTTCCATCTTTTCCATTCATGGTACCAAAGCCAACAAACGATAACTGTGTATTTTCATCTACCAGTTTCGCTTTCTTTGCACAACGGAATACCTGAACAAAGTGCAGTTCCTGACGTTTATCTACTACATAGATAATTTCATCCGGCTTATAATCTTCCATACGCTGCACAATAGTTGCCAAATCTGTTGTATTGTACAAAGAAGCTCCGTCTGATTTCAAAATCATACAAGGTGGAATTTCCTTCGTATCTGTTTCTTCTTTTACATCTACCACAAGAGCGCCCTGATCCAGATAAGCATAACCATTCTCTTTTAAGTAGTCTACCATGGCAGGAATATAGGCATCTGCATCTGCCTCACCTTTCCACAAATCAAAATCTACTTTTAATTTAGCATAGTTTTTCTTTAAATCTGTTACGGAAACCTCCATAATATGCTGCCACAGAGCTCGATATCCTCTTCTTCCCTTCTGAAGCTGAAGAGTTGCTTCCAATGCTTCATTTTTATATGCTTCATCTTCTTTGGATTTTCCGCTGGCTGTAGGATAAATTTCTTCCAGCTCACTTACTGTAAATGGTGCTTCTTTTGGATATTCCCCTTCATAATTTTCATCAAAATAAACCAGTTCCGGCTGTCTTTTGGAAAGCTCTGTAATAATCAATCCCATCTGAAGTCCCCAGTCACCTAAATGAACATCACCAATCACTTTATGTCCTAAAAAACGTCCCATTCGCTTAATGCTTTCTCCAATAATTGCAGAACGCAAGTGACCTACATGGAGAGGTTTTGCAACGTTAGGACCGCCGTAGTCAATAACGATAGTCTTTGGATTTTTCGCTTCTTCTACGGAAAGCTTTTCATCTGCCAGCATATCATTTAAATAGTTTGCCAGAAATTCTTTATTTAACTTAATATTGATAAAACCAGGATTAACTGCCTCTGCGCTTTCGAACATTTCATTGTCCTTTAATTTTTCCACCACGCTGTTAGCAATCATAATCGGTGCTTTCTTATAAGTCTTTGCTGCTGCCATGGCACCATTACACTGATATTCACATAAATCCGGACGATTGGATACCGTTACCTTGGCAAATTTTTCATCATATTCTGAAGCTGAAAACGCTTCTTTTACTACTTTCTCAATTTTTTCTACGATTTTCTTCATCTGTCTGTTACTCCACTTCCACTTTTTTTGATGCTGCTACTGCTAAAGCTCCCTGTCCAATATGACATGCTACACTAAGAGACAAAGGTGCCATATATACCGGCATACCCGGAAACTGACTTTCCAGTTCTTTTTTCCACTCCATGGCTTCTTCTTCATT
>RCNH01000612.1_pt1 | contig 14046 bp, 7 predicted proteins | sample 2041161 | NCBI WGS metagenome assembly RCNH01 (sample SAMN09708215, study PRJNA481090) | Feces metagenome, whole genome shotgun sequencing project. | biome: feces | host: Leptonychotes weddellii | place: Antarctica: Sion Island | collected 2010-03-01 | reverse complement strand
TCAAAGAGAGGTCGCTTTTGGAAAGGCGAACCTTGGTGTTTTTCTTTTTCATAAAGGCTCACTCCTGTTCTGCGTTCTCAAAATGCATCTGAATCATGGTCATGATCATAACAACAATCATAAGGATGACCGATGCAGCAGAGCCGCGGCCGTAATTGAAGTCTTTGTTAAAGGCGTTATAAATGTAAATACCCTGAGTGGTAGAAGCGCCGCTGGGACCGCCGGCAGCAAACATATAAGGAGCGTCCAGCATCTGCATAGCAGTGGATACAGCAATAATCAGCTGAATAAAAATCAGATAGCGGATGTTCGGCAGAACAATGTACCAAATGCGTTTCCAGCCGGTGCAGCCATCCAATGCAGCGGATTCCACAATATCCGGCGAGATGTTCTGGATGGCAGACAGATACAAAAGTACGCTGATGCCGCCGCCGATGACGCCGGGGAAGATAATACAGAATTTGACCAGGTGAGGATCGCTGAGCCAGAGCTGGGGTTCACCGCCGAAGAACTGCACAATCTGATTTGCAACGCCGTAATCAGGATGCCAGATCCAGCGCCACACAATCACATTGCTGGAAGTGGGAATCAGCGCCGGCAGCAGATACATGGTCGAGAAGGTGCTCTTCATCTTGCGCAGTTCATTGAGAAACAGTGCCTGGATGATGGGAATGAAGAAGGCCATTGCGATCTGCAAAGCCAGAAATACAAAGGTGTTTCTCCACGCCTGCCAGTAAAATTCCGTGTGGAACATGGAGATATAGTTTTTTAATCCAACAAATGTGCCGGGCTGGTTAATGGGATCATAATCAAACAGGGAAATATATGCAGCTTTAAAAATGGGATAATATTTAAGCCACAGCGTAAAAATGATGGGCACCAGCAAAAAGAGCCAAGGGGTAATTTTCTGCTTGAGAAAATAACCATGATGCTGACGCTTGTTCAGGTTGGCAGGCTTTTTCATGGGAAAAGCGCTCCTTTCGAAATTGTTGTACACATTATAGCAAAACAGGGCTGAATCAAGGATACACAAAAGCGACTAGAGGGTGCACTCATTTTGAGATGTTTGTCCGGGAGCAAAAATTATGCCCCTGTTTGTGAAAGAGGATAAAATAAGCTACCATAAAGGTAAAATTTTTATCATTTACAACCAACCAAAGATTTGCTAGACTAGCAATAGTCACATGGATGCCCGGGAACACCGGCACCCTGAAATTAAAGGAGGAAGAAATATGAGACTCTCGAAACGTTTAGGCGCGCTGGTGTTGGCAGCCGTCATGATGGTTCCCGCATTGTCTGCCTGCGGAAGCCAGACACCTGCAGATTCGTCTGCCAGCCAGTCGGCAGTAAGCTCTTCCGATGAGCACAAGGAACAGGTTGAGCTGACCCTGTGGACCACCAGCCGCAACTCTGACGAGTTTACCACCGAGCGTCAGGCTGCATTTGAAGCAGAGCATCCCTGGATCAAGCTGAATCTGGTCGTGAAAGAGGGCGACCCCGGCAACGAGTTCTACCAGGCTGTTGCAGCAGGTACTGCTCCTGACTGCATCAACGGCTCCTTCACAATGATGGATAAGTACATCTCTTCCGGCATTGTTGCTCCCCTGAACGAGTATCTGGATCAGTGGGAAGAAACCGATCAGCTGGATAAGACTTATCTGGATATGTTCAAGCGCGACGGCAACTACTATGGCGTTCCTTATCAGGTAATGCCCATGCTGTTTGCATACAACAAGGCTCTGTTTGAGCAGGCAAACATCGCCGAAGCACCCAAGACCTGGGATGAGGCTCTTGAAGACGCAAAGCTGATCAACTCCGGTGATGGTCAGGTTGCAGGTTATGCAACTCTGGCTGCCGAGTGGACCGAGTGGTTCTTCCAGTATTATGTATGGCAGGCAGGCGGCGATCTGACCAAGGAGAACGAGGACGGCACCGCTGAGCTGACCTTCACCGATCCCGCTGTGATCGAGGCTGCCAAGTATTATCAGAAGCTGTCTGCTGAAGGCGTTCTGCCCAGCGACCGCACTCTGAAGTTCGGCGATCTGCTGGACAATTTCGCCCGCGGCAAGATCGGCATGATGCCCTTCGCTGTTGACTGGGTTATCGACGTAGCCAACAAGGGCATGGATCTGGATGATCTGGGTCTGATTCTGCCTCCCGCAGGCCCCACCGGCAAAACTGCCACCGCCATCGCCGGCGACTGCTGGGTTATCAACGCCAAGAGCAGCAAGGAAAAGCAGGACGCTGCCTGGGAATACATCAGCTTTATGACCAGCAAGGAAGAGCGTTCTCTGTACTATGAGAACCTGGCAAGCAAGGGCGCCATTGCTCCTGTTACCATTCCCCGCACCGATATGAGCATCACCGACTTCGGTGAGATGCCTGAAGAGTGGGCACCCATTCTTGCCGCTGTAGGCGAGATTGGCCGTCTGGAGTTCTACGGCAAGGCTGACTTCGGTTCTTATGTGGACCGCGCAGTTCAGAAGGTTCTGTCCAACCCCACTGCCGATCCTGAAAAGGAATTTGCAGATGTTCAGGCACAGGCCGAACAGGAAGCTCTGGCTGCTTTCAACGAGGCAAACAAGAAATAAAGCAGGCTTATAATTGACAACACATAAGGCAGGGCACATTCGTGCCCTGCCTTATTGTTTATAAATCCATTCTATTGTATACTGAAATTAATAATGTAATATAGATACTTGCAGGAACAAAACGTTATGCGTTGTACCCTGTAAAACGGGAGAATCCGCAATGAACACCAGCAAAAAGCATCATCGCATTACAGTAAAGCTTATCAGCCAGCTGCGAAAACTGAATATCTTTCCCAGAATTTTTCTGTTGTTCTGTTCTTTTTTGATTCTGTCCATCGTGTTTATCACGGTATTAAACCAAATCAGCGCTACGCACGAGCTGGAAAATAGAAATATGCAGGAACTGTCCACCTTAGCCCAGCGTGACGGGCTTGTGCTGGAGCAGGAAAAAGTGCATTTTGAAGACTGCATGGAGGAATTTGTTGCAAATCCGCAGGTGGTGGATGCGCTGGAGGATTGCCGTGTGCTCTCGCTGAAGGCAGCTTCGGGCGACAAAGAAGCGCAGCTCAGAATTGACAGCAATCAGGATTTTATCGAAAATGCGTTGCGCTCCATCAACAAGCACACGAAAGGCGTTTGCGCCATGGCCTTTGTCAATGCGGATATCCTGTACAAAATGGGGGTGGCGCCCAGCGTAATCGGCACTGTATATGTGCCGGATTTGGATGCGCTGCTGAAAAGTGAGATTTATACCGGTGCTGTAGCGGCTAACGGCTATCCGTTCTGGCGGGATTCCACACAGGATATTTCAAAGCTTTTTTACCAGAGCTCAAAAACGGCTTATGGCATTCCGGGCTGTATCACACTTTCCTACCAGGTACATGCCCCTAAAATTCGCCAGCCTCTTGGAGTGCTGATCTGCTGCATTTATCCCAATCATTTCTCCCAGCAGATTAGTGGCTACTCTTTTCAGGAGGGCAGCAACACTTACATTTTAGGAAATAACGGTATGGTGGAAGGTGTTGCACCGGAACTTTCGGCACCGCCGTTCCCTGCGCAGAACACTCAGCTGAAGGAAACAATCTTTACCAAGCATAAAGGAATCAGCTTTGTGGAAAATCCCAAAGGCGATATGGTCGTCAGCTTTTATGGTGACTCAAGGTTCCCGATTCATGTGGCAAACCTTACCTATCGGGAGTATATTATGCAGCCCATCTACCGGCTGCGCTTCATCAATTTCATGGTCATGATGGCGGTCATTGTAATCGGCGCCGCAGGCTTTTATCTGGTGGCTATCAGTATAGCGCATCCTGTGCAGCGCCTGATCCGGACAATGAAACGAGTGGGCGGCGGTGATTTTACAGCGATGTACAAGCCGGAAAGCCATGATGAAATCGGCATTCTATGCAATGAGTTTGACAGCATGGTGCGTGATATGCTGAATTTGCTGGATCGGGCCTATATTTCGGAGTCAAGGCAGAAGGAACTGGAGCTGGCACAGAAAAATGCCCAGCTGGATGCATTGCAAATGCAGGTCAATCCGCATTTCCTTTATAATACGCTGGACATGATCCGCTGGGAATGTATGTATGAAAACGGCGGCGAGAGTCCCGCTTCGGATATGATTGAAAAGTTTTGCGTTCTGCTGCGCATGACTATCAAGGGTGATAATCAGAAAGAAACAGTGGCAGACAGCCTGCTTCATGCACGAACCTACCTGGAAGTAATCAATTTTCGTCATACCAAAAAAATTGAACTTGAAGAGGATCTGGCATTTGATCCGGGCAAATATCAAATTCCAAGCCTGTCCCTTCAGCCTATACTGGAAAACGCCGTTCGACACGGATTCTCCGGTGAAAGCACCGAAGGCCGCCGTATTTGCATCACCGGCAGACTTATGGAAACGGATATGGAACTGCAGATCAAAGACAATGGCCAGGGAATGACACAGGAACAGCTGGCCGATCTTAGAGAGCGGCTGGAAGAGTTCCAGACAGGCAAAGACAATATCGGTTTGCGTAATGTGAACCAGCGCTGCAGGCTTTGTTACGGAGAAAAATATGGTATTCGGATTGACAGTAAGCTGTCAGAGGGAACAACGGTCACGCTGACCATCCCGGCAGATTCAGCCGAATAGAGGAGATAAAAGTATGTACACAGTATTGCTTGTAGATGACGAAGAGATGGTCACGCAGGGCCTTTCCCGGTTTGTTCCGTGGGAAGAAACCGGATTCAAGGTTGCCGGAACAGCGTCCAGCGTGGATAAGGCCCTGGCGTTTCTGGAAAAAACACCGGTAGATCTGGTCATTACAGATATTACCATGCCCGTCAAAAGCGGCCTTGATCTGATTGAAGAAATCAATGAAAAATATCCGGGGATCAAAACGGTGATTGTTTCCGGCTATAGCGATTTCGCTTATGCCCAGCAGGCAATTCGGTTGGGTGCGCTGGATTATTTAACGAAGCCGATTAACTTCGGGGCCATGCGTACACTGCTGGAGCGGATCTGTGCCAAAATGGATGAGGAAAAACAGCGCAGTGGAAGCGATGTTCGGCTTCAGGAAGTTCTGGCGCATTCCATGATTATGAATATCTGCAACGGCTTGCCGTATGATGATCAAAAAGCGGCGCTGTATCTGGATGTTGCCTGTCCCATCACAGCAGTGCGAATTTCCTGTAGAGAGAAACAGCCCCTTCCGGAAGATCTCTGTCAGGATATAGCCAAGGCGCTGAATCGATGCCAAATTGTATTTCCCGCAGAGAACGAGCTGCTTTGCGTATTGGAAGGTGAGCGCAATACCGGCGATGTACTCAAAAGTCTGGAAGAATTGGTGAATCTGGTTGCTGTGGGCGGTTTCCAGATGTGCGCAGGAATTTCCGAGCAGGTCGCGGGGTATTCTGAGCTGCGTATGGCCTCTTTGCAGGCGGCCAAGGCCATGCGGTATCAGAAAGCGCGAAATACTCCCGGTGTGACCTGTTTTCGTCAGGTGCGGGAAATCTATCTGAACTGCAAAGAGGCTTTGGAAAAGCAGATCACACAGCTGGTTTCGGCTCTTGCAGCTCCGGATACCCGCGCAGCCTTCATTCAGGATTTTACAGCAGCCATAGCAGCAATGGAAACGCGGCCGGATTTTTCTTTTGCCATGGCACAGCGTTTTTGCACGGAACTGCTCATTGAGCTGGATGCCCCGATGCAGGACCTTCTGCCCGCAGATTATCCCCGCCACGGTCAGCTCAGTGAGGCACTGATGGATGTGCTGTCGGCTAAAACGCTTCCGGAAATTCAGGAATACATGGTAGGGCATATACAAAAGATTCTCCAGGCACTGGATCAGCAGGATGAGGCACAAAACGCCATGGAGCTGATCGACCGGGTCAAAAAATATATTCAGAATCATTTTGCGGAAAATCTTACCCTTACCGTTCTCTCCGAAGTATTCTATGTGTGTCCGGCTTACCTGAGCCGTCTGTTCAAGAAAAAAACGGGCATCAATTTTGTGGACTACCTAACGAATCTGCGTATAGAAAAAGCAAAAGAGCTCCTTGCCATTCCTTCGGTAAAAATCTATACGGTTGCGGAGATGGTAGGGTATGAAAATCCCCGTTACTTCTCGCGTTTATTTAAGGATGCCACACAGGTAAGCCCGCAGGAATATCGAACCATGGTTTGCAGCGAACTAAAACCGGAAGGAAAAAGTTCTTGACACCTGCGCTTTATTTGCTATACTTAATAAGATTGTGCATAGACAGTGATGATTTTGTGAAATAGGCTGTTTCGCGCAGATATAAGTGAATCATGTAAAAGGTGCATCGCTCATGGCGATGTTAAATGGGAAACCGGTGAAAATCCGGTACAGTCACTCCTGCTGTAAGGCGGACGGGCAAACAATATGCCATTGGGTTAATCCTGAGAAGGCGTTTGAACGGATGAAGCTAAGTCAGAAAACCAGCCTTTTGCATCAAAGCAGAGGGTTATTCTGGGATGAGGAACAACCTGTCAGGAGCACAGCGCTAAGCTGTGCTTTTTGAGGTAGCCTTCTGTTTAAAACAGAGGGCTTTTATTATGCCCGGAATACTACTTTAGAAAAGGAGTTTTTCGATGAAGCTGAGCAGGATCAAACAGATGGGGCAGCGTATGCTGGCACTGGCACTGGTGTTGGTGCTGGCTGCACAGGCAGCACCGCTTACAGGTCTGGCCGCAAGTGCGGATTGGGATGCAGCTGCTGCGGAGCAGAGTGCGGAATCTGCACAGGCAGCTGTCCCCGTGGAAACGGAGAACACAGAGCCGACCGAAGAGGTGAGTGCTGAATCTGAAGATGCAGAATTGCAGTCTGCCGAACCGTTGGAGGAGAAGACGGCCGCAGAGCAGGAGACAGTTGAGGATTCTGTGGCCGACCCGGTTCAATCGGAAGAAGCGACAGAAACGGTCGCCGCAGAACTGGATGTTTACGCACTTTTGGCCACAGCAGCAGAAGGTACAGTGGAAGTGACCAGTGCTGACCAGCTGTTAAAGGGTGTCCCGGCCGGCAGTGTGTATGTTCTGGCAAACGACATCACCATGGGCGCGGATCAGCAGATTGGCGTTGTAGCAGGTATTTTGAACGGCAACGGCCATACCATTACCATCAGCGGAAAAGCTCTCATCAATGAGGTAACCGGTACAGTTCAGAACCTGAAGGTGGCAGGTAAGGCATCCTTGGCGAACGGTCAGGGCTCGATTGCCTGCAAGCTCAACGGCGGCAGTATTCTGAACAGCTGCTCCACAGCAGTAATCGATATGGGCTGGTCCGATGGTGCAGGCGGACTTGTGGGTACTGCAGAAAACGGAAGAATTTACAACAGCTTTTTTGCAGGCAGCGGAAGAGATATGTTTGGCCTTGTGGCCGTCAACGGCATTGTGGGTCAGGCAACCAATGAAGCAGCTCCGGTAGAGATTAAAAACTGTTATTACGCAGAGGGAACTTATCTGTGCGCAGGTTCCGGATGGAACCGGGACAATACCAGCAATGGCAAAAAGACACCGGATGAAATGAAAAAGCCTGAGTTTGTGCAGCTTCTGAACACAAACATTCAGGATACAGGGTATAACTGGGCAGCAGCAGAAAGCGATCTGCCGATGCTGACTGTTAAGAGCAGCGAAAATAAACCCAGCGAAAATATTCAGATCACCACGGCAGAAGAACTGCCCGCAGAGATTCCGGAAGGCGTTACCTATGAACTGGCAGCGGACATTACCCTGAAAGCAGAGCAGCAGATTGCGCTGGTGGCTGGTACGCTGGAGGGCAACGGCTATACCATTACCATCAGCGGAAAAGCTCTCATCAATGAGGTAACCGGCACGGTTCAGAACCTGAAGGTGGCGGGTAAGGCATCCTTGGCGAATGGTCAGGGCTCGATTGCCTGCAAGCTCAATGGTGGCAGCATTCTGAACAGCTGCTCCACGGCAGTAATCGATATGGGCTGGTCCGATGGTGCAGGCGGACTTGTGGGTACTGCAGAAGACGGAAGAATTTACAACAGCTTTTTTGCAGGCAGCGGAAGAGATATAATTGGCCTTGTGGCCGTCAACGGCATTGTGGGCCAGGCAACCAATGAAGCCGCTCCGGTAGAAATTAAAAACTGCTATTACACAGAGGGAACTTATCTGTGCGCAGGTTCCGGCTGGAACCGGGATGACCCCAGCAATGGCAAAAAGACGCCGGATGAAATGAAAAAGCCTGAGTTTGTGCAGCTTCTGAATGCAACAAAGCTGGGTATCGGGCATATTTGGACCACAGTTGAAGGCGATTTTCCTGCGTTGATTGAGGGCGGCGGTGAGCTGGAGCCGTGTGATAAAACCGCACTGGAAGCGGCCATCAAACAGGCGCAGAGCAAAAACGAGAGTGACTATACAGGCGCAACATGGGCAGTGATGCAGGATGCTTTAAATGCTGCAAAGAAGATCAATGAAAAGATTGATGCAACGCAGGATGAAGCAAACCAGGCAGAAAAGGATCTTCTGAATGCGATTGAAGCCCTTGAGGAAAAAGTTCGGGATCATTCTCCGGTGGAATTGCCGAAGGAAGGCGTAATTTCCATTTCCAGCAAAGAAGATCTTGCACGCATCAACGGAAGTGAGTCGAATCGCTTCTATCAGCTGACGAAGGACATCGTGCTGGAAGGCAATTATCTGTCGCCCAATCTGGCTGGTGTTCTGGACGGTAACGGTCATACAATTACCATCCGCACTGCAAGTTCAATTTTTCATACGATCACGCAGACGGGCGTGGTTCAGAATTTGCGGGTAAAGGTAGAGGGTAACTTTACCAACCGCGTGGAATTTGCACCCTACGCACAAAAGCTGCAGGGCGGCATGATCGTCAACTGCAGCAGTGAGATAACCGGCCAGCATTCTGCCGGCTATGTGCGAAAGATGGAAGATGGCGTTATGGCAAATTGCCTTACAATGGGCCATAACCGCCGCGGCGCATTTGTGTTCTTCCAGAAATCCACCGACCACCGCAATGATAACGGATACAAAACCGGTAAGTTTTACAACTGCTATTGGTCCGCTTCGAACTCTGTGGAGAACATTACTCCGGCAGAAAATCTGATCAACTGTGCTCCTGTGGGTGACGAGGAACTGCGCTCTGAGAGCTTTATCGCTAAGCTCAACAGCGAGAAAGGCAAGTTTGGTGTTTCGTGGGGCCGCGATGAAAACGGCTATCCCTATTTCGGCAAGGATCAGGGCGACTGCGTAATCGACGGCAGCAAGAATCGCTATGATGTAAAATTCAAATGGCACGATAATCGCGTTACCAATATTGAAAACGGTGAGCTTCGTCTTTCTCCGCAGGTGACCAGCAGAGGTCGCTTTGCAGGAACCTTCCAGCTTGAAAATGTCCCCAAGGACAGCACCATTACCTGGACCTGTGAAGACCGGACCAATCAGGAAATCATGCAGCTCAATGAAAAAGGTGAGCTGTATGTGTTCCACGATGGCGGCGGTGTGGTCCGCGCAATGGAGCATAAGGCTGACGGAACGCAGGAACTGGCAGCGGAAATTCGCGTAGTTTCCGCATCCCGAGAAATTGCGGAACTGCGGCTGGTATTCCGCGGTGAGGTGGTTAAGGATACCATCACCGTGCAGGGTTCGGCTGTGGAAAAGCTGTCTGTTGAAGCAAAATATGCTGATTCGGATGAGTTTGCGCCTCTGCCGGACTATCTGGTGGATCTGAAAGCTGAGAAGACAGATCTGCTTCTCACTGACTACAATACCGGTGCCTTCCACTTCAGAAGTCCCGGAACCAGCAAACTGACGGTTACTGAAAAGAATCCCAATAAAACAAACCCTGCTTCGGTTACGGTAACGGTTACATCGGAATATGTGCCGGTTAAGAGCATAAAGCCGGATATCAGCGGTACAGTGGATATTCATTACAGAAACTCGATGGGATCGGGCCAGTTTATCTCGCTGCCGCAGACGGTTCAGGTAGATCCTTCCAACGCAAGCTACAAAGAAAATATCAGAGTTGAATCCAGCGATCCTTCGATTGCACAGTATGACGGCAGCGGTTATACTCCGTACAAGAGTGGAACAGTAACCTTTACAGCCAAACTTGAACAGGACGGCAAAACGCTGGAAGGAAAGAGCAAGGTCACCTTCGTTTACGCAAATCCTCTGGCGGAAGTTGTGGGTCCTGAAGCCGGAATTACGATTGAGCAGGGTGCAAGGCAAGAGCTTCCGCTGATTTTCCGGGGTCAGCCGGGAAATAAACACAAAATTACCGAACCGAATCTGATCTGGACCTTTGACAACCAGGGAATTGTGTCGATTCAGCGGCCGAATACACTGGAGCAGGTGCGTGAAAGCGGCGGCCCGGATGACGGCAACTGGGTTGCATCTGCAAAGTTTGAGGTGCGGGGCCTGAGAGCCGGAACGGTAATTGCCACCGGTACTCCCGTGGATACCAGCGGCGGCGCAAAGCCCGTGAAAATTACGATTACGGTAAAGGGCAACGGCAATCCGGTGCCGGAATTCGATATTCCCCAGTTTATTAAGGATGGCAAAAAGGCAGCCAGCAGCTACCTGAATGCCCATATGACCTTTGGCTTTGGCGAAGAGTGGGGCATTTATGCTCTTCTGCGGGATGGTCAGACTGTGCCGCAGCAGAAGCTGGATAGCTACTATAGTGATGTTGTGACCAACGTCCGTTCGTGGAAATCCGATGTTCTGGCCACCGAGGTGGAGAGAACCGCTTTGGCCCTGAACATCATGGGAAAGGACATCACGAATGTGGGCGGCGTCAATCTGGTGGAGCGGATCTGTGACCATCAGGATCTGACCAAACAGGGCAGCAACGCTCTTGCCTGGGCGCTGATTGCGCTGGATATGAACAATACCCAGATTCCTGCGGATATGAAATGGTCCCGGGAGAGCATGATTGCAGAACTTCTCAAGTATCAGAATAAAGACGGTGGATTCGGCCTGGATAAGACCGGCGTTTCCGGTGTTGATATGACAGCCATGTGTATTCAGGCTCTGGCGCGCTACCGGAAGCAGGACGAAGTGGCAGCTGCCATCGAGAAGGGTATGAAATACCTGGAAGCAGAAACTGCCAAGAATTTGAATCTGGGCAATTCGGAATCCATTTCGCAGGTTATCATCACCCTGGCTGTTCTGAACAGGGACATTGTTGCAGAACCGGGTTTTGGCGATGAACTGGAAAATGTGATGTCTGCGCTGGCTGAGTATATGGTAGCGGGCGAAGGCTTCAAGCACGACAAAAACGGCAAGGTTGACAAAATGGCAAGCGTTCAGGCGATGCAGGCACTCTGCGCATATGAGCGTTACCTGAATGGCGAAAGTGGATATTGGGATCTGAAGGGCAGCGGTCTGGCTGACTCTCCGGCGGAAAAGGTCAGCAATATGATTGCAGCCCTGCCGGAAAAAATTACTTTGGCGGATGCATATGCAGTTAAGCAGTGCCGCGAGGCGTATAACCGGCTGACCGCAGCCCAGCAGATCGAAGTAACCAATGTGCAGAAGCTGGAAGCTGCCGAAGCAGCCCTTAAAAAGCTGGCAAATGTGGACAGCGTGAAGAAGATGATTGATGCGCTGCCGGAAAATGTGACCCTGGCGGATCAGAATGCGGTGCTGACGGCACGTGCAGCGTTTGATTTGCTGACCGCAGACCAGAAGGCCCAGGTAGGCAATAAGGACAAGCTGTTCAAAGCTGAAAAGTCCATTGCGGACCAGAAGGCTGCTGCAAAGGTGGAAAAGCTCATCCAGGCACTGCCGGAAAATGTAACCCTGGCAGACAAAAAAGCTGTGCACGAGGCCCGCAGTGCCTATGAAGCTTTGAGCGCACAGCAGAAGACTCTGGTGAAGAACCTGGATAAGCTGACCCGTGCGGAGGAAAAACTGAAAGACCTGGATGCTGCACAGAAGGTGATGGGCATGATTAAAGATCTGCCGGTCAATATTACTGTTGCAGATGAGCAGGCCGTAAAAAATGCTCGCAGTGCATATCAGGCCCTGACCGAAAGCCAGAAGAAATTGGTGCTGAATCTGTACATCCTTGAAAAGGCGGAGCGGACCTTGGCAGAAAAGCAGGCAGTACAAAAGGTAGAAGATGCCATCAATGCCCTGCCTGAAACCGTTACAATCGAAGATGCGGATGCGATCGAAGCAGCGCGCGCTGCATATAACCACCTTTCCCCGGAACTGCGAAAGCAGGTAGGAAATCTGGATAAGCTCTTAAAGGCAGAAAGAGCATTGCGGGAATTGAGAAGACCGATGGGAAAGCCCGGAAAATTTTCCGAAGAAAGCAATGTGGTAAAAGCCGTTGTAAAGAACGGTGTGGTTTCCGCAAAGCAGCTGGAGGATATTCAGGGCGAGGATCTGATCCTGCGGATCGAAGGTATCATGGACAGCGGCGAGAAATACGTGCTGTCCATCCATGGCAAGGACGTTGAAAATGTAAAGGATTTCCATGTGGGAATCAACCGTAAGGGCCGTTACGAAAAGGAAATCCATAAGCTGTCCAAGAATCCGGAAATCTTCCGCTTCCTGGAAACCGGTACATTCCCGGGCGCTGTGATGGTGCAGATGGATACTTCTCTGGAAGATGGCGAATACCTGCTGCTGCGGTATAATCCGGATGAACAGCGCGCTGCCCTGGTAACACGGGTAAAGGCAGAAAATGGTCAGGTGAAGTTCATTGTCCAGGAAGGCGGCGAGTATTTCCTGGCAAAGAAAGCCAGCAAAAAGTCAATTCCTGAGCTGGAAGAAGCAGAAAAACTGTCCGCAGAGCTGAAAGCTGAAGATCAGAATGAAGCGGCAGAGACAGTGCAGACAATCGAAGAAACACAGCCTGTTCAGCAGGAAGAGGAAAACAACCTGATTGTTTGGATTCTGCTGCCGTGCCTGATTTTGGCTGCTGCGGGTGCAGCTGTAACGCTTAAAAAGCGGAAGGAGAACAAAGGTGAATAAACTTATTTCTTTGCTGCTCAGCCTGGTCTTGATGCTGGGCCTTGCCGGATGTGGTGCAGAACAGCTGGATCAAAGTTCCGTGCAGCAGGATCAGCAGACACAGCAGAGCGTAAGCTCTGCTGCCGTCCAGGAAAAAGCAGAATCTCAGGAAGCAGCGTCGGAATCTGCCCAGAGCGCAGAAACTGAGGATGAAGACGAGTTTGACGTTTCTGACGGGGATGGGGCAGCGCAGGATTTTTCCAAGTATAAGGAAGGGAAAAAAGATAAGTATCTCACAGATCCCGTCCCGGAAGGACAGCAGAAGCCTGTAGAACCTGGTGAGGTTGAGATTGACCGCAGCAGTCAGAAAACATGCTATCTGAGCATTTCCTGTGCAACAATTCTCGATAATATGGATGACCTGGCAGAAGGCAAAGAAGTGTTGGTTCCAGCGGATGGAATCATCCTGCCAAGAACCGAAGTAGTCTTCTATGAGGGCGAATCGGTGTTCGATGTCCTGCAAAGAGAAACGCAGAATCGTCAAATTCACATGGAGCACGTTTTCACCCCGATGTATAACAGTGCTTACATCGAGGGAATCGGTAACATCTATGAATTTGACTGCGGAAGCGGATCAGGCTGGGAGTATTGTGTAAATGGCTGGTTCCCCAATTATGGCGTAAGCCGATATGCTGTGCAGCAGGGGGACGAGGTGCAGCTGCTTTATACCTGTGACCTGGGCCGTGATTTGGGCGCAGCCTGAAAAGAAAAAGATGACACCCTGTGCGTTTTGAAGCTTTTAAAAGAAGCTAATACAAACATGGCATTTTTCAGTTGCCGATATGTTGACAGACTGATGATTTACAGGAATAGCGTTCGGAATGTCCGGCAGCCCCATTATTCAGGACGGAAAGCTCGTGGGCGCTGTGACCCATGTTCTGGTCAGCGATCCCACGACGGGTTATGGCATCTTTATTGAAAATATGCTCAGCGCAGCGGCGTAACGGAAAAGCGGCAGAGGGAAAACCCTCTGCCGCTTTTCTGTCTTGTGTGATATAATTC
>RCNH01000611.1_pt1 | contig 14059 bp, 8 predicted proteins | sample 2041161 | NCBI WGS metagenome assembly RCNH01 (sample SAMN09708215, study PRJNA481090) | Feces metagenome, whole genome shotgun sequencing project. | biome: feces | host: Leptonychotes weddellii | place: Antarctica: Sion Island | collected 2010-03-01 | reverse complement strand
GTCTCGGTCTGACGCATGATCTCTTCCTTGCCGAAGTAGCGTCCGCCGAATACACGGGTGTGCATCATCATACCGCGTGATACGGGAGCGTTGAACCATGCGAGGTTTAGTACGGGTTCGGGTTCGCAGGCACCCAGAAAATACCACCTGCCATCGACCCAAGCCTCTACCCATGCGTGGTTGTCATCGGTATGCGCCCAACGCGGCGTGTAAACCTGACGGGCAGGAATACCCATGGCACGCAGTGCGGCAACCGTGAAGGTCGATTCTTCACCGCAACGGCCGTAAGCCGTCTTGATGGAAGCCAGCGGAGAACTGGTACGTCCGTCCGAAGGTTGATAGACGACCTTTTCGTGACACCAGTGATTGATTTCAAGTACGGCATCGTACAGCGAGAGGGTCTTCACGCGATCCTTCAACTCTTCGTAGAATACCTTACGGCTGTCGTCGAGGTTCTCGTTATTGACGCGGATCGGGAGTACGAAGTGGCGGAACTCCAATTCAGGTATGTCCTTTCCCCAAGGCATCTCCTCGCGGGCACGCAACGAGTAATTGACCTGTTCGAGGAAGTAGTCGCCCGAATTGTCGGCAATGTCGCCGAGGGGCATGTAGGCGTAGAGGAACGTCAGTGCCTCACGTTGCCGGGGCGTAAGTTCCTTGTTCTGGAATATGGCGAACAGATCGCCGTCGGGCAATGCCTTGCAGCGGTTGTCGAAGTCTTGTTGTACCTGTCGGTACTCTTCGGCATTGCTGAACAAATGATTGTCCGTGCAGGAAGTGACACTTACCATCAGGGCAAATGCCGCAGCACACAAAGTCAAAAGTTTCATAAAGTTTTAAAATGAGTTAATGATTGATTCTTGTTACAGAGTTCAAAAGTAAACATTTTTGGCGGATATTTCAATACAAGAAGTAAGAATAAACGTGTTCTGAGTACCCCGAAAGCCTAAATTAGAGAGGGAAAGAGTTTTGAGATCGGATATTATTCGTATCTTTGTTGTCATGAAAAATATCATATTCGATTTGGGAGGCGTGGTTTTTGCACGCAAAAGAAGTGAGTGTACGGAGGAGTTTGCACGATTTTTTGCCTTTGTGCGCTGGCCTGAGATGCCCCTTTTCTGGGAGGAATACGACCGCGGAACGTGGACGATCGACCGTGTGAGGGACCATCTCTGTGAGGAGAACGGCTGTTCGAGGGAGAAGTGTGAGGAATATCTCAGAATGGCCATCGACATGCAGCGTCCGATCGGACCGACGGAGAAGTTGTTGGGCGAACTGAAGGCGGCGGGATACCGTCTTTATGTGTTGTCGAACATGTCGAAGGAGTTTATCGAGTTCCTGCGTCGTTTCCCGCTGTACGGCCTGTTCGACGGCGAGGTGATATCGTGCGAGGAGCATGTCGTGAAACCTGAGATGCGCATCTACGAAATTCTTTTGGAGCGTTACGGGTTGAACCCTCGCGAGTCGCTCTTTATCGACGACCGGGAGAAGAATATCGTTGCTGCCGAGACTCTGGAGATCAACGGTTTCCTGTTCGATCACACCGATCCGGAAAAGAGTTGCCGGGAGTTGAGAAAGCGTCTTCTGTAAGCGGATTGAATCGGTCGGTATTATGGAAAATATCGGTCTGAAGAACGGGACTTCCTTTTTTTTGTATGAATTTTGCAGGATGAGGTGGTATTATGGAGAAAGATCGGACTAAATATCGGAAATACGGCCTTTGGGTACTGATTGCGGTACTCGGTGTGGTTGTTGTCAGGCAGCTCTTCCCCGTGATGAGTGCCCTGTTGGGCGCGACGACGCTCTATGTGTTGTTGCGCGGTCAGATGCGGCGGCTGGTCGCAGGAAGGCATTGGCGCAAAAAATGTGCTGCCGTGTTGTTGCTTGCGGAGGCTGTCGTGGGATTTGTGTTGCCGTTTGCGCTGGTCGTGTGGCTGGTCGTGCGCGAATTTACCGACCTCGCGCTGAATCCCGATCCGTTGGTGGCGCAGTTGAAGGCTGTGGCGGATTATGTGCGTGAAACGGTGGGGTATGATCTGTGGCAGGAGGATAATTTGGCGATATTGCTTGAAGTGGTGAAAGATATGGGACAGTGGGTGTTGAACAGCAGCCTCGATTTTGCGTTGAACATCATGCTGTTGCCCGTCGTGCTGTATTTTATGTTGCTGGGCGGGGAGCGTATGGAGGAGTGTTTGTTGGATTTTGTGCCGTTCGACAGGTCTGAGACTTCGGAAGTGGTCGGAGAGGTCGGACGCGTGATTCGTTCGATGGCGTTTCATATTCCGTTGTCGGCTGTGATCCAAGGAATTATGGCAGGTGTCGGCTATTGGATTTTCGATGTCCCGTCGGTGCTGTTTTGGGCGGTGATGACCGCCTTTGCAACGATGATCCCTGTGACGGGGGCGGCTTTGGTATGGTTTCCGATGTCGCTGGTGATCGGTATAAACGGTAGTTGGGGAATGGCCGGAGGACTTATGGCATGGGGCGTGTTGGCTGTGGTGCAGGTTGATAATTATGTGCAGCGTTATGTCGAACGGAAAATGTGTCGCCAACATCCGTTGGTGTCGATTCTCGGAGTGGTCGTCGGATTATCGCTATTCGGGTTTATGGGCTTGATTTTCGGCCCGTTACTTGTGGCATTGCTCGTGTCGTTTATCGGATTTTTCAAACGAGGTTATCTCGATTCCGCGGGTTGCGCAAATCGGAATTCGAATGTTCGTTTGTGGTAGGAAAATGCCAAAAAAAACGAATAAAAGAAAAAATATAAGCAATGATGCTTGATCTCTCAAATTGTTTCGTATCTTTGCCCCGGATTACGGAAAAGTTGTAATTTTGTGTTTGAAAGTGCCGTAATCGATTGAATATCTTATATGTAAAATTATCAATCATGGCAAAAATTCTGAAAATTAGAGACCTGACCCTGCGTGACGGTCAGCAGTCGTCGTTTGCCACACGTATGAATCAAAGTCAGGTAGATCGTTGTTTGCCGTTCTATAAAGATGCCAATTTCTATGCAATGGAAGTATGGGGCGGTGCCGTTCCCGATTCGGTGATGCGCTATCTGAATGAAAATCCGTGGGATCGTCTCGAAAAAATTCATAAAGCCGTGGGCAGTGTCTCTTACCTGACAGCCCTTTCGCGTGGTCGGAACCTGTTCGGATATTCTCCCTACAAAGATGAGATCATCGACGGCTTCTGCCGAAATGCCATTGAATCGGGGTTGGGCATCATGCGTATTTTTGATGCGCTGAACGATGTGAACAACGTGAAGTCCACCATCAGATATGTAAAACAGTATGGCGGTATCGCCGACTGCGCCGTATGTTATACGGTTGATCCGAAATACCCCGAAATCGGTTTTTGGAGTCGTCTGACGGGCAAGAAAAACCCGAAACCCGTCTTTACGGACGAATATTTCCTCGACAAGGCTCGTCAGATGGCCGACCTCGGTGCCGATATGATCACCATCAAGGATATGTCGGGTCTGATTCCTCCGCACCGCATTTCGACACTCGTCAAACTCATCAAGAAAAACGTCTCGATTCCCGTCGATTTCCACACGCATTGTACGCCCGGCTATGGTCTGGCTTCGGTTTTGGCGGCAATTGTCGCAGGTGTTGATATTGTGGACACCAACTGCTGGTATTTTGCCGAGGGTACGGGTGCTCCGGCCATCGAGTTGATCTATGTCTTCTGCAAGAAGATGGGTGTGGAGTTGGATGTCAATATGGAGGCTGTTGCCAAGATCAATGTCGAGTTGCGCGAGATTCGCAAAGAGTTGAACCGTTCGGTATTCAACACCGAGAAACCCGAACCGCGTGCGTTCAACCCGCTGACCGACATGAAGACGCTGCCCGCCGAGGTGGATGCGCTGTTCGATGCCGCCATCCGTGCCGCACAGAACGATGATGAGGCCGCTACGGTGGAGGCTTGCCGCAAGATTGAGGCTTATTTCGGATTTCCCGCTCCCAACGAGTTGGTGCGCAAGGCCGAGATTCCCGGCGGCATGTATTCCAACATGGTTGCCCAGTTGCAGCAACTCAAGGCCGAGGCGATTATGCCGCGTGCCATGGAGTTGATCCCGACGGTACGTCTGGCAGCAGGTCTGCCGCCGTTGGTTACGCCGACTTCGCAGATCGTGGGCGGACAGGCCGTAAGTTGCGCCTTGGATGAGAAGGCTGGTCGTCCGATGTATTCGAACAAAAGTTCGCAGTTTGTCGGTCTGGTGAAGGGCGAATATGGTAAGACTCCTGTTGAGGTCGATCCCGAATTTCGTTTTAAGATTTGCGGTGTGCGCGAGGAAACACCCTATGACACATCGAAAAATCTGCCCCAGCCGAATCCCGTATTGGAGAATGCAGGCGGTGTGAGGTTGGCCGAGACCGAGAAAGAGGTGCTGTTGCTCGAACTTTTCCCGATGGTTGCCAAGAAATACCTGACGGACAAGAAAGTGTGTGCTTATCAGACCGTACAGGCCGAGAAAGCCGCCGCCGAGCAGGCCGCCATTGAGGCTGCGAAACCCAAATTCGATCCCATCACGGGCAACACGGTCAATGCACCGCTGCCGGGGCGTGTCATCGAGATCAAGGTTAAGGTTGGCGATGTGGTTAAGGCTGATGATGAGGTGCTGATCCTTGAGGCCATGAAGATGGAAAACTCCATCACGACGGATTATGCAGGTACCGTGAAGCAGATCATGGTCGCCGAAGATCAAGTTGTGCCGACAGATGCTCCGCTGATTGAAATAGAATAAAACCGATCAATATTTTTGTTGGGGACGATTGCTTTCGGGCAATCGTCCTTTTTTTGTTTACGAATGGGAAATCTTTGTAAAGATTTAATTTTTTTTTTAGAAAATCGAAAGTGGATGTGAAAGATGTTTTAAAATTAGAAGGTATTTTGGAGAGAAGATGGCATTAGAATGAATTAATAGTATATTGTTTTGTGTAAAATAATATTTTTACGAAAATATTTTGAAAATTAAGGCGGGAAATCTATATTTGTTATAGATCTCATTCCGAATAGCATGGAATGAGATGATTATAAACCTAACTCTAAAAATTTTATGTTATGAACCTTAATCATTACTTATGGAGTTTTATGTCTCTGATCGTGGCTTTTTCGCTGGGTGTGGGATGTGATGACGATGATGCAAATGTGGTTCCTAAACCTGATGAAGGAGGTGATAAAGTGGTGATGCCGAGCGTGTCGCTTGTCGATGCCGAGCAGGCAACCCAAACATCGTTGCAATTTACGATTGTTCCCGCAAATGCCGAAAGTTGTTATTATTTTGTTCAGGAGGAGTTTATGGAGAATTTCCCGACCACTCCCCAAGAAGTTGCTGAACGAGGAGTGAAACTTGCCGAGGTTAAGGCTCAAAAAATTCAACTTGTGGATTTGAAACCCGGAACGAGTTATAAGGTGACGGCTGCCGCAATCAAAGGCGAAGAAAAAGTCATGGCCGCAGAGGCTCTTGTCATACAGACGCTCGAAGAGAACGGAAAACCCGGTTCGGATCTTAACGTGACGATTACCGATGTGCAGGTTACGACCAACTCGATCAGTTATGTGGTGACTTGCAGCAATGCGGCACTCGGTGCATGGGATTATTACGAGGCTACGTCTGATTTTGTGGATGACATCCTGCCACAGGATGTGTTCAGTAAGGGGCGTAAATTCGAAGGCGTGCTGGAACCTTACAAGGTGCTTGTCGAGGACTTGAAAGATGATACCGAATATTACATTTATGCTGCCGTGGAAGCACCTGTCGGTTCCGAGCGCAAGATGGCCAAGGAACTCGTGAGAACGAAGAAACTCGATGTTCCCGAAGAGGGTGTCAGAGAGGTGTTTCAGGGCGGATCGCTCGGTGTATTTCACGGAAGAAATTACACCATTGCAACCGAAAACGAAAAATATTCGTTGCTGTTGGATTTCGATTCGTCGGATGAGTTTTTATATCTGCCGTTTATCCCCGAACATCAATATACCTACGATAAGGGGGCTTATAAAAGTGATTGGCACATTACCAAAGGCACGAAAATCGTAGAGAAGGCTTCGGGTATGAAGGTTGAAATCGAGAAGGGATCGTTTGAGTTGAAGATGCCGGCGGCATCGAACTACGAGATTATGGGAAAGTTGATCACCAAGGACAACAAGACGTTCGAATTTACTTTTAGCGGAGAGTTGGCTTTCCCGATCGAGACTTCTTCTATTTTCCGCACGATTCTGGTAAAAGAAGCGGAAGATAAAGTACACATGACGATGGATTTGGAGTTCAGCTTTATCGAATTGATTCTTCCGTCAAAGTTTGCCGACAACCAAACTTACGTTCTGACCGAGCCGGGTTCCTATACTGCCAAAAAGTTAAATCGTCCTTACACGATTTCGAAAGGTGAGTTGAGTCTGACATCGGAGGATGGAAATATGTTTGATGTGAGACTGAATGGTGAAATCTCGGAAGGATTTAAGATCGTATGTGTGATTGAGAATGTCCGTATTGATCAAAACGAATTGCCCAAACCCGAAGAGGATGAAGATATTCTGTTTGAACGCGTAACGGCTACGGCCGTTGATTCTTACTGGGTAACGACCTATCAGTTGGAAATGGTCAATAAAGAGTGGTGTTTCGTATGTGAACTTGCTTCGGAAGCGGCTCCGGGGGAAGTTCCCGTCGGCAAATATGTTTATTCGGTAGTGGGCGAGGGTGCTCCTTCGCTGGGTTGTCTGGGTGAGAATTATCAGATTACGAACAACATGGATTCGATGGAGAGCGTGAGTGACCTCGAAGAAGGTTATGTGGAGATTATGAAGAATGGAGACGGATCCTATTCGGTGGTTGTAAACATCAAACGTACCGGAGGCCGTGTTTTCAAGGGACATTTCACAGGTGATATTTCCTGTATTGACTACACCGGAGGCGGTGGTGGTTGGGAATAAATTCACAACAAACAGTTACAAACATTAAAACTTTGGAATACCATGAAACTTAAAACATTTTTATTTGCTGCGTTTGTCTCGATGATGACCGCTTTTTCGGTTGGTTGCAGTGATGACGATAATAACAACATAAAACCCGAAGGTGGCAATGGCGAAGATCCCGTACCTCCCGTTGCGGAGGATGTGATGGTGATGCAGGACGGATTTCTGGCTGCCGACGGTTTGGACGAGGCTTCGGGTCGTTACCGTCTGACCGTTATGTTGTGTAATCAGAAGATCGGCAGTCAGATTTTCCCGTATTACGACGTGATGCTTTATCTCTATCTGAAAGAGCCGATGATCCCCATTGACGAACATCGTCAGCAAGTCCCTTTCGGTCGTGTGACACCGTTTTTTGTGGATGGTCAGACATTGGGAGATATGGTTTACTATATCGGAAAGCATAAGACGGAGGGTGGCGAGGAGAGTTTCGAGGGCACTGCATGGGCTTATAACAAGAGCGAGACGGATGCCGAGTTCTTTGTGACCAACGATCTTGAAAAGACCGAAATATTTATAGAAGATAACGGCGATGGCAGTTATACGGTTCGCGGTACCCTCCATGACAAGGATTTGAATAAGAAATTGAAATTTAAGTATGTGGATACCAAACCGGTTTATGTATTGGCAACCGGTTATTAGTGAAGTTTGAGTTGAAAAGTCGGGAAGGGGAAATCGGATATCTTTCGATTTCCCCTTCCTGTGTCTCTGGCGGTATTGTGAAAAATAATTGAGAAAGTACGCTTGTCGGATTCGGATTGCCGGAAAAAATTAAGCGTGTTTTATTTGTTTCTTGAGACGGGCGGGACTATCTTTGTAAACATTTTCCCGCGAAAACTTATTTTGGAAAATGATTTTTTTGAAAAGGTCGATAACTCGATTGTCAAAACCGATAAAAGACTGAAATTGCCGAATGAGGGAGGTTTTGAAAACAACGAGCGGATCTCGGAGAGAAAAATTGGAAACAGCCGAATGCTTGTAAAATAAGGGCGATTTTTAGATTTTTGTGTGTGGAAAACAACCGTAAAGAGCATTCCGATGATGAGGATGGGATCGTGTCGTTGTGCGGGTGCGGTGAAACTTGTCCGAAAGGAAGAGTGAAAACTATGATTCGGGCGAATGTTTGGACGTGTGGCTGTATGTATGAAACCGAAACGGGGATTCGAGAGGGAAAAACAGATAAAAGAACAGAGATAACCCGATGTTTTGATATAAAATAAACGACATGGAGATTTGTATGATTAATTTGGCGGTAATTCTGTTATTGAGCGAATTATTGGCCGGAGTAATGATTCCGCAGGTGTTGCTCATTGCATTCCGCAAGAAATTGTTCGATGAACCCGATGAACGCAAAATTCACAAAAGTGCCGTGCCTCGTTTGGGCGGACTGGTCTTTACTCCGGTAATTCTGTTTACGGTCGTTATTGTTTTGGGGTTCAATATTGTGCTGGGAACACCCGTGACCCTTTTGCACATGACTGATGATGTCACTCTTGAGATGATGTTCGAGTTCTGCGGACTGATTCTGCTCTATATTGTCGGAATGGGCGATGATCTGATCGGCGTTAAATATATGGCCAAATTTATTGTCCAGATTTTCTGTGGCATGTTGCTGGTGATGGGCGGTCTTTGTGTCGATAACCTGTATGGATTGTTTGGTATTTATGATTTGCCTGTGTGGCTGTCGTATGCTTTAACGGTTTTGGTGGTGGTCTTCTTTACCAATGCCGTTAATTTGATTGACGGCGTGGATGGTTTGGCTTCTGGCCTTAGTATCGGAGCAACGCTGTTTTACGGGTGTATCTTCGTGGCGTTGGGCAATCTGATGTATGCCGCAACCGCAATTGCCACGTTGGGTGTCGTGATTCCGTTTTATTATTACAATGTATTCGGGAATCCGGAGCGCGGGCGCAAGATCTTCATGGGCGATACGGGCAGTTTGACGCTCGGCTTTATTTTGACATTCCTCAGCATTCGATTATTGAACGGGATCGACAATCAGGATCCGCAATTGCCCAATACGTTCGTGCTGGCGTTTGCTCCGATGATGATTCCGTGTTTTGATGTCGTGCGTGTATTCTTCCGACGCATCCGCCACCACAAAAGTCCGTTCCTGCCCGACCGCACCCACATCCACCACAAGTTGATGGCGTTGGGTATGTCCTCAAAAGTGACGATGGTCGTCATCGTTTGTACGGCGATTGTTTGTACTTTATTGAATGTATGGTTGTCGGTTTGGATAAATATTAATATCTTGGTCGCCGTAAATGTCATCATTTGGATTGCGGCCAATGTGACGATGAGTCATGTCATTGCCAAACGTAAGACAGACTGCGATTTTAACAGATAATTTGATGATAAATATTCCATGAATAAAAAGAGGCAGAATCATTCGTATTCTGCCTCTTTTTATGTGTTGAAGAGTTATTTGATTCCTCGTCTGGTTTTGCGGCGGTTGATGGCTTGCGAGATCGTAATGTTCATTGCAATCCAAAAGGCGATGTTGCCGAAAACCAGAATGTTGATGTTGATGACTTCCGACAGCATGACATTCAGCACCGTGAGAGCGATCGACAGACTGACCACAATCATCATCGTGAGGTGCGATGACAGACCGAGATCCAGCAACTTGTGGTGGATGTGGGTGCGGTCGGGCATGAACGGACTTTTGTGATGGCGGATGCGGCGGAAGAATACACGCACGACATCAAAACACGGAATCATCATCGGAGCGAATGCCAGAATGAAAGGATTGGGATAGGTCTTGACTTCATGGCTGATCGAGAAGAGCAGTTTGATGCTGTAAATGCAGAGGATGAAGCCGAGCGTCAGACTGCCCGTATCACCCATGAAGATCTTCTTGCCGTGGTCGGCCTTGCCGAATACGTTGAAGTAGAAGAAGGGCAGCAGCACACCGAGTGTGGCAAATGCCATGGCGGCATAGATGTAGTGTTTCAGATAGATGAAGGCACATCCGTAGAGGAACGAAGCGGCGATGCACAATCCCGAAGCCAGACCATCCACACCGTCGATGAGGTTGATCGAGTTGATGAAGAATACGACGGTAAGGATTGTGAGCGGATAGCCCACGATCGGCGATAATTCGTAAATTCCCAACAGACCGTAGAGGTTGTCGATCCATACGCCGCCCGATATCAAAAGGACGCCGCAAAGGATTTGTGCTACGAATTTGGCTTTATATTTCACGCCGATCAGATCGTCGGCAATACCGATGACATACAACAGAAACAATGCACAAAATTCAAACGACATTTCGACGGCACTCTGCTGAATACGGATCAGGAAGATATCCGAATTGATTTGGATGTTGATGCCGAAGATCAGAATGACGCTGAAGAAAATGATCGGGTTGAAGGCCAAACCTCCCAGACGAGGTACGGCACCTTTGTGGATCTTGCGTTCGTCGTGATCGTCGAAGAGCCTTTTCCGAAAGGAAATGAGCAGAATTTTGGGGATTATGAAGCCTGCCAAAAACATGCTGATCATAAACACGACTAAAATGTCGATAATCCAAGTTTCCATTTTTCTATTTCTTTAATTTTTTTGAATGAGTTTGTGTCGATTCTACGGGCTTTTGCGTTGCGAAATTTTTTTCGGAGACCTGCTTTCTCTGCGGAATATGTATTCCGAAAAGGAACAGACGATCGGGGAAAGAAAAATTCGTGGAAAAGGGGCTGTGACAATTATAATATCCGGCTTTCGGCAACTGATTTTTCGGAGCGTGGCATGACGGATCGGAATCCCGTTTTGTGTTTGTCCAAAATCACCCGCTTGGGGTGTGACATCTGCTCCTTTTTATGGCAAAAGTTGTTCGTTTTACGTGTTTATGGTTATCTGTTTTGTTTGTATATCCAAGACATGCTGTTGTGTGTATGTCTTGGAAATTATGCGGTTTGAGGATGCCTGCACATCGGTTTCACCGTATTGTTAAATACAAAAATGCTAAAAATAAATGAGAAAAGCAAATATTTGAATCTTCATGAGCAAATAGGGCGGGTTGCGTTTGTCCGTAAATTGTAAATGGTTTGTTGTCAGTTGTTTGTGGCGTGTGTGGAAAATGTGCTCTGCGACATGCTTTTAAGGGGCGGAATGACGGAAAAAGAGACGGATCGGAGCGAGGTGGTTTGAAATGATTTCCCGCCGTGAAAATTTGTTCCGAAAAGGAGGAAATACCGATACGGATATAAAAAATCGGGGAGCATGACGATGTGCGTCATGCTCCCCGATTAAAGGGCCGGATCGGAATTACTTGCTGTAAGCCTTCAGACCCGTCAGGCGAATGATCTGAGTCGGCATGTTGGTTTTGCCGGGATATCCTTTCAGGTGCATATCGCCGTCTTTCTCATAGACTTCGTAGGGAACGAGTTTGGTCTGTTTATCGTCGGAGTTGGCGATGAATACCTTCACGACAAGACCGTTCTTCAATTCGCAACCCCACAGTGTGGTCTCGTGGCTATCGACCGAAAGAGAGGAGATACCTTCTTTGAGCAGTTTTACAACCATAGCCGTAAACTTCTTCTTGATGGTCTCCGAATCGTTGCGAACACCGTTGTTGGTCATCCAGCCGTAGTAAGCACCGTGACAGGTTACATATTCGCTGTTGAACCATTTGCGCTCTTCATCGGCAGGCAGAACGTGTGCTTTCTTGAAGTAACCGCCGTCCTCGACATAGCCTTGACGGTTGGGTGCGCAATTTTCGCTTGCACAATTCATACCGCCGCCTTCCAAGAACCAGCGGATGCCGTTATCGGTCGAGTACATGTAATTAATCCAATATTTCTGGAACACATCGAAAATCTTGAGGCTGTAAGTATTGCCCTGACCGAAGGGTACCGATTCGGGAATCGTGTAACCCTGCTTCTGGAGATCGGTCAGCCACCACTGCAACATGTTGGATGCCGTGGCTGCCCAGCACAGCAGACCGTCACCGTTCCAGTTCTTGTTTACGTCCGTCCAACCGCCGCTCAGCGAAGCATTACGGCAGAACAACAGACCGTTGATGAGGTTGCCGTTCTCGTCGTATTCGTCAGCCGTGGTAACGGTAACGAAGATCGAGTTGCTTTTCTTGTTGCCCTTTATGGCGTAAAATTCAAACGAACCCGAACGATTCGAGGTGAATACGTTGCCCGAAATGGCTTCATCGAAAATATCGTATTTCTTGTGGATGGTGCACTTGTCGGTGACATCCTTGCCGTCCTGCATGATGACAAATTCGATCTTGTCCTGACCGTCGGAAGCGATCGAGGTCTTGCCGCCGACCGTGCTCAATTCGATCGAACCTTCCTGCGGTACGGGAGCCTTGACGGTGAGCGACGAATTGATTTCCTGATATTCGTTGAGGAGCATCGCACCGTTGAAGATTGAGGTGTTCTTGAACTCCTGCTGTTCGGCATTCATCACGACACCCGAAGCTGTTACCGAGATCTGAGCCTCGTTGCCGGTCGGAATGCCCCACATGTAAATGTAGTCGTAACCGTTGAGGTTGTTGCCGACTTCGATTTCGACGGGTTCGGCGAAATTAACGGTCATCGAGGTCTTTTTGTCCGTGTATCCCCAGCCGAATGCTTCGTCATCCTTCATGGCTTTCAGCATTGCGGTGTCGGACAGGTCGTAGTAACCGTTGAAATACACGGCTCCGAGGTCGATGTTGAGCGATCGGAGAGCGACGGTTGCGGGGGCATCGCACGACTTGATGTGATGTACGAACAACGAACCGCAAGGCATCACTTTCACATTCACGGGAGTGTTCCCGTTCTCGGCAACGACAAACTGACCTTTCTCGTCGGTCTGAAGTTGTGTCCACGATGATACATAAGGCTGATCAATGGTCAGAGTCTCAAGACGATTTGTCGGGTCGGACATCATCTGCGGAGCAAAGGAGAGTCGTTTTTCGGCTGCATTCCATTTACCGCCCATCAGAAGACGCATCTGCCACGTCTGACCAGCCTCGGCTTTCAGTTCCTTGAGGGGAACATCCACACCTTCGACCGTGGCATGACCATCGGCTGTGCGGTTCATCGTCAGCGGAAGGAAGAACACCTCTTCGGTGGCGGTGCTGCGGATCAGGGCAACGGCCGAAGTCTGTTCCGAAAATTCGTAGCGTACCGGTAATTTCTTTACAGGAGCGATCTCGGCCGAGAGGTCGAAACGGAGTTTCAACATCACATCGGGTGCGGGCTCCGGTTCGGGTTCAGGTGTGGGTTCAGGTGTGGGTTCGGGCTCCGGTTCCGGTTCCGGTTCCGGTTCCGGTGTGGGCGTTTCTCCGTTCTCTCCGGAATTGGGCTGCGTCACAGCATCATCGCTTTCGCAAGATGACAACATCATCGAAAATGCAGCCGTGGCGAATAGCAATAAAAAAAGTCTAATTTTTCTCATGTTGGTTAAAAATTAAATATAAGGAGGTCGATTAAAAATATCCATCCACAAATATATCTTTTTTATTCGAAAATCTATCCTCAATGGTCAAAAAATGAGAGGACATAGCAAATGATTTGTGAGTCAGTCAGTTCTGATTATTTGACCATTCGGGGGAAAAACCGCCCAAAGACGGACTTTTGCCAACTTTGGACAGAGCAGCGTTACTAAAACATTACCCTATATCCAAGTAGGAAAGAATGGCAAAAACGGTAACGAACAGGATAATTCCCCAGCTAAAATCTTCTGCAAAGATAGCCCAATAAAGGGACAATGGGAAGAAAAAAGACGAAAAAATGAATGCTTGGAATCTTTCCCGTCAAAGTACAATGAATTGCGTATCAGCGGATAACCTGACAATAAATAGTTTTGTAACTTATAAAGAGTCAGAGTTATGCGAAGTACGTTTAAGGTTCTGTTCTACCTCAAAAAGAACGCCCCAAAGAAAGACGGTTCCGTTCCCGTGATGTGCCGTATCACTATCGACGGAACCATTGCACAGTTCAGTTGTAAATGCGACATTTTTCCCAATCTATGGGATGTCAAGAGCAACCGGGCTTCGGGTAAAAGTGCCGTGGCATTGGAAACCAACCGTTTCTTGGACAAGATTCGGGTGGGTATCAATGCCAAATACAAGGAGATTGCCGAA
>RCNH01000610.1_pt1 | contig 14063 bp, 14 predicted proteins | sample 2041161 | NCBI WGS metagenome assembly RCNH01 (sample SAMN09708215, study PRJNA481090) | Feces metagenome, whole genome shotgun sequencing project. | biome: feces | host: Leptonychotes weddellii | place: Antarctica: Sion Island | collected 2010-03-01 | reverse complement strand
TGCGGAGAATATTGATGGCGAGCTGTTTTCCTATGCAACAAAAACTGTTTTCTCAGAGCCTCAGCTGGATATCGCATCGGAGAGCGTTGATCTGAGCGGTGCTGCCGTGTTTGCCGTGGAGTTCCTGCCCGGTCAGTTTGACCAGCGTGCAGACTCTGCCGCCCAGTGTATTCAGATCATCTCCCAGGGCGAGCGGCCCATTGTCCATACTGCCAAGGTCTACGCTCTCTATGGCAATTTGAGCCAGGAGGACGTGGCACGGATTAAAAAATATGTAATTAATCCTGTAGAGGCCAGAGAGGCCTCTCTCGATATGCCTGAGACCTTGAAGACTCAGTATAACATTCCCACAGAGGTAAAGACCTTAAACGGCTTTACGAAGCTGGATGAAGCCGGACTGGCTGCCTTCATTAAGGAGTACGGTCTTGCCATGGATGAGGCAGATATCGCCTTCTGCCAGGAGTACTTCAAGAAAGAGGACAGAGATCCCACCATTACGGAAATCCGTATGATCGACACCTACTGGTCCGATCACTGCCGCCATACCACCTTCGGTACAATCATTGACCATGTGAAGTTCGAGGATGAACTGCTGCAAAATGCCTTTGACCGGTATTTGGATGTTCGCAAGCAGCTGGGCCGTACAAAGCCCATCTGTCTCATGGATCTGGCAACGGTTGCGGTCAAGTACCTAAAGGTAAATGGCAAGCTCCCCAAGCTGGATGAGAGTGAGGAGATCAATGCCTGCACCGTGAAAATTAACGTGGATGTGGACGGGGTAACAGAACCCTGGCTGCTGCTGTTCAAGAACGAAACCCACAACCACCCCACAGAGATCGAGCCCTTTGGCGGCGCCGCTACCTGTATCGGCGGTGCAATCCGGGATCCGCTGTCCGGGCGCAGCTATGTATATGGCGCTATGCGCGTGACCGGTGCGGCCGATCCTCTGAAGCCGGTATCTGAGACCATTCAGGGCAAGCTGCCCCAGAGAAAGATCGTGACCACTGCCGCTGCGGGATATTCTTCCTACGGCAACCAGATCGGTCTTGCTACCGGTATTGTAGATGAGATCTATCACCCGGGTTATGCTGCCAAGCGTATGGAAATCGGGGCTGTTATTGCTGCGGCACCTGCTGAAAATGTGCGCCGGGAAGTACCCGAAGCAGGGGATGTTGTGATTCTGCTGGGCGGCAGCACCGGACGGGACGGCTGCGGCGGTGCCACCGGTTCCTCCAAGTCCCATACCGTGGAATCCCTGGAGAGCTGCGGTGCGGAAGTTCAGAAGGGCAATGCGCCGGAAGAGCGGAAACTGCAAAGACTGTTCCGCAACCCTGTTGCCAGCCGCCTTATTAAGCGCTGCAATGACTTCGGTGCCGGTGGTGTTTCGGTTGCCATTGGCGAATTGGCTGACGGCCTTACAATTGACCTTAATGCTGTCCCCAAGAAGTATGAGGGTCTGGACGGAACAGAACTGGCTATTTCCGAGTCTCAGGAGCGTATGGCAGTTGTGGTGGAAGCTAAGGATGTGGACCAGTTCCTGGAGCTGGCTTCCGGCGAAAACCTGCAGGCCTGCCCTGTGGCTAAGGTCACAGAGGAGCCCAGACTGGTCATGAACTGGAATGGTAAGGCGATTTGTGACATCAGCCGTGAATTCTTAAATTCCAACGGTGCAGAGAAGCACATCGATGTAACACCCGCTAAGCCCGCACTGAAGGAGCAGGTTATTTCCGGCAGCTTTGCTGACAACTACAATCGGATTGCCTCCGATCTCAATACCTGCTCCAAGCGTGGACTTTCTGAGCGGTTCGACTCCACCATCGGTGCCGGTACTGTGCTGATGCCCTTTGGCGGTAAGAACCAGCTGACCCCCATTCAGGCTATGGTGCAGAAAATCTCCGTTGAGAAGAAGCACACGGATGACTGCTCCTTTATGTCCTGGGGCTATAATCCCTTTATCATGGAGCAGAGCCCCTACCATGGCGCTTACCTGGCAGTTGTGGAGTCTGTATCTAAACTGATTGCCAGCGGTGCCTCCTTTGAGGACGTATACCTTACCTTCCAGGAGTATTTTGAGCGTCTGGGAACCGACGGCAAGCGCTGGGGTAAACCTCTGGCCGCACTGCTGGGTGCCTTTGAAGCACAGCTGGAGTTAGGGATCGGCGCCATCGGCGGCAAGGATTCCATGTCCGGCAGCTTTGAAAATCTGGATGTACCTCCCACGCTGGTCTCCTTTGCGGTTACTACCGGTAAAGTAAAGGATGTGGTGTCTCCTGAATTTAAGAAGGCAGGTCACCAGCTGATTGCACTGAATCCTGTATACGACGATAACGGTCTGCCGGATACTGAGACCCTTGTTGATGTTTGGAACCGTGCAACAGAGCTGATTCGCTCCGGAAAAGCAGTTTCTGCGTACACGCCCGGAATTGGCGGTATCGGTGAAGCTGTCATGAAGATGGGCTTCGGCAACGGTCTGGGCTTCATTTTCGACAAGGTTCTTACGAATCAGGATATTTTTGGCTACCGTTATGGCAGCATCCTGCTGGAAGTAACGGAGCTTGTTCCCGATGCGCAGTATATCGGTATGATTACCGATGACAGCTGCATCACCCTGTGCGAGGAGAAGCTGAAGCTCTCCGACCTGCTGGCAGTCTACGAAGGCAAGCTGGAAAGCGTTTACTCCTGCAACATTCCCGATCGGAAGACCCCCATGGAGAACTTTGCATACAGTGTAAATACCTGGAATGCTCCCGCAATTAAGACCGCAAAACCCAAGGTCTTGATCCCTGCGTTCCCTGGTACCAACTGTGAGTATGATTCTGCCAAGGCTGTCCGGGATGCAGGTGCTGAGCCTCAGATCATTGTGATCAATAACCTGTCTGCCGACGGCATTTCCAGAAGTGTTGAACACTTTGCAGAGCAGCTGAAGACCGCTCAGATGGTATTCATCCCCGGCGGTTTCTCCGGCGGTGATGAGCCTGACGGTTCCGGTAAGTTTATTACCGCCTTCTTCCGCAACGCTGCAATCAAGGAAGGCGTTACCGAGCTGCTGGAGCGCCGTGATGGTCTTATGTGTGGTATCTGCAATGGCTTCCAGGCGCTTATCAAGCTGGGTCTCGTGCCTTATGGCAAGATCATCGACACCGATGAAACTTGCCCCACCTTGACCTTCAATACCATTGCAAGACACCAGAGCCGGATCGTGCGCACCCGTGTGGCTTCCAATAAGTCCCCCTGGCTGGCGCTGACCAATGTAGGCGATGTGTACAATGTACCCATCTCCCATGGTGAAGGCCGGTTCCTGGCCAGCGAAGAGCTGATCCGTAAGCTGGCAGAAAATGGCCAGATTGCCACCCAGTATGTGGATATGGATGGCAACGCCACTTCTGACGTTCACTTTAATCCCAATGACTCCATGTATGCCATTGAGGGCATCACTTCCCCTGACGGAAGAGTATTTGGTAAAATGGGTCACAGCGAGCGTATCGGGGCGGGTCTTTACAAGAACGTACCCGGCGAGTATGATATTCGCATGTTCGAGGCTGCGGTTAAATACTTCAAATAAATTAAAAAACATAAGGCCTGCTCCCAAGGAGCAGGCCTTATATTATACTTATGGGACTCTTACGGGGAATCAAGTGGTGGATAGCCGCTGCTGTTTTCGATAGGTGCGGAAGAAAATAAGGGTCTGCGGGACAAGTGTAAGGATCCAGGATAGGGGATATGTCAGATATAGGCAGCCCAAAGTATGGTACTGTGGAATCTGGAATATGGTGTAGATCCAAACGATTCTGAAAACACAGATGCCAAGAACCGAGATGATCATGGGGACAAGAGATGCGCCCAATCCACGCAGAGCACCGGTGGATATGTCCATAATACCGCACAGGAAGTAGGGGAGGGAGAGGTAGGCAAAGCGGATCATACCATAGGAGATGGCTTCCTTAGAGTCTGTAATGTAGATGGAAAGAAGTGTCTCACCAAAGGTATATACCAGCATGCTCAATGCTACGCCCAATACAACAGCGCAGAGACAGCACTGGATAAATACCTTTTTAACACGTTTGTATTGGCGGGCAGCGGCATTTTGTCCGATGAAATTGATAGCCGTCTGATGGAAACTGTTCAGGGTCATGTAAATAAAGCTGTCTATATTGGAGGCAGCTCCGTTTGCGGACATGATGGCATCGCTGTTAAAGCTGTTAATGGAGCTCTGCACCATTACGTTGGAAATGGAAAACAGAGAGCCTTGAATGCCGGCCGGAAGCCCGATCTGAATGATTTTCAGCAGCGGACCCTTGTAGATGTGCATCTGCTTTAGATCCAGATGGCAGGCATCGGTTCTGCGGATTAAGGCAGTCACAACAAGGACGGCGGAGATACCCTGGGAAATCGTAGTTGCCAGAGCGACACCTGCCACGTTCATGTGAAATGCTCTGACAAACAGAATGTTCAGAATCACATTGATAACGCCTGCAATCATCAGATAGTTAAGGGGACCTTTCGTGTCACCGGCTGCCCTCAATATGGAGCCGCAGAAATTATAGAGCATGGAGAAAACAATTCCGCCAAAGTAAATCTTCATATAAACAGCGGCCAGCGGCAATACATTGTCGGGGGTTTTCATCATCTTGAGTAGGGGCTCTGAAAAAAGAATACCCAATACGGTCAGAATTGCACCGCTGATCAGTGCTGTGGGCAGCGCAGTGTGAATGGATTTTTTTACAGCTTCGGGGTCATTTCCACCCAATCCGTGGGCCACGGCAACACCGGCACCTACGGAAAGGCCGATAAACAAATTGACAATGAGGTTCGTTAGTGCACCTGTGGCGCTGACAGCTGCCACGCTGATGCTGCCGCAATACTGCCCTACAACGACAAGATCTGCGGCATTAAAGAGAAGCTGGAGCAGATTTGTGAGCATAATAGGAACTGTGTAGCGCACAATGCTGGGGAAGATAGGCCCGTTAAGCATGTCAACATTTCTTTTCATAGTATCCTCCGGATAGTATTAGGTAGTAATGTTTAGGAGCGTACAGGCATTTTTGTACAGAATGTTCTCTTTTTCTTCGTCTGTGAGAGGCAGTTCGGAGAAATCCTCCAGTGCGGTTTTTTGACTGGCCCAGGGGCTGTCTGTGCCGAACAGTACACGCTTAGAACCAAAGGTGCGAATCAGCTGACAGAACTGCTCAGAAGTCAGCAGCTGCAGCTGCTCCTCCGTATAGAAGTTCTCTTCCGTCTGGGACATTTTTCCCAGGGAAAAAGCGGTGTCGATATATACATTTGTATCAGCGAGAAACTCCGGAACTTTATCCCAGTTCATAAGTCCGCCCATATGTGCCATGACAAGTGTAACAGGGCCGACCTGGTCCAGGGCGTTTCGGGTCATCTGGGGATTGCAGCGCACTTCGTTCCAGTAGGCGGGATCTGCGCCGGAATGCATCACAACGATCAGCCCAACCTCTGCGGCACGGTCCAGAATCCGCAGATAACGAATGTCATTGATGTCGACACCCTGATACAGGGGGTGGATTTTTATTCCCTTGATGCCGTTTTCTGCCAGTCTGGCCAGCTCGGTGCGATACCCTTCGTAATCCGGGTGCATGCAGCCAAAGTAAATCAGGTTCTCTCTCTCAGTGGAATCAATCGAAATATTATTGATATGTTCTACCTTTGCGGGATTTGTGGCTACAGGCAGAACCACACTGTGGGTAACACCGGCAGAGGCCATAGAGGCCTTCAGTCCGGAGACGGTACCGTCTGAAAAGACAGCGTTATGACTGAGACTCTGCATGTGCTCTATTGCATGCTTCGCAATTTTGTCCGGGAATGTATGCGTATGAAAATCAATAATCATAATGAATTTTTGGAAACCTCTTTTACATATAATTTATTCTCTTCCACGGTGAAACGGATATCATATCCTGCAAAGCAAAGACCATATATGCGCCCGGTCTGGTGCTGATACGATGGACGTGGATCGTGGGATAAAACGTCAACTGCAGCCTCACGTTTGCTCTCGGGGAGCAGATTCAGCAGCGGGGCAGGGAAGTCCACTTCCAAAAGAAAAGAGCCTGCACCGTCTGTAAATCCTCCCAAAGCGTTGGGATGGGAGTCGCTGTATGGAATATAAGGCTTGATGTCAAATATGGGAGTGTTATCCATAAGATCGGCACCGCCCACATGAAGCACGGTACCCATCTCTTTGGTCTGTTCAATCCCTAACAATTCTACACAGGAAAGCCCCAGATTGTTGGGCCGAAAAGGAGAACGGGTAGCAAACACCCCCATCCGTGTATTTCCACCCAAACGAGGAGGGCGGACGGTAGGAGACCACTGCTGTCGGACAGCTTCGGAAAACTGCCAGATCAGCCAGAGGTGGGAAAAGCCCTCCATGCCTCTCAGCGCATCGGGGTTACGGAATTCCGGCTCAAACACGATGGTAGAGCGCAGAGACGAAACCAATCCGCTCTGTCTGGGAATTCCAAATTTTGAGGGAAAATCACTGCGCATACGGGCAATTGGCTGAATTTGCACTTCCATAATTAGGATCGCACCTTTCTAAAACAGAAGGTAATGGCAAAGATCAGGGTTAGGATCAGAGAGATTGCAGCGCCGGAGGATGCACCGAACCAGTAGGAGAGGCACAGACCGAAAATGCCTGCAATCAGTGCAAAGAGAATGGAAAAAACATGGTACTGCCGTAGATCCTTTGCGATGTTTCGGGCCGATGCGCCCGGGAGCACCAGCAGAGAATTGAGGATGAGAAGACCGACCCAGGAAAGAGCCAGGGTTACAACCACGGCAATTGCTACGGTAAAGAGTGTCTGTGTCCATCCGGTGGAAATTCCTCTGGAGGAGGCCAGCTGAGGATGGATGGAGGTGAGCATCAGCCGATTGCTGAACAGGCACCAAAATACAACAACCGCAACCAGCACCAGCGCCAGAACCCCCAATTCTCCGGGGGTCACAGACAGGACATCGCCGATGAGGTAGGTATTGTACTTGGAAAAGCTGCCGCCGCCCAGGGTGGCAATGAATACGCCCAGCGCCACAGCTGCACTGGAAAAAACGCCGATCAGTGTGTCTGCTGTGTGATTACTGCGGCTGCGCACATAGGAAAACACCAGAGCAAAGACCACTGCGAAAATCACGGCTGCCCAAGTAGGGCTGGCGATGCCGCAGATAGAGCCGATGGCGATTCCGGTAAAGGCAGAGTGGCCCAGGGCATCGGAGAAAAAGCTCATGCGTCCTGTGACGACCATGGTAGAAATAAGACCGAACAGGGGTGCCATCAAAAGCACCGCCAGAAGGGCATTTTTCATAAAATCCCAGTGCAGCATCTCTATGGGAAGTAAGTCGCAAAACGAATACCAAATCTGCATTATAATGCCCCTCCTTTCCGGTGGAAAACCTTACGAAATGCATCAGAAGACAGTACCTCTTCCGGGGTACCGTGACACACAACGGTGCGGTCAACCAGGACAACCTGATTTGCATACCGGGGAAGCATCCCGAAATCGTGGGTAATCATAAGAATGGACAGGTCATAGGTGTGGCGAATCTCGTCCAGCATATCCATCAGCGTTTCCATGCCCTCCACATCCACACCTGAGAGGGGTTCGTCCAGAATCAGAATATTGGGCAGCGGCTCCAGGGCAAGGGCCAGCAGCACACGCTGGAGTTCACCGCCGGATAAGGTCCCAATTCGTTTGTCAATGAGGTCTTCCCCGTGGACACGCTCCAGACAGGAGAGAATCTTACTGCGCATGGCTTTGGAACTGCCAAAAAACGCAGGACGCTTGCCCATACAGCAGTTAAATAGGTCAGATACGGATACAGGGTCGCCGGGATCAAAGGTGGGGCTTTGCGGCACATAACCGATGGTGGGTTTATGCTTACGCTGGCCTGGGGCTGCAAAGGAAATCACACCGTCGTACTCTCTCTGTCCCAAAATGGCTTTGATTAGAGTGCTTTTACCGGCTCCGTTTGGGCCGATCAGCGCAACCATCTGCCCGCAGTGCATATGCAGGTTAATGTCCTTAAGTATGACTTCATTTCCTATTTTCACGGAGAGATTTTGTATACGCAGACAGCAAGAGTGGTCACATGAGCCACCGTGTGCGCCTAAATTCATCCCAACGCCTCCTTTATTGTGTCGATGTTGTGGTACATTGCATCAAAATAGCTGTTGCCGTACATGGCCATATCCAGTGTATAGACCTTACAGCCTGTTTCAGCGGAAATGACATTGGCAGATGCGGCACTGCCGTTGCATTCTGTAAAAATTGCAGGGATGTGCTGCTTTTCCACCAGATCAATCAGCTCAATCAAGGTAGCGGCTGCGGTTTCGCTGCCGGCCTCCTCCTCAATGGCTTTCAGAATGTGCAGATGAAAGCTCTCTGCGAAATAATGAAACCCATCGTGGAACGTAATCAGATCTCGGGAGGACAGCTCCTTCAATGTATTTTCACCATAGACCTGCAGCTGCTGAAACTCTGCCAGAAGCGCACTGAGGTTCCGCTCAAAGGTTTCCTTGTGCTCGGGATAATACTGAGAAAGTCCGGCGCAGATGTTTTTGGACATGACCATCGCATTTTCGGGAGAGAGCCAGATGTGCGCATCATAGCCGTGTTCGTGCTCGTGCTCGTGCTCATGCTCATGCTCATGCTCATGCTCATGCTCATGCTCGTGCTCATGCTCGTGCTCATGCTCGTGCTCGTGCTCATACTCATCTTCCTGCTCCTGCGGATGTGCATGCTTATGCCCATGATCGTGGCTGTGGGATGCACAATCCAGTTCAATGCCGGTGGAGGCATCTATAATGCTGTCTTTATTTGTGATAACATCCCCCAGGAAATGCTCCAAACCTGCACCGGATATTACCAGGAGGCTGGATGCCTCTACGGTACGCATTTGGGACACCTGTAGTGTGTAATCGTGAAGACAGGAGACGGGTTCATCCACAAGCTGCGTAACCGTGAGGCCTGTGCCTTTGCAAATAGATGCGGTAAACTCATAAACGGGCAGCGTTGTTGCTACAATTTGAACCGGCGTTTCTGGCTTGCTACAACCGGAGCTGCAGCATAGCATAGCGCAGAGAAGGACAATTAAAATTGATTTTTTCATGTTGAACTCCATATAAAAAAGGGGATTATCTACCTATTAGGATATCATATTTGTCAAGAAAAAGGAGACTGCTGTCGCAGTCTCCAAATAGACGAAGAAAATCAACGATTTTCCATCCAGTCATTGACTTTCGCTTTAGCCAAACGCAGAATATCTTCCTTGGGGTAGGGAGAGCTTTCGCCGCCATGCACATACAGAAAATATAAACCACCGGGTGTTTGGAAGAGAACCTCCTCGTAGCCAGCCGGGTCTCCGAAGAAACCTACTGTGTGCTTTGCGATATATTTTGCTGTCTCGGTGTCATACTCCTTTTTGCAAATAATCTTTTTCATAGGATGAACCTCCTTCTGCAGTTTCTAGGATACCTTAATTATACTATTAACAAAATATTAATCAAGCAAATAATCCGTTTTTTAAAACATTATGACAAGTTTTGGATAATCGCCATAAAAACAATGCTGCCTATGAAATGAGGTGTGCACATTTGACAATAGAGTTCCTGTGGACATAGGATAAAACCTGTGTTATGATAGCGAAAAGGAGGAAATATATGCGAGATATACCTGTGTTTACAACAGAAAATGGAGTTGGAAGTCTTGTTCTCAGAGAAATTCCCTATAAATCGATTGCCTATGTGAAAGTACAGGATGTCTCGGATCTGCAGGCGTTTGTGTCAGAGTGCGTATCCTTTTGCAGGGCCGTAGGGACAGAGGCTGTATATGCCTCGGGCCATGAGGATTTGGCGTCCTATCCGTTTTATACGGCGATATGGGAGATGAGCCTCTGCAAAGACAGTGTGCCCGAAACAGACGCGGCTGTATTTCCGGTTACAGAGCATACGCTTGAAACATGGAGAGAGATCTATAATCAGCGAATGGAGCATGTGCCCAATGCCTCCTATATGTCACGGGAAGAAGCACAGCAGATGCTGCTCAGAGGGGACGGATACTTTGTGCACAAAGAGCAGAATCTGCTGGGGATCGGGATCATTTCCGCAGAGAGAATGGATGCGTTAGCGGCAGTAAAACCGGGGGCAGGCCGGACGGTTGCCTGTGCGCTGATCCACGCACTTGCTGGGGATACCGTGGTGCTGGAAGTGGCATCTGAAAACAATCGTGCGGTGAAGCTGTATCATGAGTTGGGATTTCTTCCCACCAGAGAGATATCCAGGTGGTATAAAATTTTTTAGTGTGTCAAGTAAAAACACTTGACAAAGTACCTGTAATCGTGTATCCTATACAAGGTGTCAAGGGGAAGACCTTGACAAGGAGGCGGAGTATGGATGCATTGCAGATGACATTGCTGTTTGACTACTATGGCGAATTGCTTACAGAACGTCAGCGCATGTGCTTTGATTTGCGCCATAATCAAGATCTGTCTCTGGCAGAAATTGCCCAGGAGCTTCAGGTCAGTCGGCAAGGGGTTCATGACAACCTCAGCAGAGCGGAGGCTCTGCTGCTCAATATGGAGGAGAAGACCGGCTGTGTGCGGCGTGACATGCAGTGCCGCAAAGCAGCACGTGAGATTTTGGATGCCGCCCAAAAGCTTATGCACTATGATGATCACTATGTTTCCGACTTGGCCGGCACAATCATGGCCGCAGCCAAGGAGTTGGAGGAGTAAATAATGGCATTTGAAGGATTGACTGAAAAAATTGCCGCTACCTTCAAAAAACTCAGAGGTAAAGGCCGTCTGAAGGAATCCGATGTCAAAGAGGCTATGCGTGAGATTCGCATGGCGCTTTTGGAAGCGGATGTCAGCTACAAGGTAGTCAAGGATTTTGTGAAGTCCGTTACAGAGCGCTGCGTGGGTACGGATGTGCTGGAAGCTCTCAGCCCTTCCCAGATGATCGTAAAGATCGTCGACGAGGAACTGACCAAGCTGATGGGCAGCGACATGAAATATATCAACACCAACCCCAACGGCCCTACGGTTGTTATGCTGGTTGGTCTGCAGGGTGCAGGTAAGACCACCAACGGCAGTAAGCTGGCAGGTCTTATGAAGCGCCAGGGGAAAAATCCGCTGCTGGTTGCCTGTGATATTTACCGGCCTGCTGCAATTCAGCAGCTGAAGGTATGCGGTGAAAAGCTGGAGATCCCTGTTTTTGAAAAAGGACAGATCGATCCGGTTCAGATTGCGAAAGAGGCAGTCCTCTACGCCCGTCAGCACGGACATGATATGGTGTTTTTGGACACCGCAGGCCGCCTGCATGTGGATGAGGCGCTGATGGAAGAGCTGAAGAACATTAAGGCAGCGGTTCAGCCGGACGAAATCATGCTGGTCGTGGATGCCATGACCGGTCAGGATGCTGTCAATGCAGCTCAGAGTTTCAATGAGTGGCTGGATATTGACTCCGTTATGCTCAGTAAGCTGGATGGCGATGCCAGAGGTGGTGCCGCCCTGTCCGTGCGGGCGATCACCGGTAAACCCATCAAATTTGTGGGTCTTGGTGAAAAGCTTGAAAATATTGAGCCGTTTCATCCGGATCGGATGGCTTCCAGAATTCTGGGCATGGGCGATGTGCTGAGTCTCATTGAAAAAGCTGAGCAGGCCTATGATGCAAAGAAAGCTGCCGAAATGGAAGAGCGGCTGAAATCCAACAAATTTACCCTTCAGGATTTCTATGACCAGATGGTTCAGCTGAAATCCATGGGTTCCATGCAGGATATTCTGGCGCAGATGCCCGGAGGAATGAACTTAAAGAACATTCAGCTGGACGAGAAGGCAATGACCCACACAGAGGCCATTATCCTGTCTATGACACCGAAGGAACGGGAGAATCCCAATATGATTGGGGCAAGCCGCAAGAAGAGAATCGCGGCGGGAGCTGGTCTTAAGGTGGAAGATGTGAATCGGCTTCTCAAGTCCTTTGAGCAGATGAAGGCGATGATTAAGCAGTTCTCTGGCCCTGGCGCAGGGAAAAAGATGAAACGCATGCGCGGCTTCGGCGGCATGGGTTTCCCGGGATTGTAAGCAATCCCTTAATATGTTCGCTGAAAGCAAATTGCTTTGCGATATAGAACTAAAGAAATTTTTGGAGGTGAAATCCCATGGTTAAAATCAGACTGAGAAGAATGGGTGCAAAGAAGGCTCCTTTCTACCGTATTGTTGTTGCTGATTCTCGTTGCCCCCGTGATGGCCGCTGCATCGAAGAGATCGGTACCTACAATCCTCTCACCGAGCCTGTTACCATTACTGTTGATGCAGAGAAGGCTCAGAAGTGGATTAAGAACGGTGCACAGCCCACTGATACCGTTCGTGGCCTGCTGAAGAATGCCGGCGTGCTGTAATTGCTCAAAGGAGTAACACAATGAAAGAACTTTTGCTATATATGGCAAAGAATCTGGTGGACGATCCTGATGCAGTGACAGTTACCGAGGTTTCCCAAGAGGACGGCAAGGTGCTGGAGCTCCATGTTGCCCCCGGCGATATGGGTAAGGTTATCGGCCGCCAGGGCAGAATCGCAAAAGAGATTCGTACTATCGTGAAGACCGTTGCCCAGCGCACCGGCGAGAAAGTCACGGTGGAAATCGTTGATTAACGGCTTATGCGTGACGCTTGGCGCCACGCATTTTCCATTTTATGAGGTGTTTTTATGAAGGTTCCATTTCTGGAGGCAGGGGAAATTGTCACAACCCACGGAGTCCGTGGCGAAATGAAAGTCCTGCCGTGGGCAGATGGCCCGGATTTTTTGGTTGCGTTTCCTCGTGTCCGAATCGAGGGCACAGAATATAAAGTAGAGAGCTGCCGGGTGCAAAAGACCTGTAATCTCCTAAAGCTGCAGGGGATTGACACCATGGAGGCGGCGCAGGCGATGCGTGGCAAAATCCTGGAGATTTACCGGGAGGATGCAGATCCTGACACCATTTTTGTGGCAGAGCTGATTGGCATGGAAGTCTATGCTGACGGTGTGAACATCGGAAAAGTAACCGATGTGCTGGATTATCCCGGAAATAAAGTGTACGTGGTCACCGGCGAAAAGGAATATATGATTCCTGCTGTAAAGCAGTTTATTCTGTCTACAGATATGGAGTCAAATGAAATGCAGGTGCGTATCATCGAGGGGATGGCTACCGATGAGAATTGATATCCTAACGCTGTTTCCGGAGACCTTAGGGGATGTGCTTTCGGAAAGCATTCTGGGACGGGCGCAGGAGCGTGGCTTCATTCAAATCGACACCCATCAGATTCGGGACTATACTGCAAATAAGCAGTGCCAGGTAGACGATTACCCCTACGGAGGCGGCCGTGGTGCGGTTATGCAGGCAGATCCCCTGTATCGCTGCTGGGAGGCTGTCTGCGATATGGCGGGCGCTCCCGTGCACACGATTTATCTATCCCCCTGTGGCAAGACGTTCCAGCAGGAGGATGCCATACGGCTCAGCAAACTAGAGAATCTGGTTTTTGTCTGCGGTCACTATGAGGGGATCGATCAGCGCTTTATTGATGAGTGCGTAGATGAGGAGCTGTCCCTGGGTGACTTCGTTTTGACCGGCGGTGAAATTGCAGCTATGGCAATGACGGATGCCATCTGCCGTATGGTGCCGGGAGTGCTGGCAGATCCCGAATGCTTTGAGGATGAGAGTCATTATAACGGGCTCTTGGAATATCCCCAGTACAGCCGTCCCGCCGTGTGGCACGGCAGGGAAGTGCCGGAAATCCTGCTCTCCGGAAACCATCAAAAGGTGGCCCAGTGGCGCAGAAAACAGTCCCTGCGCCGTACAAGAGAGCGCCGACCGGATATGTATGCGAAGTTGGATCTATCCTCCAAACAGGATAGAAAACTGTTGCTCGAAATGGAGGCAGAGGATCGTGAACAATCTGGAAATACTGAAGCAGTGGGTACTGGAAAGTAAAAATATTGTATTTTTTGGTGGTGCCGGTGTAAGTACAGAAAGCGGCATCCCTGATTTTAGAAGTGTAGACGGTCTGTATCA
>RCNH01000608.1_pt1 | contig 14094 bp, 13 predicted proteins | sample 2041161 | NCBI WGS metagenome assembly RCNH01 (sample SAMN09708215, study PRJNA481090) | Feces metagenome, whole genome shotgun sequencing project. | biome: feces | host: Leptonychotes weddellii | place: Antarctica: Sion Island | collected 2010-03-01 | reverse complement strand
TTTATAAAATAGGGAAATAAAAAGGATGGCTTAAATTAAGAAAGGAATAAAAAAATTGAATAACGAAGAACATTAGAACAACCGTTATATCCAATTATAAGATATAGCGGTTGTTCAGTTTTTGTGCTATAATTGGAAAAATTAAAAAGACAGGAATATATGAGGTTACTATGAATACTATAAATATAGAAGATACTATTTTATATGAAGATAAATATATTTTAGTTTGCCAAAAACCAGCGGGATTTCCGGTTCAGAGTAAGCGGATGGGAACTTTGGATATGGAATGTGCATTAAGAAACTATTTAGCAAAAAAAGGACAAGAACCTTACGTGGCGGTTGTTCACAGACTGGATCAGCCGGTACAGGGAGTTCTTGTGTTTGCAAAAGACAGAAAGAGTGCAGCCAAGCTCAGTAAACAAATGCAGCAGGGAAAATTTGAAAAAACCTATTTGGCATATACACAAGGACATACGAATAAAAAGCAGGAGATTTTAGTTGATGAATTAGAAAAGGATGGAAGAACGAATACATCAAAGGTAGTTTTAAAGAAGACGCAAAACAGTAAACGGGCAGAGCTTTCCTATAAAGTTTTAAAGGAAACAGAAGAAGGAAGTCTTTTGGAGGTTTCTTTGAAAACAGGGCGTCATCATCAAATAAGAGTACAGCTGGCATATGCAGGATTACCGATTTTCGGTGATGCAAAGTATAATTCAAAGTGTACGAAGGAAGATGCAGAGCAGGGTATTTCACTGTGTGCATATAAATTGTCTTTTTTACATCCTGCTGAAGGGAAAAAAATGGAATTTAAGGTAATGCCGGTTGGAAATTTTCCGATAGTATAGGAAAGAATTGTTTCACCATACTAAGAGTAAAGGATAAAAGGTATGGGGGAATAAACCATGAATTGGAAAAAGGCAGGGATTATAGCGGGAGTGACCACAGGAGTATTTCTGGGAATGAAATATGTATTTCCTGTAATACTTCCGTTTTTTTTAGGATGGATTTTGGCAGAGATAGTATATGGACCGGCAAAAAGAATATGCGAAAAACCAATGAGTAAAAGAATGCATTTGTCAAAAAATATGTTAGGAATGATTTTTATTATTCTGGGAATGTTGCTGGCAGCTTTGGGAACATTTTTGGCATTGCAGTATCTTACAGGAAAGTTAGGCGAATGTGTGAAATATTATCCTGAGTTTAAGGAGGGAGCACAGGGCATTCTCTGGAAATTCTGTCAGGGTATGGAACAGATTATGGGAATACCTGCTGACAAAAGTTGTATTTATATCTGCAGACAGGCAGAACTTCTTTTAAAATGTATTTTCTCAGGAAGAAACAGTATGAATACAGCAATAGTTTCCGTAAAAGGCTGCGCCTGTTTTATTGGTATACTTGCAATATGTATTGTATTTGCTATTTTGTTTTTACAGGAAAGAGAGCGTGTGTATGATTTTCTGGGAAAGTGGAAGATATTTGAAAATATCATCCATATACTTAGGGAAATGTCAGTGGGAATAAAGGAGTATTTAAAAGCCCAGTTTAAAATTATTACGGTGGTTTGTCTGCTGTGTGTTGGCGGTCTTTTGGTGCTTAAAGTCAGGCACTATGTGGGATTTGGTATAGCTATTGGAATTTTTGATGCTTTTCCTGTTCTGGGCACGGGAACTTTTCTTATTCCTGCGGCGCTTATTATGCTTATTCAGGGAAAGGTGAAAATGAGTATTGGTCTGTTTGTATTATATCTTTTTACTGCTGCGGTGAGACAATTTTTAGAACCCAGACTGATTGGAAATCATATAGGTGTTTCGCCTCTTTTGGTACTTGTATCTGTCTATCTGGGTATTGTTTTGTATGGAGGTTTTGGTTTCCTTTTAGGACCTGTATCTGCTTTTTTAATTTACGTAATTTTAAAAGAATGTGCTGTTTTTGGGAAAAATTAAGAGATTATGGCATTTCAAAAAATTTTATAAATAAAGATAGAAGGTATGGACTATTAAAAACTTTCGTGTATAATGAAAAAGTAGTAAAACTTTTAGATAAAATGAGTAAAAGGCAGGTAAGATTATGAAGAAAGTGCTGGTGGGTTTACTGTGCTGCATGCTGGCGGCGGGAGTTATCAGTGGCTGTGGCTCAAAGGAAAAGCCAAAATCTGATAAAAGCCAAAATCATACAGAGAAACAGGAAGAACAGTCCGATACTACAGATACAGAACAGTCGGAAGAGGAGAAAGAACCTTCTAAGGAATCGGAAGAAGAAAAGGATATGACAAATGATTTGACCATGCAGGTTTTGAAAGATCAGGCGGGAACAAGGGATTATACTTCTTTGGAAGAATTAAATCCTGAGCCGGGCAGTCATATTGCAGTGGTGGTAAAGAATACAAAGTCAAGCTTTTGGGCTAGTGTAAAAAAAGGAATGGATCAGGCAGTAAAGGACTTGAATCAGAAAATGGGATACAAAGGTGAAGATAAAATCAAGATTTCCTTTGAGGGACCTTCAGAAGAAACAGATGTAGAGAGTCAGATTAATATTATTGATGCAGTGCTTTCTGAAAATCCTTCAGTACTTTGTCTGGCTGCCATTGATATGGAGTCCTGTGAAGCACAGTTAGAGGCAGCAATGGAAAATGATATTTCAGTTGTAGTTCTGGATTCAGGGGTAGAAAGCAGTTTAGTCAATACTGTATGTGCAACTGATAATTATACATTAGGTTCAGAGGCGGCGAAAAAGCTGGCAGAAGCCGTTGGCGGTCAGGGACAGATTGCGGTAATGACACATATAGTTGCATCTCAGACAAGCAGAGACAGAGAGACTGGTTTTATGGAAACGATTGCCAATAATTATCCGGAAATTGAAGTCGTAAATGTTTCTCATGAAAATCAGGAAACAAGCATGACAGAAATGGCAGAGGCTGTGTTAAAGCTGTATCCGGATGTAAAAGGCTATTTTGGGACAAATGAACATGCCACAAATGCCATTTTAGATGCAGTGAGCGTATCTGGAAGAGAAATCATGGTGCTGGGTATTGATGCTGGAAAGAAACAGATTGATGCAGTGAAGAAAGGTACGGAAATCGGAACTTTTGTACAAAATTCTTATGGTATGGGATATGCTACCATTGTAGCGGCGATGCGTGCAGATTTGAAATTGGAAAATGATGCATTTATTAATTGCGGATACCAGTGGATTGACGGAAGCAATATTGAGCTTCCAGAGTATGCTAATTATTTATACGAGTAAAGTGTTAATGTGAAAATAAATGAAAAAAACAGTTTAATACAGTGATAATTGGAAAAAATATACAAAAGATAAAAAGGGAAATGCATAAAATTGTGCAGTTTCCCTTTTTGCGCCTTAAAAAGCAAGTGGAATTGTGGTGGATTAGTGAAAAAAGCAAGAAAAATCTGTTAATAAATTGACAAAATACATAATTCATAGTAATATCAAATTATGTGAAGGTGGTGATACTGTGGTAGAAAAGACAATCAAGGAAATCCGGGAAACAGAGCAAAAAGCGGATGATATCATTGCTGAAGCCAAGAGCCAGAGTGATAAGCTTCTTGAGAATGCAAAGAAAGAGGCAGAAAATCTGGAAGCCGGAATGATTGAAAAGGCGCAGGAAGCAGCGAAAAAGACATGCGAAGCTGCGCAGGATGCCGGCAAAAAGAAGCTTGAGGAGGCGTTAAAGGATGTCGGTAAAGAGATTGCAGAAATAAAGGAAACTGCGAAATCTCGGGAAAAAGAAGCAGTAGACGCAATTATTGAGAGTTTGGTATAAGCGTACTGCAAAGTAGAACTACGAAAAAGGAGGAATGCGGATATGGCAGTATTGCAGATGCAAAAGGTAAGTATCTGCGCACTGAAGAAGGACAGGAAAGCAATTCTGGAAAAAATTCAGTCCATGGGCGTTATGGAGATTTCTAAAGTTCTGGATGACGACTCAGGTTTTGAGCGAATGAATACACAGAATGAGAGAAGTAAATTTGAAAAAAATGCTTCTTTGGCTGATATGGCTTTGGATATTCTTCAGGAATACGTGCCGGAAAAGGTGTCTATGTTCTCAAGTCTGGAAGGCAAAAAGCTGGTAGAACGGCAGGAGCTTGAGCAGGTGGCAGAGCATAAAGAGCAAATTATGAATGTTGCTTCGGAGATAATAGGCAATCAGAAAAAGATTGCAGAATACCGTGCCAATATTCAAAAATTTGAAAATCAGATAGAGGTACTTACTCCATGGATGACGCTGGATGTTCCTATGACATTGGAAGGAACAAAGAGCACAGAGCTTCTGGTTGGAACAATGCCGGGGCAGATGACATTAGATGGAATGTACAGTCTGATTGCAGAAAATGCACCGGAAATTTCCGGAGTAGATATTACTGTTCTTTCTTCTGGACAGGACGCAGTTTATATTGCAGTGCTGTGTATGAAAAATGATGCGGGAAAGGTCGAGGAAGTTTTAAGGCAGGGTGGTTTTGCCAGACCATCACAGCTGGTAACACAGACACCTGCAAAAGAGAAAGAAAAGTTGGAAATGCAGATCAGAGATTTGCAGAAAGACATTTTAGATTGTCAGGAAAATATCAGAAAACAGCAGTCCGAAAGAATGAATTTAAGACTGGTATCAGATTATTTCCGTGCCAGAGCTGAAAAGTACGATATACTGGGACTGCTTCCTCAATCTCAAAAGACTTTTATGATAAGTGGTTATGTACCGCAGAAAGCAGTTCCCGCATTAGAAAAGGCACTGAATGAAAAGTATACTTTAAGTATGGATATTGAAGACCTTGCAGAGGATGAAGAAGGTCCGGTTCTTCTTAGTAACAATGGATTTTCAGAATCTGTGGAAGGGGTTTTGGAATCCTATGGATTACCAAAGAAAGGCGAGATTGACCCAACAACAATTATGTCTTTTTTCTATGTGTTTTTATTCGGATTAATGTTGTCCGATGCAGCGTATGGTTTGATTATTTTCCTCGGTTGTTTTCTTGTACTTAAAAAATTTCCGAGAATGGAAAAGTCTTTAAAGAAAGCCATTAAGATGTTTATGTACTGTGGTATTTCTACATTGATATGGGGTGTCCTTTTTGGAGGATATTTCGGAGATGCCATTGATGTAGTGGCGAGAACCTTTTTCCATGTAGATGTCCCAGAGGGTGGACTTGTAAAGGCTCTTTGGTTTGTACCTTTGAATGATCCTATGAAAATGTTAATTTATTCTATGGCATTTGGTGTTATTCACCTGTTTACCGGACTGGGCATTAAGGGATATATGTTGTTAAAGGAGAAAAAGGTGTTGGATTTCTTCTGTGACGTTGTTCTTTGGTATGTATTTTTAATTGGTTTGTTGTTGATGTTGCTTCCAAGTGAAATTTTTGCATCCATTGCACAGCTTGATCCAAGTATTTTCCCTCCGGCAGTATCGGGAACAGGAAAAGTGCTTTCTATTGTCGGTGTAGTAGGGATTATTCTTATGTCAGGACGTGCCAATAAAAATCCGGGACTTCGTCTGGCTTTGGGATTGTATGATGTATATAATGTAACAGGCTGGCTTAGTGATGTATTATCTTATTCCAGACTCTTAGCGCTGGGGCTGGCAACGGGAGTTATTGCATCAGTTATCAACCAGATGGGAAGCATGTTAGGAGATGGCATTTTTGGTGCTATTGTATTTATTGTAGTATTTGTATTTGGTCATGCATTTAACATGGCAATTAACGTGCTGGGAGCTTATGTTCATACAAATCGTCTTCAGTTTGTTGAGTTTTTTGGAAAATTTTATGAGGGTGGAGGAAAAGCTTTTCACCCGTTTAAATCTAGTACAAAATATGTAGATGTTAAGGAGGAAACGTATTTATGAGTCATTTAGGAATTGTTTATGCATTATTAGGTGCAGCAGTAGCGGTATTTTTATCAGGTGCAGGTTCTGCGATTGGTGTTGGTATTGCAGGTCAGGCTGCTTCCGGAGTTGTTTCTGAAGATCCTTCCAAGTTTGCAAAAGTATTGATTATGCAGCTGCTTCCGGGTACACAGGGTATTTACGGTTTGTTAGTTGGATTTATTACTTTATCAAAAATTGGATTATTAGGTGGCGGAATGCTTGAGCTGACACCGCAGCAGGGATTATTAGTATTGGCAGCATGCCTTCCTATTGGTATTGTTGGTTTGATTTCCGGTAAATATCAGGGAATGACTTCAGCAGCTGCAATCGGAATTGTTGCAAAGAAACCGGAACAGTTCGGTAAAGCAATGCTTTTCCCAGCAATGGTTGAAACTTATGCGATTTTAGCGCTTCTTATTTCTATTCTGTCTGTAACAAACCTTCAGTTCTAAAGAACAGGGTAGTATTTAAAATGATGGAATAAGTAAAGGAGAGCGAAGAATGACTGGATTAGAAAAAATGAAAAGCCAGATTCTTGAAGAAGCCCATACTTGCGCAGAGAAAATTCTCGAAGATACGAGAAAAGAGGCAGATGAAATTCTTGCTGAGGCAAAGAAAAGAGCTGAAGCAGAGTGCAGCTGTATTTCTCAAAACGCAGAGGAAGAAGTGAAAAGCCTTGCAGAACGGGCAGAGTCTTCCAGTGCATTACAGAGAAGAAAAGCTCTTTTAGAGGCAAAGCAGGAAATTATTTCAGAAGTGCTTGAAAAGGCTTATGAAACCTTAATCAGTGCAGATGAAAACACATATTTTGGAATGCTTCGAAAAATGCTCTATAAATATGTTCTTCCGGAAGAAGGAGAAATCTGCTTTTCTAAGGAAGATTTGAAAAAAATGACACCGGGCTTTGAAGAGGAAATAAAAGGTATTGCAAAGGAAAAGGGCGGAGCACTTACCATTTCCAAAGAAACCAGAAATGTAAAAGGCGGCTTTGTTCTTGTATATGGAGGCATTGAGGAGAATTGTACATTTAAGGCAATGTTTCATTCTCAAAAAGATGAACTTTCTGATAAGGTTCATAGTTTATTATTTTCATAGCATAACCGCAAAAAGGAGGAATTGATTTGTTTGATACAAAGTATACCTATGCGGTTGCGCGAATACGTGCGCTGGAGACATCATTATTTACTTCCCAGATTATAGATCAGTTGATTGCCTGTCAGACAGAGGAACAATGTATCCAGATTTTACAGGAAAAAGGCTGGGGAAACAATGATGCGGCAGCCAATGCAGAGGCAATTTTAGAAAGAGAGACAGAGAAAATATGGGAGACCATGAAGGATTTGGGCGTGGATATGTCTATCTTTGACGTACTTTCCTATCCCAATCTGTTTCACAATCTGAAGGCAGCGATTAAAGATGCCTGCTCTGGGAATGACAATCAACATCTGAATATTTATTATGAAGATACGCAGATTAGCCCAAAGGAAATGTTGGATATTATTAAAAGTAAGGAATTTTCCAGATTTCCGGAAAATATGGCGGGTGCAGCAAGGGAAGCTTATGAAACATTGCTGCATACAGGAGACGGGCAGTTATGTGATGTGATTATAGACAGAGCCGCATTAGATGCCATTTATGCAGCCGGTGAGGCGGCCAAGGACAGCATTATTAAAGAATATGCTGAGTCTGTTGTTGCTATTGCAGATATTAAAATTGCAGTGCGTTCACAAAAGACCGCAAAGACCATTGAGTTTATGAAACGTGCAATGGCTCCATGTAAATCCGTAAATGTAGAACAGCTGTCAAAGGCAGCCGCTGCAGGTATGGAGGCAGTTGTAGAGTATTTATCCGGTACTGTCTATGCAGAAGGAGGACAGGCGATTGCAGAGTCTTCCTCCGCATTTGAAAGATGGTGTGATAACCGTATGATGCAGGCAATGCAGCCGCAGAAATATGAGTCATTTTCAGTAGGTCCTTTGGTGGCTTATGTGCTGGCAAGGGAAAACGAAATAAAAACGGTGCGAATTATTCTGTCAGGAAAACAAAATGGTTTTTCTGAGGAGTCAATCCGGGAAAGGGTAAGGGAGATGTATGTATAAGATTGCAGTTGTAGGCGATTATGACAGTATATACGGATTTGCTGCACTGGGCCTTGATACATTCCCTGTGGCCGACCGTAAAGAGGCAGAAGAAAAAATAGAGGCACTTGCCAGTCATGAATATGGGATTATTTATATTACGGAAGCGTTGGCTGCTGAGTGCAAAAATGTAATAGAGAAATATCAGGAGAGAATTTTGCCGGCAATTATTCAAATTCCCGGCGTGTCAGGAAACACCGGGGACGGTGTGCAGGGCGTGAAAAATTCCGTAGAACAGGCAGTAGGTTCTGATATTCTATTCAGTAATAATTAGAAAGCAGGTGATGCGTGGCCATGAGCAAAGGTATAATTAAAAAAGTAGCAGGTCCGCTGGTTATTGCAGAGGGCATGCGTGATGCAAATATGTTTGACGTTGTTCGTGTTAGTAATCAGCGTTTGATTGGTGAAATCATTGAAATGCATGGAGATGAAGCATCTATCCAGGTATATGAGGAAACTTCAGGTCTTGGTCCGGGAGAACCAGTAGAGTCTACAGAAGCTCCGCTGTCTGTTGAATTAGGACCAGGTCTGATTACCAGTATTTATGACGGTATTCAGCGTCCGCTGGATGATATTATGAAAGTTTGCGGAACGAACCTAAAAAGAGGTGTGGAAGTTCCTTCTTTAAAGAGAAATCTGAAGTGGAATTTTGTTCCTACTGTGAATGTAGGAGACCATGTAGAGAATGGTGATATTATCGGTACAGTTCAGGAAACAATCGTAGTGAATCATAAAATTATGGTTCCTTATGGAATGAGCGGTACTGTGAAAGAAATCAAAGCAGGAGAATTTACTGTTGAGGATGTTGTTGCTGTTATTACAACAGAACAGGGTGACAAAGAACTGACTATGATGCAGAAATGGCCGGTTCGTAGAGGTCGTCCGTATCTAAAAAAACTTCCTCCGGAAATGCCTCTTGTAACAGGACAGCGTGTAGTTGATACATTCTTCCCTATTGCGAAGGGTGGTGTTGCTGCTGTTCCGGGACCTTTCGGAAGCGGAAAAACAGTTATCCAGCATCAGTTGGCAAAATGGGCAGAGGCGGACATCGTAGTATATATTGGTTGCGGTGAACGTGGAAATGAGATGACAGATGTATTAAATGAGTTCCCGGAATTAAAGGACCCTAAGACAGGACAGTCCCTGATGGAAAGAACGGTACTCATTGCAAATACTTCTGATATGCCGGTTGCAGCCCGTGAGGCATCTATTTATACCGGTATTACCATTGCAGAATATTTCCGTGATATGGGTTATTCGGTTGCACTTATGGCAGACTCTACTTCTCGTTGGGCTGAGGCACTTCGAGAGATGTCAGGACGTCTGGAAGAAATGCCGGGTGAAGAAGGATATCCTGCATATCTGGGTTCTCGTCTGGCGCAGTTCTATGAAAGAGCCGGACATGTTATTTCTCTTGGCAAAGATAAGAGAGAAGGTGCATTGTCTGTAATCGGTGCGGTATCTCCTCCGGGTGGTGATATTTCTGAACCTGTATCTCAGGCAACTCTTCGTATTGTAAAAGTGTTCTGGGGCTTAGACTCCTCGCTTGCTTATAAGAGACACTTCCCGGCAATTAACTGGCTTACCAGCTACTCTTTGTATCTTGACAATATGGAGAAATGGTTTAATGAGAAGGTTGCGCCGGACTGGATGGCAGGACGTCAGAAGATGATGAGTCTTTTACAGGATGAAGCAGAACTGGAAGAAATTGTTAAGATGGTTGGTATGGATGCTTTATCAGCAGGTGACCGTCTAAAAATGGAAGCAGCTCGTTCTATTCGTGAGGACTTCCTTCATCAGAACTCTTTCCATGAAGTAGATACTTACAGTTCTTTAAAGAAGCAGTATCTGTTAATGAAGCTGGTAGTTGCATACTATGAGCAAGGGTCAGAGGCTCTGGAAAAGGGTGCAAACATTCAGGATTTAGTAAAACTTGATGTTCGTGAGAAAATCGGACGATTTAAATATGTATTAGAAGAAAATTTGAATGAAGAATACGAAGCTGTATTAGAACAGCTTGCAAAAGAAATTTCCAATGTATTAGGGAAGGAGGACTTCTAATGCCAAAGGAATATAGAACAATACAGGAAGTTGCCGGACCTCTTATGTTGGTTCGTGGCGTAGAAAATGTTCATTTTGATGAATTAGGTGAAATTGAGCTGGCAAATGGCGAAACACGCCGTTGCCGTGTACTTGAAATTGACGGAAGCAATGCTCTGGTACAGCTTTTTGAAAGCTCCACAGGTATTAATCTTTCTAACAGCAAGGTTCGTTTCTTAGGAAAAAGTATGGAGCTTGGCGTATCAGAAGATATGTTGGGACGTGTTTTTGATGGTCTGGGACGTCCGATTGATGATGGCCCGGAAATTCTGCCGGATGCTAGAATGGATATCAATGGTCTTCCTATGAACCCGGCTGCAAGAAGCTATCCGGAAGAATTTATTCAGACAGGTGTTTCTGCTATTGATGGTTTGAACACACTGGTTCGTGGACAGAAATTACCTATTTTCTCAGCATCCGGTCTGCCTCATGCACAGCTCGCAGCCCAGATTGCAAGACAGGCAAAGGTACGTGGTTCAGGAGAAAACTTCGCCGTTGTATTTGCTGCTATGGGTATTACTTTCGAAGAAGCGAATTTCTTTACGGAAAGTTTTAAAGAGACAGGTGCTATTGACAGAACTGTATTATTTATCAATCTGGCAAATGATCCGGCTGTTGAGCGTATTGCAACACCTAAGATGGCTCTTACTGCAGCTGAATATCTTGCATTTGAAAAGGATATGCATGTATTGGTTATCCTGACAGATATCACAAACTATGCAGATGCACTTCGTGAAGTATCTGCAGCCCGTAAGGAAGTACCGGGACGTAGAGGATATCCTGGTTACATGTATACAGACCTTGCAACTATGTATGAAAGAGCAGGACGTCAGAAAGGCAAAAAGGGAAGTATTACTATGATACCAATCCTGACTATGCCGGAGGATGACAAAACTCATCCAATCCCTGACCTGACAGGATATATTACAGAGGGACAGATTATTCTGAGCCGTGAATTATATCGTAAAGGTGTTACACCTCCGATTGATGTATTGCCGTCTCTTTCTCGTCTGAAAGATAAAGGTATCGGTGAAGGAAAGACAAGAGCAGACCACTCCAACACCATGAACCAGCTTTTTGCAGCTTATGCTCGAGGCAAAGAGGCGAAAGAACTTATGGTTATCTTAGGTGAGGCAGCACTTTCTGATATTGATATTATTTATGCAAAATTTGCAGATGCATTTGAGCAGGAATACGTTTCACAGGGTTATATGACAAATCGTGATATTGAAGAAACTCTGAGAATCGGCTGGAAGTTGCTTTCTATTCTTCCGAGAAGTGAGCTGAAACGTATTGATGATAAGTTCTTAGATGAATATTACGGAAAGTTCTAAAACAAATTCTGTAATAAGGAGAAAGAGGTGATATTTTGGCATCTACGCAGGTAACACCTACCAGAATGGAGCTTACCCGATTGAAAAAGAAGCTGGTAACAGCAGTAAAGGGACATAAGCTTCTGAAAGATAAGCGTGATGAGCTCATGAGGCAGTTTCTTGATTTGGTAAGGGAAAACATGGCGCTGCGCCAGAAGGTAGAGGCAGGGATTTTATCCGCAAATAAGAACTTTGTCATTGCAAAAGCAGGTATGTCTGAGCAGATATTGAACACAGCTTTGATGTCTCCAAAACAGGAGGTTTATCTGGAAGCAGGGAAGAAAAATGTCATGAGTGTGGATATTCCGGTTTTTGAAACAAAAACCAGAACCGCAGATGCAAATGATGTTTATTCTTATGGTTTCGCATTTACCTCAGGAGATTTAGACGGAGCAGTGAAATCTCTGGCAGATATTTTACCAGATATGTTGAGACTTGCGGAAGTTGAGAAGTCTTGCCAGTTAATGGCTTCTGAAATTGAGAAGACACGACGCAGAGTAAATGCACTGGAGCATGTAATTATTCCAGAAACACAGCAGAATATTAAGTATATTACCATGAAGCTTGACGAAAATGAGAGAAGTACACAAATTCGTCTGATGAAGGTAAAAGATATGATGTTGGAAGAAGCACATCATTATAAAGAAAAAGAAGCAATGGTGGAATAAAAAGAAAATAGAAAAGAGGATACGAAATTGTCAGAGGGCAATTCCGTATCCTCTTTTTGTTGTTCCTTTATAGGAAGGCTCGATTTTCATTAAACTCTTGAATGAAAATAGCCCGCATTTAGGCGGGCACTAAAACTGAACGATATGGTTAGAAGGTATAAAAACCTTCAATACCAGCTTTGTTATCAAATAAGTTATCTTTATGGCAATTATAATAGAAGGTAACCGTATCACCATCATATGAATTTTTTCCATCTTAGTATCTCTGGGATGAAGAGTGTATTTTATTTCTTCTTAATAGTTAGCAAAGATTCTTTGTAAGATATTCACAAGTCCCTAACCCCTCATGATTGAGGGGCAGAGGAGTTGAATGGGCATAGCCTATTTTTCATAAATTTAAACCTCTAATTTTTCAATCTCAGTCCCTGTAAATTCAATATCCGGAAGCAATTCAAAGTAAAAATCAGAATATTTTTCCGCAAGAGCCTGAATGCAGCGAGCCTGAATGATTTTAAACCGTGAAAGGGAAATCGTGTCTTTGTTAAAGGTAATGTAAACGCTAATCCACAGCTTTCGTCCGGTTCGCACAATATCGTAATAAAGCTGTGTATGTCCGTAAATGCCAATAATAGGTTCTACTGTATTTTTAATATCTTCAATGGTTTCCTGTTCCGGCGGGATTAATATTAAATCTCGAATGCCTGTAATTACTGTTTTAAGCGGCATAGGGAGCATGAATATAGAAAGGAAAATCGTGATAATCTGGTCAATATAAGGAATAGCAGGAGACAGCCATGTACGAGAAAGGAAAGTAGGAAGCAGAAATGCTACAGTCATTCCCAAAGACACGATACTATCGATTTCCCAACCTTTTCTTTCTGTTTCCAATAAAGGCGAATTCATTGCTTTATTCTTTTTGCGCAGATATAGAGATACAGTAATACCTAAAATGCATCCAAACAGCTCAAAGTAGGCAACAGAACGAAAAGAAATTAAGTGTCCTCCATGGAGCATTAGGTTTAAGTTATTTGCAATTAAGCCGATGGTAACAGCCATCATCATAATCCCTTTTACCACAACAAAGAGAGTTTCAATTTGCATATAACCAAAGGGGTGTTTTTCGCTGGATGGTTTGTAGAGTAGAGGGATTAAAAAAATAGAGGGCAGAAGCATGAAAAATTCTACACCGTCATAAACAGCATCAAGCAAAACAGCCTGGGAGCTGGTGATGATGGCCATGACTAATTCTATAATAACGAAGAACAGGTTTCCGTATAGGGAAACGCTCATGGCTTTCTTTTCTTTTTTCTGCGCCTTTCTTTCCGTGTGCATGATTTCATCTCCTAACATTTATTTAAGATACAATATTTACGTTTATACTCTTCAGGAGTAATACCAAAAAATTTTTTGAATACTTTTCCGAAGTAACCAGAATTAGAATAACCTGTAGATTCGGCTATTTCATAGATAAGAGTATCGGAACTTTGTAAAAGTTGTTTGGCTGCTTCCATTCGAACTTCCGTTAAATAAGAAGAAAAATTAATTCCCGTTTCTTTTTTAAACAGATTGCTGATATGGGAGGGACACATATTGAGAAGCTCAGAAATTGTGTTTAAATCAATTTCTTCAGAATAGTGTTGTTTAACATAATTTTCTATTTGTAAAATTTCCCTTCTAACACCAGTGGTTTTCTTTTTTTCTATTGTTGAAATAAAACGTTCTGTAAATCGCTTAAAGAGTTCTATGCAAGATATATAATCTGATTGTTCTTGTAATAGTTCAAAAATATTATGGTTATTTTCCAAAATGGCATAAATAGAAAATTCCAGTTTCCTCGCGACACGGGCAAAAACAGATAAAATTTCACTAAAATAAAAAAGACATTCAGATTTTAAATAGTGAGTATCTGTAACTCGATCCATGAGTTTCTGACA
>RCNH01000656.1_pt1 | contig 14105 bp, 12 predicted proteins | sample 2041161 | NCBI WGS metagenome assembly RCNH01 (sample SAMN09708215, study PRJNA481090) | Feces metagenome, whole genome shotgun sequencing project. | biome: feces | host: Leptonychotes weddellii | place: Antarctica: Sion Island | collected 2010-03-01 | reverse complement strand
AATGCTGCCGCACGGTTTTTCTCCTCTTTGCGGTAGCTATCCCGGTTAAATCCGCCGGGTGCGGTATCCTGTTTGGAAAAATCTGCGTTTGCCATAGTACCTCGCTTTTGTCTGTTTACAAGGCGTGTTTATCGCTTTGCAACTTCCAGCATTTTATTTTTCAGCTCGTCCTCAATCTTAGTCAGCTCAACCTCGGCAGCAGCACGCTTCTCACGGCCTTCGGACTGAATCTTATTCAGCTCGTCCAAAGTCTCAATCAAGCTCTTATTGGTCTGCTTCAAGGTTTCCAGGTCCACAATACCACGCTGAGATTCCTTAGCGGTTTCGATGGTACCCATCTTCAGGGTTTCTGCGTTCTTCTTCAGCAGGTCATTGGTCATATCGGTAACAGCACGCTGTGCTTCCATTGCTTCACGGCTGTGTGCCAGACCTAAAGCCAGAACCATCTGGTTCTTCCACAGAGGAATGGTATTGACGATGGTGGACTGAATCTTTTCAGCCATCATGTTGTCGTTGTTCTGAATCAGGCGAATCTGGGGAGCCATCTGGATGCTGATATTGCGGGTCAGCTCCAAGTCGTACAGTTTCTTTTCAAAGCGCTCGCACATATCGCTCAAATCACGTCGTCCTCCGGCAGGCCGGATGCCTGTGCCTTGTCCATAGCTTCCTTCAGGGTAGTCTGGCGGACAATTTCCAGCTTCTTTTTGCCGGCAATGATATACATGCTCAGCTCCTTGAAATACTGCATATTCAGCTGATACATCTTGTCCAGCATTGCAATATCCTTCAGCAAGGTAACCTGATGCTGCTCCAGCATGGACTGAATCTTATCCACATTGGTTTCGGCCTTGTCATAGCGGGTTTTCAGCTGCTCAATCTGCACGCCTTTCTTTTTGAAGAAGCCAAAAAAGCCCTTGCTTTCTTCTGCGGCATCAAAGTTTTTCAGCTCGCCAACCAAGTTGGTAACCATATCGCCGATTTCGCCCAAATCCTTGGTGCGAACTTTGCTCAATGCTGTTTCGGAAAAGTCACCAATCTTTTTCTGGCTTGCCGCACCATACTGCAGCACCTGCTGGCTGTTGGTTACGTCAATTTTTTCAATAAAAGCGTCCACAACTGCCTGTTCCTCAGGGCTCAGGTCAATTGTTTCTTCAACGGGCTTTTCCTCTTCCTTTTTTTCTTCAGGAGCAGGCTGCTCGACCTTTTCCTCTTCCTGAGGAGGGTCCAGAGTAAGGGTCGGTACACCAACGGGAGCGTCCAGCTCCAAATCCAAGTTCATTTCATTGTTCTCTGCCATAATATGATTCCATCCTTTCTTTGGGTTGCTTCCTCTATGATATGGGATAGGATATTACAATCCCTGCCCTTTCATCAAACTTTGCAAAACTTCCAAATCAGCCGAAAGGTCCATGCTTTCCGCTGCATACAGTGCATCCAGCTGATTTTCAAATGCCGTAGCAATTTGTGCGGCATTTTGTTCTACCTGTGCCTTTACGGCAGCGGCATTTTCGCCACGCACACCCTGCCGGGCCAACGCAGCATACTGGCTTAAAACCCGTACCGCATCCGGCAAGTAGTAGTTTGCAAACCGACGGGCGATTTTTGCCTTTGCGGGGCTTTGCTCCACAACTTCAACAATGCTGCGGCCTGCGTGTTCCATACGGTCCATCGCCGCAGACAGCTGCGGGTCCGGCAGCGCATCGTTCAGTGCACGAAGTTTATCCAGCTCGCCTGTCATAGAGGCCAGCATTTCATCTACATCGTCCACACCAGTATGGAACCCAACCTCACGCTCGATAACCTGCGGCGGGCAAACTTTTTTTGCAGCAAAAAAGACAACTGCGCTCACACCAGCTGTAACCAGCAGCATGGGTAAGCTATACAGCGGCAGTGCAATACCCATAATCAGCCATACCGCACCGGCCCCATACCAAGGCAGTACACTGGGCTTTTCTATACGCATGATTTTGCTCATTGTGTCTTCCCTTCTTATTGCAGCTTTCGCCTTATATTTTGATACCTATCACAACTTTGTGCTTTAGCGCAAGCACTTTCACGAATAGTTTACAATGAATTATTCCTTTGTACAAGACCACAATTCCTGCAGCAGCGGAGCAACACCTTCCGCACGTACATCGGGCAGCACTCTGTCTGCCGCAGCCTTTACCTCCGGGCTTGCATTTCCCATGGCGCAGCCCAAACCGGCGGCACGAATCATACCAATATCATTATGCCCGTCTCCCGTTGCAACTACCTGCTCCATCGGGATTTTCAAAGCCTCGCACAGCCCCTTGAGGCCTTCGCTCTTATCAACGCCCTTATGCATAATGTCGTAGCAGCACCATTCGTTTAACGGATAAACTCCGGTAACCGGCATAAACTCCAGCCCCAGATACCCGTATTTTTCTTCAAAGCGTTTTTTTCCATCCGGGGGCAGCATTGCAAAGGCGGTAGCCGGCATTTCTTCCAGATGTCTGTCCTGGTCCTCGCCATCTACAATACTCAGGCCTGTACCTGCTTTTTCCAGCTGGTCAAACAAGTCCTTGACCAAATCGTACCCAACATAGGAATAATATCCGTCCGAAAATGCAAACTGTAATGGATAATCATAGTCCTCACAAAAATCCACCAAAACATACATTTCTTCTGCGGTCAGGGGCATTTTGTAAATGGTTTGTCCCTTTGCGTCTACTACGTGGGCACCATTGTTGCAAACAGCGTAATCGTACTTTACTTTTCCCTTCAGGCAAGGGTTTGCACACAAGGCGCTTAGCGCACGGCCTGTGCAGATTGCAAAGGTAACCCCCTGCTTGCGCAGATTCTTAATCGCCTGCTCCACATCTTTGTGGGGGCCCTGCTCGCCTAACGGGACCAAAGTATTATCAAAATCCGTAGCATATAAAGTATATTGCTTCTCCATGGAGTTTCTCCTTACAAGATTTATACAGCATATATTATAACACAAAGAAAACCGCTTTGCGCGACATTTCCAGTCCACAAAGCGGTTTTCTCAGTATTTTACAATTCCATCACACAAACAGCATGACAACCTGCATAAAGATTCCCACAAAAGCGCCTGCTGCCCACAGCAGACCGGTAATAAACAGGTTCTGCTTCCAGCTGCGATTTGTGCGCCACAGCACGGCCAAACCAACACCTGCGCCGGTGCACAATCCCGCTACCAAGCTGGAAAAACGCAAAGCCCCTGCCAGGTACATCTGGGTCAGCAATACACTTGCCGCACAGTTGGGAATCAGGCCAACCAAAGCAGCTACTGCCGGCTGCATAAAGCCAAGGCTGCGCAGTGCATTTGCAAAGCTGTCATAACCAACCCACTCTACAATCAAACCAAACGCAATGCTGAACAGCACAATAAAGAAGAACAGCTCCATTGTATGGTGCAGGGCGGCACGCCAAATGCTGCCCGATTCGCCCTCGTGCTTCTCGTGGCAATCCACCTCCGAAGCATGACCCGTATACCCGCCGCACAGCCCACGGGGCAGTACACGGCGCAGCACTACATCCAGCAAAAAGCCGATGGCAATGGCATACACAACTTTAATCACCAGCAAAATCGCCAGCATATCCCAGCGGTCCGGCATAGAGGCCAGCAGCGGGATTGCCTCATCGCTGGTAGAAAGGAATACCGCAATCAGCGTTCCCAAAGTAATTACTTTGGCAGAATACAAATTTGCTGCAACTGCCGAAAATCCGCACTGGGGTACGCAGCCCAAACCGGAAGCCGGCAAAAAGCCCCAACGGCCACTACGTGCCAGCGCACGCTCGATAGAATCGCCATGACGATTTTCGATAAACTCAATCAGCAAACATGCCAAATATAACAAAGGCAGGGTTTTCAGTCCGTCCTCTAAACCATGTCCGACCGCATGCGCTAAAAAATGCGGCATAAAATGATGTAAAATTTCTTCAAACACAGTGGGTTTCCTTTCCGTCATAAAAAAAGCCTGTTGCAAAACTGCAACAGGCTGCAATTTCACAGCAACACAAAACATTGCATTGCTGCGATATTATATCCCATTTTGGATACTTTTGCAATACCAATTTGCAAAAAGATTGCAAATTGGTATTGCCTTTTCGTATTCTTTAGTATTTTCTGGTTGCTGCAATGCCTACACTCAGCACAGCCCAAGCCACCTGATACAGCAGCACAGCCGCCAAACTGATGGATGCCATACCGCCTGTAACACTAAGCAGCAAACCTACTACAACGGAAACCGCTGTTGCTACTGTTTGCACAGTACAACCGCTGCGCTGGGCATTTTCCGCACCGGCCGCAGCACGCAGGCCGCCAACCATACTTGCAAAACCACCCAAGTGCGCCATGCAGCCCTCTTGATGGGGCAGGTATGCTACAGCAGGTTCCAGACGTTCGCAAGCATTTTCATTCAGCACTTTTACAAAGCCGGGGCGCAAGCGATACACTTCTTCGATACGCTTTGCGGTCAGCGTGGGGTCTTGTGCCGTTACCAGCAGGCGGATATTTTCACGGCGCAGGGTACTCAGGGTATGTGCCACCTGTTTTGTACCGTTATAGCCAAACAGGAACATTGCATACAACTTGCCGGAAACCGCCAAATACAGTACATGGCTGCTGCCGTCTTTGGTATAGCGCTTTTCGTAATCCAAAGCAGGCAGAGGGATGCCTTCCTCCTGCATCATTTCACGGGTGCCAAGCAAAACACGGCAATGGTCACACCATGCCACAAAGCCACGGCCTGTACGGCACTCCAAATCCTTTACCGGGTAGAGCATATCCGTATGGTTTTCAATCATGCCACGGAACAAGCCTTCCAATGTATTACAGCCTGCAATCAGCACGCTGGTTGCATACAAAATAGCCGAGTCGATACGCTCTTTCTGGAACGTTTTAATGCCGTCCAGATATGCACACATTGGGGGGAACAAATCTGCTGCATCTACCTGAACTACATCTACCTCGCCCAGTTTTTCAATCGCAGGCCAGCCCGGGACAACAGCCCCTACCTGACTAGCCGAACGCTGCATCAGGAACATGGATACACCACGCAGCAACAAGATGCCTGCCGGAACGCCCATGCACAGCACACCTGCCAGCACGGACACAGCCATTAGTACATCTCCGCCACGGATTACACTGATAAATGCACCTACTACAGCCGCACCGCCCAGAATGCGTGCCAGCAGTACCGAGCGCTGGTCGCTATAATGCGGTGCATTGCTCTGGCGCACAAAGCCGCCCATCACCGTATCCTTGCGGCTGAGCATCACAACAGGGTCGTCCTCTTCCATACCGTCACACAGAATTTGTGCCAAAGCACGGTCCGCCAAGCGGTAAGCTGCTGCGTGCTCTACGCCGGAGGTCATTGCTGCAAAGCCATCACGGTCTGCGGCTGCATTCATAAGTTTACCCAGCAGGCCCACAAACACAATCATTGCTGCAACACCTGCAAATACTGCGTACTTGGCGGGGTCAAAGCTCTTTGTGAAAATCAGCGCAAAAACAATCTGCAAAGCTGCCGCTACAACCGCCAAAGCCGACAGCCCTTCTGTTGTGGGCTGATACTGCGGCAGCAGGCTCTTTAGCCCATCCACCAGACTGCGTATATCCAGCAGAGCGCAAGCTGCCAGTAAAATCAGGTTGACGCACAGCCATGTTGCAGGGGCAGCAACCGGGTCTGCACCGGGAATCAGGCCATGGCCGCCTTGTGCCAGCAAATCCAGTACCACAAGCGCAACCGCTAAAATGCCAGCCAGCGCTGTACGCAAGGCCAGCTTACTGCTGCGGCCCTGTAAGAACTCCTGAATGCGGGGGGCATCCTCCGGTGTAACATATTCCTCAGTGGGCAGGGTCTGCTCTACATCAACGTCTGCTTTTTGCTCTTTCTTTGCCGCTATTTCCTGAGGCTGTTCTTCTTGCTCCAGTTCTTGGTCGAAATCTTCAGGCTCCTCATCGTCGCCATTCCAGCCCATTTCCTGCAGCACATTTGCAAAACGCTTCCAAACCGATGCACGGTTCTCCTCGCCGTCGTCCGATTCCGTATTTGCAGCTGTATCCACTACAACGGTTGCTGTATCGTCCTCAGCGTCTTCTATATCTGCCAGATGAATTTCACCGGTAACGTCTTCCTCTTGCGGCAGCTCCGATTCTTGCTCAGCGGTTGTGGTTTCTTCCGCCATTGCAGGTGCTTCTTCTGCACTATCCTGCGGTTCGTCCACATCTTCAACCAAGCGAATCTCTCCGGTGATTTCTACCGTATCCGCATCATCATCGGTGTCGGGCTGTTCCTCCGGAAGATTCAGCGGCAGCTCTACCGTGTTCGTGTCTGTATCCACGTGCACCGGCTCTTTCTCTGCCTCATCTGTATTTTCTTCTACCAGTGTCATAGCAGGTGCAGACGGCTCTGCATTTGCGTGGGCGTAAATATCCGCCATCATTTCTTCCAGACGCTTCTTTTCCGCCTCTTGTGCAGCACGCTGCTCCTGTTCCTGCTGTTTGCGTGTATCCTGCACAGGTTCTGCAGGCTTCTCCGAAACAGCAGCTGGCTTTATCGGCTCCACTACATTTGCACTGGGCTTTACAGGCTCTTTCTTGGTTCTTCCCTTGCCTGCTTCCAAATTGCTGATTTGGCTCAGCAGCTCATCTGCTGATACTTTTTGCTGCACCGGCTTTTGCACCGCAGCTGCTTTTTTAACAGGCTCAGGTTTTTTCTCCGCCTTTCGCTCAGGTTCTGCTTCTGCGGGCTGCACTGCCGGTTTTGCCTTAGGCTGCGGTTTTTCCTGTACTGGAGCAGCCTTCTCAGGCTCCGGCTGTTCCATTTCTTCCAAGTCCACCAGCACAGGAATTTCCAAGGTTCTGTCCGGGTCTTCCTCCTGATGCGAAGCAGCACAGTCTTCCTCTGCCTCTTCTTCCAGTTCCTCTTCGTAGTCGTCGTTTTCCTCAACTACCTGCTTACGACGAGACCAAGGCCAAAAGCCTTTCTTTTTAGGTGGTTCTTCGTCTTCCAACAACACACGGCCGGTAATGTGCTGCATATCTTCCGGCACTTCGATTACTGTCTGTGTAAAAAACGCACGAAAAGCCTCGTCACGCTGCAATTCCTCACTGTTTACCGGCCCGTTTTCCCGACGAAAGATGCCTTGGGGCTGATTTTCTTCTTTGTGAGGAGCCCCTTTCTTTTCCTGCATCGTACTCTCCCCCTTTTTAGCCGCGCTGCGTCATAATCTCGTACAGGATAATACCTGCTGCAACCGAAACGTTAAAGCTGTCCACACCGGTACCGGGAGCAGCCATGTCCAGACGCACTGCGCCATCGCAGCGCTTTTTAACCAGCTGGCTTACGCCGCTGCCTTCGCTGCCCAGCACCAAAGCCACAGCTCCTGTCAGGTTCGTCTTTTTGAGAGATGTGCCGTCCATGTCGGCGCAATATACAAACACACCTTCGTCCTTCAGGCGGCGAATGGTCTCTGCAATATTCGCAACACGTGCCACCGGCAAACGCTCGGCCGCACCTGCACTGGATTTAATAACGGTAGGCGTAACTGCCGCACCGCCACGCTTGGGGATTACTACGCCATGGGCGCCGCACAGCAGTGCACTGCGGATAACCGCACCCAAATTATGGGGGTCTTCGATGCCGTCAGACAGAACTAAAAACGGCGGCTCGCCCTTTTCCTTGGCAATGTTCAGCAAATCGTCCAGCGTTGCATAGCTAATCTCGCTGGCAAATGCCGCTACACCCTGATGGCTTTCGGTGCCGGTCATAGCACGCAGCTTATTGGGGTTTACACGCTTAACAACAGCGCCCACATCTTTTGCCATTGCTGTGTAATACGATGCCACTGCCGGAGCCAGACCATCGCTTAGCAAAACGGTGTCCACGCCGGTGCCGCTTTTCAGCAATTCCGTTACCGGGTTTTTACCGTAAATGATTTCACTTTTCAAATCGCCGCCTTCTGTACGCTTTTCACGGGGAGCACGCTCCTCACGGAAGGAAGCTTCCTCACGGGGGGCACGCTTTTCCTGATAGGGGCGGAACTCACGAGGGCTGCGCTCGCTGCGTTCCTTGCGTGGGGGACGGCTGTTGGGCTTAAACTGTTCCATAGTAGCTCCTTTATTGAGATGCGCCTATGTAAAAGCGCACTTTTTTATATACTTATACAGATAAATTATAGCATACCATACGGCAGTTTTCTACCAAAAAGCGCTGTGTTTTCTAATTTTTCGCACAAGTACGCCCCTGTCTTTTGTGCCTGTACGGAGTATGGTCTGTTTTTGCAAAAGTAATCTCACGTTCCACTCATTTTATACAAGTGGTAAAAAGGCACGCTATTTCCCGTAAAGTTTTCCACATGTGGAAAACGCAGTGAAGAATGTGAAATATATCGTGATTTTTCAAGCCTTTTTCAAGTTGTTTCCACTCTTTCCACTATGTTTTCCACCGTTTTCCCTCTTATCTGGGGGAGTTTTCCACAGGTTTTCCCTTTTACGTATAGGAATATTTCCCGCCATTTCTTTTGGTTCCTCTGCAAAGCGAAACCCAATTGCAACAAAAGTACAAATCAAAAATCAAATTTTCTCCTGTAAACAACCGGCAAATCCACCCTGTTTTTATTGCATTTCCGCATGAATTTGAGTATACTATAAGCGCATATCACAAAACACTTGGGACATCACCCTTGTATCAATTGTAAAGTGAGGTAATATATCATGATGGTAAATGCAACCGAAATGCTGTTGAAGGCTCGTGATGGCCACTACGGCGTCCCTCAGTTCAACATCAACAACCTGGAGTGGACCAAGAGTGTCCTGCTGGCTTGCGAAGAGCTGAAGAGCCCTGTTATTCTGGGCGTTTCTGAAGGTGCCGGCAAATACATGACCGGCTTTAAGACTGTTGCTGCTATGGTTAAGGCTATGCACGACAGCTTGGGCATCACTGTTCCTGTTGCTCTGCACCTGGACCACGGCACCTACGAAGGCTGCAAGGCTTGCATCGAGGCAGGCTTCACCTCCGTTATGTTTGACGGCAGCCACTACTCCATCGAAGAAAACGTCGAAAAGACCAAGGAGCTGGTTGCTCTGGCACACTCCAAGGGCATTTCTGTGGAAGCTGAAGTCGGCGCTATCGGCGGCGAAGAAGACGGCGTAATTGGCAGCGGCGAAATTGCTGACCCTGCTGAGTGCGCAAAGATTTCTGCTCTGGGCATCGACTTCCTGGCAGCAGGCATCGGCAACATCCACGGCAAGTACCCCGCAAACTGGAAGGGTCTGGACTTTGACGCTCTGGACCGCATCCATCAGGCTACCAACAATATTCCTCTGGTTCTGCACGGCGGCACCGGCATTCCTGACGAAATGATTTCCAAGGCAATCAGCCTGGGCGTTTGCAAGATCAACGTCAACACCGACTGCCAGCTGGTATTCGCAGAGGCTACCCGTAAGTACATCGAAGAGGGTAAGGACCTGAGCGGCAAGGGCTTTGACCCCCGTAAGCTGCTGGCTCCCGGCTGCGAAGCTATCAAGGACAAGTGCCGTGAGAAGATTGCACTGTACGGCTGCGCTAACAAGGGCTAATTGATTTATCCCGAAACATAAACAAAAAAGAGGACGACCGGTCGGTCGCCCTCTTTTTTTATTTGCTTACCGTTTCCAAGCACATAATGGCAGCGGTAATATCATCAGGTCTGCCCGTACGCTGCGCTCGCATTCTGCCTGTACGAACCAGCAGCTCTGCCGTTTCCGCAGGTGTTTTTCCGCCTGCCGCACTCAGCTCCAACTGCTGCAAAATCCAGTCTGTTCCGTCAACCAGCATTCCATCCGACACAAGAACCGCCCAGTCCCCGGCATACAGGTGCATTGTGCGGGTTTCACTTTCCATACGAGCCAGTAACCCCATCGGCAGCCCCGGCCCATCTATGGTATGTGCTTTTCCATTTTGCACCACAAAACCGGGTGCTGCGCCTGCCTTGTATAACAGGGCTGTTCCTGTATACAAGTCTACTTGTAACAAGTCCAGCGTTGCACTGCTTTCCTCCTCACTTTTCAGTGCAAGAGCTACATTTGTTAACCGTGCAGCCGTTTCCGGTTGAAAACCTGCCTGCAGCAAGCTTGCCGTCAGGTTTGCCGCCACAGTTCCATCCACTGCCGCCGGGCGCCCCGTCCCCATGCCGTCACACAGCAGCATTGCGGCGGTATCTCCTACACAAAACTGTCGTACTACGTCGCCCGAAACCTGATTAGCGGCACTGCCGGCTACCCCGAATATCGGCCGCAGCCGTGCTCTTTCCGCAAACACCAGCGTGACCGCTTCTCCTCCGGTACACACCTGCGGAAGTCCCATCTGCCTGTGGCATACACGGCTTACTTCCTCTGCCAAAATAGGCAAGTCCTGCTTTGCAAAATCCATACGACGCAGGGTAACTGCTGCTTGCAGCTGGCCTTGTCCGCCCAATGTTACTGAGCAGGCCAATGGCTCACGCCCTAAAGAGGCAAACGCCGCGGCAAGCCGTCCGGTACGGCCTGCATCCCGACTGCCCTGCACCCCCAGCTGCTTTGCCAGCGATGCCAGTGCTTGTGCAATCGCCTCGTACTGCTCCGTAATCGCAACACGCATTCCCTGCGCACGGGCACGTCCTTTGCGTCTTGCCCCATATTCTACCCAGCTGCGCTCTACCGCCGCACACAATGCCGACGGGTGCCCACAATAGGAAAACTGCCCCGGCAGATTTGCAAGGTCCAGTTTACCGTTTTGCTCCAGCATGGGTTTGAGCTGAAACAGCCCATCCACCATTTCGCTGTACCTCTTTTGCCAGCAGCTTTCCCTGCCTTCACAACGATTGCATAAAACCTCCTGTGTGCGCTCTACCACCCAGTTGTAATTTTCACCCTTTGGCGGCATTACGGAATAAATATCCTGCACGGTTTCGGCAATTTCCAGCAAGCTGGCCGAAGCTGCCTCCAGCCGTGTTGCCGCCACACTTACCGCCGGGCGCCCTGCGCTTTCGGTAGGGTCAGACAAAGGCACTGCCAAAACCAGATTGGTTGGCATAAAAAAAAATGCAATCTGCCCCAGTGCAAAAGCCAGCCAAAAACACCCTGCCTGACCGGCAGTTGGCGCACACAGCGCCCCCGGTAAGCAGCCCAGCAAAAACAACCCACTGCATCGCAAGCGGTCACCTGCGCCATAGCTCACTGCAAGTAATGTTCCACATAAAATCGCCGCAGCTGCAAAAGGCTGGCCGGGTGCTGCCGCACACAATGCCGCTGCCAGCACACCGCTGCTTACCAAGGCTTGCTCCCGCCGGCCACGGCAAGCTAACACTAAGCCTGCACCAACACAAAAGATGGTCCCCGGCCAGACCGGCCCCGCCGGGATATTGGTCAAGGCCGTTGTAAGGATTGCTCCGGGAATAAGCCAGCCCTTACCGTTTACGTTTGGTGGGCATTTCCGCATCTGCCAACCAAGTACAACCGCCAATACACCGTCTGCCAAAGCAGCCAAGGCTTGCTGCGGTGTAACACTTGCGCTTAACAGCAGCAGCCAGCTCATGCCTACAAAAAGGCCCGCACCTATTGCCGCCGCAGAGGGAAAGTTCCGTGGCCGAGCCCACCGCATTCCTGCTGCAGCACCAATTGCACACATACGCATCAGTGATAATGGCGGACTTTCTGTAAGCAGTGTAATCGCCCCCGCCCCCATGGCAACCCATATGTAATCCATCTCGGCAGCACCCAATACCGCTGCCAAGCCCAGTGGATGCAAAACACCGTACCATGTTCCGCCGCCGGCCAGTATACCCCAAACAAAGCAGCCCACTTGATGCCCAAACAATCGCATTGCCTTATTCAGCTGCAGCGGTAACGCAGAAGTTTCTTTCCACCATTCTGAAATTTTTTCCACGTGACACCCTCCTTGTCTTTTTGCTTCTTTCGAGGATACGGTATCACCATGTACTATGCGGAAAATAGCAAAGTATGCGAATTGCCATAAAAAATCAAAAACCCCCTTTCCCGCACAGGGAAAGAGGGTTTTTACATGTTAAACTCAGCCGCCCAGCTTTACGATTGCTGCACGTACACGAGCCAGGGTTTCTTCCTTGCCCATGATGCATGCCAAATCCGTACCGCCGCCGGGGGTACGCTGTTTGCCGGACAATGCAATGCCCAGCGGGTACAGCAGCCAGCCGTTCTTCTTTTCCATTGCTTCTGCTTTTGCCTTGCAGGCGTTGAACACAGCGTCCTTATCGCTGTAATCCAGCGCATCATCTGCCAAAACAGGCTCCAGTGCACGCAGTGCTTCCAATGCCGTTTCCGGGTTGGTCTTTTGCTTTTTGTTTGCGTACATTTCTACGTCGTAGTCAGGCATTTCGTCAAAGAAATCCAGCTGTTCGGGAATCTCGCCCAACACCTCGCAGCGGGGCTGCAGGTTTGCGCACAGCAGTGCCTTGTTGATGGGGCGCTTTACAGCGCTGTCAATCCAAGGCTCTGCCTTTGCCAAAAACTCTTCCGGGCTCAGGCGGCGGATATACTCCGCATTGATTGCACGCAGCTTCATGGGGTCAAAAATAGCAGGAGATTTGGAAATGCCGGAAGGCTCCCAAACCTTTTTCAGTTCTTCCAGAGAGAAGATTTCCTGCTCTGCATATTCACCACGGGGGCTCCAGCCCAACAGGCAGATATAGTTCAGGATAGCTTCGGTCAGGTAGCCCTTTGCCACCAAATCCTGATAGCTTGCATCGCCGTTGCGCTTGGACAGCTTATTTTGTGCATCCTTCATAACAGGGGGGCAGTGCACATAAGCGGGAATATCCCAGCCAAATGCCTCGTACAGCAAGTTGTACTTAGGCGTAGAGGACAGGTACTCGCTGCCACGGATAACATGGGTAATGCCCATCAGGTGGTCATCCACAACGTTTGCAAAGTTGTAGGTAGGCATACCGTCCGTCTTAATCAAAATCTGGTCGTCGATTTCATCGGTGCTGATTTCGATATGGCCATAAACTATATCGTCAAAGCCTGCCACCTGACCCTTGGGGACCTTCTGGCGGATAACATAGGGGGTGCCCGCATCCAGCAGTGCCTTCACCTGTTCTTCGGGCAAATCACGGCAGTGGCCGTCATAGTGGGTCATCTCACCCTTTGCCTGCTGGTCTGCATGCATCTGCTCCAAACGCTCGGGCGTGCAGAAGCAGTAATAAGCCTTGCCCTCACGCACCAGCTGCTCTGCATACTGTTTGAACATACCCATGCGCTCGCTCTGCACATAGGGGCCTACCGGGCCGCCAATGTCCGGGCCTTCGTCCCAAATCAAACCTGTTTCACGGCAGGTGTTGTAAATTACATCTACAGCACCCTCCACATAACGCTCCTGGTCTGTATCTTCAATGCGCAGGATGAAAGTGCCATCCTCGTGCTTTGCCATCAAAAAGGCATACAGTGCAGTGCGCAGGTTGCCCACGTGCATATAACCCGTAGGGCTGGGCGCAAAACGGGTACGTACTTTATTGGTTGCCATATCAATCTCTCCTTATATCTGGATAACGACACACAGACAATTGTGCCAGAATATCATCAAAATTAGTCTACCTTTTAGCCGGTTGTTTGTCAATGTAAAATCCCCCCGGATATTTGCAAACACAACGGCTGTTTATTGCATACACCGGTTATAGGAACAAAACTGTCATTTACACCAATCGACACGTGTAATAGCTGCTTATTTTCGACCTTTCCACGTAGGAATGTCCTGTGCCAAGCGTTGTAACTGCCGGACAAACGTGCTATAATACAGATACTAATCTAACATTGATGGCACAATAAAAGTAAGGATTCCAGTATGTGTGAACCTGCCATACGCAACTGGGCGAAGCTGCAAGATGCATTTGAAAGCCTGTATATGATTGCTGACCTGCACGCTTTGACCGTCCGGCAAGAGCATGGCTGATATTGAGCGTACATTTGCCGGAAAAGGCTGTGGCGATTTCAAAGTTGCAGTAGGCGAAGCAATTGCTGAAGGTCTTGCTCCGATTCAAAACGCGTATGGTCGCATCCTTGCTGATAAAGCATACGCTGATTAAGTGCCCGCAGATGGTGCTGCGGGTGCTTCTCGTTT
>RCNH01000605.1_pt1 | contig 14124 bp, 20 predicted proteins | sample 2041161 | NCBI WGS metagenome assembly RCNH01 (sample SAMN09708215, study PRJNA481090) | Feces metagenome, whole genome shotgun sequencing project. | biome: feces | host: Leptonychotes weddellii | place: Antarctica: Sion Island | collected 2010-03-01 | reverse complement strand
CTTTTAAATCTTCTACATAATTTTTAATTTTCACTGTTATCACCGCCTTCTAAGTCTGCACGAGAAACGATTTTACATTTACATGGTAACTTATGCATAGCAAGACGTAATGCTTCACGAGCAGTTTCTTCTGAAACGCCTGCGATTTCGAACATTACACGGCCTGGCTTAACAACTGCTACCCAGTATTCCAGAGTACCTTTACCGGAACCCATACGTGTTTCTGCTGGTTTTGCTGTTACAGGTTTGTCAGGGAAAATCTTAATCCAAACTTTACCACCACGTTTGATATAACGAGTCATAGCAACACGGGCTGCTTCGATCTGATTGGATCTGATCCAACATGGTTCTAAGGCTACAAGACCAAATTCACCATAATTAATTTCATTTCCTCTTAATGCTTTTCCTCTCATGGATCCACGGAATTGTTTACGACGTTTAACTCTCTTTGGCATTAACATAATTATTTATCGCTCCCTTCCTTAGTTCCTTTGGTTGGAAGAACTTCGCCATTATAAATCCAAGCTTTTACACCAACTTTTCCGTAGGTTGTATCTGCTTCTGCGAAGCCGTAGTCAATATCTGCTCTCAGAGTCTGAAGAGGAATGGTTCCTTCACTGTAGAACTCTGTACGAGCCATATCTGCTCCACCAAGACGTCCGGAAACTGAAGTCTTAATTCCCTTAGCACCGGATTTCATAGTTCTCTGCATTGTAGATTTCATAGCACGACGGAAAGAAATACGGTTTTCCAGCTGAAGTGCAATGTTTTCTGCAACAAGCTGAGCATCTCTGTCTGGTCTCTTAACTTCTTTAATATCTACAATCAGTTTTTTTGCTGTATATTTCTGCAGTTCTTTTTTCACTTTCTCGATTTCAGAACCACCTTTACCGATAACAACACCTGGTCTAGCTGTGTAAATGATAACTTTTACACGTTCAGATGCTCTTTCGATTTCGATTTTAGAAATTCCTGATGTGTACAGTTTTTTCTTCAGAAAAGTTCTGATGTTATAATCTTCTACTAAATTATCAGCGAAGTCTTTTTCTGCATACCATCTGGAATCCCAATCTTTGATAACACCGACTCTAATGCCGTGTGGGTTAACTTTCTGTCCCATGATTACCCTCCTTATTATCTTTCATCTAAGACGATAGAGATATGACTGTTTCTTTTCTCAATTCTATATGCTCTACCCTGAGCTCGCGGCTGGATTCTCTTCATTGTAGGTGCTTTGTTTGCATAGCATTCTGCAATGTAAAGATTTTCAACGCTCATACCATTATTGTTTTCAGCGTTTGCGATCGCAGACTCAAGTAATTTTTTGATTACGCTGGAAGCGTAACGTGGGTTATATGTCAGGATACCAAGAGCTGTCTGTACGTCTTTCCCACGAATTACATCCAATACATAACAAGCTTTCTGTACTGACATTCTTGCGTAGGATAATTTCGCAGATGGTCTGGTATCTTTATTAGCATTTCTTGCTCTTTTAATCTGGCTTCTATGTCCTTTTGCCATGACTAAAATCCTCCTTTCAAGATGGGGCTATACCCTTTATTTGCGAACACCTGATTTTTTCTCGTCTTTTCCATGTCCTCTGTAAGTTCTTGTTGCAACAAACTCACCAAGTTTATGTCCAACCATGTCTTCTGTAACATATACAGGTACATGTTTTCTTCCGTCATGGACAGCGATTGTATGTCCAACGAAAGATGGGAAAATTGTGGAACGACGTGACCAGGTTTTAACTACTGTTTTATCTCCTGCTGCATTCATAGCATCAATTTTCTTCAATAAGCTCTGATCTGCAAAAGGTCCTTTTTTCAATGAACGAGCCATTCGCGTAACCTCCTTTATTTAGCTAACGTTTTACCGTCTCTTCTTCTTACAATATATTTATTAGACTGTTTGTTTTTCTTTCTGGTCTTCAGGCCAAGAGCAGGTTTGCCCCATGGTGTACATGGACCAGGACGACCAATACCGGTCTTTCCTTCACCACCACCGTGTGGATGGTCATTAGGGTTCATTACGGAACCACGTACAGTTGGGCGGATACCCATGTTACGTTTTCTTCCGGCTTTACCGATGTTAACCAGGCTGTGTTCTCCATTTCCTACGGAACCGATAGAAGCACGGCAGTTTAATGGAACCATTCTCATTTCGCCTGAAGGCAGTCTTAAGGTTGCGTATTTGCCCTCTTTTGCCATCAGCTGAGCTTCATTACCTGCGGAACGAACAAGCTGTCCACCTTTTCCAGGATGAAGTTCAATATTGTGAATCATTGTACCTACAGGAATGTTTGCCAGTGGCATACAGTTTCCTACTCTGACTTCTGCGTTTGGACCGTTCATGATCTTCATGCCAACTTTCAGTCCTTCTGGAGCCAGGATATATGCTTTTTCACCGTCTGCGTAGCAGATCAGTGCGATATTTGCTGTTCTGTTTGGATCGTATTCAATAGCAGTTACTCTTGCAGGAATATCGTCTTTTCTTCTCTTGAAGTCGATAATTCTGTATTTTCTTCTGCTTCCGCCTCCACGATGTCTTACTGTGATTTTACCCTGATTATTACGTCCAGCGTTTTTCTTAAGAGAAACTACCAGAGCTTTCTCTGGAGTTGTTTTTGTAATTTCAGAGAAATCCAGATTTGTCATATTTCTTCTGGATGGTGTATATGGGGTGTAAACTTTAATTCCCATTATAATATCTCCTTTCATTTAGCGATAATAAGAGTGATTCGGATACTCACTCAAGCCTTACAGGCTTTGTCCGCTTACAGCTTAAAGTCCTTCGAAGATTTCGATGTCTTTGCTGTCTTCTGTTAATGTAACAATTGCTTTCTTAGTAGCAGCTGTTTTTCCAGTAATGTATCCACGACGTTTGTTCTTGCCATCAAGATTCATTGTATTTACACTTTTAACTTTTGTTCCTTCGAACATTTTTTCAACTGCTTCTTTAATCATAACTTTGTTAGCATCTGTATGAACTAAGAAAGTATATTTTTTCTCGCCCATAGCATTCATGCTTTTTTCTGTTACGACTGGTTTAAGGATTACATCATAATATTTAACATTTGCCATTATGCGTATACCTCCTCAACTTTTGCTACAGTTGCTTTATCAAGTACAACTGTGTTGTATTTCAGAATATCGAATACATTCAGGCTATCTACAGATGTTGTGATAACTTCTGGAATGTTTCTTGCAGAAATAATTACATTTTCATTATTTGTAACAACCAGTGCTTTGTTTACTTTCAGGTTGTTTAATGCATTCTGCATATCTTTTGTTTTGATCGCATCTAATTTCAATTCATCAAGAACTACCAGTTTGTTTTCCAGCACTCTGGATGTCAGAGCGGATTTCAGAGCGATTCTTCTTTCTTTTTTATTCATTTTGAAAGAGTAATCTCTTGGTGTTGGAGCGAATACAACTCCACCGCCTACCCACTGTGGAGCTCTGATAGATCCCTGTCTTGCATGACCGGTACCTTTCTGTCTCCAAGGTTTTCTTCCGCCACCGCTTACTTCAGAGCGGGTTTTTGCTTTCTGTGTTCCCTGACGTTTGTTTGCCAGCTGACGAACTACAGCCATATGAACCAGATGTTCATTGACTTCCACACCAAATACTGCATCATTCAGTTCCAGTGTGCCAACTTCATTGCCTTCCATATTATATACAGATACGTTTGACATCTGTGTGTTCCTCCTTTTTCAAGATTCATGCCTTACGGCATCGGGTCCACGTCTATGTTCCGTTAAATTATTTACCGGATTTAACGGTTGCTTTAATTGTTACTAATGCTTTTTTAGGACCTGGCACAGCGCCTTTTACAAGTAACAGGTTGTTTTCAGCATCTACTCTTACAACTTCCAGATTCTGAACGGTTACTTTTTTGTTACCCATGTGACCAGGCATTTTCTTTCCTTTAAATACACGGCTTGGATCAGATGCAGCACCGTTAGAACCAGCATGACGATGGTATTTAGAACCATGAGCCATAGGTCCTCTGGAGTGACCATGACGTTTAATTGCGCCCTGGAATCCTTTTCCTTTGGAGTTAGCAGTAACATCTACTTTTTCACCTTCTGTGAAAACGTCTGCTGTGATTTCCTGAGCAACTGTGTAGTTCTCAGCATCATCCAAACGGAACTCACGAACAAATCTCTTATAAGAAACGCCCGCTTTGTTGAACTGTCCTTTCATTGGTTTGTTGATCAGTGCTTCTCTTTTATCAACATAACCAACCTGTACTGCACTGTAACCATCATTTTCTACTGTTTTGATCTGAGTTACTACGCAAGGACCTGCCTGCAATACAGTTACTGGAGTAAGTACTCCATCTTCGTTGAAAATCTGAGTCATTCCAACTTTTGTAGCCAAGATTGCTTTCTTCATTCTTTTTACCTCCTGCTTAATCTACAGCGGAACACTCTTTCGAGTGTTCATCCTAGAACAGCCGATATAAATGAATTACTTCTATATCAAACCCTTCTGGATAGTTAGCTTTTAGCTTTCGATGAAATTATTTTGTTTTCATCTTAATATCGATGTAAACACCAGCCGGCATCTCCAGTCTAGCCAGAGCATCCACAGTTTTCTGTGTTGGCGCGATGATATCGATCAGTCTTTTATGAGTTCTCTGCTCAAACTGTTCTCTGGAATCTTTGTATTTGTGTACCGCACGTAAGATTGTTACAACCTCTTTTTTAGTGGGAAGAGGTACAGGTCCACTCACCATTGATCCATTCTTTTTTACAGTTTCGATAATTTTGCCTGCTGATGCATCTACTAACTGATGATCGTAAGCTTTTAATGTGATTCTCATTACTTGACTTGCCATAAAAAAAGTCGCCTCCTTTTCGCACTTTACGAGTACGACAAGCGGTGACTGTACACTTTTCCGTGTGTGTCCTACTGACTCCCACACGAACCCACATCCTTATATGTGGAACTATTTAACATGTATACAGTGACTTGTCGCCAGTTTCTTAACTTGACATTCGCTCCACGGAAAACCTGCAATTCTTGCAGCAACCTCACGCTTCATCGCTATCATGTCACAACATGGGATATTATATACGAAACCCCTGGCAAATGCAAGGGGTTTCTGAAAATTTTTGTTTTTTTTTTAATACATTCTTTTTACAGTATATCTGAGTAATCAAATAGTGTAATTCCACTCTCTTCGTCTTCAATCACTCTCGGAGAATCTCCCTCCTGTATAATCAACTGTTCCAGTTCTTCTTTTGTATATGCAGGCATTGCCAGCTCTTTGTTTTCCGGTTCTTCCTCTGAGTCTTCTTCCTGCTCCTCTTCCGGTTCTTCTTCTGGTTCTTCTTCCAGTTCTTCTTCCAGTTCTTCTGTTTCTTCTGTATTAGAAGTATTTTCTTCACCATCAGAAACAACCACTTCATCTTCTGGTATTTCTTCCGGTTCTGTTTTCAGTTGTTCTTCTAATAACTGTAATTCTTCATTTTCTTCTGGAGACGCCAAATCTTCTTTTTCTTCCGAAACATTCTTTTCTTCCATGGCCTGCATTAATTCTTGCTCAATAGAAAAGTCATTATCTTCTTTTTTATCTTCCTGTAAAGAATCTTCCATCTGACTCTCAATCTGCTGTTCCAGACCATCTTCAGGCACTTCTTCATCATCCATCATAGATGCTAATTCAGCCGCCAGACTACCTCTGGTCTCTTCAAACAATTCACGTTCTTCCTGACTATACTCTTGTGCTGAATGGATTTCCGGCTGTTCTTGCACTTCCTGCTCTTGTACTTCCTGTTCTATATCGCTCTCGTCTACTTTCTTCGTAGCATGTTTTGCTTTTTTCGCAGCTTTTCTATCCGCTTTTGCTTGCTTTTTATCCTGTTTTTTCTGTTTTGCTTCTTTTCTTGTCTTCTTTTCTTCTTTCTCAGTTTCCTTTGCAGCTTGTTTTGCTTTTTTCGCAGCTTTCTTTCTTTCTCTTCTGCTTAAAGATTCCTCTTCCTCATATTCTTCTGCTTCTTCTATTTCCTCATCCTGCTCATCCTCAGCATCATCTTTTTTCCAGACTTCAGAAAGAATAAACAAAATAACCAGAAATATAATCCCCAGTCCTACGATAATCAGACCTTCTGTTGTTCCCAACGCCATAGATACATATCCGATAAAAGGAATCGTACAGATAACTTTTTTTACCGTACTGTTCAATGTACGCTCTTCTGTTGTTCCATCAACACTCAGTTCATCTTTTAATGTATAAGTCTCTCCCTGAATGTCCGTTATTTTATAAACATTTCGAGCCGTATCCTGTGCAACAAGAACTTTATCACCTTTCTTTAATGGTTTCTCTACATTCACAGCATACGCCACCGATCCTGGTTGCAGATTGGTATCCATATAGATGTCATCTACGATAACTGTGGTCACACCTACCATTGGTGGAATCAGCAGACCTCCTGCTACAAGAATCGCCAGTACCAAAACAGTATTCACAATTATTTTTAAAAACTTAGACATAGTATATTCTCCTCATTCCTGTCTCTCTTCTACTGTGCAGATAAAATTTCAGATATTTAAGCATCCGCTCTCATGTGATTCATTATATCCTTTTTTATCTTCTTCTGCAACCAATTTTCATAATTGAAATTCTTTTTCATTTCTTCATTGAATCTAATTTTTTTCTTTATTATAATAAATATATGTTTCATTAAAGAAAGGAGTTTCTATTTTTATGGATTTTTTAAAGATGCTTGCCAGCTACCGTACACCTTTCGGCAATTTATTTTTTCAATCTATCACACTGATAGCTCAGGAAATATTTGTTGTCCTGATCATTTGCTGGCTTTATTGGTGCCAGAATAAAAAGTGCGCCTACACCCTTGGATTCACCTATTTTATTTCCGGTCTATTTGTACAAGGATTAAAAATCAACTTCCGCATTCCCCGTCCATGGATTCTTGACACCAGTTTCCAACCTGTCCCTTCTGCGATTCCAGATGCTACCGGCTACTCATTTCCCAGTGGGCACACCCAAAGCGGAACCGCTTTATTTTCCACACTTGGAATGAATAGTTCCAAATTTTCCACAAAGTTTTTATGTTTTTTTCTTATGCTACTAATTGGATTTTCCAGATTATACCTAGGTGTCCATACCCCGAAAGATGTGTTGACTGCTATGATTCTGTCCCTCATCATTTCTGTTATGGTATTTGTCTTTCTGAGTCCAGTACTTTCCAATCCTGCTTTTAGGAAACAGATAACTGCTACACTCTTTGCAGCATGTTTCCTTCTTTTTCTTTATGCTGGGTACCTTTATATAGAAGGAACTGTGGATTCCCAAATGGCTATGGATGCTTTAAAAGCTTCTGGTGCAGGGTTTGGATTTGCTGTTGGCTATTATATAGAAAGAACATATATTCAATTCACTCTTCCAGAAAGTAAAAAAGAAAAAGCCCTGCGTTTTCTGGCAGGACTTATTTCCATCATTGTTCTTATGCTTATTTTCCAATGCACCATTAAAAAATTTCTTATTGGTAACATTCTATCTTATTTTCTTCTGATCTTGTGGATTGTAGCTGGTTACCCGGCAATATTCCAGTGGTACGTAGAAAAAAAATGTTAATCTTAACAGGAAGCGTTTGTCAGGTATTTTTCAATGCCAGCAATCGCTTCTTCTTCGTCTGTGCCATCTGCACTGATCACTACGCTTTCCCCCACATTTAGTCCTAGTGTCATCATACCCATAATGCTTTTTGCATTTACATGTTTTTCTCCACTTTCCACCTGTATTCTGCTCTCGTACTGGCTGGCAACCTGAACGAGCATAGCTACTGGACGTGCTTCCAATCCGTTGGAAAGTTGAATAGTAATCGGTTTCTTAATCATAACTGCTCCTCCTTATTTTTTCTCAGTTCCTCTGCTATTGTGCTTAGCTTTCGCAATCGATGGTTAATTCCCGATTTTCCCACTGGCGGATCCATCATTTCCCCTAATTCTTTTAAGGTTGCTTCTGGATATTTTAATCGGATCATAGCTGTTTGCGCAAGACTTTCTGTCAACTGAGAAAAGCCCATGTGTGTTTCAATATACTTTATATCCTCTGTTTGCTTTACAGATGCAGAAACAGTCTTGCTGATATTGGCAGTCTCGCAATTCACCTTCCGGTTTATATTATTACTAATTTCTTTGCGAATCCGAATATTTTCCAACTTCATTAAAGACAATCCTGCGCCCATAAGCCCTAAAAGTTCTACAATCTGAGAACCTTCTTTCAGATAGACTACATAGTATTTTTTTCTTACTACGATTCTTGCATCCAGTTCAAAATCATTTAACAGTGCCTGTATTTGTTCTGCACGTTCCTTGGTAATACATACAATCTCCAGATGATAGGATTTCTCCGGATCACTGATCGACCCTGCTACCAAAAATGTGCCTCTTAAAAAAGCCCTTTTGCAACATTCCCTTTGAACAATCAGATGATTCATCATAGATAAGTCTTCCCCTATTTCTAATTCTGGGGACATGAACTTTGTAGCCTGAAGAATACGAATAGAATCCTGATGTTCTTTTACTTCTGCCAGATAAATATTTGTTTTTTTCAGGCAGGTATTCCTCCGGATACGTATTTCAGCTTCTATATTAAATGTTTTTTTCAATAATGTAAAGTATTTTCTAATCACAGATATATTTTCTGTATGGACAAGAACTGTAAACTCATCATTCTCTGAAATATTCACCTGTCCGCAGACACTTAGAATAGCCGCTATCTCTGCAATCTGACAATGCCTTGCTGTAGATAGTTCACGTGTCAGTTCCTCTTTTACTTCACTGGAGAATGACATGGCCTTACCTCGTTTCGTCTATTTTTTTACGTACTGCATCTTTTCCAATATCTCTGTGTTCTAACCGCACACCATATTCTTCTGATTTTTCCAGTCTCTGATACAAAGCATTGGCCAATGTTACAGAACGATGTTTTCCTCCTGTACATCCTATGCTGACTACCAGCTGATTTTTCCCTTCCAGGATATAGTTTGGAATTAGAAAATTAATCATGTCCACTAACTTTTCCAGAAACTCCTCTGTTGCTGAAAAACTCATAACATATTCCTGTACAGGAGCATCATTTCCACTTAATGGGCGAAGTTCATCCAGATAATAAGGATTCGGAAGAAATCTCACATCAAATACCAGATCGGAGTCTACTGGAATTCCATATTTAAATCCAAAAGAAAGAATGGTAATCATCAGACTCTTAAATGGCTGATTTTTTACAAAAATCTTATCCAGTTCCTTTTTTAATTCTCTGGTAAGAAGCTGACTGGTATCAATAATATAATCTGCATACTCTTTTAAAACACCAAGCTGTTCTCTTTCTTTGAAAATACCGTCTTCGATTCGTCCCCCCTGAGACAATGGATGGGTTCTTCTGCTCTCCTTATATCTCTTGATCAGAACATCATCTGCTGCATTCAAATAGAGAATTTCATATTCCAACCCATTGCTCCCGATTTCTTCCAATGCATGGATCATTTCATCCATGGATTTTCCGCTTCGTACATCAACTCCAAGAGCTACCTTCTGGATGTTTCCTGAACTTCCCTCTACTATAAACTGAGCAAACTTTTCCAGTAACAGAATAGGAAGATTGTCCACGCAAAAATATCCTGCATCTTCCAGCATTTTCAACGCTGTACTTTTACCTGCTCCTGACATACCTGTAACTATTACAAATCTCATATTATTCTCCGCTTATCTTTTCACCTAAATTCTCCCAGAAATTTAACTTCTGGTTTTAATTCCACCTGAAACTTATCGTAAACCTGCTTCTGAACATCCCTAATTAAAGTTCTCACATCTTCTGCCGTTGCATTTCCCCTATTGATCACAAATCCACAGTGTTTTTCCGATACCATAGCTCCACCCACCTGATATCCTTTTAATCCGGCATCCTGGATCAGTTTTCCTGCAAAATACCCTTCCGGTCTTTTAAAGGTACTTCCTGCACTTGGAAATTCCAGGGGCTGCTTTGTCACTCTTTGTTCTTTCAGTCTGGCCATTTCCGACTTAATCTCTTCTTTTTTTCCTAACTGCAATCCAAAAACAGCTTCCAAAACAATATACTCTTTTTCTTTAATGATACTTGTTCGATATCCCATTTTCAAAGAATCTACATCTAAAGTATGAATTTCCCCTTCCGGATCCAGCACCGTAACAGATTCCAGAATATCCTTTGTTTCTCCTCCGTAGGCCCCTGCGTTCATAACTACCGCACCACCTATTGTTCCTGGAATACCAGAAGCGAATTCCATCCCTGTAAGACTTTGTTCTGCTGCTTTTTTGGAAACCGTTGATAAAAGACAACCTGCCTGCACTTTGATTTTAGTATCCATAGTCTGAATCTGATTCATGTTTTTACAAATCTGTATAACCACACCTCTGTATCCCTGATCACTTACCAGAAGATTACTTCCATTTCCAAGAATAAAATATGGTAATTTTTCTTCTTTACATATATGTAAAATATCTGCAATCTCCTGACAACTGTCTGGACACAGATAATAGTCAGCGGGACCACCTATACGAAATGTGGTATGTTTTTTCATAGGTTCCTGTATGAAAGTTTTTTCCTGACCCACAATCTGTTTAAATTTTTCTACAATGCGTTCATTCATGAATGATACTCCTTTACTTTTTCATCAAATCCCGTACTACTTCCCCTGCAATCATCAGACCTGCAACACTTGGAACAAAAGAAATACTTCCTGGTACTGGATGACTTGTATTTCCCTTTGTTTCTCTGGAATCCGATTTGATGGGAAGTTCTTTGGAATACAATACTTTCACCTTTCTTATCCTGCGTTTTCTCAATTCCGTACGGATAACTTTCGCCAGAGGACATACGCTGGTTTTTGAAATATCCGTAATTTCAAATTTAGAAGGATCTAGTTTATTTCCTGTCCCCATGCAGGAAATAATCTCACATCCTTGCTCCTTGGCCTTTTCTATAAGTAATAACTTAGAAGAAACGGTATCTATTGCATCCACAATATAATCATATCCTGAAAAATCAAAAAGATGTTCTGTTTCTTTATCAAAAAATGTTTTATAGGTATGCACAATAATAGACGGATCAATATCAAAAATTCTTTCTTTCATAATTTGCGTCTTTGCTCTCCCCACGGTAGAGTGAAGTGCGATCAATTGACGGTTAATATTTGTCACCGACACCACATCATTATCTACCAACGTCAATACGCCTACACCACATCGCGCCAGTGCTTCTGCCACATAAGAACCTACACCACCTAATCCAAAAATGGCAACTTTTGCTCTCTGTAGCCGGCATACCATACCTTCTCCTATTAAAGATTCCATTCTGGAATATTCATGCAACATCTCATTTCAACCTTTCTCTTCTCTGTTCTAATAGCATACTCCTTATCATTATACTATATCTTCTCTACATTACGCAAGATAAAACCCTTACTCTCGTTCCTTTATTATTTTTTCATTTTTGGTTGAAAAACAATGCTTGCAAAATACCCAAAAACAAGAGCCCCACAAATTCCTCCAGCACTGGCTCTGAAGCCTCCTAAAAACAGACCCAGAATCCCATACTGATCGATTGCTTCTTTCACCCCCTGAAACAATACATGTCCGAATCCCAACAAAGGTACCGAAGCTCCTGCGCGGGCATAATCCAGCAATGGTTGATATACACCAATAGCACTGAGAACACATCCTGTACAAACCAGCAGCACCATCACCCGCCCCGGTAGCAGTTTTGTTTTCTCAAGAAGAATCTGTACCAGAGCACAGATAAATCCTCCCACCCAAAATGCATTGATATATTCCATTTAAAACTCCTCCTTTTCTAATACGACTGCCTGAGCGATCCCCGGTACTGTATGTCCTTCATAAAAACTCACTTTTGACATTAATGCTCCAGTAGGGACAAAGAGTACACGTTTCCATTTCCCATTTGCAATGTTCGGAATAATATACGAACACAATACACTTGCACAACAGCCACAGCCACTTCCTCCTGCATATGTTCCCTGTTTTTCCCGATCATATATCAAAATCCCACAATCATCATGAATTCCCTGTAACTGGTAGCCTTCCTCTTCTGTCAGATCCAGCAAAATGCTCTGACCCACATACCCAAGATCTCCTGTTATAATCTTGTCATAATCCTCAGGTTTTCTGGAAAAATCTTTCAAATGACGAAGAATCGTATTACTGGCAGCTGGCGCCATACACGCTCCCATATTCTGATTATCCTTCAGTCCATAATCTGTTACTACACCTGAAGTAATCCCTGAAATCTTGACCTTTGCTCTTTTTTTCCCTAAAATACAGGCCCCACTTCCCGTTACTGTCCACGAGGAAGATAAAGGCCTTTGATTTCCATAACTTAATGGAAATCTAAATTCTTTCTCTGCTGTTGCAAAATGACTGGAAGTGACAGCCAGAACATTATCCCCATATCCTCCGGCTACCATCATTGCCCCTAAAGAAAGAGCTTCTCCCATAGTAGAACATGCTCCAAACAGTCCGTATACAGGTCTGTCCAAATTTCCAATTCCAAAACAAGAAGCCATAGACTGTGCCAGAAGATCTCCTGCGAAAATCATACGAATATCTTCTTCTTTCATGGATGCCTTTTTCAATGCATTCTTTGCTGCTCGCAGCTGCATTTCACTTTCTGCTTCCTCCCATGTTTTCTGTCCAAACTTTCCGTCCTCATCGATTTCATCGAACCATTCTGCCAGAGGACCGTCTCCTTCTGTTTTTCCAACGACACCACTGCCCGCCTGGACAAACACTGGATGTTTAAAAGAAATACTCTGTTTTCCTAAATATTGCACTTGTTCTTCCATTTTGATCTCCTTTTCTCAGATAATATAATTCCAGATATAATAAATAAGTCCCAATACCCAAGAGGACAGAATCCCATATAAAATCACCGGACCTGCAATGGTAAAAATGGTACATCCGATTCCAAATACCTGTCCATGTTTCTGGTATTCAACAGCCGGTGCCGCCACAGAATTAGCAAATCCAGTAATAGGAACCAGAGTACCTGCTCCTGCCCAGTCTGCTATTTTTGTATAAATACCTAAGCCTGTAAGCAATGCACTAAGAAAAATCAAAGTAAGTGAACACCATATTGCTGCTTCTTTTTCACCAATTCCCATATACCTGCACCAATTCAGTATTCCCTGACCCAACACGCAGATCAAGCCTCCTGTCACAAATGCCTTCCCCATGTTCTTCATTAAACTGTGAGAAGGTGTCACCTCATTAACATACTCCTCATACTGATTTTCTATTTTTTCTTCCATTTTCGTTACCATCCTTTCCAAAAATACAAAAGCGATCCTAAACTTTTCCCTATAGCCATAGTCACCACAATCCAACCAATACCTTTTGTAAGGCCTATGCGCCTGACTATCACCGGGAAAATATTAACCACTTCCTCCAATGCAATAATCCAACTCCCTAAAAAAATGCCTGCAAAGATTCCTGCAAAGATAAGAATAAAATTTCTCTGATGTAAATTACCCTGATAAAAATAGCAAAGGGTTCCTGTTATAGCACCAAGCATTACCATATCTTCGTAAAACCGAATATTCTTCCCTGTCCTGGTAATCCCTGCATATCTGGGAATAATCCCAAGACTAATAAGAAAAGCGGATAAGCCGCCGGCAATTACTGCCCCAAAACAGATTCCCAAAAAAGCCACTCCTGTTAATCTGTACATGCCTGATCTGCCTCTCTTTGTTCTTTCTCCATAATCGTAGTATCCACCTCATCTTCATACGTTCGCATCTCCATTTCCACAGGTGTAGGATCTTTGGAGAAACGGAATTTTCCAAAATGATTAAAGAAAAACATAACTCCCAGACCAATCCCTATGGAATAAGAAATTTCTAGCACAGTAAAACCATCTGATGCAGAACCTGTAACCTGAAAATAAATTTTATGAAGTAGTTCTGTAAGTCCTATATCTGTATGAAATGTCATAATAGAAAACATGCTTCCAAAAAAAATAACAAGACATACCAAAAGTGTTTTTCCCCAGTTCCAGATATTTGCCTTTTTCTCTGGTTTTTCATAAAATTTATTT
>RCNH01000603.1_pt1 | contig 14162 bp, 17 predicted proteins | sample 2041161 | NCBI WGS metagenome assembly RCNH01 (sample SAMN09708215, study PRJNA481090) | Feces metagenome, whole genome shotgun sequencing project. | biome: feces | host: Leptonychotes weddellii | place: Antarctica: Sion Island | collected 2010-03-01 | reverse complement strand
AAAATATGAAAGGCTTCCTCTGCCACGGTTCTGGTAATGGTTTTTGCTGTAAGATAGAAAATTTTATCTCCATACCCTTCTCCTACAGCACGAACTGCCGGAAATATAGCTGCCATTGTCTTTCCGATACCGGTGGGTGCCTGAATAAACAACTGCTTTTCTGTACGAATAGTATGGTATACCCCGGACACCAATTCCTTTTGACCTTTTCTGTATGAATAAGGAAATTCCAGTCCTTGCATGGACCGACATCTTTCCTTCCTTCTTTGATACTGAAAATTCGCCCATTTATAATATTCGCTGAGAAGGTCCTCAAACCATTTTTTTAAATAAGAAAAAGAAAATTCCTCCCGAAACCGCTTAATTTCCTCCGTTTCCAAATGACAATAAGTCATTTGTACCTCGATTTTTGAAATCTTCCTCTGGCTGGCATAAAAATAAGCATAACACATAGCCTGTGCCTTATGAACCGGCACAGGCTCCTCCAGAAAATATAAATCTCTGTATACACCTTTAATTTCATCAATGACACATTGTTCTTCGTCATCAATAATTCCATCTGCTCTGCCTTCTATCTCAATGATAAAATCTGAATATTCTTCTTCCCATTTTAAAGGGACTTCCGCTTTATAAGAAGCCTTCATCTGCTTTTGAATTTTTCTGTGTATTTTACTTCCTTTCTGCATTGCCTCCCGATCTGCTGCACTTGTTCTTCGGTTATCCAGATTTCCGCTTCTTAAAATAAATTCCACCAGATTTCGGACAGAAATTTTTATTCTTTCCTTTTCCATTTCTCTATCTTACCATAGTTCTTTTTTCTATGCAAAAAGCTGTCGCAACTCCTGCGACAGCTCCTGTTTCCTATGCTACTGCAAATTTATTTAAAAACTCATCAAATCTTTCATCACGACCATTGCATCTTACAGTTAAGACTTTGGTCAAATCCATACTTAAAACTCCTAGTATTGATTTTGCGTCAATTACCACTCTATTGTAAAAAACATCAATATCGAAATCACATTTACTTGCCTGATTTACGAACTCTTTTACATCTTCCTTTGCAGTAAGCTTAATTTGGCGCTCTACCATAAATATTCATCCCTTTCTGTGCTTAGGTATTATTACACTAAAAGTTACCTTTGTCAACAAAACTCGCCTGTTTTCAATATTTATCTGGTAGTACCAGTTATCACATTTTTTCGTTGCTTCTTTACAATTTCTTAATACATCCATCCACAATTTTATACATTTTTAATAATGGCTTTTCTAGAATTCCAAAACAGTCGGCCTTTCTTACGAAAGACCGACTGTTTTTCCACAAAAATATACTATTTTTTCTCTATAAATCACATTGAAATATCCTAAACTTCCGGCAGATATTTACCTGCACCGGAAAGATAAGTATTTACCACGCCGGCAAACTGCCCTGCGTCTACTGCTGCTGCAATTTCTCTGTCCAATGGCATTTTGCCGATTACCGGAACATTTACTTCCTCTGCTGCTGTATCTACTTTGCTTTCTCCGAAAATATAAATTTCTTTTCCGCAATCCGGACATTTTACATAACTGTAATTTTCCACCAATCCGAAAACAGGTACATTCATCATTTTCGCCATGTTGTATGCTTTCTTCACAATCATCTGTACTAAATCTTGAGGAGATGATACAATCACAATTCCGTCAATCGGAAGAGACTGGAATACAGTAAGAGGTACATCACCTGTTCCCGGCGGCATATCCACAAAGAGATAATCCAATTCGCCCCATACTACGTCTGTCCAGAACTGTTTTACCATATTGGCCAAAATCGGACCTCTCCAGATAACAGGCGCATCTTCCTGAGGAAGCAAAAGGTTTACAGACATTACCTTTACGTCATTGCCTGTTTCCATTGGATAAATTCCCTTGTCATCTGCTACAGCAGAACCCTTTAATCCATACATTCGGGGAATGGAAGGACCTGTAATATCCGCATCCATAATGCCTACACGGTATCCCTGAAATGCCATTTCATTTGCTAAAGATGCAGTAACCAGAGATTTTCCTACTCCACCCTTTCCGCTGACAACACCGATTACCTTTTTGATTTTAGAATGTGCATTTAAGTTTTCCTTTGGCACACCTGCACCTTTTGCATGGCTGCATCCGGCACAGTCTTCTTTTGTACAGCTCTTGCTGTCACACTGTTTCTTTTCTTCGCTCATTGCTCTTTTCCTTTCTTCCTTTATTTCATAAAACGGTCAATGGCCTTATTTAACTCATCTAAAGCCTGATTATCACCGCTTTCAATGGCATCTACAATACAATGCTCAATATGATCCTGCAGAATAACTTTACCTGTATTATTAATGGCTGATTTCACTGCTGAAAGCTGTATCAGAACTTCACTACAATCTCTGCCATCTTCCACCATACGACGAATAGACTCTAAATGGCCGATTGCGCGGGAAAGTCGGTTCAGAACTGCTTTCGTATGCGCATGGCTATGAGTATGTCCATGAGAATGCGCAACAATAGTTCCATCTTCCATTACATGAGTATGTTCATGATTGTTATCCATAATTTCCTCCTTTCTCGCACTCCTTTCATTATAACAAACCTGTTCAAAAAAGCAATGTAAAATCCCGTTTAAAATTCTGAAAATGTATATCTTTGATGTATGGCTGCTGTCATCACATCAAACACCACACTGCCGTCTTCTTTATCAATGCGCTCGACTTTAAGCTCTGCCTCATTTTTAAATTTTTCTCTTACATAAGCTTCCAAGTCCGCATCATCCGGCAGTTCTACCTCTTCAATAAAAATATCTCTTGTATGATTGCCCGGACACAAGTTAATAATTTCTCTTATAATTTCGTACTCCTTCATAATTTCTACTCCTTTTCTCTTTGGCTTTGTTAAAAAGCCAAAAAATAAATTGCCTTTCTAATAAATATATCGTATGATTATTTAAATGACAATACACAGGAGGAATACAAATGGAGCTTTTAAAAGAACGTATTTTAAAAGACGGTACAGTAAAACCGGGAAATGTACTGAAAGTAGACAGCTTTTTAAATCATCAGATGGACATTCCATTGATTAACGAAATCGGAAAAGAATTTAAACGGATTTATGCAAATGCACCAATTACAAAAATTCTTACCATCGAGGCATCCGGTATCGGAATTGCATGTATTGCTGCACAGTATTTTAATGTACCAGTTGTTTTTGCCAAAAAAGCAAAAAGTGTAAACCTTGACGGAGAAATGTATACAACAAAAATTAAGTCATTCACACATAAGAAGGTTTATGATGTCATTCTGGCAAAAAAATTTTTAAGTCCCGAAGACCACGTACTGATTATTGACGATTTTCTTGCTAACGGCTGTGCATTAAACGGTCTGATTGATATTGTACATACCTCAGGAGCAACTTTAGAAGGTACGGGAATTGTAATCGAAAAAGGCTTCCAAAAAGGTGGTGACATGCTTCGCGAAAGAGGTATCCGTGTAGAGTCTCTGGCAATTATTGACTCCATGACTGACACTTCTTTAACCTTCCGCGAATAAAACAGCATAAACTGGATTGCTTATTTTTTATAAAACTGGCTATTTATACATAGCCAGTTTTATATTATAGTAACCACATCAAAATTATAAAGGAGTCTTATTTTATGAAATTTAAAACGAAAAAATTAGTTTTATCAGCCCTATTTATAGCGCTGACCTGTGTTGCTACTATGTCTATCCGCATTCCCACTCCCGGCACCGGAGGCTACATCCATCCCGGAGATGCATTTGTCATCCTATCCGGTGTTCTCTTCGGACCTGTATGGGGCTTTCTCATTGCCGGATTTGGCTCTTGTCTAGCAGACTTATTAGGCGGATATCTGCTCTATGCTCCCATTACTTTTTTAATCAAAGGATTGGTGGCTTTTTTCTCTGCTCTTGCCTTTCAAAAACTTACAAGTTCTTCCAAAAAACATTGCTTTGCACTGGCTCTTGGAGGTATTGCCGATATAATACTGGTAGCTGGAGGATACTTTCTCTTTGAATTTTTCCTATATGGTCAAGGTGCCGCTGCCAGCATTCCTGCCAATCTTATTCAGGGAACAAGCGGACTTCTTCTTTCCCAGGTTCTCTATCCTATTCTTGCCGCAGTGCCGGATGTAAAACGTATGATTGCAGCAAATACCAGTATACTGTAACATTCACTAACAGTCTTTAATCATCTGGTAGTAATGCAGTTCTTTATAACCTAAACGGTCGTAAAGAGAAATTGCTCTTTCATTACTATAAGTTGCCTCCAGACGGAAACGCTTTGCATGAGGATATTCTTTTTCCACCCAGTTAAACACCTGGGTACCATAGCCTTTTCCTCTGGAGCTACTCTTAAAGAACAGTTCTTCTAACCAAATTGCCATTCCACCCGCTTCATTACTCCATGTAATTGCCAAAAGGAAATACCCTACCACACCTGTTTCATCTTCCAGCATCAATACACGGGAGTATTCCTTGCTTCTCATACATTCCTGCAAAGTTGCCTCAAAATGTTCCACCGGAACATCATGGTCACATGCCGGTCCTCCGTAAAATTCTTTTGCCATCTGAAAAAATTCCTGTCTGTCACTTTCCTGAATATCTCTGATTTTTAACATTTCTTTTTTTCTCCCTGTTCTTTCATAAATTCAAATACTTTATGCATCATTTCACAGCCTTCGCTGTATGGGCATTTTCCATAATCACAGTCAATCTGCTCCAGCTTTAAGACTCCGTTTACATCTATAAATTCTCCTATAGCAGTTCTTGCCATATCATAATTTTTACAATATCCATTAAAAAATTCTTCGATTATTTCACTCATTTTTCTTCTCTTTCAATGTTTTTAAGTCCGCCTGCCTTCCGTCAGGATGCCCGCCTGTCATATTCTCCACTTTTTTATTGTCTAAAAAAGATGCTCTCATAATAGCATTGTTACCAAATTTTTTCCTGATTTTATCCACTGCCAAATCCATTTTTTCCATCTTTTCATAATTGGTATTTAAATCAAACAAGGACATCTGGCGGCCTCGTTCTTCTTTGGAAACACGGCTGGTATGAACTCCTAAATGGCGGATAGGTGTACCGTCCCAAAGTTCATCAAATAATATACAGACCATATCATAAATTACTCCTGTGATATTGGTAGGTGACATCATAACTTTCTGATGGGAAACTGTCTTCATCTCAAAATTTCGGATAGAGACTGATACCAATTCTGCTTTCACATCATCTTTTCTAAGTCTTGCGGATACGGTTTCACACAGAGAAAGAAGAACCATTTTCGCTGTTCCTTCATCTGTTACATCAAAAGCAATCGTCGTACTGTTCCCATAACCTTTATTCCCCTGGTTGTCACTTTCTACCAAAGAAGTATCCCGTCCATTGGCAAAATTCCAAATACTCTCTCCCTGCTTTTTCAAATGACTTTTTAAGATTTCTACATCTGTATTCGCCAAATTACCTATCGTGTAAATTCCCAATTTCTTTAAAACCTGTTCAGTAGCTTTTCCTACAAACAGTAAATCTGATACAGGAAGCGGCCACATCTTGGTTTTGATTTCTGACGGAAATAAAGTATGTACCTTATCTGGTTTTTCAAAATCCGATGCCATTTTTGCCAGATATTTGTTACTGGAAATTCCAATATTCACGGTAAAACCCATCTCTTTGCTAATCCTGTTTTTTAACTTATGGGCAAAGGATGTCGGATTTCCTATAAGTCTTTCCATTCCCGTCATATCCATAAATGCCTCGTCAATACTGTATTGCTCCACCTGTGGACTATACTCTTTTAAAAGATCAAGAAATTTCTGAGAATACTGCCGATATATATTATGATGGGCAGGCACAATAAGCAATGATGGACACTTTTTTAAAGCTTCTGTTAAGGGTTCTCCTGTTCTTACACCACAGGCTTTTGCAGACAAAGATTTTGCCAGAATAATCCCTCTGCGCTTTGTTTTATCCCCACCTACTGCACAGGGAATCTCTCTTAAATCCACCGTTTCTCCCTGCTCCAGACGATAAACTGCCTCCCAGGATAAGAAAGCACTATTCACATCAATATGAAAAATTACCTTTTCACATTCTGACATATCTTCGTCCTCATTTCTTTTCAACTTTCCTGACTATAAATTAATCTGCACCTCCACAGGACAATGATCAGAGCCAAAAATCTCTGTATGAATCGAAGCTGAAATCAGCTTTTCATCTATTTTTTTTGAAGTACAAAAATAATCAATACGCCATCCTGCGTTTTTTTCTCTAGCTTTAAAACGATAAGACCACCATGAATACCTTCCGGTATCTTCCGGATAAAAATATCGGAAAGTATCTGTAAATCCGGATTTCAAAAACAGAGTAAACTTCTCTCTTTCTTCGTCTGTAAATCCGGCATTATGCCTGTTTGTCTTAGGATTTTTAAGATCTATTTCCTTATGTGCCACATTTAAATCACCACACAGAACTACAGCCTTTTTCTTGTCAAGCTCCTTTAAATATTCTCTAAAGTCATCTTCCCACTGCATTCGATAAGAAAGTCTGGCAAGCTCATTTTGAGAATTAGGCGTATAAACTGTAACCATATAAAAATCATCATACTCTAAAGTAATGACTCTTCCTTCCTGATCATGCTCTTCTATACCAATGCCATATTTTACACTTAATGGCTCTCTTTTAGCAAAAATCGCAGTACCTGAATATCCTTTTTTTAGGGCATAATTCCAATAACAAAAATATCCCTCTGGCTCAAAATCAATCTGCCCCTTCTGAAGCTTTGTTTCCTGAATACAGAAAAAGTCTGCATCTGCCTGCTCAAAAAAATCTATAAATCCTTTTTTTACACATGCCCGCAGACCATTTACGTTCCATGAAATAAATTTCATTATACTCTCCTTTTCTTGTATATTTGCACATTTGCTATTCTATTATACACTATTTTTTCTCCTTTGCGAAGTAAAAAACTTTCTTTAAATCTCTTTACGAAAACTAATTTCAGAGTATATAATAAAGAGAAAACTAATTTTGGTAATTCCAAGAAAAGGAGAACAATAATGGGTGGAATATTTGGAGTAACATCTAAGTCCAGTTGTACCTTGGACTTATTTTTCGGAACAGACTATCATTCTCATTTAGGCACCAAACGTGGAGGGCTTGCTGTACATAGAGCCAATGGCTTTAGCCGTTCAATCCATAACATTGAAAATACACCGTTCCGTACAAAATTTGATGGCGATTTAGATAACCTGGAAGGAACTTCCGGTATCGGCTGCATTTCTGATAATGAACCTCAGCCTCTTTTAGTACAATCCCATTTAGGCAGTTTTGCAATTACTACAGTAGGAAAAATTAACAATATTGATGAACTTGTTGATATTTCTTATAAAAATGGTTGCACACATTTCCTAGAAATGAGTGGCGGCTGTATTAACCCAACAGAAATCGTGGCATCTCTAATTAACCAGCAGGCAACAATTGTAGATGGTATTCGTTACGCACAGGAATTAATTGAAGGCTCTATGACTCTTTTAATTCTAACCTCCAATGGCATTTATGCCGCACGTGACCGCATGGGAAGAACACCTCTGATTATTGGACACAAAGACAATGCACATTGTGTTTCATTTGAAAGTTTTGCTTATTTAAATCTCGGTTACGAAACTTTACGTGAGCTCGGACCAGGAGAAATTGCTTATCTGACTCCTGAAAGCTGTGAAACTGTATCAGAGCCTTTAAACGAAATGAAAATATGCTCCTTCTTATGGGTGTATTATGGTTATCCAACCTCTACTTACGAAGGTATTAATGTAGAAACCATGCGCTACGAATGTGGCAAAAAATTGGCACAGCGTGATGCTCATCGAGATGGTGTGGAACCTGATTTGGTTGCCGGTGTACCTGACTCTGGTATTGCTCATGCTATTGGATATGCAAATGAATCCCGTATTCCATTTGCCCGCCCATTTATTAAATATACTCCAACTTGGCCTCGTTCCTTCATGCCATCCCGTCAAGAACAGCGAAATCTGATTGCTAAGATGAAACTAATCCCTGTAGAGGCCTTGATTAAAAACCGTAAACTTCTTCTTATTGACGATTCCATTGTTCGCGGAACTCAGCTTCGTGAAACAACAGAATTCTTATACAACAGTGGTGCAAAAGAAGTACATATTCGTCCGGCATGCCCACCTTTAATGTTCGGATGCCCTTATTTAAATTTTTCTCGTTCTAAGTCGGAAATGGATTTAATCACAAGAAGAATTATTGCTGCCAGAGAAGGAGAAAATATAAGTCAAAAAGCATTAGAATCCTATGCTGATCCAGATTCTTCCAATTATAAAGAAATGCTTGAAGAAATTGCAAAACAACTGAATTTTACAACACTTCACTTCCATCGTCTGGATGACTTATTAGCTTCTATTCCTATCGAACCATGCAAAGTATGTACTTACTGCTTCAACGGTAAAAAATAGGCTGTTACATGAATCCGTATCGGGAATATTTATACAATGTGTAGATATTCCCGATATAAGTTTCATATAACAGCCTATTCTATATTTAATAATTATTTTCCTGATAAAAACGTCCCAATAAGGTATCTGTTTTTACAACATTTACAAACGCATGCGCATCTGCCTCGATAACTTTTCTGGTAAGCATCTTCGCCTCTACTGTAGAAACAACAGAATAAATCATTTTACGCTTTTCGTTGGAATACATCCCCGTAGCTGAAAGCTCTGTTGCACTGTGATTTGTAACCTCTGAAATAGCCTGATAGACTGCCTCAGAATTTTCTGTAATGACAAACAAAGTAACCTTTTTATAGTTCTGATACAACAAATGTATTATCTGTGTAGATGTATACTGGAAAATAATAGAGTAAAGCGCCTTATCCCAGCCGAAAAGATAACCTGCTATTAAAAGTACAACTGCATTTCCCAGCAATATATAATTCCACACATCCTTATTTTTCTTCTCTGCAAAATAAATAGCAATAAAATCTGTTCCGCCTGTTGATGTTCCTCCACTCAATGCAATACTGATTGCTGCTCCGTTAATCAATCCTCCAAACACACTAATCAACAGTATATCCTGTGTAATGGGAACTGCCGGAACAATATCTGTCAGTATACTGGTAGCAACAATCATACAGCTTGTGGCAACTGTAAATTTTTTCCCTATTGCTTTAAAACTAACAATTGCTGGAATGGCATTTAAAGCTAAACTAATGGGTGAAAACGGTACTATAATATCGAAAAATCTGTCACATATGGTCTGAATCAACAGTGTAACACCATTAAATCCACCAGGATACAGTCCCCCTGCCCGCACAAAGGTTTTAATATTCACTGCCATAATCACAGCGCCAATAAAACCAAACAGAATTCTTTTTGTTTCCTTTTTAGGATCTACCTTAGCACTCACTTTTCCTCTCTCTTTCCCTGTACTTTACAGCATATTTGCACGAAGTTGCTCTGGTGTTTGAAGGCTTAAATAAGCAGGTGCTACGTCAAACACAGTTTTACATCCCTTCTGTCCTTCTTTACTCATACGATAAGCAGCTCTTGCATAAGCTGTAATCACAGAAGATGTAAACTCCGGATTAGAGTCCAGCTTCAGGCTATATTCTACCACATGCTTATGTTCATCCTCCCAGCCTGTATTTCCTGTGCGGATAACAAAACCACCATGAGGAAGTCCTGCATGCTGTGCCTTCATTTCTTCTTCTGTAATAAAATGTACCGTTGTATCGTATTCATCAAAGTAATTTGGCATTGTCTTAATTTCCTGCTCGACTTTTGCCTTATCTGCATCTTCACTGACAACTACAAATACCTCTCTTGTGTGTTTCTGACGCACAGAAAGCTCTGGATTTTTTCCTTCCCTTACTGCATCTAAAGCTTCTTTTACAGGAATTGTATACTGTCTTGCATCAATAACTCCGTCAATTCTTCTAACCGCATCGGAATGTCCCTGGCTTACACCTTTTCCCCAGAAAGTATAATCCTTTCCACCTGGCAAAATAGCATTCGCATAAAGACGATTTAAAGAAAACATTCCCGGATCCCAACCTACAGAAATCATTGCAACCTTATTTCCTTTCTTCGCAGCTTCATCTACTGCCTGAAAATGTTCAGGAATTCTTGCATGAGTATCAAAGCTGTCTACCACGTTAAAATACTGTGCAAATTCAGGAGTCTGAACCGGTAAATCCGTAGCACTTCCACCACAAAGAATCAAAACATCTATCTCATCCTTCATTTTTACGGCTTCATCCACATGATAAACCTTTGCTGTCTCTGTCAAAATCTGAACATCTGCAGGATTACGGCGTGTAAATACTGCTGTCAGTTCCATATCAGGGTTATGCTTCACAGCACATTCTACACCTCGACCTAAGTTACCATATCCTAAAATACCAATTTTAATACTCATATTTCACTCTCCTATCTGTTCTTTGACACATTATTTACTCTCAAAGTATATCAAAAACTTTTTCTTTGTCAATGGTTTTTGTATCTAATAAAAAGTTTGTATTAACAGACACTCTCGCACTGCTGCATAGTTGTGTCTAAAAGGAAAAAAAGCACCCGAAGGTGCCCTTTTCCTTTTAGTGGTGGAACAGACGGATACCTGTAAACGCCATCACCATATTATATTTGTTGCAGGTTTCGATTACTGCATCATCACGTACAGATCCACCCGGCTGTGCAATATATGCCACACCGCTTTTATGTGCTCTTTCAATATTATCAGAAAATGGGAAGAATGCATCAGAGCCAAGAATAACACCCTGCATTTTATCCAGCCATTCTCTCTTTTCTTCTCTTGTAAATACCTCCGGTTTTTCTGTGAAAGTATTTTCCCATGCACCATCTGCCAGAACATCCATGTATTCTTCGCCAATATATACATCAATGGCATTGTCTCTTTCTGCGCGGCTGATGCTTTCTTTAAACGGCAGGTTTAAAACCTTAGGGCACTGTCTTAACCACCAGTTATCGGCTTTCTGACCTGCCAGACGTGTACAGTGTACACGGGACTGCTGTCCGGCTCCCACACCGATTGCCTGTCCGTCTTTTACAAAACATACCGAGTTAGACTGTGTATATTTTAAAATAATGAGAGAAATCTTCAAATCTCTTTTTGCTTCTTCTGTCAGCTCTTTATTTTCTGTAACCAGATTGGAAATCAGTTCATCATCAATGCAAAGCTCCTGACGTCCCTGCTCAAAAGTAATACCAAATACTTCTTTGTGCTCTAACTGAGCCGGTACATAATTTTCATCAATGGCAATAACATTGTAGTTTCCTTTTTTCTTCTGTCCCAGAATTTCCAGAGCTTCTTCTGTGTAACCAGGTGCAATAACACCATCAGATACTTCTCTTTTAATCAGTAATGCAGTGTCTCTGTCACATACATCAGATAATGCAATAAAATCACCGAAAGAAGACATACGGTCAGCGCCTCTCGCTCTTGCATAAGCACAGGCGATTGGTGAGAATTTCTGCCATTCCATATCATTTACCCAGTAAATTTTTGCCAGAGTTTCTGTAAGCGGAAGTCCTACTGCTGCTCCTGCCGGAGATACATGTTTAAAAGAAGTTGCTGCTGGAAGTCCCGTTGCTTTTTTTAAATCTCTTACTAACTGCCAGCCATTAAACGCATCTAAAAAATTGATATATCCCGGTTTACCGGATAATACCTGAATAGGAAGTTCATTGTCATCTGCCATATAAATTCTGGATGGTTTCTGATTTGGATTACAACCGTATTTTAAAGCTAATTCTTTCATGATTTTCTCCCTTCTTACTCTTATTTATTTTTATTTACAATTCTTGTTTCGTACTTACCTGTCTCAATGTCAATAAAACGAACGAATAAAGATACTTTATTTTCTTCGTTCAGGCTTTCCCAAAGACTATCTTTAAACACATCAATATCATTTGGAATACTTACCAGCTTTGGCTCTCCTTCAAAGCTTGGAAGAGGATTTCCATCATGCATATAAGTATGTATAAAATGACCTTCTCCCGCTACTGGATTTTCATAGGCAAATGTGTAGCGATTGCATGCTTCCGGATTTCCATTATTGCTTTTTAAAATAGACATTGCATAATTATATTTTCCATTTTCAACGTGCATAATTCCTGAAATTCTTGGTGTATAGTTTGGTCCATCCGGTTCAAATTCACGGCTTCTTAAAGACTGCTCAAAAGTCAGCTGTTTGTCCATACCCTCGTAAATCGTATCTGTCTGGTCTCCGTTTGTTACAATTGTTTTATTTCCTAAAACACGTACAGGAGCGTAAATAATCAGACTTGGATCAACCAACTTAGAAGGATCAAATGCCTGTGTACGAATTCCTTCACCATCTTCTACAAATACACGGTTTCTGCTGTTTTCACTTCTTCCCATGATAAAATAAGCAGCCACTGCTTTTTTTCCGTCCTCTGATTTTCCCAGAACAATTCCTCTGCCCGGATATGCATTTTCTTTCAATTCTTTTGTTAATGATAACATTTCCATGAATTTTTCTCCTTTTTTCAATGAACGATATACTCGGTGAAAGACATCTCATTTCCTATGAAACAACAAAAAAGCCCACTGCCCGAGCATATATGCCCAGACGGTCGGCTTCCTTGGCTTATACTCCCTGTGGTCATTTCCACTTCCGTCAGTCATATAAGCAACTACAACATACCATTAAAAAAATGGAATGTCAACCCCCTTTTCCACTAATAACAAATAACTTCACAGCCCTGTTCTGTCACCAGAACCATAATTTCCCACTGTGCAGATGGTTTTCCATCTTCTGTATAAATGGTCCAACCATCATTCTCGTCCACAAATATCTCATGACTTCCCATGTTAATCATTGGTTCAATGGTAAACATCATTCCCGGAACCAACAACATTCCTGTACCTGCCTTTCCAATATAACCCACCCATGGATCTTCATGAAATTCTAGTCCAACTCCATGTCCACCAATCTCTCTTACCACAGAATATCCATTTGCATGGGCATGGTCATAAACGGCCTGGCTCATATCACCCAAATAACTCCAAGGTTTTACTTGCTCTAAACCTTTCTCTACACACTGACGGGTTACTTCCACCAGTTTTTTCTTCTCCTCACTTACATTTCCGATACAAAACATACGAGAGGAATCTGAATAATATCCATTTAAAATAGTAGATACATCTACATTAATAATATCCCCGTCTTTCAGCACTACATCGTCAGAGGGAATTCCATGGCATACCTGCTCATTGATAGATGTACAAACACTTTTAGGAAAGCCCTCATAATTAAGAGGTGCTGCTACAGCTCCTGCTTTTGCTGTAATTTCTGCTACCCAGTTATCAATCTCCTCTGTGGTAACGCCTTCTCTTATATGCTCTGCCACATAATCCAAAATTTCAATATTTACCTTTGCACTTTCTTTAATCCCTGCTATCTGTTCCGGTGTCTTAATAAGATCATGAGAAGGAATTAATACTCCTTTGCTCTCATAAAATTTTAATTTTTCATCAAAATTATAATGACATTTTTTGTACTTTTTTCCACTTCCGCACCAACACGGAGCATTTCTCTCTAATAATTCCATTTACTAATTCTCCCTTTGATATGCAATTCTAGGTGTTTGATCTGCCACATAAATAATACCACAGCGTTTAAATCCATTCTTTTCAAAAACATTCTGCATCACGTAATTGTCCTCATGGGTATCCCCTCTGACATTTCCGCACTTTTCAAAGCACCAGTCCAGGCAGAAAGAAGATACCCCCTTTTGTATTCCTGATGAAGCCATTCGGTGCATGGTTCCATAAGGTTTTTCATTTAACCATTTTCCCTGAAATATTTCGCTGTATGTAATATCCGGCTTCGTGGTAAACATAAAAACGCCTGCAAGCTGCCCGTCAGCAACACATACATATAGCTCACCATTTTTACAATCTTCTGTTACCAACTCCTCAGAGGGATATCCATTCACCCATTGTGTGAGATTTCCATGTTCTACCATAAATTCCCTCGCTTTTTCATATATTTTCATGACTTCAGGAATTTCCTCTAGTAACACCTTTCTTATTTCCATATCCTGCGACCTTTCTTCTATTTATTTCTAATTCTATTAT